>Ga0180437_10000460_pt1 | contig 78717 bp, 60 predicted proteins | sample SS_ome_4_FD_132410 | JGI IMG/M metagenome (GOLD analysis project Ga0180437, IMG submission 132410) | Hypersaline lake sediment archaeal communities from the Salton Sea, California, USA - SS_3_D_1 metaG | ecosystem: Environmental > Aquatic > Non-marine Saline and Alkaline > Hypersaline >...
CCGCTGAAAGGATATGGGATGAATGATATTGGTTCCGGTCCGATGAATATAGCGTTTTCATGTCTATCTCTATCGGAAGAGGCGTATAGGATAAAGGGATGATCCTGTTGAGATCTTTACATATGTTTTGCCAGAATGGGGGGAAATATTTATTGATAAAACCCAAAAAAACGGTTTTTTTCACTTAATTCAAGATGCCAATTTTTTCTAATTTTGTCCTTAACGCATCGGGAGCGATTCCCAAGATCTCCGCCGCTTTATCGAGACTCCCCTCGACATCTTTAAGGACCGTCTCAATTTGTTTTTTTTCGACCTCTGCAAGGGTTAAATAAGATTTTGGGAGATCTTCAGCAATAGGTTCATGCCTAATGGGCAGATTTTCGATTTCGATCAACTCCTTGTCGCCAATAACAAGAGCCCGCTCTATGGCATTCTCGAGTTCGCGGACATTTCTCGGCCAATGATATTCCTGAAGCAATTTTTCGGCTTTTTTGCTCAGCGTTTTTTCTGGTATTCCAAGGGAACGGGAATACTTGGCAATGAAGTGTCGGGCCAGCGGCAGGATATCCTCTTTTCGTTCACGGAGGGGTGGCACAAAAATGGAAAAGACATTTATTTGATAATACAGATCCTGCCTGAACTTCTCCGCTTCCACAAGCGATTCCAGGTTTGCTTTCGTAGAAGAGATCAAACGGAAATTAACATGAATTTCTTCTCTCCCTCCCATTCGCATGATCTTTTCATTTTTCAGAACCCGAAGCAGATCGAGCTGCATATTCGGTCTTAAGTCTTCAATTTCTGATAGAAAAAGAGTTCCCCCATTTGCCAGTTCGATTTTTCCCCTTCTCCGGTACTGGGCGTGCTTGATAGCTCCTTTTTCGTGGCCAAAAAGCTCGCTTTCCAATAGGGATTCAGGGATCGCTCCACTGTTATTGAAAGCGACAAATGGAGAATAGCGGCGCTTGCTGCGGCTGTGAATCGCACGGGCGATATATTCTTTTCCGGTACCGCTCTCCCCTTTTATCAACACAGCCGAATCGATCTCAGATGCTGCATTTACAAGCTGAACGATTTTTTTTATCTGTTCGCTATCTCCCACGATTTCTTCTACCTCGGAAAGACCTGATATCGTTTCCCTGAGCTGCAAATTTTCATCGGTCAGGTCCTTCTGTTTCAGGGCATTGCGCACAAGATGGGATAGATCGTCCGGATCAAAGGGTTTCGATACATAGTCGAATGCGCCATGCTTCAGCGCTTCGACGGCCGTATCTACGGAAGCATAAGCGGTCATGATGATGACGATGCTGGTATCGTCGATCTCCTTGATTCTTTTTTGAAGGGTGATACCGTCGATCCCCGGCATTTTGATATCCAACAGAATAATATCGAAGGGCCCTGATGGCATTTTATTCAGGGCCTCTTCACCACTGGCTGATGTTTCGACTTCAAAACCATCTTCCATGAACCAACCCCCCAAAGACGTTCTTACGGAGAGTTCGTCATCTACGATCAGTATTTTATATTTTTTCATGACCTAACTCCTAAGCGCGCATTATTCGTTATTTCCTTCTTCCTGATCAATCGGCAGTTCGAGTATAATGGTCGTCCCCTCGCCGACTGTAGATTCCACTTTTAAATTCCCCTTGTGCCGCTGCACGATCCCATAGACTTCGGCCAGTCCAAGACCGACACTCCTTTTTTCTTCCTTTGTGCTGAAAAAAGGTTCTAGAATCTTATCCTTGACATCATCGGGAATGCCAACTCCCGTATCCTTAACCATAATGACGATGTATTGCGGATCGTTTGGCGATTTCCGGGCCAAGACATCGACATGCCCTCCATCCGGCATGGCTTCGGCAGCATTGACAAGGAGAGCGATCAAAGCCTGGAGCAACTGTTCCGGGTCACAAACGATATTTGCCGGCTCAATTTCGACTGTGCTGCTAGCCTCGATTTTCGCAAGTTCGAAATGATGGTTGAGAATCTGGAGGGCTTTCTCGATAACATTGTCAACCGAACATTCCTGAAAATTTGCGCTTTTTCCCCGGGCAAAGGTTAAAAGATTGCGAACGATATTCCCGCACCGCATAGATTCGGATCGAATGAGGTCTAGCTCCTGCATTATCTCTTCCTTTTTTTTCCCGTTCGGAACTTGATTTTCAACTTTTTTTTGAAGAAGTTTCGCGAGAGTCAGTATCCCGGCGATTGGATTATTGAGCTCGTGGGCGACCGATGCGGCCATCTTTCCCAGAGAGGCCATCTTTTCAACCTGCAACATGCCCTGATGCATCAATTCGATTTTTTCTGTTTTTTCCTTAACGCGCACTTCCAATTGATCCGACCAGTCTTTCAATTCCGTATAAGCCCTTTTAAGGTTGGATGCCATATTGTTGAAGGACTTGGCAAGAATACCAAGTTCATCCTTGCGCTGCATTTTGATGCGATGATCCAAATCCCCGGCTGCAAGTGTAGCTGTCCCCATTTCCAGCGTGCGTATCGGCCGGTAAATCGTAAAATAGATCACCAAAGCCAGAGGCACTGTCGTTAAAAAGATCGTTCCGATCAATATGATATAAAACAGCGATCTCCCTTTGAACATGGCCTGGTCCAGCTCGTTGAGGGACATCTGGACATCGAGGACTCCCAGGATGGTTTGTTCTGAACTGTGTGCATGACAAGCGGCATTGCTGCACTCAGGCGCATTCCTGATGGGATTGATCATCCCCATGACCCGTCTTTCATCAGCGGTCGTGAAAATTCTTGTTTTTTCCTGCATCGGTAAAGATTGGATGGCTTCATTTGCGGCATGGCAGACAAAACAAGCTTCGGCTTTCATATCGACGGTTTCTCCTGTCTCAGATTCTTTAACCGAAAACTTGATTTCTCCTTTTTTATTGTAAATCCGGATACTTTCCACACCCGGTTCGTTTCCCATCACGAGGATTGTCTTGTACAGCTCTTCTCGCTCATTGAGCAGCATCAACCTGAAGAGGGACTGCTTTATCAGGTCGCTCTGGCGATAGATGGCCTGACCGACAGTATCTTCAAGAATTTCGGTCTGCAAGCGGGATCCGATGGTGATGTAAAGACTGACCAATATGACCAGGAGGAGAGAGATGATGATGAAAATCTTGAAACTCAAAGAGTTGAAAAAGTCTTTGAGATAATCACTGACTCGTTTTTTCATCTCACTTATTTTTCAACCGGCTAAGATAAACCACGCATGTTTCACATATTTTTCCCGACACACGCTTGCAAATAGCGCGATTCAGTTCCCAGCAGGGTTTTGTCTGCGAGAAATAGGCAGAACACGCCTCTCTCGATTCCTTGGGACAATCCCGGAGCTCCCAGCAGGAAGCGTATTCCAGGAGTTTTTTTACCCCTTCTATTCCCAGTTTTTTTTCATGAATCAAATTCCTTAAACATCGGATCCATCTGATGTCATTCTCCGAGTAGAATCGGTTCTTATTTTTCCTTGCCGGCTTGACAAGGTTGTTCTTTTCATAGAGTCGAAGGGTCTGTGTGGATGTCCCTAAAAGTTCGGCCGCGATCCCTATCGGGATGAGAGGCTTGTTTTCCCAGTCTTTTGCGAAAAACCCGTCTTCTTTTCTTTTTATCCTGTCCTCGTTGCCGGTATCTTTCATTATCAAGTTTGTTACATTTGTATGGATAAATTATTTTACCTTGCAACGCTATCTTATTCAACAAGCTTTTCTCCTTTGGCAAGGAATGGGTAGATATCTCCATTCCCGCAAGGCTGAAAAAGGAATCCGGATGCTTACTCGTATTTCAGCGAATCCGCGGGATTGGCCCGGGCGGCCCTTACGGTCTGGTAACAAAGGGTGACAAGAGAAACCAGGAAAATCAGAATTGAGGATTGCAGGAAGGATCCAACCTGGATATGAGTTCGGTAAGCGAAATTCTGCAGCCACCTGCTCATCGTGTAATAGGCAACGGGCCACGCGATGAGGTTGGCCACGAGCACAAGCCACATCAAATCCCTGGAGAGGAGATACACGATCTTAGACACCGAAGCGCCCAATACCTTCCGGATGCCGATTTCCTTTCTCTTCTGTTCGACCAAAAACGCGGACAGCCCGAACACACCCATACAGGCGATAAACACGGCAATGGTCGCAAACAAGCCGAAAATTTTCTCCATTTTTTGCTCGCTGGAGTAGGCCATGTTGAAATGGTCATCGAAGAAGCGGTATTCGAAAGGATATTGGGGTGAGAATTGGTTCATGGTTTTCTGAATAAATCCGATAGTCTCGGGGATATGTTCCCCCCTGATCTTGATGGATAAGTGCTGCCCCCGGTTGGGATTCAGGTAGATATACAAAGGTTTGATCTCTTCATGAATAGAATTCAGATGAAAATCTTTCATGATCCCAACGATCTGTCCTGACGGTTCCGGACGTCCCCAGTGGCTCAAACCCATGCCCAAATAAAAATCATCGCCGATGATTTTCCTAGCGCTTTCGTTAACCAGAAAAGCCCCTTTTTCGTCAGATGGAAATTTCTGAGAAAAGCTTCTCCCCTGAAGGATATTGATCCCGTAAACTTCCGTAAAATCATATCCGACCTCACTGACTTTGACCCATGTCTGCTCTTCCTCCGGTTTTCCCTGCCATTTGATCGTTGTCATGGCTCCCACGTCGTTTGGCAGATGCATGGAAGAGGCGGCAAACAGGATCTGGGGATGTCTTCTCAGTTCTTCCAGGACCGGTCCGGGATTTTGACGGATCTTATTCTCGTATAGCGGAACCACAACGATCTGGTCCCTATCGAATCCCATATCTTTATCCCTGATGAAACCGAGCTGGCTTCTGACAAGCAGGGCGGCAATGATGAGTGTGAGCGAGACAGAAAACTGCGCGATCACCAGGACATTGCGCATCCGGCCCTTCTGAGAGACTCTCTTCCCCAAACCCTTGAAAGCGGCAGCAGGCTTGATTGCAGACATCAAAAATGCTGGATAGCTGCCTGCCAATATCCCCACAAACAGGACCAGCAAGAGAATCCCCGGAAGGATCTGGAGGAGACTTTCCCCTTTAAGAACTAACTGTCGCTCTGCCAGAGAATTGAAAAGGGGGAGAAAAAGGTGAATCAAAAAAAAGGATATGACCAAAGAAAACGATGCCATGATTAAGGATTCCCCCAGGAACTGCCGGGATACCTGGTTTCTGCTGGCGCCAACGACCTTGCGCGCACCGACTTCCTTGAGCCGAACACTGGAACGGGCCGTGGTCAAATTCATGTAATTGATGCAGGCGATTATTAAAATCAGCAGGGCGATGGAACCGAACAAAAGCAATGTCGACACGCGAGCATTGGGGCTGAGCTCGCCTTGAAAATGGGAGTGAAGATGAATACTGAGAAGGGGCTGGAGGAACAGTTTCTGCTTGGGAATCCCGTGTTTTTCGGTGAATGCCGGGAATTTCGATTCCAGCTCTTGGACATTTGCATCGGGACTCAGGAGAACATAGGTGTAAAAACTCGCGTACCGCCAATGCTCCAAAGGTTCTTCATAAAGTTTTCCCCAGGTTTCGAACGGCATGAAGATATCCCTCGTCAGGTGAGAATTTGCAGGAATGTTTTTTATGACCCCTGTAACGGTTAGGTCAGTTTTTTCGTCGAATTGAATAATCCGGCCCACTGCATTCTGGTTATCGAAAAACTTCCTGGCCTGGTCTTCAGACAAAACGATGGAATAAGGATCGCTCAATGCCGAACCTGGATCTCCTTCCACGAAGTCGAATGTGAATATTTGGAAAAAACTCGGATCGACGGCGTAAAAGGATTCGAAGAAATGCCGGTTCCCTGCAGAAAAAATTTTATTTCCTCCTCCTCTTGAAAGCCTGGCAGATGTCTCGATTTCCGGAAATTCCTGATTAAGAGCTTTTGCCATTGGAGGAGGCGTGACGACCATCTTGGTAGGTGGAGGAAAAGCATGGGATTCACTGGCAACCCGGAAAATTCTCTCCGCTTTATGATGATGTCTTTCGAAGCTCAACTCATAGCGAACCCAAAGCATGAGTATGACAACACAGGTCATGCCGACAGCCAGGCCGACAATATTGATGAATGAAAAAGCTTTGTGTCTGCGGATGGTCCGCAACGTCACTTTCATGTAGTTTTTGAACATGACTAACCCCCATCGAATGGAATTCCCTATAAACGAGGGAATAGACTTTATGATTTGGAACAGATACCAAAATTTGGCATAACTATTTCCCCAAATATTGGCTACCCGATAATATTCTTCTGCAAAATCCCCCAGCGCCGTATGCCCCGCGTAGTTCGGAAGGATGAAGCCAAGAAGCTTTTCAAGTTTTGGAGGTGGCGATGACCTATTCTTTTTCATGGGAAAATTCCGGACTTTCTTTCCACATGTTTTTATGGAGTTCCCTGACTTCAGCCAATGCTTTTATCCCTGCACTCGTGATCTTGTAAATGCGTTTGCTTCGCCCTCCCCTCACGGGCGTTGGATCATCGAAAGAAGATTTCACCAATCCCTTCTTTTCGAGCCGATGAAGGGGCACATACACAGCCCCGAACGACCATTCCTTTCCCGATATTTCAGAAGCCTTTTCCCTTATCGGGACACAATAGGCGTTTTCCTTCAAATACAAGACAGTGAAAAGGATTATTTCTTCGGGCCGGGATAAGAACTTCATCTTGTCCTCACATAACTATATCCCTTACAAATTAAAACATATCGAACAAAAAATCAAGTTTTTTTTAAACATATCATGACAACCATTTCGATAAGACAAGCGTATTATATATTGGAAGCCAATAGAAATGGAGGTAAAATGGATCTTCTCACTAGATTGGAAGAAGCAATCCTTATTGTTGTCCTCAAGCTGAAAGACAAAGCTTATGGGGTCCCTATCAATCGGGAGGTTTCCAAGATTTTCGGCAGAACTTATACCTTGGGGGGGCTGTATTTTGCCCTGGATCAACTTGTTCGTAAGGAATATCTTATAAAACAATTCTCCGATCCTACACCTAAGCGAGGGGGAAGAAGCAGAGCCTATTTCAGAATCACACCCGAAGGAAGAAAGGCTCTGGATGCCACCCATCAGCATCAGATCGAATTGTGGAAAGCTATCCCGGAGTTCACCCACGGACGATAACATGGAAAAGATGAAGATCATCAAACCTCCCCGGTTAGCTGCCTGGTTTTTAACCCGGTTTTCGGGATCATACGTTGCGGGGGATTATGAAGAAATATACCAGGAGATGGCAAACGAATTCGGGATCCGTTCAGCCCGTTCCTGGTATTTGTCGCAGGTTTTGAAATCGCTGCCGATGTTTCTTGCAAATTTTATTTTCGGGGGTGCTCATATGTTAAACAACTATCTCAAACTGGCCTATCGAAATATCCTCAGGCATAAAAGATACGCTCTGCTCAACATCATCGGCCTTGCCGTTGGATTGGCAGCCTGTTTGATCATGGCCAGCTATGTCATACACGAGCTAAGCTTCGAAACTATGCATCCGGATAGAGACCGCATTTTCCGGATCAACGGGCGTATCCCCATGGGAGGCCAAGTCCTCCACAATGCTATCGTGGCTCCCCCATTCGGTCCTGCCGCAGAAGAAAGTTTACCAGAGATCGAGGAAAGCGTCCGCATTCTCAGGCGGCACAATGTTCCGATCCGGATAGAAAACAGAGACTTCAAAGAAAAAAAAATGTTATTTGCCGAACAAGAAATACTGAGTGTATTTGCTATTCCCCTCTTGAGGGGGAATCCCGAAACGGCTCTCTATGCGCCCTTTACCGTGATTATCGATGAAACGCTTGCCCAGAAGTACTTTGGGAAGGAGAATCCTATAGGAAAAACGCTGGGCCTGACATTGCACAAGACCTTTGAGTTCGCAATCACGGGTATCATGAAGACAATTCCCTCCAACACTGTTCTGAGGACACCGATGATCGCTTCCTTTGCTACTCTATATCAAACGCATGGCGATGCGATCCAGCGCTGGAACAGCTGGGGAATGATCACGACTTTTGTCCGTCTCAAGAGGGATTCCGATCCAAACGTTGTCGATGAAAAGATAACGACTTTAGCGCGATCTCACCTCGACGAAAATGAAAAGGATGCTTCCTACTACCTCCAGCCGCTCGACAAGATCTACATAAACAATGCGGCTCACGGCATGAACAATGACCTGGATAACTCAGGCAGCATCACGAGGTTATATATCTTTTCTGCTGTCGCTCTGCTAATCTTGCTGATCGCCGCTATCAATTTCATCAACCTGTCCACAGCAAAAATTGCAGGAAGACTGAAGGAGGTAGGTATCCGCAAGACATGCGGGGCCATGCGCTCTCATCTGATCAAGCAATTTTTAATGGAATCCCTCCTTCTCACCGCGATAGCCATGGGCCTGGGGCTCGTTCTTTTCACCCTGTTTAAGCCACGTCTTGATGTATATCTCGGCAAAACGTTGAACTTAGGTGTTTTGTCGACTCCATGGATACTTCCCGCTGTTGCAGCCATGATCCTGATCGTGGGATTCCTTGCCGGGTCCTATCCGGCCTTATTCCTATCTCGATTTCAGGCCGCGGTTATCTTCCGATCCGGGATTCCCCGGGGGCCTTCCAGAGCAGGATTGCGGCGGATTCTGGTTGGCGCACAGTTTTTCATCGCAGGCACGCTCATTGTCTGCACCCTCGTAGTTCTCAAGCAAGTCCGGTATTCCGAAACAAAAGACCTGGGATTTAATAAGGATAATTTGATTGTCCTGGACAACAGAGATGCCTCCCTTGCAAAAAATGTCCTCATCGTCAAGGAACAAATTCTCAGCCGAACAGTAGCCCTGGCTGCCTCCTCTGTGGATAACTTTCCATCTGCCCAGAATCGCAATATCTCAACCATTCGGATGGAAGGCCAAGCGGATGAAAAAGGCTCGATCGTTCAATCCCTGGAAGTGGATGGAGATTTCATCCCTACCATGGAATTAAATATCAGAGAAGGCCGGAATTTCCAACCGGGGAGGGCTGCCGACAAGGAGGCTGTCATTCTCAATGAGACGGCAGTGCGAAATCTTGGACTAGAGAACCCTATCGGAAAATTCTTGTATCGAGGAGATAATGCCTACCAAATAATCGGGACACTCGAGGACTGGAATACCAATTCTATCCATTCCCGTATCTATCCCACTGTTTTATTCCCGGCTGATGAGACAGCAGGTGATCTGGTGATCCGACTTCCATCGGGAAAAAACCAGGAGGCTATCTCAGGAATTCGCCAGGTGGTTTACAGCCTCTTCCCCGAACAGATCTTCGATTATGCGTATGTGGACGACCTCCATCTTCGCTCCTATGACGAAGAGCGGCGCCTGGCTGCGTTACTCATTTCATTTTGCCAATTGACCGTGCTTGTCGCCTGCCTCGGAATCTTCGGTCTCGCCGCATACAGCACCGAACAGAGGACCAAAGAAATCGGGGTTCGCAAGGTTCTCGGTGCGAGTGTATCCGGTATTGTCAGGATGTTTACCGGCAGATATCTCCGGTGGGTCATCGCAGCTAATATCCTGGCCTGGCCTGCTGCTTATTTTGCGGTCAACAAGTGGCTGCAGGCTTTCGCCTTCAGGACAGGTATAGGTCTCATGCCGTTTATCATCGCCGGATTGATGACTCTGGCTGTCGCTTTGATATCGGTGATCTTCCAAACACTGAAAGCAGCCCTTTCGAATCCGGCTGATTCGTTGCGTTATGAATAATTTTTTCCAGAAAATTTGAAATCTCATATTCAAAAAATTAAAATTGCGAGAACCGAATGCAATTTGGAGGTTTCCATGACATTTGGATTGAATATCAAGCAACCGTTAACCATAACTGTCCTCCTCGCCACCGCAGTATTATGGCTGGTACCCCTACCCTATCCTGCTTTGGAAGGGGCTCAAGCCCCTGGCCCGCAGGTTATCAAAATCACATCAAAAATATTGAATGAGGAACGAACCCTGACTGTTTCCATCCCTGACGGGTATGCGACTTCCCAAAAAACTTATCCCGTGCTATACGTCCTGGACGCCGAAGCGAAAACGGTGATTCCAAAGATTGTTTCCACTCTCAGAGACCTGAATGCAAAGGGATTTGTACCTCAGATGATCGTTGTCGGCATCTGGAACACAGACCGCAATCGTGACATGATCCCGATCGCCGTCTCGCATCGCCCGGGTTCCGGAGGTGCGGAGAAATTTTTGCGTTTTATCCATGAAGAATTGATGCCGCAAATTGCGCAGAATTTTCGCGCATCCGGTTATTCTATTCTCCATGGTATGTCCAACTCTGCCTTATTTGCTGTGTACGCTATACTCCAAAATCCCGAGACATTCGATGCTTATATCGCCAGCAGTCCGATGATCGGCCACTGTCCGGAGCACATAAGGAAAAAAGCGGAAGCGATCATCGCAGACGATCATTTGAGCGGCCGTATTTTATATTTGGTTCACGGGACAAAAGACTCCCCCCGTGTCACGAATTATGTGCCGGACCTCCAAGATTATCTCGAGTCCCATGCTCCCGAAAGCTTCCGGAGTAAACTCGAAATCCTCGAAGGGGAAGGGCATGTTCCTGACAGCAGCCTGGAAAGGGGTCTCAGGTTTATTTTTTCTAAAAATTGAACAAAACTTACCTGAGGCCGATAGTCCCCTTCACAGAGGCGAACAGTTGCTGCGAGTCATAGCCGATCCCGTCCTTGAAAACGATGGTGATGTTCCGGATATCCTGAATTTGCGAAGAAGGATCCCCATCCACGATCACCAGGTCGGCTATTTTGCCGATTTCAACCGTACCTAAATCACCTTCTCTCTCCAGATACCTGGCGCCATTGAAAGTGGCAACCCGCAGTGCGTCCAACGGGGAAAGACCCGCCTCGACCAGAAGCTCAATTGCCCTTAGGTTAGAATAACCCGCCACCACTCCTCCATATCCTGTGGGATCGGTCCCTACGAGTAAAAGACCGCCTGCCTCGAAGAATTTCTTTTCCAGGTCCATTCCGATTTTGAAAAGGATTTGCCAATCCGATTCGGGGTTTTTTGCGATTCGCTGCCAGGTAAGCAGATATTGATCGCGGGATTCCGGCAGCATGGCATCCAGAACTTCATCCGGAAGAGGAGGTCGGCCGGGAACCATTGCTTCGAAAACAGGGAGAGTCGAAGTTATCGCGACCCCCTTTCGAACGAGATGTTCGATCAGGGATTCCACCTCCGGACCTTCGGGATCCAGCGCCAGCAATGACTGCCTTTGCGTCAGGCCGCTCGGATTATCATTGGGATCGGGAATGAAATCCGTCGATTGAAAAAAACCGTGTTCGATATTATCGATGTCGAGATCTGCCGCCTCTCTGTATGATAAGGATCCAAGGTGCCCTGTTACTTTTTTGCCTCTTTTGTGCGCTTCTTCTGCGACCGCCCTTAATTCCTCGGCCGAAATCTGGGCATAGACCTTGAAAGAATCGATCCCTTCACCGGCCCAGTAGTCCACCATAGCCCTGGCATCTTCGGGTCCTTTCAGGGATTTCACTTGAAGAAGAGACAAGCCCGGGCCGTTCAAGAAAGGGCCGGTGACATCCATCTTGGGACCCGGGATTCGACCTGCGATGATCGCCCTTTTCACGTTCAGATCTGCATACGGTTCTATGCTGCCCGTAGTCCGAATGGTCGTCACCCCTCCTGCTAAATAGAGTTTTGGGAAACTTGTCAATTGCTGATTGTACTGCCCGCCTCCAGCGGGATAGAACAAATGTTCGTGAAACATGATAAATCCCGGTAATACGGTTTTTCCGGGCAGGTCTATGTGTTCAGCCCCTTCGGGAATCCTGACCTTATCCGAATCTCCCATATCCAGGATGCGGCCTTCCTTGATAATCACGGCTTGGTTCGGCCGAATGGTTCTACCGTCGCCAACGATCACTCGAACACCTGTCAGGGCTAATACCGGGGCATCATAAAGGATGTATTTTTGTGTTTCCCTGGAAAATTGCGTGTTTTGTGCCGTCAATATGACTGGAATCAACAAAAACAACCACGTTAGAAGGCGCAAAATTTTGTTTTTCATGGAGGTCTCCTTTACTTGGGCTCGATCAGGATGAACATATCACACAAAAAAAGATGAGTCCATTTCTGCATTTTTTGGATCGAAATAAAATCGTTGAAGATTTCAAATCAAATGTTTTATGATGAGTAAAATGTATGTGATAGAAACCCGCGGTTTGACCAAATATTATGGCAATGCGAGGGGGATCGTCGATCTCGATCTCAAGATTGAACCCGGCGAAATTTTCGGATTCATCGGGCCCAACGGTGCGGGAAAGTCCACCACGATACGCACGTTACTTGGGTTGATCCTCCCTTCTTCAGGAAGCGGAAAAATATTCGGGTTGGATATCGTCAAAGACACCAAAGAGATTAAAAAACAGATCGGCTTCATGCCATCGGAGGTCCACTATTATGAAAAAATGGATGTGCATGAGCTTCTCCGGTATTCCGGCAGCTTCTATGGAACGGACTGCGAAGCCAGGATCGTAGAACTGGCCGACATGTTCGACCTGGATCTCGGCAGAAAAATCATCGACTTATCCAGGGGAAATCAAAAAAAAGTCGCGATATTGCAAAGCCTCATCCATCAACCTCCCCTATTGATTCTGGATGAGCCGACAAACGGACTCGATCCTTTGATGCAGGCCAGGTTTTTCGAAGTACTGAAAGAAGAAAAAAGCAAGGGCACCACCATCTTTTTTTCATCTCATACGCTGAGCGAAGTCCAAAAAATGTGCCGCCGTGTAGGGATCATAAAAGAAGGAAAGATCGTGGCCGTGGAAGACATCGAAAATTTGAGGAAAAAGCAGCTCAGGAAAATCCAGGTGGAATTTTCCCGCCCGGCAAAACTCAACGAGATCGATTGCGCGGGAATTATAAATCCGTATGCCGATGGAAACAGCATTTTTTTTCTTTTTTCGGGGACAATGAACGATTTTCTCCAAGCTCTCGACGGAAAAGACATCCAGGACCTGATCATCGAAGAACCGACGCTGGAAGAAATCTTCATGCACTATTATTCAGAGGAAAACGAGCCTAACACCTTATCTCGCAAACAATGATAAACAGGAATATCTATCGCAAGGAAATGAAACAATACAGGAATTCCTTCATCGGCTGGAGCGCATCCGTCAGTGCATTTATTCTTATGGGAATGGCCTTTTATCCCATCCTGATGCAAGGCGACATGCTCAAGCAGTTGACGGCTTTTTTCGAAAATCCTTTCATGAAAAACATCATGACGGCATTCGGTGCCAGCTTGGATATTCTGACAAATGTCCTGGGCTTCTATTCCACCCGAAACGCCATGTTTATCATGCTCCTGGGAAGTTTTTATTCGATGTTCCTTTCTGGGAAAATTCTGGCTCAGGAAGAACGGGAAAAAACCGCTGAATTTCTTCTCACAAAACCCGTCACGAGGCATGAGGTTGTGGGGAGCAAATTAGCGGCCTATCTCACTTACATGCTGCTTTTCAATCTGGTGATCCTTGTCATCGGGTTCTTAAGCCTGGAGATATTCAAGGGGGATTCCCGTTACCGTTTCAATACCTTCGCCATCCATTGGTTCTACTGCTTTCTGCTTATGCTGACATTCGGAGCCATAGGTATTTTTCTGTCTCTTTTGATAAAAAGAGGACGACCCATAACAAACCTGTCCATCGGGGTCATTATAGGGGGGTATTTCATCGATGTTCTATCCAGAGTGACGCCCTCTGTCGATAAAATCGGCTATTTGAGCCCGTTCAAGTTTGTCGACTCGGCCGTTCTCCAAAGCGGTTACACAATCACCGGTTGGCGTGTGATGTATTTTTTAGGACTATCCGTGGTGCTCTTTGTGCTCACCTTTATCTTGTACAAAAAAAAGGATATTCTCGTTTAGCCCCCATCACGTCTGAAGATCAATTGCCGATAAAACGATCGATGAATTCGAACGTCCTGTTGTAGGCCTCCATCCGGTTCTTGTACAACATGAACTCATGGGGTTCGTCAGGTGCGATCATCAACTCGATATGCACGCCCCCTTTTTCCCTCAGTTTGTGGACTAGATCCGTGGTTTGTTGAAAGTCCACATTCCGGTCATCATCTCCATGGATAAACAGAATCGGGGATGTCCATGTTCCGATAAAAGCCACCGGTGATGATTCGCGCGCCAGTTTTCTCTCCTCCGCATCGAGCCTCCCGCGCTGTGACCAGTCATGAACTCCGGCCATATCGACGCCGACTTTGAAAATATCGGAATTGCGGGCCAAGGCCATGGCTGTCAGAAGACCGCCGTAAGATAGTCCCCATTTTCCGATTTTTTCTGGATCGACCTCCGGACGATTTTGGAGATATTTGGCTCCTGCCACGATATCCTGGTATTCAGCCGCCCCCCGTGCACCGGTATCGGGTGCGTTGCGGAAGGATCGGCCGTAGCCTATGCCGCTGCGGTAGTTTATCGAGAGGACAACGTAACCGTTGTTGGCAAAATACTGATTGATGCCGTACGCCTCGGAATAAAACTCCATATAATGCCAGCCCAACAGCATCTGGCGAATTGGGCCGCCATGGGTATACACGACTCCGGGCCGCCTATCACCAGGCTTCGCATCCTTGGGCAAAAAAAGCTGGCAGGGAATTTCCAATCCGTCCGGGGCCTTGACTACGACGAGTTCGGGAACGACCAGATCGTCCATAGGATATTGGGCTGGAAGTTTTTCCGGGGCAATCACTTCGATTTCTCCTCCGCGAGCCGGAACGGTAGCGATAGAAGTGGGATGAAGGGCCGTTGCATACAGAAAGGCGACTTTGTCCCCCGAAGACAAAGCGACGGGATACGTGCCGATCGTGCCGTCTCTGGTCAACCGAACAGCTTTTCCGGTGCCATCTGTGGGAACCTTCCAGATGTGCCGACCGTGGATATCGGCCCGGTTGCTGCTGAAGAAGAGCATTGTTCCGTCACTGGAAAGTCCAAGATGTTCCACGAATGCTTCTCCGGACGTGAGGTCCACAGGGTCTCCGCCGGTAAGGGGCATCGAGAACACATGGGCCCAGTTATCGTGTTCGGCCATAAAAAGTATGCGGTCGGAGGCCGTGAGTTCGAACTCCCTGAATGAATAAAACCGGGGTTCATCGTCTGGGAACTTCCAGATCTCCTCAGCTGTTCCCTTTTCGGCATCAGCCAACCAGAATGCAACATCCGCAACCGGTTCGCTCCATCTCCAGTATCTTCTCGATCCTGTTTGACCGTACTGCAATCCAGGTCTGCGTTGAAAAAGAATTTTCCTGCCGTCGGCCGACCAGACAGGGCCGCTATCCCGGCACACAGTGGGAGCGATCCAGGTGATTTTTCTTTTGGTCGTGTCGAAGATCCCGATGAAACTGTGGTCGTTCCGCCGGGTGACAAAAGCGATTCTTGTGCTGTCTGGAGACCATTGAGGGGAACCGTTCTGTCCGGCTGCTCTGAACAGAAGCTCGGGTTCGGGAACATCCGTGGGATCGGAAGGTGGAATTAAAGGAGCGCTGTAGATCAATCCCTCTTTTTCGATTAAAAGCCATTGGCCATCGGGAGAAAGGACAGGTTCTCGACCTTCGGCAACTCTCCAGAGCTGACCCGTGTCTGTTCTGACCGCCCAGATAGCTTGTTCCATCCCTTTCGGGTCGCTCCGGGAATTAGTGACCCAGCCCTCGGAATTGGGATCTCCTCCCTTGACAAAAACCACGGTTTTCCCGTCATCGGTGATCTGGACTTCAGGGATCTCGAAAACTTCATCCCGGGCAAATCCGGTTAGATTGACAGGTTTGAAATCGGGTGCCGCGGCCGTCCAGACATTCCTTTCCCCTTGGGAATAAAAAACCCAGGCGATTCGGTCGGCGTTTTTGGCCGACACCAACCCCCACGGATAGGGCGGGCTCAAAACCTGTTCAAGGGTAAACGTTCTTTCAGCTGAAGTCTGAGCGACTGTCACAAACAGACATAGAACACAAACAAAAAAAACAAATGTTCGGTGTGTTTTCATTTCCTCTCTCCTCGCAAGATTTGTTTTGCCATAGGACTCGGATCGTAAAGTTTATACACAGGATAATCCTGCTGGCCTCGACCCCACTGAGGGACGAGGTATCGGTCAAAGAAGTTCCAAACCAGGAAGCCATCGTCACTTTCCGGCTCGAGAAGATACGCAGCCAGTTTCCCGAGCGGTTGTGCCATCGGAACGAACAGCGTTCCCGCAGGAAATTTCTTTTCACCCATGGCGTATTCCCCCTTGACGCTGTTGAGGCGGTGTCCCTGATAAGGCCGTTCCTGCCCTTTGAGTTCCGTCACCTTGAAAGACTCGACCGACAATTCAACCGGCTGGGTGAGTTTCTCCACAGAAATGCCGTGCTGGAGCAGCTTGACTTCCACTTCCGGCACCGGCAGAGGAATGAGGTAGCCGAAGGGCAGCTTCACCGATCTTTTGGCAAAATATTCAGCAAAAAACGGCATGGTGTATGTTTGCGTTTTATCCGTCCTGCGCACGCGACGCCGTCCGCTTTCCGCCTCATATTCTTCCATCACATACCCGTGAACAGTGATCTTATCCTTGATGGGACGGACATCGTATTCCACACCGAATTGGTCTTCCGCTGTCGGACCCATTCCCATCCGCACAGTGCTTTTATCCGCCTCGCTTATCAAGGTCTCGATCTCTTCTTTATTACCTTGACAGAATTCCAAGAGAGAGTGAAAAAGATGGTAAGCACCCAAAACGCGGGATTTGAAGTCCGCATAGGGATAATTTTCATTCAGGATACCCAAGCGGTTCCTAAGACCGAAATAATTGCTGAGATAGCGCGGTTCCGGACCGAGAGGCCTCCACCCTTTTTCCGGATCGCGAAAATCCATGAAATCCCCATGGGGGATGCACAGAGTGTCGTATTTTTCCTTCAATATTTTGTTGATCGCAGGCCGGACACGATCGCTCATATACCGGATCAGGGAAGTGTCTCCGTTGGGATTCAATGCCCACACCCAGGTGACGACCTCCTCATGATAGGATCCGTTGTGGGTATGGCTATCGAGAAGAACGGCAGGGTCCCAGCGCAACATGACATTTTGAACCAACCCCAGAACTTCGGGACTTTCCAGTTTCATCCCATCCCTGTTGAGATCGAGGTCCAAGCCGTTGTACCGGACGCCTACACCCTGTTCGGGGCCGACCTGATTCCGCCGGTTATTCGGGTCGATCTTCTCATTGCCATCCGGATTGAAAATGGGAGCGATGAGAACAACGACATCGTCCAGATAAGAAGGATTTTCATCCAAAGCCAAATCCCTTGCCAGCATCAATGCCGCCTCCTTGCCCTCGACCTCACCGGCGTGGATATTGGCCTGGATGTAAACGACGATACGGTTATCATAGGCCATATCCTCCGGGCCTGAAGGGACCGGATTCCCGATAACAAGCAGCGGTATGCTCCGGCCTTCCGCACTGACGCCCATGGACTCCACCCGGATCCGCAGGCTCATCTGTTGCAGTTTCTGGATAAAATCCATGACATCGGCATACAGAGAAGTGGCCGCGTAATCGGTCGCTTCTGCCTTCGTGAGCGGAAGCTCCTGAGGAACTGAAAATGCGGGTGACGACAAGGCCATTACCAGAGAAAAAAGCAAAAAAAACAAAATGCTTCTTTTTTTCATAATTTCCCCTCAAAATGACGAAGTTTCATACGAAAAAGACTAATCGAATCTCCTTTCCAGGTCAAATGAAATCTCTGGAAAAATCTCCAAAAATTATTATTCAGCGTCCGGATACGAACAAAAATCGTTCATATACGGATAAATTCCGTTCGATTCCCTCCCGAAATCCCTTGGAAACTGAATGGTATGGATTTTGCATGAAAAATTTTCAGAATATTTACAGGACTTTCGAAGAGGAAAGGGATGATAAAAAATTATCTGAAGATCGCTATACGCTGCTTAGCAAGAAGAAAAACTTACACTCTGATCAATATCGGAGGGTTGGCCGCCGGCTTGGCCTGCTGCATGGTCATCCTGCTTTATGTTTATAATGAGTCCAGCTATGACCGGTATCACAAGGATGTGGACAGAATCTACCGGGTTCTGGAATACCGTAAAGTGCCAGCAGTGGAATTTTGCACAGCCAGGATCAGTGCCATGGTAGCCACCGTTCTCGAGGAATATGAGAGCGAGGTGGAACAGATCGCGCGCGTATTCCCTGTCGGAAATACACTGGTCAAACGCGACACGATCGCCGCTTTCGAAGACAGGGTCTATTATACGGAATCAGAAATTTTCGATATTCTATCTGTTCCGTTTCTGAGCGGCGATCCTGACACGGCGCTGGAGAGCACAAACAACGTCGTTCTCACCCAGCGTATGGCCGTTAAATATTTTGGCGATCAGGATCCCATGGGAAAGAGGATTGCCGTAAAAGATCCCACATGGAGCCGCCTCACAAAAAACGACCAATTCACGGATTATCTCGTAACCGGTATCGTTTCGGATCCCCCTTCCAATACGCATTTCAAATACGATTTTTTTCTTCCGATCAGCCAGTTCGCGAACACATGGATATTGAGAGAATGGCATGCTGGCCCTACCTTGACCTACCTCAAACTCGCATCGGGCCTGTCCGTCCCTGAAATGGAAAAAAAGATCGAGCGGATGGCATACGATTATGTGAATAGGGAACTAACAGCCTGGGGGCAAACCCGACGCTACTTTCTTCAAGCGGTGACGGACATCCATTTCCGCAGGGATTTTAACGGTCTTGCTATTCGCGAGGACCTCGAGGCCCCGGGCAACCGGATTTATCTTTACATCTACGGCATGATCGCCATGCTCATTTTGCTCATAGGGTGCATGAATTTTGTCAATTTATCCAATGCCAGAGGCGTGTACCGCATCAAAGAGGTGGGCATGCGCAAGGTGATCGGCGCCGGACGCTGGCAGTTGATCAGGCAGTTTTTGGGCGAATCCATCATGATCACCTTTTTGGCGGCTTTGTGTGCGGTTCTTCTCGCAAATACCCTGCTTCCACTATTCAACCAGTTTTCCGGAACGACACTCCGATTGGAAGATTTTCTCCATTGGCAGGTGTTCGTTTCCATTCTGGGATTGGTTATTTTTGTCGGTTTGCTTTCGGGATTCTACCCGGCGTTTGTTCTTACGGCCTTCAGGCCCGACCAAATTCTAAGAGGTTCGGGGACAGGTATGCGGGGGGCCTTCGTTTTGAAGGTTCTCGTTGTCGGGCAGTTCGCCATTTCTATTTTTCTTGCGACCGGATCCCTCACCGTCTACAAGCAGCTGACCTATATGCGGAGCCAGGAGCTGGGATTCGATAAAGAACACAAGTATGTGCTGAACTTGAGGAACAATGCCCAGATCCGGAAACAGGTCGAGACCATAAAGACGGAATTTTTGAGATCTCAGGGTGTCATTGAAGCGGCGGCCTCTTCCAGCGTGCCGGGAAGGCCCATGCGGCAAGGTTACCTCAAGTGGTCCGATGACAAACTGGACAAACCCCTCCGTTTGACATTTTTATCCTGCGATGATGACTTTCTCTCTCAGTACAGGATCGGCTTGGTAGCGGGACGGGCTTTCGACGAAAGTCTCAACGATGAAAACCAGGCTTTCATCATCAACGAAGCTGCCGTTCCCCATTTGGGCTATGGTTCGGTGGAGGAAGCCCTGGGAGACCGGTTGCATGAGGGCATCTACGGAAGGTGGAAGACCATTGTCGGCGTCGTTAAAAATTTTCACTATCAGGGAATGCGTCAGGATATAGAACCGATATACATGGAAGTCTCCTCCTCCCGCTATAACATGATCACGCTTACGCTCGCCTCTCAGCGGCTACCAGAAACTCTTGGATTTCTCCAATCCAAGTGGTCCGAGCTCTTTCCCTCTGTTCCGTTCGACGGATTTTTTCTGGACGACGATTTCGACCGCCTTTACCAAAAAGAGACCCAAATGGGAAAACTTCTGGGAATCCTGACAACTATGGGATTGGTCGTCGCTTGTCTCGGGCTTCTTGGACTGGCATCCTTCCTGGTCCAACACCGGACTAAAGAAATCGGCATCAGAAAGGTGCTGGGGGCCTCGGTGCCGAACCTGATGGGACTTTTATCTCGGCAATTCGTTTTACTTGTTCTCACAGCCAATGTTATTTCTGTCCCTGTCGCTTTGGTGTCTTTGAACCGGTGGCTTCAAGACTTTGCCTTTCGCATCCAGCCAGATTGGCAAATTTTCGTTTCAGCCGGTGCCGCAGCATTATTCTGTGCTGTGGTTCCTATTCTGCTTCAGGCTTTTTGGACCGCTAGAGCCGATCCGGTAGAAAGTTTGCGTTATGAATAACTGGCGTATTATCTCCATCGACACCTATTTCTTCTCGAGCGAATAGATAAATTCCAATCCTTCGTAAATCGCCCTGTGAACATAAGTGAAATGCGTTTCCCGGTCCTTTAAAAGGGATTTCCACCTTAGGCACTTAGGCGCTTAGATCCGCAGCAAATCCACAAATTCTTGCATGGTGGAGGCTTGCTCATTAATATTCATGAGATAGCAAAAGTATAGCAAACATCTCTCGATAGGGGAATCACACTTGACAGGATTCAAGCAATACAGTACTTCATAATATGTTTCATAGAAGAGACCATTCATGGAAATTCCGGTTGAAGCATGGTATCAAGCCATATTCATCCGGCGTTCACGCCGCAAATTCAAACCAGATACGGTTCCCTCGGATAAACTGGAGCGCTTTGCCTCTGTCTGCTTGAACTTCCGTCCGTTTCCGGAGGCCAGGGCTGTTCTGGTCCTCGAGCCCGGAGATGACGTTTTCCGGGGATTTATCGGGTCTTACGGCAAAATCGAACGCGCTCCTGGTTATATCGCTCTTTTAGGAAACACGGAGTCCCAAAGGGTCCAAGAGGCCGTCGGCTACACCGGTGAAGGGATCATTCTGGAGGCTACCGCATTGGGACTGGGCACATGCTGGGTTGGCGGTTACTTCCATCCCGATGTTGTGTCCGGCCAAATCGAGATCGGACGGAACGAGCGGGTTTTGGCCGTCTCCCCTTTCGGAATACCCCTTGAGGCTTTTTCTTTCCAGGAAAAACTTATGACCGGATTCGGTTACATGCACAGGAGAAAAGGTCTTGATGAATTGGTGTCGGGGACAGTCAAGCAGGAATGGATGAAGACAGCCCTGGAAGCAGCTCGCCTGGCACCTTCTGCTGTCAACCGGCAGCCTTGGAGGTTTGTTTGCGGCGATAATACCATCTGTATCAATCTCGACAGAGGCCGAGATACCTATAAAATTTCCCGGCGCCTGGACTGCGGGATCGTCATGCTCCATCTGGAGCTGGGCGCCCGGCATGCAGGCGCTAACGGGGGCTGGACATTTCCGCCAGAGAGCGTTTCTTGTTTCACCGCAGATTCAGGCCCTTAGAGCTGAAGAAACCTGGGCAACCCCATAAACAGCCTTATCGATGTCTTCCATCGTGTTGTAAAAATGAGGCGAGAACCGGATATTGGGCCCCATGACCGCACAGCCGACATTGTATTTGCGGTACAGGATTTCCAAAACACGGGATGTGTCGATCCCGGGAATGTGGAAAATCACGACGCCCCAGCTCTGCTGGTGTTTTTCAGGCGTGATGAACCGGGCATCCGGAATTCTTTTTTTCACTCCTTCTCTTACCGCATCGGCCAACATGCGGGCACGTGAGGAAATCCTGATCATCACAAGCGTGTTATGGAACTCGATAGCTTCCAGCATGGCACCGAACCGGGCTACGGCCTGCTGTCCGAGGGTTTCGAACTTCAGGGCCCCTTTATTTCTGCCCTGCTCCCAACCGACGCCCACGATGCTCGGATAAACAGAATCCGCTATTCCCCTCCGGACATAAAGCATGCCCATTTCTCTGGGACCGCAAAACCACTTGTGCGAGCTTGCTGTGTAAAAATCGCATCCGATATCATGAAGAAATAAGGGATATGATCCGAAGGTTTGTGCTCCATCGATCAGGGTCAAGATCCCTTTCGACTGGGCCATTTGGCACAGCTCTTTTGCCGGAAGCCGGATTCCGGAAACATTCGAGACGTGCGAGAAGCACAATACTCTTGTCCGTTGAGTTAAAGCTGATTCGAATGGCTTTATTAAATCCTCCGAGTCCGAGGGATCATCTGGAGTCTGAATCCTGATCACGCGATAACCGTATCGTTCGGCACGCACATCCCAGGCAATATTGGCCGTGGGATGGTTCTGGTCCCATATGACAACTTCATCCCCTTTTTCCAAACGAAGGCCGTTGATCACGATGTTATTCCCTTCGCTCGTGTTCCGGACAAGGGCGATCTCATCCGGATCGACGTTAACGTACTTGGCGATCCCCTCACGGACTTCTTCTTTTATCCCGGCGAATTTGGCGCGATTCGTGAACGACGGATCGCTGTCCACGTCTTTCGTCAATTCGAAAAGTCTTTTTTGCACAACAAGCGGTGAAGGACAGAGGTTGGCTGCATTGAGCATGATCAACCCTTCTTTGATCATAAATTGCTTCTTGACAATTCCCCAGAAACGTTCATCGCCGATTTCCCTCTCCCCTATTCTTTTCACGGCCTCTTGCAGGGATTCGGATCGGGAGATCTGTCGTTCAAGAGTGGTATAGGGGAGCATAACTCCTGCTGCAGCACCGCGAAACATCCCTTTTAAAACGCTTCTCCTGCTGACGCTTCCCTCAAGGTCGGTAAAATGCCGGATATGTTGTCGACTCATTGAAATCCCTCCTCCTTTGTCCTTATTTCCAAACCTGGCCGAATACCCGCAGGTAGTTCAAGCCGAGGATCTTTCGAACATCTTTGTCGGTATATCCCCGTTTATCGAGTTTCGCGACAAAATTCAAAACTTCGGCGTAGTTGCTGAAACCCTCGACCATGCGCAAAGGCGAGCGAATATTCGGGGTGACATATTCGTTGTACGGGCCGGTCACATCCTTATAATTAGGAGATCCCCAGGGATCGATTTCATGATCCGGGTAGGTTCCCAGGCTCATATCCGTTCCGACCCCGATATGGTCGGTCGACCCGAGGAGCTGAGCCACATGATCGATATGATCGATAAAGTCATCGACAGTAGGGCGCGAGGTTTGGCTGGTTTTCATCACCATTGGGCCCCAGGGAGAAAGGCCGATGATTCCGTGTCTCGATGCACATGATTTTATCTGCTCGTCATCGATATTGCGGGGATTTTCGGCAAGCGCCTTTGTGCAGGAGTGACTGAAAACCACGGGGTGGCGGCTCTGTTCGATGATCTCCAAGCTCGAACGCTTCCCGAGATGGGAGCAGTCCAGCAAAAGTCCTATCCGGTTGCATTCGTCGACCACCAATTTTCCGAAGGATGTGAGGCCGGGATCAGTCCGGTCCAAACATCCTCCGCAGATCCTGTTCGACAGGCTGTAGGCCGGGATCATCATCCGCATACCGAGACGATAGAACGCTTCGACCCGGTGGAGCTTGGTACCGATGAAATCCCCGCACTGGGAAACCAGAAGCATATTCGCTTTTTTTTCTCTTTTTGCCTTTTCGATATCATCGATCGTATAGGCGATGGAGAGGCCAGGATATTTTCGCGCAATGAGATGCCAGAACATCAGTCCTTCCAGAGCCTGATCCAAGTCCGCATGAGGGTCCCAAGCTGTAACGGCAAAGGAAGTCGCTCCGTACCGGTGGGCATCTTGGAACTGCGCGTCCGGCCATATCTGCATGCAGGAATCGATAAAGATATAGGGATGATCCCTTTCCAAGATGGGATGGATTCCTTTTTCGTTCAACGGATCGAAGCTTTCAGGTTTTTCTTGGCCAGAAAATCCGGGCAAAGCCGCCGATGCAATAGCTGCCGTCCCAGCCATTTTCAAGAATTCCCTCCGTTTTACCTCCATTTTTCCCTCCTGTTCTATTCAAAGGAACAAATTTTATGCGATTGCCCATCGCCGTCGAGGACTATGTCGACGACCAGAACCTCTCTGTCCCGGTCCTTGGCTAAAGCGATCATATTGCCGTGCGAATCGACAGCCACACTTTGTCCTCCGTATGTCATGCCTGTCCAGGGACCATGGGTGATCTCACCCACAAGATCGGTTCCCACGACCGGCGCTCCGATTATGCGGGCCGCTTCGGAAACCGTTTGGTGCAGCTCCTTTCCGTGATCTGGCCACTGCTCTTCTATGGCTGCCCATCCATAGGGAACCAGAACAAGAGCAGGATTATGCGCACCCATCCTATCCAGGATATCTGTTTTAAAGGTATCGGCACAGATCAGCAGCCCAATTTTGCCGAATTTTGTTTTGGTGACTTGCACATCTTTTCCCGGTGTATAGGGCGGCGTCATCAGCTCTGTAAGGACATTGATTTTTCTGTGTTTGCACAATATTTGTCCTTCGTTATCGATCAAGACCACCGAATCATAAAGCCATTTGCCCTCCTTTTCGGCCAAGCCTATGCAAAGATGAATGTCATATTTTTCAGCCAACCGGCATAACAGGTCCGAATCCCTTCCGGGAATCGGATAAGACCTTGAATGAGCATCGGGATTCACCCAACCCAAAAGAGCTGTTTCGGGAAAACAGGCGATGTCCGCTTTTGCCTTATTCGCTTCCTGAAGAGCGTTCTCGATCCGGGCCAGATTCCCGGAACGATCTCCGTCCAGGCAAATAATCTGGCATAGGGCCACGCGGACAGTTTTTATTTCCGGATTGGAAAATCTCCCTGCAAAAACAAACATCGGCAAACAAACACCCAGGAGAGCGAACTTGACTGCCGGCAATGAACGAAAAACCATCGGACTTCGTGATAAGACACTAGCGCAACATGGTGTTGAACAAGAGTTTAAAAGTGCCGTGAGTCTGGGACCGGTGCTGGGTCCTGAATCCGATCAAAATCACCTGTCCCTTGCCGAATTCGATATCGATCATGGCAGGCATGCCGGCCAGGTGATCCTCCCCGATCAGCCAGCCGCTTTGAAGGATATCTTTATCCAGATACCGGACAATGGATTCATATTGTTCACTATTCTGACTGGCAGTCACGGAAAAAGCCTGGCTGGAATAAAAAACCACACATCCTTCTTGTGGCATGCCATAGGCTAAAGGATGGGTATTGTCAAAATGCACTTTGAGTGTGGAACCGGGACAAAAGAATTCCTTGGAATCGAGGTTTGCGAGATCGTCGCGAACGCCCAATCCGAATTTTTCGATCGCCAGATTGCTGGCTTCACCTAGTGTAACGAGCGTTCCCCCGTTTTTCACGAATTCTTTAAGCGCATTGACCCCATCGTTCCCGATTCCGCTGCGGTATTCAGGCGGAACGGCAGAAATGAAACGCCGGTACCGCGGAGGGATTTCTCCCATGATGATTTCCAGCGAGTCCTGGGGAAGAATGATCGTATCATACTTGGCGTTGAGGTTTCCCTTCTTGATCTCGGCATCCATCAGGGACGTGTAAGGAAATGCGAACATTTCGAGGAGGAAGCGGGTCCAGCCTTCATCCATGTTGCCGCCATAATAGCGCTGGTACATCCCGACACGGGGTTTTTTCACCTCATGGATCTTGCCTTCGATCTTGTTTCTCAATGCAAGAAAACTCACGCCGGTCTTCCCGGCAATATCCTCGTAAACAGCTTCAGACCCCGTTTGAACGATGAAGTCACCCGGATTAAGGTCTTGAGCCTTATCTACTCTCTGAACAACGATATTCTTATCAAGAAGAAGGTTTACCGCTTTGAAACTGGCATTCAGCCTCCCGTCGAGCAGATAGGCTGATCCTCCTCGTTCGACCTTTCCCGAAATGTGGATCTGTCCCCGAAGAATAGAGAAATCTCCTTGGGCTGCTTCTTCGACCGGATCGACACGAACTCCCATGAATTCGTTCATGGTGTGGGTGGCCAGGTCATAAGGACGTAGGGGGGTGCCATCATCCTCCATGGTCCACTCGTTCTCGGGGTAAATAGTCCGGCCGAGCAAATTCCTGATCAAACCCATTTTGGGTTGGGCCAGGGTAATGACAAAGGAGCCGTCCGGGTAAACGGCGTTACCGACTCTGAACTCTTCGTCTGCCTTTTGGATCTCTACACCGGACAAAAGCAGCGTGTTGATCATCTTGATGACCGTCAGGGGATCATGCTGGTTTATCGGTACGACATAAGATTTGATTTTGCTTTCAGCCCCGCGTTCGGTCTGCCGTTTGGCTTTGAGATAGGCATTCCAGAGGACGGTCTCTTTGTTTCGAGCCGCCAGGTCGAGAAGTGCCCAGGCCGATATTTTCTTTTGCTCGACGATATCCCTGAGCCTCCACCAACCGCCGGGCCAGGGATTGGGGAAGGTCGATTGAGCTTCGTACCTCGGAAATTGCCGGGCCCCGCCCTGAAGCTGCTCGGGATGGATATACAATGGGGACGCCAGCTGGGCACTGGCGGATTCGGTGAGCATCCCGGCAATATTGTGGAAGGGGGTTATCCAGTGCCATCCGAAATGGCCCCAACCCGGGTACTGGGCGGCATTCAGGATTCCCGATTTTCCCTGCTCTTCGAGCTTGTAAGCGATATGGGCGCCATACCAGGAATGCTCCCGCCAGATAAGAGGATCGGCATAGGGACGAATGGGATCGCAATAAGGAGGAATATAGAACCTGGCGCCCGAACTCCCCATATGATGATGGTCGAGGTACGCTTGAGGAACCCAATCTCTATACAAAATCTTAGCCGCATACACCGATTCGATCATGTTTAAAAAATCCCCATCCCGGTTGTTATCGTGACCGACATACTTGTGATAAAGCCAGGGAAGACCGGTACCCTCATACTCCGTTCCCACGGTTTTGTTGTACCAATCGGTGACCATGATCTGACCGTCCGGGTTGAAACTGGGGATCAAAAAGAAAATCACGTTATCAAGGATACGCTGGGTTTCTTCGTCTTCCCTGGTCAACAAATCATAGGTCAGCTCTGGCACCATCTGGGTGCCGCCGATTTCCGTGGCATGGAGGCTCATGGACTGGCATATCACCGCTTTGCCCTCCTCGACAAGCTTTTTGATCTCCATTTCATCGATACCTCTTGGATCGCTGAGTTGGGCATTGACAACCTTCAACCGGTCCAGATTGGCCAGGTTCTCTTCGGAAGAAATGATGACGACAAGGAAGGGGTTCCCCATTGTGGATGGCCCCATATCTATGACCTTGATATTGCCGCTTTCCCTTTCCAGGATTCTGTAGTATTCCACGATCTTATCCCAGCGTGCGATTTTCCTGTCACTCCCAAGCCGGAATCCGAAAAATTCTTCGGGAGATGTGGCCTTTTGTTGAGCCCGGGCTGTCTGGGATAAAAACCCAAGAGCAACCAGAATGATCACCAATATCCTGATTTGGTTAAGAAATTTGTGGTTTTTTCTCATGAATTCCCTCCTCCCCTCTTTTTATATTGGATGAGGAGATATTTGCAACACTAATTTTCAAATTATCTGTCCAAAACGATGATTAACGGGTATCATAGACAAATCGTGGAGGATTAGATGGCACCGACTGGACAAGGATACCGGAATAAAAAAAGAAAACCGATGTTGGCGGCCTTTTTGAGTTTGATTTCTACCGGTTTAGGGCAGATATACAATGGCGAGCTTTTGAAAGGGCTCCTGATGAAGATTGCGTTATTGTTGTCTTTGTGTCTTTTCGCGGTCCTCGTTTTCAGGAGTTCCCAGGAGCTTCTGTTGTGGTCTTTCGTGATCGTCATTTTTCTATTCCTGAAACTGTATTCCATTTTTCAGGCCTTTGCCGAATCACGCCGCTCGGCTTCCGAATATGCCCTGAAAAGATTCAACAAATCCTATGTCTATTTTTCGGTAACCTTTATATTTCTCGTCCTGAACATCGCTATTCCGCTCTTGATCGCAAAATTCTCTCTTGGCGATATGACCCCGCACCATCCCTTCCGGTCGGCAAAAGCGAGGCTGCGATACATCCAGTATTACGAATCCGCGGCAAAAAGCTGGCCGGTCGAATCGGAAACCAGGAGGGTCACAACGGCATACGGTGAGACATATGTCCGGATCAGCGGACCGCTCGATGCACCCCCTTTGGTGCTCATGCACGGGGCCAATGCCACATCTCTATCGTGGATACCGAACATAAAGGCTTTATCCGGGAAATATCGTACTTATGCGGTAGACAACATTTATGATTTCGGCCTTAGCGTTTTCACGAAAAAATTCAAGAAGCCGGACGATTTTATCCGCTGGATGGATGAGTTGTTTACAGCTCTCGATCTCGGAGACAGCATCCATTTGACGGGGCTGTCCTACGGAGGCTGGCTATCCAGTCAATACGCCCTCCGTCATCCTGAACGTGTGGCCAAAATCGTGCTGTTAGCCCCGGCCGCAACCGTGCTCCCTCTGGGACCGGGCTTTTTAAAATCCGCCCTTCTCAGCATCCTCCCCCACCGGTATTTTTTAAAAAAAGGGCTGAAAATGGTTCTAAAGGATCTTTGGGATATGGATGAAGACGGGAAGACCTATGCGGAGGACTGGGTGGATCAAGTGGATCTCGGTCTCCGCAGCTTCAAGCCTAAGATGCTGGATAGCCCGACGGTTCTAACGGATGAGGAATGGGAATCCTTACAAATGCCCGTGCTTTTTTTGGTCGGCGAGAACGAAAAGATCTATTCTCCCCAAAAAGCGATCGAGCGGTTGAGAAAAGTGGCCCCTCGAATAAAGACCGGCCTAATTCCCGGAGCGGGCCACGACTTAACCGCGGTTCGGGCTGATCTGGTGAATCAAAAAATTCTGGACTTTCTCGAAAAACCCTGAAAATGTCCCCCTACTCCAGACTTTTCAACCACTCATTCATGCGTTCCTGCATTTCTTCTTGGGTAAGGTTCCATTTTTGGCTGGCAAATCCCCAGCAATGTCCGAAAGGGTCCTTGACTTTGCCGTTCCGGTCCCCCCAAAAAGCGTCCATAAGCGGGTAAACGACCTCACAACCGGCTTCGACCGCACGGTAGAACAAGGCATCGCAATCTTCCACATAACACCACATACCGGCGGTCGCACCTTTTATCGGGCCCTTCTCCCACTGTCCGGGCATGGCATCGGCCATCATGATATTCGAGTCCCCCAGTTTCATCATGACATGCATGATTCCGTTTCCATCGGGCATCTGAGCCGGCGGACCTGCAAGCTCAGCTCCGAAGGCTTTCTGGTAAAACTCAACGGCTTCATTGCAGTTTCCGTTAAACCAGAGATGAATGGTTACGGTATGCATCCCTTCCGGCACGGGTTGCGGAGCTTTTTCCGGCATAATCGCCTCCATGGTTCGGATTATGCATTTATGATATCAAATTGACATGATATGTTCTATATGAACACTCGATTATCTCAATTCTTCTCCTGTCATCGGGTCCTTTAGGTTGATCTTGTGGATCTTTCCCAGTTTCTCCAGAGGGCCGAGCCATTTTTCCCCTCCTTCGTTACACAGATCTAAATCTCCCACGTAGATGGCAACGGCGTTATTGGGAACATAGTATCGTTCATTGAATGCAATGAGATCTTCTTTGTCGATCTTCCGCAAGTCGTCCATCCATCCGATCACTCCCCAATGATAAGAAGAAGCGGTATAAAAAGCCGCGTTGACCTGTTCGCTGAAAAAGTATCCCGGCTGATTTTTTAAAAAGATATCATTTATCAAATATTTGAACAAGTCAAAAAGGGAGTTTCTGCGATCGGAAAATATTTTTTTGGTAACCTGTTTGTTTTTTTTTGCGTATTATGAAGTGATATGTTTCTATTATTTAGAAAGAAATACAAAAAGGAGACCGAGCATGAAAAACCTGACTCGAAAAGAAGAGCTCATCATGCTTGCCATTCTCAATCTGAAAAAAGAGGCCTATTTGATTTCCATTGCGGACCATCTTTCAAAAATCACCGGGATGAAAATGTCTCTGACCTCCGTGCACTTGCCTTTGAACCGACTCGAAAAAAATGGGATGATCTCGGGGAAACTCGGAGAAGCCACAGCCGTAAGAGGAGGCCGGAGAAAAAAAATTTACGATATCACCCGGGCCGGATTCGCAATGCTGGACGAGCACAAGAGAATCTCTGATTTGCTCTGGAAAAACTATCCCACATTTTTGGCTCCCGGGGAGTGATCCATGGCCGGACAAGAACACCCTATAAAAATACTCGAGATACTCCTGAAGCACATTATCCCCTTTTGTGACCATGAGCATCTATTGGGAGATTTCGAGGAAATGTACACAAGGATCGCCAGGGATAGGGGAAATACCATGGCCCTGTTCTGGTATATTTTCCAGATCCTCAAACTTTTTCCCTCCTATTTTAAAAATTACTGTGCTTGGAGTCTGAACATGCTTAAAAACTATATGAAAATCGCACTTAGAAACCTGAAAAAATACAAAGCTTATTCTCTCATCAACATAACCGGATTGGCCATCGGAATGGCCTGCTGCATCCTGATCATCCAATATGTCCAGGATGAGCTGAGTTACGATCTTTATCACGAAAAAGCCGACAGGATATACAGGCTGGTCGACGCTCTGGACATGTCCGGACCGACAAGCCGTTATCTTGCATTATCCTCTGCCCCGTTTGCCCCGGCATTGAAAAACGAATTCCCGGAAGTCGAGGATGCCGTGCGGTTTTTTTTAGGAAGAAGACGAATGGTGACCTATGGAGAAAATAAATATTACGAGGAAGGCATCATTTTTGCCGATGCCTCGCTATTCCGGATATTCACGTTCCCTTTGATAGAAGGGGATCCGGAAACAGCCCTGGAAGCCCCGCACACGATCGTTATTTCTGAACGCGTGGCTTTGAAATATTTCGGCAATGAAAATCCGATGAATAAAATCATGAAAATCAACAACGATGACTATCTGATCACCGGGATTTTAAGAGACATACCGAGAAATTCTCATTTTCTTGCGGATATTTTCGCGTCAATGAAAACGCTGGAGCAAATTCCGACGGTTCAGGAGCGCTTTTTTCAGAACTGGGCCCGTCATGAATTTTACACCTATCTTTTGCTAAAGGAGGGATATTCGGCAAGCGGGCTGCAATCGAAGCTGCCGGAGTTCATCGAAAAACATGCTGCTCAGCAAATAAAGACAATCCTGGGCAGCACACTGTCCTCGACCCTGCAGCCGCTCAACAGCATCCATCTTCGCTCCCATCTCCAGCATGAGATCGGCCCAAACGGGGATATCAAATATGTCACCATTTTTTCGGTCATCGCTGTTTTTATCCTCTTGATTGCCTGTATCAATTTCATGAACCTGGCCACAGCTCGTTCGATCAACCGTTCGAAAGAAGTCAGCTTAAGAAAAGTGGTGGGAGCTAACCGGCATCAAATCATCAGACAATTCATGGGAGAATCCTTTATCTACACTTTTTTTGCCCTTTTTTTTGCGTTTCTTTTTGTCAGACTCGCTCTCCCTCTTTTCAATTCCCTGACAGGAAAAGAAATCGGAGTCCAGGACCTTGGAAATGTCATTTTTCTGGGGGCGGTCGTTTTTATCCTCTTTTTTGTGGGGCTTCTTTCGGGAAGCTACCCCGCTTTTATCCTTTCACAGCATCAACCGGCCAATGTGTTGAAAGGCACTGCAAACATCAAATCCGGAAGATCTCTCCTTAGAAAAGGACTGGTCGTTCTGCAATTCGGCATATCGATATTTCTGATCATAGCCACAGGCACGGTCCTGAATCAGCTCGATTTTTTAAGAAATAGAAAATTAGGTTTCGACAAAGATCATGTCGTCGTCGTGACCATCAGAGAGAATGCGATCCGGAAAAATTCCGAAGCGATCAAAGCCGATTTAAAGCAAAATCCTCACATTCTGAACGCTGCGATCACCATCGGAGTTCCTGGAGGAGTTGTCGCTGGCGATGCCATACAGATGGTTACAGAGGAAGGGAAAAAAACCGTGACGGTCAGGATGATCTATGCCGACCACGATTATATTAAGACCATGGGGATGGAAATCGTGAAGGGAAGGGATTTTTCTAGGGAAATGAGCACGGATGAAAATGAAGCATTTATCATCAACGAGGCGGCAATAAGGGGTCTGGGTTTGGAAAATCCTCTCGGCACACAAGTGGAATGGGGTGACAAAAAAGGAACAATCATAGGTGTTGTCAAGGATTTTCAATTCCAATCCCTGAAGAATGAGATCACACCGCTCTTCATCCAGATATGGCCTGTGAATACGTTTGTCTTTGCAATAAGGATCAGCCCGGATAACATTCCTGATACTCTGGCTTATATCGAAAAAAAATGGAAAGAGCTGGATCCTGCTCACCCGTTCGAATTTTCGTTCATGGATGAAAGCTTCGATAGATTGTACAAGAATGAGGAAAAGCTTGGGCAAATCTTCAGCACGTTTTCCTTTCTGGCCATTTTTATCGCTTGCCTGGGACTTTTCGGCCTGGCCCTTTTTATGGCGGAACAGAGGACCAAAGAAATCGGGATCAGAAAGATTTTGGGAGCATCGGTCGGGAGAATTTTTGTGCTGCTCGCGAAAGAATTCGTTTATTTGGTTTTGATCGCAAACGTCGTTGCCTGGCCCCTCGCCTATTTTCTCATGCGGGGGTGGCTCCAGAATTTTGCCTATCGCGTGAACATGGAGTCTTGGATATATATCTTGTCAGCAGTCATTGCATTCGTGATCGCATTCATTACGATCAGCTTTCAAGCCCTTAAGGCCGCATTAGCCGATCCCGTAAAATCACTGAGATATGAATGAATTGAAACTCCAGGTTTCAAATGTCCTCACTCATACCTCAAGGTATCGGAGGGATTTGCCCTGGCGGCTTGCAAAGCATGGATACTGATCGTCGCAGCGGCCAACAAAAGGGCCAGGAATCCTGAAAAAAGAAAAACCCAGGGCGTCAAAGCTATCCGAAAAGCATAATTTTTGAGCACGGCAGACATCGCCACATAGGCTGTGGGCCAAGCAAGGATATTCGCTGCCAATACAAGCTTCACGAAATCCCGGTTTATCAACAAAAGAATATCACGTCCCGAAGCGCCTAAGATCTTGCGGATGCCGATTTCTTTTGTCCTGAGGAAAACCACCTGGAGAGTGAGCCCGAACAATCCCGAACAGGCGATCAGGATAGCGAAAAGAGAGGCGTATTCCACCAACCGGATCCAGTGTGTTTCGCGGACGTACAACTTTGCAACATCTTCATCCAGGAAAGAGTATTCGAATGGGTTTTGCGGGGCCAAAGCCCTGAATTCTTTTCTTATGCTGGCGATCCCATCCCGGAGGTTGTCTCCTTTGAGCTTGATAAAAACATAATCGTAGTCCGTTCCGACTATGCCCATGAATGCCGGATAGACCGGATCGTGCAGCGACTGGGAATGAAAATCTTCGACGACACCGACGATCTGCCGGTCGAAGTCGGTCTTGAAAAACTCTGGCAGGCGGTGACCAACCGGGGAATCCACATCGAGAAGTTTCGCAAAGGATTCGTTGATAATGATCGAACCTTCGAGATCCGACGGATAGTCGATGGAAAAATTCCTCCCTGCGATAAGATTCATCCCAAGGGTGGGGATGAAATCTTGGTCGACATAGTTATACAGGACAAGATCCTCCCCGCCTCCCGGTTTATCAAAATACGTACCCATCCACCCTTCGGTCAGATCGTATGAAGAGCCGCTAACTCCCTGAATCGTTTCGTAAGAGAGTAGCTTGTTTTTCAGAACGGAAACGAATATTGTTTTCCTTCCCGTTTCCGTTCTGAGATTCTTTAGGGAAAGTACAGCGACCTGGTCGGAGTCGTATCCGAGGTCACTTTTGAGCATGTGTGCCTTCTGTTTATACAGGAAGATGGTGGCAACGATCATAAAAATGGAGATCGCGAACTGGAAAACGACAAGGGATCGGCTAAAAGTGCCTTTGCCGGACAATTTCATCTTTCCCCGGAACAGGTCGACGGATGAAAATTTCGAAAGGAAAAGGGCCGGGTAGCTCCCGGCGACAATGCCAACAATAAAAACGACGCCGATATAAAATACGATGTTCCACTCGATAGAAAAAACGCTCAGGCTTAAATTTTTCTGAGAAAGGCGGTTGAAAACAGGTAAAAATAGCTCGACCATCACCAGCCCGATGATGAGAGAAAAAAAGCTGTACAACAGCGATTCGAGCCAGAACTGCTCGATCAACCGTTTCCTTTTGGCTCCGAGCACTTTCCGAACGCCGATCTCTTTTATCCTTGTCGAAGCCTTCCCGATAGAGAGGTTCATGAAATTGAAGCAGGCGATAGCAAGGACAAGAAGAGAGATTCCCGCTAGAATGAACGAATAGCTGATTGTGCTCTTCTGGGATAAAATCCCGGAACCGTATTCTCCCCGCAAATGAAACTCACCGAGGGCCTTGAGATCGTATCCGCTATCCTTGGAGTATCTTTCTTTAAGAGGGCCGTCTATGGTCGTTTTGAACTTCTCTATCAGCGCTTTAACCTGATTTTCATTTTCCAACTGCACAAAACAACCCATGGACTTGGCTTTTTGAGAGTCGTTCAGGGAAGTGCCGTAAATCCTATCCAGGTTGATCAGAAAGTCGAATTGCATGCTGGATGCATCCGGGATTTCCAGCAGAACACCAGTAACCGTAAAATCCGCGAACCCGTTCGCCATCCCGATCGATAATGATTTTCCCAACGGATTTTCTTCTCCGTAATATTTTTCAGCCATCTTTTCACTGAGAACAACCGAATCCGGATGTTCAAGAGCATCTGTTCCTTCACCGTATTTCAACGGGAATGAAAACATGTCGAAAAACGAAGGATCCGTGGCGAATCCTTGCTCTTCGAATAGGCCGTCATCCTTTGCGACAATAAGATTTTGTTTGTCCATCCGGACTGCACGCACAACTTCAGGGAACTGGAAGGCAAGTTCTTGCGCTATGTGTGATTTCGGATCTGCGATGGCCCGCCCCATCGGAAGAACGAGAACCATTTTCATCTCAAAAATGTTATTTAGATTCTTGTGGAATCTGTCAAATGACAGCTCATGGTGAATAAAGAGAAAAGACAAAATCCCACAGGCTATTCCTGTGCCCAGACCGAGAACGATAATAAGCGTATTGAGCTTGTTTTTAAGCAGATTACGAAAAGCCACAACACAAAAGTTTTTATACATATTTCTCTCCTAGGGCTCGAAGAAACGTTGGCGTCGATTCATGCAACTTCAAAGCTAAATTTGCAAAATCTATGCCAAACGAAGATATTCACCGGCATACCCAACAAAATGCGATCACTCAGAAGTAGAAACGTTCACTAACGATACAACTCATGTCCAGCGCCGGACATTATTCAAGCGTTTCGCCGAATATTCTTGCATTCTCACGGTACATTTCGTCCGTGATATATCCATAGAGCTGAAGCTTATGGAGCAGCCACCTGCACCGCCAGCTCAGCCACGGGCTGTCTTCTCTTGGGTCGGTGTTGAGCGGACGAGGGAGGATTGCCACCAACCGAACGATTCTCTCGAGGGACAGTTCCTCGACAGAACATCCGAAATAATGAAGGGACGCGGCCTGGATTCCAAAAACTCCATGTCCAAGCTCAATCACGTTCAAGTAAAGCTCGAAAATCCTGTCTTTGGACAGCTTCTTCTCCAACTTTCTTGCGATCAAATATTCCCTCAACTTACGGGTAAGACTTTTTTGGGGAGAGAGATACAGATTTTTCGCCAACTGCTGCGTGATGGTGCTTCCTCCACGAACGAACTTTTTCTCCTGCAAATTCTTTTTGATCGCCTCTTTGAGCTCCTCGAAGTCGACCCCTTTATGCCAGTAAAAGCCAGCATCCTCTGCGATCCGCACCGTATCTTTCAGGAGTTGAGGGACGTTTTCGAAAGGAACCCAACTGTATCTGACAACATAATCCCTTCCCTGCTTTTTTTCCTGAGCGATCCTCATGTCCATCCAAGCTGTCTTTTCCGGATTTTTTATCCTCAGATCGGAAACATCGGTCAGAGTCAGCAAAAGATGGGCAAAAAAGGCAGCCATAAAAACAAAAAAGATAAGAGTCATCCACAAGAACACCTTTTTAATCGTGGAAAATCGCCAGATCGTCATGCTGATCCTCCCTTATTTTATACGGCTTTTCCCGCAAAGGAAATGGATTTATAATCGGGAACACCGAATTTTCAAGAGAGTTCTAACTGCGCGTTTGACAATCCACCGAGCAGAGCGTAATGTAATTCAATCAGGAGAGCATTATGGCGAATGTGAAAAAAATCAAAGGCAGAATAGGCATCCTCACCGGCGGAGGCGATGTCCCGGGATTGAATCCAGCTATCCGCGCGGTTACGATCCGGGCGATCCGCGAAGGATTCGAGGTGATTGGCATTCGCAGAGGATGGGCTGGATTGATCGACATGAACAGGGAAATCGCTTGTCCCGATACGGTTCACTGCCAGGTGTTGTCCGAAGAGCTCGTGAACAAGGCGGGACGAACAGGAGGAACGTTTCTCCATACTTCCCGTACCCGTCCCAGCCAAGTCCCCGATGTCAACATTCCCGAGCATCTAAGAGAAAAATACGCCCAAAAAATTAACGATCTGACCCCGGAAGTGCTCCAAAACCTGGATGCTCTCGGCATAGATTATCTTATACCCATTGGCGGGGACGACACATTGAGCTATGGGGTCGATCTCCATAAAAGAGGGATCAAAGTCATCGGCATACCCAAAACAATGGACAACGACGTGCCCGGAACGGATTACTGCATCGGTTTCAGCACGTGCGTGACACGCACCATAGCCCTTACCCATTCCCTCAGGACTACAGCGGGATCGCATGAGCGTTACCTGGTCATCGAGGTTTTTGGCCGGTATGCGGGATTTACGGCCTTGCTCCCCACAATGGCTGGGGCTGCCAACCGGTGCGTTATTCCCGAACATAAATTCGATATAGATAGGCTTTGCCAGTTGCTGACCGAAGACCGGGGCACGAATCCCAGCCGTTATTCCGTCGTTCTTGTTTCGGAGGGATCAATGTTCGAGGGGGGCGATATGGTCTTCGAAACAGAAAGCATGGATATGTACGGCCATAAAAAACTCGGCGGCATCGGCGACCTTGTCTCCAACCAGCTAAAAAAACGATCCCCGAAATACAATAACGGACGGCAGATCAATGTGATCAACCAGAGACTGAGCTATCTCGTGCGATGCGGAGATCCGGATGCCATCGATTCCATCGTTCCCATGGCATTTGGGAATCTGGCATTGGATCTTGTCCTGGAAGGAACGTCCGGACGTTTGGTCAGCCTGCGGAACGGGAAGTACGACAATGTCCCTATCGAAGCGGTCACCAGCACCAAAAAGGTTGTGGATGTAGCCAAATATTACAACACGGAAAGGCTTCGTCCCTTTTATAAGAGCTTTTCCGATAAGCCTTTGTTTATCATGACGAGCGATTATTGAATGGAAAGGAGATAACATGAAGCGAAAAAACATGGCCTTTTACCTCTTTGCGGCTGGATTATGCCTTGTCGCGCTATCCTTGAACATGATGAGGGCGCAAGAGCTTTCCGAACAAGAAGAAGAATCGAAATTCTTTACGGTTGCGGGTTACCGCCACGGCCCGAGCTTTTTCCCACGAAGTTTTTATGAGGAAATAAAACCTCTGAAGCAAGGGGTGTTGGATTTCAAACACTATCACACCTACAAAGAGATGGTCTGGTGGTTCAAAAAATGGGCGGATGAATATCCTGACCTTGTCGATCTTTATGTCGTGGACAAAAGTTTTGGAGGAAGGGATATTTATCAGCTCACGGTAACGAACAAAAATACGGGGAAAGACACGGATAAGCCGGCGATGTTTATCGATGGGAATCGCCACAGCGGAGAAGTGACGGCAGCAGAGTCGGCCTTTTGGATGCTTAATCACATGTTAACCCAATACGGTTACGATCCCGAGATCACCCGCCTTTTAGATAATTTCGCATTTTACTTCCGGCCCAAAAATAATCCGGACGGGAGTCTGCTGTATTTGGAGACCGCTCAGACACTCCGCAGCACGATCCGTCCTTACGACAGTGACGGAGACGGACTTCTGGACGAGGATCCGGGTGAAGACCTGGACGGAGATGGCAGTATCCGGCAGATGCGCATCAAAAAGGACAAAGGTGAAGGGAGCTTCGTAACCGATCCGCGCGATCCCAAGGGGCGTTTGATGATGCCGGCCGAAGAGGGTGAAGGCGAGTACGATATCCTGTCGGAAGGTATCGACAACGATGGAGACGGGAGAATCAATGAAGACGGGATCGGCGGGCTCGATCTCCACAGAAATTATCCAGAGAACTGGCGTCCTATGGAAGAAGCGACGGGCCGTGGTTTCACACAACGGGGTGCGGGCGCCTATCCCCTTTCTGAGGTGGAAACGCGCTCTTTGGTTGTGTTCGTGCTGGAACACCCGAATATCTCCGTGATGAATACCATGGATACGACCGTTCCGATGCACTTGAGGCCGCCATCGACCTCTCCGAGTGAAGAACGCATGTATCCTGAGGACCTTGCCCTATACAGGCACTTTGATGAAAAGGGCAAAGAAATCACCAGTTATGAGCGGGCAGGAGATGTCTATCAGGACTATGGGAGAGGAAGGCCTTTGTTCGGGCACAGCCCGGATTTCGGATACTGGTACTACGGCGCCATCTGGTACGGGGACGAGCTTTGGAACGGCGGACGGGTCGGGGATTATGATGGAGATGGGGAAACGGATGAGTGGGATCGCTTGCAGTACAACGACAAAGAGCTTTTGGTGAGCCGGTTTCAGGAATGGAAAAAGGTGATTCATCCCGTCTATGGCGAGGTCGAGGTTGGAGGGTGGGACGGGAAATTTTTCCGTCAGAATCCCCCTCCGGAATTACTGGAAACGTGGATAGAGAAAGAAGCACGGTTCAACCTGATGCTTGCGGGCAGTCTTCCGATGGTCGTGATGCATGATCCGGTGGTCCGGGAAAGGAACGGGGAGTACACGATCGAGGTTGAAGTCGAGAACAAGGGATTTCTTCCCACCGCTCTCAAGCAGGCCCAATTGGTAAAAGTCGTGCAACAGGACAGGATCGAACTGGAATTTCCCGCCGGAATGATACCGAGCCGCCGGGGAGATAGAAGGCGTTTCGAGGGTATGTACGGGGGCAGTTCCTCGAGAAGGCAGCCGGAACAAACCGAAAAGCCGAAAGTTGAAATACTCGCGCCGGAAAAAGATCAGCCGTTCGTGGAAATAGGACGAATCCCTGGCAATGAAAAAATCAAGGTGTCATTCAGGCTCCGTCTCAATGACATCGAAAGAACGACATGCAAAATCCGGTATGTGTCCACTCGAGGAGGAGTAAGGTCAAAGGATATCTTGATCGGCAAGTGATCCGGCAATTTTTTCCAGGAGGTCCACTTCGTAAACGAGCGTTGAACCGGGCGATATCACGAAACGCTTTTTTCCTTGTATTTCCCTGGAATAAAATCCGCCAGTTCCATAAGCAAGGTGAGATGGGAGAATGAGGATCCTCTTCTCCCCCGCTCTCATTTGAGAAATGGCCTGGTCGAATCCAGGATTGACTGCGTTTTTGCCGATTCTCATGACGAATTTTTCGGCCGGAGGCTCATCGTCCGGCGACCCGTTCGATGCGCTGAAGAATTTTTTGCCGCCAAGGACCTCCCCAGAATAACGAACGATAACGCTGGTGCCCGATTCTGGGACTTCTCCTTCTCCTTCAACGACGATCACGTATTTCATGCCGGACTCCGTTTCAATGGCATCCGGCCAGTTTTTTTGGATGGCTGCCGATTCTCGAGCGTTCTTTTCGTTTTCTTGTTCTTCCACTCTTTTATTGGCCAAAAGAATCAGGTCATCAAAGGTTTGGTTATCGGCTCGAAATTGCCTGGCTTCCCTGCCGCTGCGAACGATATTTATTTCATTAATCACGTCTCCCTGGACGATATCAAAAACCACGTCCAGTCCTGCGATGACTTCACCGAAAACGGTATAATCTCCATCGAGGTAGGAGCGGTCGCCCAACGTGATGTAGAATTGGCTTCCGTTCGTGTGTGGCCCCCCATTGGCCATGCCAAGAACACCGGCGCGGTTATGAGAAAGTTCCGGATGAATCTCGTTCGGGAATTCATATCCCAATCCTTTATCTCCATCCGCGTTCGGTATCCCGGCCTGGATCACGTGTCCTTGAACGACCCTGTGGAATTTAGAACCAGAAAAAAATGGAACACCTTCGGGAAACACATCATTTTTTATCGTCCCTTCCGCCAACCCCACAAAATTGGTAACGGTCATCGCGACTTTTTCATATTCGAGAGATAAAACGATCAATCCCTTATTGGTATGGAGTTCGGCATACATCCCGTCAGGGTATCTATCGGATTTGCAACACATGCCAATCAATACCAGACTTGTCATCAGGGCATGAAGCACGAAGCGTTTTTTCTTTTCCAACATCCTCTTCTCCTCGGACATTATATCCCTTGCCTGCCCGTTATTCAACGAGTTCAACGGGCTTTCGTGATTGACGGCGCTGATTTCCCTGTGTTATGCTCCCGTCACTGTATCGATTGGAATCTGAAGGACAAACCATGCGTCAGATCTTAATGACAAAATCCGGAGGCGTCGAAGTTTTGAAAATCCAAGAAGTCGACGAGCCTCGACCAGGAGTCGAGGAGGTGAGGATCGATGTCAAGGCTGTCGGGATAAATTTTGCAGATATTCTGGCGCGCAAAGGGATCTACCCCGATGCCCCGAAAAAACCGTGTGTGGTGGGCTATGAAGTCTCCGGCACGGTCGAATCCGTCGGCGAGGGAGTGGATCCTTCCTTGTTGGGAGTTCCGGTCATAGCGGCACTGAGATTCGGTGGCTATGCCGAAAAAGTCCTTGCTCCCATCTCTCATGTATTCAAAAAACCGGAATCCTTGAGTTTTCAGCAGGGCGTCGCTGTTCCAGTCAATTATCTGACTTCTTACCTGCTGCTGGTTGTAATGGGGAGCCTAAAAAAGAACGAACGATTATTAATCCATAATGCCGGAAGCGGTGTGGGGCTCGCTGCACTGGATATCGCCAAACATATCGGGGCGGTCGCTTACGGCACGGCAAGTGCACATAAACATGCTTTTCTGAGGAAAAGAGGGTTTATGGAAGTGATGGATTACCGCCAGCATGAATGGCTCGAGGATGCCCGAAAAATAACCGATGGCCAAGGGTTTGAATTGATCATCGATCCGATCGGGGGAAAAAATACGTGGAAAAGCTATCGAGCCCTTGCACGGACCGGACAATTGGGTTTGTTCGGATTAGCGACAGCCACACAAACACAATGGGGAGTTAAACTCAATTTCGTAAAAACGGTTCTGCAAATGAGGCGGTTTCATCCAGTAAGGCTGATGAATGCCAATAAGGGTATTTTTGGCGTAAACATCGGCCACATGTGGGCATTCGAGGAAAAAATGCGTAACTGGCTGAAGGAAATCATCCAAGGCGTCGAAGAAGGATGGGTAAATCCTCACGTGGACCGGACTTTTCCGTTCGATGAGGTCGCTTCGGCTCATTCCTATATCGAAAATCGTCGAAACATAGGTAAAGTCGTTCTCGTTCCCTGATACCTTGGTCTCCTCCCTAAAAATACTTCGTCGACAGAGGGAAATCCTTTCCAGCCGTTTCAAGGGGAATTTTTTAAAGACAGGCTGATCCTTTTTAAATCCACATCCACACCAAGCACCTTGGCCATGACGATCTGGCCGACTTTGACAAAATTTCGCGGATCATCCACATAGCAATCCGCTATTTGCGAGATGTGCGCCAAGCCGTCCTGATGAACACCTATGTCGATGAATGCTCCGAAATTCGTGACATTTGTGATTACGCCCTCGAGAACCATCCCCTCTTTGAGGTCTGCTATCTCCTTAACGTCATCGGAAAATCGGGCATACCGGAATTCTTCCCGGGGATCCCTACCCGGCTTCTCCAACTCCATCAGAATGTCTTCAATGGTAGGCAGCCCAACATCTCCAGAGACAAATTCTTCCTTGGAAATTTTCCCGAGAATATCGCTGTTCCCGATGATTCTTTCCAAGGGCATCTTGACAGCTCTGGCAATTTTTTCGACCAGCGCGTACCGCTCAGGATGGACGGCCGAGTTATCGAGAAGATTGGATGCACCGGAAATACGCAAAAATCCGGCTGCCTGCTCGAACGATTTCTCCCCTATCCCCGGGACCTTCTTCAAGTCCTCTCTGGAAGAGAAAGCCCCGTGTTTATCCCTGAATTCCACGATATGCGCTGCTGTTGTCCGGCTCAGGCCTGCCACATACTTCAGCAGTTCTATGGATGCAAGATTGAGATCGGTGCCCACTGAGTTGACGCAACTTTCCACCACATCCTCTAACGCTGACTTGAGTTTAGCCTGGTTCACATCATGCTGGTACTGGCCGACCCCTATGGACTTCGGATCTATTTTCACCAATTCGGACAACGGATCTTGAAGCCTCCGCCCTATAGAAATGGCCCCTCGGACCGTAACATCAAAATCCGGGAACTCTTCTGCGGCCAACTTCGAGGCACTGTAAACACTGGCGCCGGCTTCACTGACTATGACACAGATGGGGCGTTTTTTTTCCTGAAGATTGGAGACTGCCTGCTGGACAAACGCTTCGGTCTCCCTGCTTGCGGTTCCGTTGCCTACGGCGATCAGTTCGATCCCGTGTGTTTCTATCATCTGTATGATGGCCTCTTCCGCGTCTTCCTTTAAGTTCTGCGGAGGATGGGGAAAAACGGTACGAGACTCCAGAAATTTCCCTGTTCTATCCAAAGCGACAAGCTTGCAGCCGGTTCTGAATCCGGGATCGATACCCAAAACCGGCTTGTGTCCGGCAGGCGGGGCCAAAAGAAGATCCTTCAAATTCGCTGAAAAAACCGCGAAGGCTTCCTGTTCGGATTTTTCCCTCAATTCACGGCGAATCTCCGTATCCGTGGCGGGCAGCAGCAATCGTTCATAGCTGTCCTTCACGACCTCTTTCAGGATCGGCGACGAGGCACTTTGCGGATATTTTATGAAAACGCCTTCCAAACGGGCCATGCAAACATTCCGATCCATTTCGACCCTGAGGCTCAATACTTTCTCCCGCTCCCCGCGCAGCATGGCCAGCAACCTGTGTGAAACGATCCGATCCAGCTTTTCTTTGAAATCGTGATACATGTGGAATTTTGTTTTTTTGTCCGCGTATTCCTTTCTAGCCGAAGCGACGATGAAACCTTCCTTAAGAGCATATTGCCGAAGCCATTTGCGAACGTCCGCAACGTCGGAAAGCTCTTCGGCAAGAATATCGCAGGCCCCCTGAAGAGCTTTTTCCGGAGTATCGAAGCCTTTGTCCCTGTCGAGGAAAGCAAGAGCCTTTGTATACGGATCCGCATCACTCTCTCGAAGGTCGCGGAGCCAGCGGGCCAGCGGCTCCAATCCCGCATCCCGGGCCTTGGATGCCCGGGTCGCTTTTTTCGGCCGGAAGGGCAGATATAAATCTTCCAGTTCGGTCTTGTTCACCGCACAGCGAATCTTTTTTTCGAGTTCCGGAGAGAGTTTTCCCTGTGATCCGATGGATCGGAGAATGGAATCCCTTCTTTCATCCAGTTCTTTATAATATTGATATTTTTGCGAAATCCCTCTAATTTGAGTCTCGTCCAGATTTTTCGTACGCTCCTTCCTGTATCGAGCGATAAATGGAACCGTACAGCCTTCTGCAAGAAGTTCCAGAGTATTGGTGATTCGTTCCGGCTCGAGTGCGAGCTCTGTAGCTAGTTGCTTTACAATATCCATGTTTCCCACCACTTTAGCCTGATCAGACCAGAAAAATCAAGATTTTTGGCCTGGACGATACTCTGCTCGGGACCCAATTTTCTCACGGGATATTCAATCCAGTTCCCTTTGCAGCAAATCGAAAAATCTTTCTTTCACATGTTTTTCGATCCAGGGAGTGTGACCGCATTTTTCCAACAGGATAAAACGAAAATTCCCGAGGATCCGGGATAAAGGGAGGTCGACTCCTTCGGCTGGATGGGGGTCATGGTCGCCATGAATGGCGATCACGGGACACTGGATATCTTTCCCGAATTCTAAGAGCCTTCCGGTCCTTCGAAGCTCTGAAGCTTGCTTCCAGATGCTCTGATAAACATCGTACTGGCAACTTAGAACACGGTCCCGGTGAGGCAGCGGATCGTATGAGTCGGCCTTGGTCAGCAATTTCCCCAGGCGCATCAACGCTTCATCTTTGTCCACTAATCTATCTTCCGGTGCAGGGCTTTCTAAGAGGTTTATCAATAAAAGGACTTCGGCCCTGTCCTTTTCTCCAAGTCTTTCTAACCGGATTTTCATGATGTTTCGGGCATATATTTCTTCAAAGGGGCCGCTGGCTACGAGAATGAGTTTTCGAACCGCAGAAGGATACTGTGCGGCAAAGATAAAGCTCAACCAGGCTCCCCAAGACCATCCTATCAAAGTTTCCGGGGCATATCCCTGTCCGATCACGATATTTCTGAGTTCTTCGATTTGACCTTCGATATTTTTGGCTGTCTGAAACGGCTCCAGGACTCCCTCAAAGGAGGAAAGTTTTTGGGCGACAGGAGCCATTTCCCCTGGCGCCCCAGGGCCCCCATGGATGACAGCGGTTCGAAATGGAGCATTCCCATAACGCCTCAGGGTTTTCATCTGAATCCGGTCATCCCCTCCCCCGTTTTCATCGAAAAAAAAGAGTTCTTCGATCGTTGTCTTCAAAGCTCTGGCGATATCATGAGCGAGCCTGAGAGAGGGATTATATTTTCCCTTTTCCAGATGGATGATCGTCTCCCTTCGGGCATTGACAAGCCTGGCAAGGCCTTCTTGAGTCAGATTATTTCTGGCTCTAAATTCTTTTATTCTCGTCTTTAAAGCCAATCTTACTTTTCTCCTACTATTCGATCCAAGACGTCTTCATTTTGTTCTTCCTATGTTATTATTTACTAACATTATGTTAGATATATGTAACATATTCGTCCTCATGTCAAGTCTTTTTATCTTTTGGTGAACTCTCTCGCCGAATTATCGTATAATTGGAAGCAGATAGAGGAAGACAATGAATGTTAGTCTGCGAGTAACGCTCTGCTTATTTTTGCTGATCAGTGTGATTTCGACGGTCAATGGGCAGGAAACCATCCCTGTTGATGATGTCAAGATCGTCCTGAACAAGAAGAAGCCCGATCCTCCGAAGGGAACTCCAACAAAAATGTCGCTTGAGTTGGAGGCCGTCATCGGAGAATCGGACGATCCTGAAAAAGCATTTTCCCAGCTTTCCAGTTTTGCCGTTGATGATGAGGGGACCATCTATGCGCTCGATTTCAAAGAACAAAAGATCAAAGTGTTCGATGATTCAGCGGATTTCGTTTATGCCTTCGGTGAAAAAGGGCAGGCTCCGGGGGAGCTCCAGATGCCTGCCAGCATTCACCTGGCACCGGACAACCAGTTGGCCGTCAACGATGCATTGTCGCGAAAAATTGTCTATTTCACCAAGCAGGGAAAGTATATCGATCATATCAGCTATGCCACACGGTTGCAGCTGGGCAACATCCTGATGGATTCCCAAGGGAACTTCCTGGCAAGGGAGCTGAAACTGGAAGGTCAGGAGATGTTTTTCGAGACTGTGAAGCTGGACAGGGACCTGAATCCCTTGTTTTCTTTGGATAAGATGGGCTTCCCCATACCTCTTCCCGGATCTGGCAACAAGATCAACATGATGGACATGATTTCTATTTATCAGCTTGACAGCTCGGGGAATATTTATTACGGCAGGAATCAGGAGTACGAAATTAACATCTACACGCCAGAAGGAAAGCTCGTCAAATCCATAAGAAAGGAATTCCAACCCCAAAAAATCACGGATGAGGATAAAGAAGAAATTTTGGGTAGGCTGGACAGTGTATCCGGCATGAGCCCGGTCAACCTTCGAGAGATGTTCGAATTCCCCAAGATGTTTCCCCCGTTTCAATATTTTTCTATCGACGAAGCCGATCGGGTTATTGTCCGCAGCTGGGAAAAGGGCGAAAAAAATGATGAATTCGTTCACGACATATTCGATTCAGAAGGGAGATTCATTGCCCAGTTCGTGTCGAAAATCAATATCAGTATCTGGAAAAACGGGAAGGCCTTTGCTATCGAAGAAAACGATGAGGGATTCCAGGTCATAAAAAGATACTCGGTTCGATGGGACGACTGACGGAATGAGAACCCCGAACTTGACTCAGCCCGATTTATTGCGAATAATGCCTTAAAGTCCCATGCGCAAATGGCTTTATTTCTTATTGATCATCGTGGCGGCCTATGTCGCTTCTCAGCTAGGCAAGAAGGGCAGGCAGCGTTCATCGCTGTTGAAAAATATCAGTGAAACAATATCGATCATCGTATGGATCCTGATCGCGGTCTACACGGTAGGATTTATTTACTGGCTGTATACGGAAATTATCAAATAAGGCGATTTGTTTCATTCAAGGCTGGAAAATCAAGGGTCTACCTTATGACGAATCCTCCTATCGGCCTCGCTATATAAATGCTGTCTTCCTCTAAAAAAGTTTCAATCCGGAGAACTTCGAATCCCGCTTTTTTCAGATCTTCGATCATATCTTCTCTCCCGGTGCAGCCATGATCCTCCGCCCATTTCATCTTATCCGGATCGCATTCCACAATAGCCAGGACCCCTCCTGGCTTCAAGCTCGGATGGATATTCCTGATGAGAAGGACCGGATCCGCCAAGTGGTGATAGACATTGATCATAAAAGCGATATCCAGCGAGTTAACAGGAAATCCTGGATCCTCCATCTTCCCATGTATAATTGCGACATTCTTGAAACCTTCCCTTCTGCAGCGTCTTCTGAGATGATCCAGAGCACTTCTCTCGATGTCGTTTGCGTACACCAAGCCAATTTTTCCTACGCGGTCAGCCAACCACATCGTCATCCGGCCGGTACCCGCGCCGACCTCCCCGATAACCATCCCAGGCTTGATACCGATAGCGTCCATAATCTTGATGGGTGGCTGTCGCTGGTTGATCCCCTTCTCCCATTCCTCTATCTGGAAAGGAAGGTCCTGGCTTTGAATGCTCCAGGCCTTTTCTTTTTTTCCCCTCATATGCCAGGCATCGGCGAAAACGGATAACACGATTCCCATAAAAAGGATGACGATCGCTTTTCGTCTCATGGTCTCCTCTGATCCCTTACATCTTCCGTACGGGGGCCCCTTCATTACGTGAGCGGCTAGTTCTACTCATTCGTGTCAGCGTCCCAAAATCGCACTCGGATATCTTTATTTTAAAACAAAATTCACTGGAGGTAAATTCAAGAGATATTTGCGGGTCGGAAAAACTGGCTGGAGTTTCGTCAGGAACGCAATTTACAGGCCTTTGCTCATGGCATCGAGAAACTGGGTATTCGTTTTTGTTTTGGACATCTTCTCTACCAAAAGCTCCATAGCCTCCACTTCACTCAACTGACTCAGCACTTTCCTCAATATCCAGATGCGGTTGAGATCTTTTTCCTCGATGAGCAACTCTTCCTTCCGTGTTGCCGATCTGTTGATATCGATGGCCGGAAAAAGTCTTTTATCAACCAATCTTCGGTCCAGATTGATTTCCATATTGCCGGTCCCTTTAAATTCTTCGAAGATCACTTCATCCATGCGGCTTCCGGTATCGACCAAAGCTGTAGCCATAATGGTTAGACTGCCTCCCTCTTCGATTTTCCTTGCCGAGCCGAAAAATTTCTTCGGTTTGTTCAGAGCATTAGCATCTATCCCACCCGATAGAACCTTGCCTGAAGGAGGAATAATCGCATTGTGTGCCCTTGCAAGCCGTGTGATGCTGTCGAGAAGGATTATCACATCCCTTTTCAGCTCAACGAGGCGCTTGGCCTTTTCCAGGACGATGTGGGACACCTGGGCGTTTCGTCCAGGAGGTTCGTCGAAGGTGGAGGCGACCACTTCTCCCTGTATGGTTCTTTGGAAATCCGTTACCTCTTCGGGTCTCTCTGCAACCAGCAGAACGATCAAAAACACCTCGGGGTGATTTTTTTCGACCGATTTTGCGATGGTTTTGAGCAAAGTGGTCTTTCCTGCACGGGGAGGAGAAACGATCAGGCCTCGTTGACCTTTTCCTATGGGGGTCAGCATGTCCATCACTCTTGCATTAAGATTTTTTTGATTTCCGTCTTCCAGACTTATTTTTTCGAACGGATACAGGGGTGTGAGACCTTCGAAATGTATGTTTCTCCTGGATTTAAGTATGACCTCAGGATGTGCGAAGTTGATGGCATCTATTTTGATCAAAGCAAAATATTTTTCTCCTTCTTTGGGCGGACGGACGATTCCCGATATGGTGTCACCGGTGCGCAATTGGAATTTCCTTATTTGCGAAGGAGAGACATAAATATCATCCTGGCTGGGCAGGTAGCTGAATTCGGGAGCTCTCAGAAAGCCGAATCCGTCTTCGAGACATTCCAGCACACCTTCGGAGAAAAGCAAGCCGTTTTTTTTCGCCTGAGCTTCTAGAATCTTGAAAATAAGATTTTGTTTGCTGGATTCTTCAACATCTTTTTTTGTTAATCCTGCATCGGAAGAAATTTTGTAGAGTTCCTCCATTTCTTTTTCATCGAGTTCTGCCAAATTGTACTCTTTCATTTTCATACCTCTTTGTGAAAATTTAGTCTATATCGATACCCTATCCGATACTAATGAGTGATAGAAGGCTCGTTGATTTTTTCTGAATCTGCAACTTTCTCTTTTTTCACGCTTTTCGGCATTTCTCTGACAAGCGCAAGCCGCAAAACCTCGTCCATTGTCTCGACAAAATGAATAGTCAAGTCATCCCTGACATTCTTCGGCATATCCTTCAGGTCCGGTTTGTTGTCTGCAGGGAGGATGGCATTCCTGATGCCTTCTCTGTGTACGGCCAACAATTTTTCTTTTATTCCTCCGACAGGCAAAACTTTCCCTTTGAGAGTTATTTCCCCACTCATGGCCACTTTTTTGGAAACCGGGATTCCCGTTAAAAGGGAGATGATGGAAGTGGCGATTGTTATTCCGGCCGAGGGGCCTTCTTTAGGGGTCGCTCCTTCGGGAACATGGATGTGGATATCGAAATTTTTATGCAGATCTTTGGCGATATTCAATTCATACATTTTACCCCGGACATAGCTGAAAGCAGCTTGAGCCGACTCCTGCATGATTTCCCCAAGCTGTCCGGTCAACATGAAGTTTCCTTTGCCGTGGACTTTGGTCACTTCGAAAGTGAGAAGCTCTCCGCCGAACTCTGTCCAGGCCATTCCAACAGCCCCACCCACTTCATCTTCCTTATCGAGATCGGAACGCCTGTACCGGGGTATCCCCAGATACTTTTCCAGCTTTTTCGGTGTGACGGTTTCACTGTAATTCTTCCCTTTGGAAACGACTTTTTTTACGACTTTTCGACACACCGATGTGATTTCTCTCTCGAGATTTCTTACTCCCGCCTCCCGTGTGTATTCGCGGATGATTTTATGAAGCGATTTATCCGTTATCCTGAGCATGGGATCCTTGAGTCCGTGCGCTTTTTTCTGCTTCGGAAACAGAAAATGCTTCGCGATTTGAAGTTTTTCGTCTTCCGTGTAGCCGGGTAAACGGACCATCTCCATCCGGTCCTGCAAAGGTTTAGGGATAGGTTCTTGCATGTTCGCCGTCACGATGAACATAACCTGAGACAGGTCAAAATCCGTGTCGATGTAGTGATCGAGAAAAGAACTGTTTTGCTCCGGGTCCAGGACTTCCATCAACGCCGAAGCTGGATCTCCTCTGAAATCCATGCTCATCTTATCCACTTCATCGAGCAAAAAAACGGGATTTTTTGTTCCTGCCCGTTTTATCATCTGGATGATTCTTCCGGGATAGGCTCCGATATAGGTTCGGCGGTGTCCTCTGATTTCTGCCTCGTCCCTGACCCCACCGAGGGAAAGACGGACGAATTTTCTTCCGGTGGCTCGAGCAATGGATTCCCCCAGAGAGCTTTTTCCTACACCAGGGGGCCCGATAAGTCCCAGGATGACACCCTTAGGATTTTTTACCAATTGACGAATAGAAAGATATTCTAAAATTCTCTCTTTGACCTTTGTCAATCCATAGTGGTCCTCGTCCAATATTTTTTTGGCTTCCTCAATATCCCTTTTCTCTCGCGACTTTTTTGTCCAGGGTAAAGAAATCAGCCAGTCCAGATAGTTGCGGCATACCGTTGCCTCGGCCGACATCGGGGGCATGGCTTCCAGTCTTTCTATCTCTTTCTTGGCTTTCTCCTCTGCGTCCGGAGGCATGCGAGCTTCTTTCACTTTTTTGCGTAATTCTTCTATTTCGTTCGGCTGGTCCTCTTTACGGACATTCAAGCCCGGAGGAAAGATTTTCTGCTGGGGATCCCTGTACGTGACTTTTCTCCTGCCAGAACGCTTATCGTCCTTCCTCAGCTTGGAATGAATTTTCAGCAACTCATTTTCTATCACGAAATTCAACCTTCTCAAACGCTCGTAGCTGTTGATCGTTTCCAGGATATTCTGCTTTTCCTCCAGAGCTAAATGCATGTGAGAAGCGATAATATCCGATATTCTATCAGGGCTATTGTCTTTCAGGGCAGGGATAATGGATTCGAAGTTAGCATTTTGGCTTAGTTTTAGATAATCTTCGAATAAAGACAACACTCTTTTGAGCATTTCTCTGATTTCGGGGCTATCGCTTTCCACTTCCCTGACTTCTTTCACCAATACCTGGTAAAAAGGGTATGTGCTCAGATATTCTATGATTCTGGCTCTTTTTCTGCCTTCAACGATAACTTTGACGTTGTTGTCATCCATCTTGATCGCTCGAACGATTTTAGAGAGAACTCCCATCGAGTGGATATCGCGTTGATGAGGATTGTCCAACGACGCATCGATTTGAGAAGACAAAAAGAGCATTTTGTCCTTTTCGGTTGCCCTTTCCAGAGCTTGGATCGATGAAGGCCGGCCGATGATAAAAGGCACGAGTGTCGATGGAAAGACAACCAGATCCCTCAAGGGGATCAAAGGAACATTGAAAATAACTTCGGAATTGCTAGTGGTTTCCATATTTATACTCCGATGGGTCCCTTCAGACTGCTGAATTCCAATCCATTCTTTTCCACCATCTTTTTGTTGATCTTGATCGTTTCTTCTTTCTTCAATGAAGGAAGATGAAACATGATATCGAGCATCAGGTCTTCGATGATGCTTTTCAGGCCCCTTGCTCCCAGTTTTTTCTCAAGACTTTTTTTCGCTATCGTTCGCAAGGCTTCTTTTGTGAATTCCAACGAAACTCCTTCCAGCTCGAAAAGCTTCTGATACTGCTTGATCAGGGCGTTTTTGGGTTTTGTAAGGATGCGCAGCAGGTCCTCGTTTCCCAGATCAGAGAATTTGGCGATAACGGGGATCCTGCCAACGAATTCAGGAATCAAGCCAAATTTGATCAGATCTTGAGGAATAAGTTCCTTGTACAGGTCCTCAAGGTCTTTTTTCTTCTTCTTGTCCAGACCTGAATGAAATCCCACCATGGATTTCCCGACCCTTTTGGAAATGATCCTGTCCAGTCCTACGAAAGTTCCCCCACAGATGAATAGGATGTTTGTCGTATCGATCTTTATGAAATCCTCGTGGGGATGTTTTCTCCCGCCATGAGGAGGGATATTGGCGACGGTTCCTTCGATAATCTTAAGCAAGGCCTGTTGTACGCCTTCGCCGGAAACATCCCTGGTGATGGAGGGGCTGTCACTTTTCCTGCTTATTTTGTCGATTTCATCGATATAGATAATCCCCTTTTGTGTTCTGCTGAGATCGCTATCGGCGGCTTGATAGAGCTTTAGAATGATGTTTTCGACATCTTCTCCGACATATCCTGCTTCCGTCAAAGATGTTGCATCGGCGATAGCAAATGGCACGGATAAAATTTTTGCCAGGGATTCCGCCATAAGGGTTTTTCCCGTTCCTGTCGGACCGATCAGAAGAATGTTGCTTTTTGATAATTCGACCCCGTCCAGCTCCCCCCCGTGTTGTACTCTCTTGTAATGATTGTATACAGCAACCGATATTTTTTTCTTCGCATCATCTTGTCCTATCACGTACTCGTCCAAGGCCTTTTTGATTTGGGCCGGGGTGAAGATTTCGGCTTTTGGGATTTTTTCTTCTTCTTTTTCGTTTTCCGCATACAGGATGGAATGAGCGACATCGATGCATCCGTCACAAATGTAAACCCCACCTGGACCGGCGATCAATTTCCTGATTTGAGCTTGATTCCTATGGCAGAAGTTGCACCTGGTTTGGTTGTCTAAATCCTGTTGTTTGTTGTCACTCATGATTTCTCTTATTTATCCTTGCAGAGAATGATTCGGATGCTTAAAATTTGGTTCGAGATCTCTTTGCGATAATAGCGTCGATAAGGCCATATCCTTTTGCCTGTTCGGGGGTCATGATGAAATCCCGTTCAATGTCTGACTGAATTTTTTCCATAGGCTGTTTCGTATGTTTTGTCAAAATTTGGCTGATATTTTCTCTTAGCCTGAGTATCTCCTTTGCTTGTATGGCGATATCAGAGGCCTGGCCTTTGAAGCCTCCAAGCGGCTGATGCAGGATTATTCGGGAATTCGGCAAAGAAAACCGCTTTTCCGGAGAGCCGGCGGCGAGCAGGACGGCGGCCATGCTTGCAGCCTGTCCTACGCATATTGTGGCGATTTCTGCATTGATATATTGCATGGTATCATAAATCGCTAACCCGGCAGTGATACTCCCGCCAGGAGAGTTGATGTAAAGATAAATGCTCTTCTCTGCGCTTTCCGCCTCGAGATACAGCATCTGTGCGATAACGCTGTTTGCCACATCATCGTTAATCTCTGAACTTAAAAAAATTATATTATCCTTAAGCAATCGTGAATATATGTCGTATGCACGCTCGCTCTTTCCTTCTTGTTCGACGATAAAGGGGATTAGGGCCATGAGGATTGGTTATTCCATTATAGCGGATTTGACGAGAAAGTCAACCGTCTTACGAATGAGGAGGTTATCCTTCAGCTCTTCTTTCTGTCCCTCTTCCCGGTTAAAACTTTCGATCACCCTTGCCAGGGATACGTTGTGGGTTTTGGCGATAGCCTTCATTTCCTCTTTTATATCTTCCTCCGAAACATGGATTTTTTCTTTTTCGGCTATCTTGCTGAGTATCAAATGATTTTGAATATTCTGGATAGCCCGCTTGCGGGTGTTCTCCCGCAAGGATTCGACTGCCTCCTTGCTTATATTTTGTCGGGGGATGGAGGACAACTGACGTTTCAAAATCTCGGCGGCCTCCTGTTCGATCACAGATTCCGGCAATTGAAAAGAAATCTGGGAAGTGATTTTCTCGATGATCTCCTCGGCCATTTCCCGTCTCTGCGCACCTTTTTTTGATTCGCGAAGCTGTTCTTTTAATTTAGTCTCCAGATCCTCGAGGTTTTTGTAATCCCCGAGATCTTTTGCAAAGTCATCATCGATATCCGGAAGTTTTTTTTCTTTCACGGATTCGATTTTCAAATCGTATTCGATTTCCTGTCCTGCCAATTTTTTATTCTCGTGGTCTGCTTTATACGAGATGGTGAAAAGCGTCTTTTCTCCGGGTTTGAGGCCCAGTAAATTTTGATTTAAAACCTCCTCGTTATCGTTATGCCCTGCAAGAATGACCACTTTCTCTGTAGGGAGGAATCTTTTTGTTCTGCAATTTTTCCCTTTGATTTCAGCGACCACATAATCGCCGTCTTTAACGCCCCTTCCTTCGACAGGGGTATATTGCGCTGCTTTCAAGCGCAATTCTTCCAGGGCTTCCTGGATATCTTTTTTCGTTACGGATACTTGTTTCTTCTGGATTTTTATGCCCGTATATGCGGGAAGGCTTATTTCCGGCCACACTTCTATGGAAGCCTTGAACCGGAGGGGCTCATCCTCCTTGAAATGAAGATCGTCGATGACCGGCCGGCCGACAGGATTTATTTGCTTTTCGGTCAATTCCCTGTTCAATGCCCGAGGAACGAGATTGTTGATGAGCGTTTCCCTGATATCCGGATAATACATACGGACAATCATATCCTTTGGCGCTTTTCCCTGCCGGAATCCTCGAATTTTTGCTTTAGAGGAATACTGGGCGACCACTCGATCCCATTCTTTTTTTACTTCGGAAACCGGAATCTCCAGTTCGATTTCCCTTTTACAATCATTGATAATTTTGATGTTGTCTGACATTGTGTATCGATTTATCCTAATTTATTCGCTGAAATGGGCAGAGCGGGACTCGAACCCGCACTCCTTCAACAGGAACTAGGTCCTAAGCCTAGCGCGTATGCCAATTTCGCCACCTGCCCATATATGCGCGAACTGAAAATACAATTCGATCAGACTGCGATGAACTCAGCCTACATAATAATCCCGGTTAACAAATTGATGAGAAACGGCAAATCTGAAAAGAGATGTTTTTTTACCATAATAGAGCATTTTTGTCAACGCGCTAGGCTCTGTAATGGGCTACATCAGCAATTCATGAGCTAGAACAAGGGGATGCACGACAAGGATCTCCCTTGAATTCTTCTTATAACTCCCCTTAATGAATGTGCGGAGATCGCTGGACTCCGAAAGCGATATTCTGCCATCCATGAGCTTGCGTATCTGAAGCCTGCAAGTGACACAGGAAGAGACGATGATCCGGGGTTGGATAGCACGGATTTCGAATGCGAGGGCTTCGCCGATCCGTTCTGCGTGCGGGGCCCATTTTTTCTCGAATCCTCGGCTTCCCCCGAATCCACAGCACCTCGTTTTCAATTCGATGGCATCGCTAGACGTAAGGGCATTCACCAGCGATAAGAGCTTTCTATCTGCACCGATGCTCCTCACATGGCAGGGAATTTGTACGGCGATTTTCAGCTCGAGCTTCTTGAATATATCTTTGACCGCATGATCCAGCGCCGATTTCCCGTTTTCCGCACCTTGAATTTCCACTCTTTCGCTCCGCGGAATTTCCATCAACCGGTCTACGAAGAAACCGCAGGCTTCGTGAAGGTTTTTCAGGATTTTTTCTCCCTCTTCTTTCCCGATTATCGCACCGGAATGTTCCCTGAACGGCAGAAGACAGGACGGGGATGTGAAAATCACGGGATTCCCCGCTTCTAAATCAGGAATCACCCGGTCGAAGGACTTTTTTAGCTGCTTCAAACCCTCATCGGAAAGGCCTCGAACAAAGGCCGGCTCGCCACAACAATACCCGCTCAGGATATCCGCATCGAGACCAATTTTATCCGACAAAGCGAGAGCTGCTTTGATCTCATCGGCGTTGAAAAAATCACCCACACACCCGGTGAAAATGACGCACTTTTTATCCCCTGAACTTTTGGGATACGTCATCTTTTTCGGTCGCAGGGGATCCATCCCTATATGCTTAAGGTTCGCCATCCCCAATGCCCCTGAAAACTTTTCTACCGGGCTGGACCGAATGATTCCTTTTGAGGGCCACTGAGTTTTTCTCAGGAGGACTCCAAGTTTACGGGCTCTGGATAACATCCTATCAGCAAAATCAGGGGATTCCAGGCGGTATCTCTCTTCAAAATAGGACTCGATCAGCCTGGCGACATCGACACCGGTCGGACACTCTCTCGCACATGTTTTGCAGTGAAGACACAGGTTAAGGAAAGGTAACAGATCTTTCCTTACAAATGGGTCCTTCAAATGTCCGGATACGATCTCCCGCATCAGATGCATACGTGCTCGTGACGACCCGACCTCTCCTTCATGACTCCGTGTCACCGGGCAGAAATCCACGCACTTCCCGCATCCGTGACAGGCCTCTATCGCGTCGACAAATCGATTCAACGCTCCCGCTTTTTTATGATCGTATCCTTTGTAATACCGCAGGAACTCCGACACTTTGTATTTCCGCACCGGGACAACGCACAAAGGATTCAAAATAAAATTCGGATCGAATATTTTTTTCAGCCTCTCGAAGTAAGGATAGACTTCTCCCCAAATTTCCCTTAAATACGGTGTGCGCAACAATCCGTCTCCGTGTTCGCCCGACGGAACGCCCTCGAGCTTTCTGGAGAAAAGGGCATGCTCATGTCCCAGATCTTCGATTATTTTCTGGAAATCGGGAGACATCCGGTTCAATCGCGGAGAAAAATGAAGAAGACCTTGACCGGCATGGCCGAACATGGCCGCCGATGTGTTATATTTTTTTAAAAGTATTTCGATTCCTCCGACGAACTCAGCGAGCCTGTCGACCGGGACCGCTCCATCTTCGATCCAGCGGGTGGGTTTGTTTCCCGGGAGGCGAGAGAGATAAGCGGCAGCCGATTTCCGGATCGTCCAGACCCATTCAAGTTCCGCAGAATTCTCAGCGAAAAGACAAGTAAAAGCGGATGACCTCTTGATCAATTCCTTAGCCTTGCGCTTCAATTCTTCCAGGTCATTCCCATCGAATTCGACCAGCAGGATAAAATTCGTGCCCTTCGGAAGTCTGGATATTTTTTCAGGGTCTTCGATAGCCATCAATTGCAGGAATTCCTCTGCCAGAGCCTGACAGGTCGAAGGTCCCAGATCCAAAAAATCCTTTACCTCGGAAAAAGCCGCATGGGCATTTTTATAACAGAGAAGCACCGAACTTCTCCGTTCAGGAAGCCTTGAAATCCCGACCTCGATTTTGGTTATTATGCCGAGCGTTCCCTCTGATCCGCAGACGAGTTTCAGAAAATCCACATCACAGTCTTTTTGCGGGTGCTCAAATAGATTATATCCGCAGGAGTTTCTATAACTCCTAGGTTTCAGTCGTTGCAGGACAGGAGATGCTTCCGATAGCATTTCCCTGACGGGTCTCGAAAATTTCGAGGGCGGCTCGACCTTTCGCGACAGATGGACCTCCTCCCCATCGTGTGTCACCAATGTGAGACTCTTGATAAAATCCTTAGTCGTACCATAGAGGAGAGAATGGGCACCTCCCGAATTGTTGGCAACCATACCTCCCAGTGTTGCATAATCGGTCGAGGAAGGATCAGGAGGAAAAAACGATCCCTGGGGAAGAAGATACTTGTTTAAATCCGACCGGATCACCCCGGGTTCCACAACTACCGTGATTCCTTCTTGGTCCAGCCCAAGGACACGGTTCATATGGATCGAAAAATCCAGGATAATACCTTCGCCGAGATTTTGGCCTGCCACTCCCGATCCTGCTCCCCTTGCCGTAACGGGGATGCCTTCTGCTGAGGCTATCTTCAAGGTATTGACCACATCTTCTTTATCCTGGGGATGGATGACCGCAGCGGGTACCAAATAGCAGATAGACGCAGAATAGGCATAAATGCGTCTCGTCAGTTCATCGAAAAAGACGTTTCCTTTAATTTTCCTGGAAAGTTTTGATTTGACAGAATCCCGAATGTCCAAGTTCTCAGTCTTTCTTTCTACATGTTTGCAGATTCAGCGATTTCCATTTTTTCGCAATCCTTTCGACGGCATCCAGCGATGACTGAATTTCCTCGTCGGAATGGGCTGCTGAAATGGCGCCATAGCCGTGGAAAATATTAAAACCCTCTTGGAGCATGGCTAGTTTGAAAATGTTCTCGCGCAATTCCATATCACATATCTTTGGATTCCAGACTTGTTCTGGAGAATCGATTCTTCTGCATTCTTCATGAAGAAAATGAACACCGACAACAGAGCTGTTCCTCGCCACGGAATCTCCATCTCCCGTGCATCTCACATTGAATCCATACGTGGAAAAGATGTCTTCGATTCCCTTGCGGACCTTTTCCCCGAGTCGGCCGATCCGGGGGTAGATCTCGTCCTCATGAGCTATCAGATGTTTGACAAATGTCACTCCGGCAAGCATAGACGCAGGATGAGCGGAAAATGTGCCCCCTTCGACTTTGACTTTTGTTTCCTCTGGCGATTCCGGACCGCAGAGTCCCATAATGTCATCTTTGCCGGCAACCGCGCTTATGGGCATGCCCCCCCCGATCACTTTCCCGAGCACAGTCAGATCAGGACAAACATCATACAGATTTTGCAGTGCACCGGCGTGGAAACGAAACCCCGAAACGACTTCATCAAAAATCAACAAGACCCCGTATCGATCGCACAATTGCCTGGCTTTGTGAATATACTCTTTGCTCCCGAATATGAATCCTCCAGCCCCTACAAAAGGTTCAAGGATGAAACAAGCTATCCGTTCCCCGTAAACGCGAAACATTTCCGTAAGATCGTCTTCATTATTGAATTGCGTGATGAGGATCATTCCATCGACTCCGGAAGGAAGACCGGCTGACTCCACATCTGTTAAACCATTCCGGTATACAGAAATTCCCTTCAGGGCATAGGGATGGGATCCATGCCATCCTCCCCCTACCTTCATCACATGGTCACGTTTCGTTTTGGCTTTGGCAAGCATGATGGCATACATCGTTGCCAGAGTTCCGCTCGTGGTGAAACGGATCTTATCAGCAGAAACACGCGAGAGTAGGAGTTCGGCAAAATTGGCTTGCAGAGTACCGGGGAACCCTGTACCCAGTCCGCTTCCCTTTTCGAAAAATCCGGCAAGTGTATCGCAAACGAAGGGAGGATTATGGCCCAAAATATTGGCAAAATGTCCCTGCCAAAAATCCACATAGGCGTTCCCATCGACATCCGTGACGACCGATCCCTGGGCACGGACATCATAAAAGGGAAAAGGATTGAAAAGCCGCAAGTTGTGGCTTCCTCCTCTGACCTGGAGCCGAGAGGCCCTTTGAAAAAACTCCTCCGATTTTTGGTGATTCTGAACGTAATCGGCTACCAATTTTGTGAGCAGGGTCTTTTTATCCATTGGACCTCTTTAAATCTATTTTGAAAAAAATTACCGCATGGATTGCGGAAAAATGATGTTTTTTATTCAAAAATGCGGTCGTGCCGGCAATCAAATATGCTGGGAAAAAGCTATTTGATGTATTTTCGGAGCTTTTCGGCAAGGCTGGGATCCACGCTTTGCAAATTATTGAAAACTTCCCTCGCGCTGAAATTGTCTTTGAGATTCAAATAGCATATAGCCAGGTTGTAATAAGCATTGCCGCTTTCAGGCCTTAGATCTATGGCCTTTTGCAAGGGATCCACGGCTCTTCCCCATGCTTTAACCTGCATATGGCTCATTCCCAGGAACATCCAGGCGTCTGCGTTTTCCGGAAAGAGTTCGACCGTCTCAGAATAGGCTTCGATGGCCTTGCTGTATTGTTTCAGGCTGTAAAATGAAAATCCTTTGTTCAAGTGGGCATATTCCATACTGGGATTCAACTCTATGACTCTATCGAGTATTTCGATAGCCTCGTCGTATTTCTGCATCTGCACCAGCATAAAGCCCAGATTGAACAAGGCATCCGGGTCGTTCGGATTGAGTTCGATCATCTTTCTTGCCGCCTCTGCCGCTTTATCCGGCATTTGAGATGAATTGTACATGTTGATGACCGTATTGTAATACACCCGCGCATCTTTCGGGCTCAACTCTGCCAGCTTATAATATGTTTCTGCGGCCTGGTCGAGCTGCCCGCCCTTTTGATAAGACTGAGCCATCCTGTACATGATATTTACATCTTCCGGAATTCCTTTAAGAGCCTCTTGGAATGAAACCACGGCATCGTCGAATTGACTCAATTCCATCTGACACAATCCCATACGATTAAGAGCATCGAAAGGCTGGCTGGGACCGGTCGCGACGAACTTTTTGTATGCCTCGACAGCATTACCATATTCCTTGAGTTCTTGGTAGGCTAATCCTATTTGGAAGTACGCTTCTGTATTTTGGGGATCGAGTGCCACCGATCTTTCAAGCGGCGGGATCGCTTCTTTCCAATTCATCATTTTCATGTGCACCGTGCCCAGGCCGTAGTGGGCAGTAGCATTGTCGGAATCGAGTTCAACAACTTTATTAAACGTTGAGATCGCGGAGGAATAATCCCTCTGTTTCGTGTATATATCCGCCAACAGCGCATAAACATCAAGATTATCCGGCTTGAATTCGAGGATCTTCTTATAGAACTTTTCTGCTTTGCTCATATTGCCCATGGAATAAAAGACATCTGCAGCAAGAGTCACCCCTTCGATCGTGGAAAAATATTCTTCCGGCTGCCAACTCTTGAATTTTGTCACGGCATTAGTCTGAGGAAGTAATTTCAAGACACTGGAAGGAACGATTATTTTTTTCCCGACATCTAAAAAAACGACCATCCCGATGACTTGTCCCGAAGAATCAAGAATCGGACCGCCTTCGTAGGTATCGGGAAGGGATAGCGTGGTTTCTATCATTCGTTGAGATTTGAAATCATGGAAATTGAAGGTTTCCCCTTCGAAGAGAGAGAATTCGCCGATTTCATTTGCTCCAACCGCAAAAACGTTATTGCCCCTTTCGACAGCGTCAGAGTTACCAAGGGCAATAACAGGATCTTTGCGATTTATTCCCAGAAGAGCGACCCCGAAATTCTTATCGACAGCCAAAACGCCATCGATTTTTACTTTTTTCCCCTTATGATCGCTACCTTCCGCATTTTTGGCCTGACTGATAATGGCATAACTCGTGGCCATCACCTTTTCTCCGATGATAAATCCCGTGCCCCGAGAAATTTCTTCATTGGCTTCATTATACGTTACGAACGAGACCATGCTCGGCAAACTTTGTTCCAAAATTTGCTGAGCCTCTTCGGATTGGGAGAAACTTATCGAAGGAATGACGAGAAGAAGGCCAAGAGCAAGAACGAAAACCTTATTATAATTTTTCATTGGGACCTCCTTGAAATATCTAAGGCGCTCTGTGTCCCCAGATTCTAAAAAAATAATTTACACTTTGGAGAAACCTCTGTCAATTAATTCCCCCAATTATTAAAAAAAAACCTCTGGTAACGAATGAACCAGCTTCGGATACAGGACCCGGGAATATTCAGATTAGAGATAGGACAAAAGAAGGGGAAGAGTTTGACTTTATCCCTATCAACGAATACACTGTTTTATTCCCATAGCATTAGTATCCCTGTCGATCTTCAATGACAATTAAAACAAAAACCTCATTGTTATATTTCACCACCCTGACTGGACTCGTCGCATGGATAGGCGGCATATTTTTGGCACCCTGGCTCAAATACCGATCTCAAGATCTGTCCGGCTTTCTTTATGCCCTTTTCTCTCCTACCTGCCACCAGATTCCATCCAGATGTTTCTCTTTTTATGGATATCCTCTGGCAGTCTGTGCCCGTTGTCTGGGAATCTACTTTGGATTTCTTCTCGGAACCTTGATCCTTCCTTTTTCCACAAGATTTTCCACCCTGGACTTGCCCAGGGCAAAAACATTCATCCTCATTTCCCTTCCGATCGCTGTGGATGCCGCAGGCAACGTTTTGCAAATCTGGTCGAGTCCAAATTGGATACGCCTGCTTACCGGAATTCTATGGGGGATTCTGCTCCCTTTTTATCTTCTAACCGGTCTAATGGAGCTCCTGCTTCGCAAAAAGGGAAAATCCTATCCTCCAAGAGAAATCAATCGAAACTAATTGGAAAACAAGGATTAAAATTGTCTTGAAAAGGTGGCAGGAAAATAACTAGAATAGAAAAAACGATTATAAGGAGGCAACATGAACGACCAAAGGCCCGGAATGTTTGTCCCAGCATTGATAGGAGGGTGCATAGCCGGGGTACTCTCTGGAATACCGCTCGTCAATTGCCTCTGTTGTCTCTGGATAATCGGAGGAGGCATCCTGGCTGCGTATTTTCTCTCAAGGGAAGCTCCTGCAAAACTGACGGCGGGAGATGGCGCCATTGTCGGGATATTCTCAGGGATCATAGCGGCCATAGTGGAGGCTGTCGTCAATATTCCCTTCCGAGCATTCAGTGAGAAGCTCGTTCAGGATATAATGGACAGATTCTCGCAATATTACGATGAGATGCCGTCAGGGTGGGAATCCTGGCTTGGAGATGGTGGAGGGGAAGGATCTTTCTTTTGGACTATTCTCGGGCTGGGTATTTCGATCGTCATTTTTTCCGCTTTCGGGGCATTGGGAGGCATCATCGGGATTTCTTTGTTTGCAAGAAAAAAAACGGTCAAAGATGCTGAAGGAGTCGTGGATGTCTCTGAAAACTCAAGTCATCATCAATCCTGAATCCAACAAAGGGAGAACGAGAAAAAGATGGAGGCACATCAAAGAAGCCCTTCATACTTTTCTCAAAGAATTTAAATACGAATTCACAGAAAAACCTTCCCAGGCTATAGACATATCCAGGGCTGCAATTAAGGATGGATCGGAGCTGATCGTCGCTGTTGGAGGAGATGGCACGATCAATGAGATCGCTAACGGCTTTTTTGACGGAAAGACCCTCATAAATCCGCGAACGGTGATGGGGATCGTGCCTTCGGGAACGGGATGTGATTTTATAAGGAGCCTGAATATTCCCACTAATCTCAAAAGTGCGTTGCAGGTGATTATCCAGGCACCATCGCCTGCCATCGATGTCGGTAGAGCGAGGTTCCTGACCCATGGCGGGACTTTTGAAGAAAGATATTTCCTGAACGTCGCAGATTTTGGCTTTGGCGGCGAAGTTATCGATCGCATGAATCAAAACCGGGCAAAAAGAAAAACCGCATCTTACCTGAAAAGCACGCTGGCAACTTTTTTTCGGTACAAAAATAAACGAATAAAAATAAAGATCGACGGCGAGGAAATTCCCCGCGACGAATACTTGATCGGAGCAATTTCTAACGGACGGATTTTCGGGAAAGGGATGAAAATCGCTCCCTATGCCCAGCTAGACGATGAATTTTTCGATATCATTTTGGTAAAGGGCATGAAGGTCTGGGAGTTTTTCAGGAATGTCTGGAAAATCTATGCGGGAACCCATCTGTCCCATCCGAAAATTTCGTTTATACGGGGAAAAAAGATCGAAACTTTCCCGGAATTCCCCGATGAAGATATCCTTATCGAAGTCGACGGAGAACAAGTGGGGAAACTGCCGGCGACTTTTGAGATCGTTCCTAGGAGTATCTCTGTGAAGGGATATGTTTAAAAGGTTTATTTAGTATCCGTGTTTTTCTTATATTTTTCCCAAAGAGCCTTGTTATCCGTAAGGACATATCGTCCGTTTTCATCGTAAAAAGCATAAATTTTTGTCCGGGTCGTGATCTTCGGCTTATCATACATGGCCATCACTTTTTTGATGTAATTTTTAGTCTCCCGGTAGGGTGGGATGCCCCCGTATTTTTTTATAGCCTCTTGACCCGCATTGTAAGCGGCAAGAACGTGTTTTGTATCCCCATCATAGAGCTTGATCAAGTCCACCAGATACTTCACTCCGCCCTTGATATTCTGAAGGGGATCGAAAACATTCATCACTTTGTACTGATTGGCTGTCAGGGGCATGAGCTGCATCAATCCCATAGCTCCTTTGGGAGATATGGCCCAAGCATTGTAGTTCGATTCCGTTTTTATGATGGAATGGACCAGTTCCGCCGGCACCCTGTTTTCCTGCGCAACGCTCTCTACGATGTCATTGTAGGGTCTTGTCGGATTGGATGCCGTCTGGGGAAATCCTTCTGCTGAGTGAAGAAACACGCATAGGACTATACCCAATATTTTGACAAAACAGGAATTCATGTCCCGCAAAACTAGCATGTCGCCTTTATGATGCCAAAAAAGAAAGCCGGCATCAATCCTCTTTTGGGGTGATTTTCTTGGGTAAAATATTCCCTATGATCGAATCCATTTTTTTCAGCACCGATGAGATTTTTTCAGGTTCCGTTCCACCGGCCTGGGCAAAATCCGGCCGTCCTCCCCCACCCCCGCCAATCATCGGGCCTACTTCTTTGATCAACGTGTCGGCTTTTATGTTACCGGTCAGGTCTTTCGTTACGGAAATAACAAGAAAGGCTTTTTTGTCTCGCTCTGTTCCCAAAACGACAATACCGGAACCCAATTTCTGCTTGAGCGAATCAGCTAGCTCCCGCATCTCGTTTATTGTCAACCCTTCGACTTCTTTTGTCAACAAGGATATGCCCTGAACTTTCTGAATCTTTGGAGAATCCTTTTGGTACCGGATATTGGCGATCTTTTGACGAAGGGACTTGCTTTCCTTTTCCAAATCCTTGACGCTCGCCTTAAGCTTGCTGATTTGCTCTGTGAGTTCCTTTTTCGGAGAATTCATGAGCTGGAGGATCTCGTCAAGAAGCTCTTCCTCTTCCTGTATATAAATGATAGCCGTTTCGCCTGTAATGGCCTCGATCCTTCGCATTCCGGCTGCAATGCTCGACTCCGAGGCGATCTTGAACAATCCGATCTCTCCTGTAAAGCGAACATGCACACCCCCGCACAGTTCTTTGCTGAAATCACCGATCGTTACCATACGGACACTATCACCATATTTTTCTTCAAAGATGGCAATAGCGCCTTCTCTAATGCCTTCCTCCATAGTGGTGATATTAGTTAGGACAGGAATATTTTCTCTAATTTTCTCGTTTACCAGTGCCTCGATCTGCCTCGTCTCCGATGGATCGACAGGAGAAAAATGGGTGAAGTCGAAACGGAGTCTGTCGGGGGAAACGAGCGATCCTGCTTGTTTCACATGGTCACCGAGTATCTGACGGAGAGAAGCATGCAAAAGATGTGTCGCCGTATGGTTCTTGCTCAACGACATCCTTTGAGGAACATCGATCATGGCTTCGACCCTGTCCTTGACATGGATACGCCCAGAAATCACCCTGATTTTGTGCGACCTGATTTCTGGAATGGGATAATACGTTGCGTCAACGATCCCAGAAAAATGGGGGTTTTTCAAAACACCGGTGTCCCCTATTTGGCCACCAGCTTCGGCGTAGAATGGGGTAACGTCGAGGAAGACTTCTCCCGACTCCCCCTCCTCTAAATATTCGACGATATCCCCATTCCTGTATATTGCCACGACCTCGGACTCGGTCTTATCCTGATCGTAACCCACGTATTTACTGGGAATATCCTTGATCTTCTCATACACCTTTTTCTCTCGTTGCCGTTCCTCTCCCTTCCACGCGCGACGGGCACGCAGCCGCTGTTTCTCAAGTTCTTCCTGGAATCCGGTCTCATCGACGGCCATATCCCGTTCTTCTGCAAGCTCCCGGGACAGATCTATAGGGAATCCAAACGTGTCATAAAGTTTGAACAGTTTTTCTCCGGACAAGACATCCTTTGACCGGTTTATCGCTTCTTCGATATAGCGGTCAAAAGTCCTGAGCCCAGATGCCAAGGTCATCGCAAACCGTCTCTCTTCGGATTGGCAGACTCTGGAAATATAACTAGCCGATGCGAGCAGTTCGGGATAGGCATCTTTCATAATATCCACGGCCACGCTCATGAGCTTATACAGGAACGGATCATCAATCCCTAAATAATTCCCTTTGCGATACGCCCTCCGTATCAATCTCCTCAGGACATATCCCCTGCCGTCGTTAGAAGGCATGATCCCGTCTCCGATCAAAAATGTCACTGCCCGGATATGGTCAGCGATGATCCTTACGGAAATATCCGACTTTGGATCTGAAGGATATTCCTTTTTGGCCAAATCGCACACGGCCTCGATCAAGGGCATAAACAGGTCGGAATCATAGTTGTTCCTTTTTCCCTGAAGAACTGTGGCAACCCTCTCCAACCCCATTCCCGTATCGATCGAGGGGGAAGGGAGGGATAAAAGCTTTCCGTTTTCGGATTGTTCGAACTGCATGAATACCAGGTTCCACAATTCCAGAAATCGATCGCTCCCCTTTTCTATCAAATCAATCGGTTCTCCGGCCTCCATCGCCTCATCCAGGTCATAATGGATCTCGGAACAGGGACCACAGGGACCCGTTTCTCCCATTGCCCAATAATTGTCCTTTTTTCCGAATCTAAAAATCCTGTCTTCAGAGATTCCCACAATGTCATTCCATATGCGGAACGCCTCGTCATCCTCCTCGTAAACTGTGATGTAAAGCCTCTCCTTGTCCATCTGGAAGCCTTCTGTTACTAATTCCCAGGCATATTCTATGGCTTCTTTTTTGAAATAATCCCCGAATGAAAAGTTTCCCAACATCTCGAAAAACGTGTGATGCTTGTTCGTTTTTCCGACCTGCTCGAGATCATTGTGCTTCCCGCTCACCCGCATGCATTTTTGGATGGATGCAGCCCTGGAATAGTTCCTTTTTTCCAGCCCAAGAAATGTGTTTTTAAATTGGTTCATGCCTGCATTGGTAAAGAGAAGAGTGGGATCATCCTTGGGCAGAAGGGAGGCGCTTTTAACGACTCGGTGGTCTTTTTTGGCAAAAAAATCTAGAAAGACCTCTCTGATTTCCTGAGCGCGCATTTGTGATTTTTTTCCAGCTTTATTTTTTTTGCTCTTTATCGGCAGATTCCGTTTCTTCTTCCTCTTCTTCTTTGATTTCTTCTCTCGGCCTGTCGATCTTGATCATATCCCTTTCCATATCTTCGAGGGCAACGTCGAGGGTCGAGCGGATCCCCATGACGCGCAATTTGAAGTTGTCCGGACTTGAAGAGTACCTCAAACCCTGTTCGTAGGAAATATATCCGTCTTTGTAGAGTTGATAGATCGATTGGTCGAAGGTCTGCATCCCGTACTGGGACACACCGGCAGCGATCGCATCCCTTATAAGCATCGTTTTTTCGCGGTCATTGATACATTCTTGTATATACGGCGTGTTGATCATGACCTCGCATGCCGGGACCCGTCCCTGTCCATCCTTTCTCGGAATCAGCCGCATCGATATGCAAGCTTTAATGATGCTGGCCAATTGAAGTCTTATCTGTCTCTGGTGATGAGGAGCAAAGACCGACACGATCCTGTTGATCGTTTCGGGTGCATCCAGAGTATGGAGCGTGCTCATGACCAGATGGCCGGTTTCAGAAGCCAGAAGTGCGGTTTCGATCGTCTCCCGGTCACGCATTTCTCCTACCAGAATGACATCCGGATCCTCACGGAGGGATGCCCGCAATCCCCGGGAAAAGTTGGTTACGTCAACACCAACTTCTCTCTGGCTGATCGTGCTTTTTTTGTCTCTGTGAAGGTACTCGATCGGGTCTTCCACGGTGATGATGTTTTCCTTCCTGTGAAGATTGATGTGATCGATCATGGCTGCAAGGGTCGTCGTTTTCCCCGAACCTGTGGTTCCTGTGACCATGACAAGTCCACGTGGTTCCAAGGCAATTTTCTCTATAATCTCCGGAAGCAGAAGATCACGAATGGTTTTCACTTCCAAAGGGATGATCCTCATAACCAGGGCAAGACTTCCCCGTTGATGATAGACACTTCCTCGAAACCGCCCGAAACCGGGCAAGCTGTAAGCCAGATCTATGTCCAAATCCTGGCTCAGTTTTTCTTTTTGATGTTCATTCAGGACTTGATTGGCCAATTCGAATGTGTTGTTCGGGCTGAGACGCGGGACTTCTGTTATTGGTTTGAGCTTTCCATGAATCCGGACTATCGGATAGTTCCCGGCTTTTATGTGAAGGTCGGATGCATCGCTTTCAATAGCGTTTTTCAAAAGATCATCGATATCCATGGTTACCCCCATAAATGTTTTTTAATCTAAATATGTTAGCCATCCGTACTTGTCTTCCTTTTTTCCATATATATAGTCGAAAAACTCTTGTTGAATTTGTTTCGTGACCGGTCCCCTCCCACCGGATCCTATGGGTATCTTGTCGATCGATCTGATCGGAGTGATCTCGGCAGCAGACCCGGTAACGAAGACTTCATCGGCAATATACAGCATTTCTCTGGGTATGGTATCTTCCATTACAGGGATATCGAGTTCTTTGCAAAGCTGGATAACGGTGGCCCGGGTAATTCCGGGGAGAATGGAAGAGGATAAAGGCGGAGTATGGGCAGTCCCATCGCAAATGAGGAATACGTTCTCCCCGCTCCCCTCGCTGACGTGACCTCTCACATTCAACGCGATGCCCTCCACATAACCTTCTATCAAGGCCTCCATTTTGATCAACTGAGAGTTCATGTAATTCGCCCCTGATTTTGCCAAGGCAGGAAAGGTGTTGGGTGCCATTCTCTGCCAGGAAGAAATCCGGACATCGACCCCTTTCTCCAGGGCTTCGTCTCCCAAGTATTGGCCCCATTCCCAAACGAGAATCGCGCAGTCGATCGGACAAGGAAACGGGTCCACTCCCAAACTCCCATAACCTCGATAAACGATCGGTCTTATGTAGCAGGACAGAAGATTATTCGCCTTTACGGTTTCTATGACGGCTTTGTTGAAATCATCTTGAGAATAGGGAACATCCATGCGGTACAGTTTGCACGAGTTATACAGTCTTTTAGTGTGAGCCTGGAGCTGAAAGATAACACTCCCCTTGGGTGTTGCATACGCTCTGAATCCTTCGAATATCGATGATCCGTAGTGGATGACATGGGAGGCAAGATGAATATTGGCTTCCTTCCAGGGGATGAGTTCGCCGTTAATCCAAACCAGTCCGTTCTCGCTAAATGGACTCATCCATCACTCCTCGCATTTTTTATTCATTTTGACATCGGGGGGAATTATATTATCTTAATTGTATTTGCAAAGTCAAACCTCGTTCCTCATACGGATTCTCCACAGTAAGGACAGTTTTTCTCCTTATGGGGCAAAGGCCGGCGGCAGTTCCAGCACAAATCCGCTTTCGAGCGCTGCCTCGCTTCTATTCTAGCCCGGATTTCTTCCAGCTCGGATTTGTCGGTATCTTTTCCTTTGAACAATGCAAGATCCTTTATAATACCGGAGGCTTTTTCATATCTGTCCTCGAGGTTCACGGCAAGACACGTCATGATTATCTTTTCGATTTCTTTAGGGATCTTGTTGTTTTTGAGCCTTGGAGGCGTGATCTGACCCTTTTGGGCTTTTTCCAGGATCTTAAAGGGATCCGGATCAAAAATGGGAGGCCTGCCGATCAACATCTCATAAAAAATGCAGCCGATCGAATAGATATCCGATCGAAAAGTGGCCTTTCCCATGAATTGCTCAGGAGACATGTACGGCGGAGACCCTATCCGTGTGGATGCATAGGGAACATTGTTCAACCACACCGAAGTTCCGAAATCCGTGATTTTTATTTTCCCTTCATCCGATAGAATGATGTTCGAAGGCCTCAGATCGCGGTGAACGATCTTGTTGTTATGCGCGTGATTGACGGCATCGGCAATCTGCATGATATACTCGGCCGCAACACTAAAATCGAGTATCTTTTCCTTGTCCAGGACTTTTTCCAGAGTCGGTCCTTTGATGTATTCCATAACCATGAAAAAAACCTTGTTTTCTTTTTCAGCAGAGAGCATCCTAACGATATTGGGATGATTGAGGGCTGCCTGGAGACGCGGTTCTTTAAGAAGTCTGAACAATTCGGTGGACTGTTTATGGGGGACCTTGATCGCGACAAGAATATTCAGCCATGTATCTTTTGCGAGAAAAACGGATCCGAATCCCCCGCTTCCGAGAGAGCGAACAACTTCGTATTTTCCTACTTTCTGTCCTTTAAGGAACATCTTCGTGCATCCAAAAATGAGAGACCATCGCCAGGCTGACGATCGCAGCTGTTTCAGATCTCAATGTGAAAGTACCGAGACTCACGGCCTCATAAGAATTACTCATGATATCCTGTTCTTCTTTCTCTGTCCAGCCTCCTTCAGGGCCTATGAGCAGATTAACAGAATCCGGGATTTTCAGTTTTTCATTTAGAGGGAACATCAAGATGTCCCGAAGAGATTCCCCCCCACGCTCGGAAAGGAACATTTTCTTAGATTTTTCCTTTCCGGATATAAAACGCATCAATTCTGTCGGCGGATGAATTTCGGGCACAGAAGTACTCCCGCTCTGCTTGGCCGCTTCCAGCACGATGCGTTTCCATCTCTCCATCTTTTTATCCTGTTTGTTTTCAATTTTGACTACGGTACGTTCGCTGAGCAGCGGAACGATGGCATATGCGCCGAACTCCGTGGCTTTTTGGACGACCAAGTCCATCTTCTTCGTTTTCAATAGAGCCTGGGCCAACGTGATGCGAACCTTTAGCACGCGCTTCCGTTCCTCCTCGACGATATTCAGGAGGGTCCGCTCCTTTTCGACCGCTTCCACACGAGCCATGAACCGATTCCCATGCTCATCGAACAGCCAGACGTTCTCTCCGGGTTTTATCCTGGCGACCTTGCTCAGATGATGATGCTCCGATCCTTCGAGAGAAAGATGGGCCGATCCACTAGGTTTTTCCTTTATGAAAAACCGTTTAGAAGTCAAGCGATTATCCTGAGTTACCTATATAGTTCGACCACGATCCTTATTATTTTGTAGCCTCAATTCAAAATAAATTTTTGATCTTTTCAACGATGCTTTTGTCAATGCTATCAGGGTTTTCGCCCATCGATTCAGCGAATTGTCTGAGACATTTTTTCTGATCCCGATTCAGATTTTTCGGGGTTTTCACCAGGACTTTCACAAAAAGGTCTCCTTTACCATGGCCGTAAAGGTCCTTGATTCCTTTCCCTTTGATACGGAAGGTCTGTCCGGATTGGGTTCCCTCTTGTATCCTGAGGTTTTCGAATCCTTCGAAAGTGGGAATTTCGACGGTTGCGCCTAGAGCCGCTTCAGTAAAAGGGATGGATATCTCACAGATAAGATCGTTCCCCTCCCTTTCAAAAAATTCATGTCTTTTCACGTGGGTAATGACGTACAGGTCTCCCCTACCTGCACCCCTGTCACCTGATTCCCCCTCTCCTTCCAGCCTGAGCTTGGTGCCATGATCGACTCCGGGTGGGATTTTGACGGTCAGCACCTTCCTTTTTTTTGTTTTTCCCGTACCTCGACAATCCTTGCAGGGGAAAGGTATGGTTTCTCCGCTCCCATGACAATGAGAACATGTCCGGGATATGGCAAAAAAACCCTGCTGGTAACGCACTTGTCCCCTTCCCTGGCAGTGCTGACATGTGGATTTTTCCGTTCCCGCCTGCATCCGGGTGCCCTCGCATTCGGGACAGAGTTCGGTGCGGTTTATTTTGATCTCTTTTTCGGCACCGAAAATAGCTTCCTTAAGATTCAGGTCCAGTTCCAATGCCAGGTCCCTTCCTCTGCTGGGAGCCTGGGGTCTTCTTTGTCTGGATGTTCCGAAAATGTTGTCGAATCCGAAATTAAAAAAGCTTCCCAGAATATCTTCAAAATCGGCAAAGACAGAAGAGTTGAATCCGGAAAAACCGCCAAAACCTTCGCCTCGCAATCCGTCGTGACCGAAACGATCATACACGTTTCTTTTTTCAGCATCGATCAAAACACTGTATGCTTCCGCCGCTTCTTTGAATTTTTCTTCAGATTCTTTATTGCCCGGATTTCTATCCGGGTGATATTTCAGGGCCAGTTGACGGTAGGATTTTTTTATGATCTCCGAGGACGCGTCTCGCGGAATCCCCAATATTTCGTAGTAATCTCTTTTTGTCATATTGCTATGTCAGCGACTCTTCCGTTTGTTTCCGCTTTATGATTTTATCGATTTGCTGCCCTGTCAATCCGGAGGAAGGTTTTACCTCGATCGTATGTTCCCTGTGAGTCCCGACATCCTTGGCGGAAACTCTCACAATGCCATCGGCATCGATCTCAAAGGTCACGTCTATCTGGGGGACCCCGGCAGGAGCGGATTCGATCCCCACTAAGTCGAAGCGAGCCAGGGACATGTTTTCCGATGCCCTGTCCTCATCTCCCTGAAGAACATGAACGCGGACCCTTCTCTGGTCGTGTTCCACCGTAGTGAAAGCCATTGTCTTCTTTGTGGGGATAGTCGTGTTTTTCTCTATTATTTTGATGAATCTATCATTTTCCGTTTCGATACCAAGGGAGAGCGGCGTGACATCCAAAAGGAGAATAATGTCGGTCATCTGTCCTTTTAATATACCGGATTGAATAGCAGCACCCATGGCCACGATTTCATCCGGATTGAGCTGTTCTTTTGGCTCTTTCCGGAAAAAATCGGCAATCATAGACCTTATCAAAGGCATTCTCGACTGTCCTCCGACGAGAATGATATCGTCAATCTTTTCAGGTTCGAGTTTGGCGTCTGCAAGCGCCTGATCCATGAAAGGCAAAGATTTTTCGATAAGATCCCGCGTCAAATCTTCGAGTATTTGTCGCGTCAGCTTTTTCTGTATGTGCTTAGAACCAGAGTTTATCGAGAAGATAAAGGGCAGATTTATTTCTGTTTCCAAAGTGAATGAGAGTTCCCTCTTGGCCCTTTCCGCTGCCTCTTTTACTCTTTGCAAGGCTAATTTGTCCTTGGAAAGATCGATGTTCTGCTCTCGTTTGAACTCTTCGGTCAGCCAGTCTACGATTCGGTTATCAAAATCTTCTCCCCCCAGATATGTGTTACCGTTCGTTGATAAAACATGAAAAACCCCATCATTGATTTCCAAGAGGGTAATGTCGAACGTTCCGCCGCCCATATCATACACGGCAACCGTGGCATTTTTATCCATATCGAGCCCATAAGCGAGGCTGGCGGCTGTCGGTTCATTGATAATCCGGAGAACTTGCAAGCCGGCAATCCTTGCGGCATCTTTTGTCGCCTGTCTCTGGTGATCGTTAAAATGAGCGGGAACGGTTATCACGGCCTCATCAACCACTTCTCCAAAATAGGATTCCGCGCACTTTTTCAGATACTCCAGGATCAGAGCGGAAATTTCCTGAGGGCTGATCTTCTCTGACCCCAATTCCACCATCAGATCCCCGTTTTCCGCTTTCGTGAGCTGATAAGGCATGCGAAGAATGGTTTCCTGTGCTTCTTCGGAATCGTACTTTTTTCCCATAAGCCTTTTCACGGCCGTGATCGTATTTCTGGGATTGGTAAAGGCCTGTCTCTGAGCGAGGTTCCCTATCAACCGCTCCCCTGAACTCGTTATGCTGACGACCGAAGGAGTCGTTAGCGTTCCATCCAGATTAGGGATGACTTTGGGTGCATCTCCCTCCATGTATGCGATGCAGGAGTATGTTGTGCCTAGGTCAATACCGACGACTTTTCCCATGATTAATTTTCTTCTTTCTTGGGTACATAGACTTTTACAAGGCTGGGTCTCAAGAGCCGGTCATGGATAGTGTATCCCTTTTGCAGCTCTTCCGCTATCTGAAGCTCTTTCACCTTGTCCGATTCTTCGGTAAGAAAAGCCTGATGAAGATGGGGATCGTATTCGTTCCCTTCGATTTCTATTCGCTTGACTCCCCACTTGAGCAACAAATCGTAAAGTTGTTTATATATCATTTCGATTCCCTGACGGATGCTCTTTTCATCCGTTTGCTCCTGACTCTCCAGGGCCCTTTCAAAATTGTCCATAACGCTGAGAATCTCTTTCAAATGTTCACTCAATGCGTATTGAAAATAATCGTTTTTTTCTCTTTCGAGTCTCTTTCTGAGGTTTTCCATTTCAGCGGCTTTCCTTAAAAATTCTTCCTGCAGCTCTTCAAACTTTTTTTTCAGATTCTTGATATCCGATTCTCTCTTCTTTAGTCGGCTTTTCAAAGTTTTGAGCTGTTCTCTTTTCTGACTCGACTCTTTCAGGACCTTGTTTTCATCGGTTTCGGTAAGATATTCAACCTCGACCTCTCCTTCTTCGGTCGCTTGTTTCTCTTTTTTGGGCTCTTCTGACATTTTTCCTCCCTAATGAGAAAAACTGATGGTTTCGCTCAATTTTTTTGCCACGCAATCTACCAGAGGGATTATTCTCCGGTAGGGAATCCTTTTTGGTCCTATGATACCCAACGAACCCAGGACCTGCCTGTCATATCCATAATGAGAAAGGACAAGCGAACAATCAGAGATATCCGGCAGACTGAATTCCGAACCAATAAGGACTTTCACCCTATCCAAACTGATGACATCAGAAAGAAGTCTGGCTAGCCTGGCCTTCTCTTCGAACTTCTGAAACAGGGATTTTAAGCTCGCCATGTCAAAAAGCTCCGGCTTTTCCAAAAGCTTGGACGATCCCTGAATAAATATCTGATTGCTTGTTTCTTCCTGGAGGAAATAGGTCTTTAAAAGAGAGATGAGGTTCCTTACGATACTTTCATATCTGATTTTATAGGTCGGGATTTCTCGCATGAGAAAATCTCTGATAAAAAGCAAATTTCTTCCCTTGAAATTTTCGTTAATGTAATGGGATGCCCTGTCCAGTTCGATTTGCGTGAAAGGACTTTTTGTTTCCACGATTTCCGTGAGAACCAGGTTGAAAGTCGATATCAGAATAACCATAACCTTTCCTTCCGACACCTTGATTAACCGGAGATGACGAAAATTCACGACTGAAACTCTTGGGGACAGGACAAATCCCAGATTATCTGAATACTCGGACAAAATATGGGAGACATTATCCAGGAGGGAGTTGAAATCCCCGGTTTTCCTGTAAAAATCATCGGTCGGCAAAGCGATGGTTTTGTCGTGATAGAGCGCTTCCTCGAACAAGTGGTTGACATAAAGCCTCAATCCTTTGTCCGTGGGAATCCTTCCAGCCGATGTGTGAGGTTGATAAAGATATCCTTGCTTTTCGAGCTTAGCCATGATGTTCCTCACCGTAGCCGATGAGATCGGTCGGGTCATTTTTTGGGATATCTGACCTGAGCTGACGGGTTTCCCGACCTTTAAATAGTTCTCCACGATAAGATTGAGAACCTGAATATCTTTTTCTCTCAAAATCTGCTTTTTCAACTCTTTACTCCGCAAAAATTTATAGCATTAATCTTCAAAAAATTCAAACCAATTTTATCCATCTCCCCTGGAAAAGGATCCCTCCCGCCATAGAACAAGAATGGGAATAATCATTGCTGAAGAATGGGAAGGTGCGAGAGGTTTCAGGTTAGATGATACGTATTCCCGCATATCCGACAACTTTGAAAAAGTCTCCGGATACATCCCCCGATGTCTGATATTTGATGAGATCTGCTTTTTTTGCCTTCAACTTCTTCGACGCAACGATCGCGGCCGTGGTGGGCAGGACGCCACACATGCTGATGTTTTCTTTTTTTACAACATCGTAAAGCCCCTTCGCATCCAAATCCAGAATTTTTTCGATAGCCTGAAAATCCTTTTCTTTGGCTACTTCCTCACTCACATAGTGACTCATGTCCGTGCTGGCTATGATCAACACATCCTGGCCGTAATCCCGGATCGCTTTTGCGATTGCCCTCCCTAATTCTTCGAGTTCCTCATAGGGAATAAAGTAGGCAATACTAATGGGCACGATCGTTATGTGTCCTTTCAAAAACTGGATAAAAGGCACCTGGACTTCCAGAGAGTGCTCCTGGGAATGGTTCTTGGCATTTTCTCTTACGGTATCAGAATGCTTCATGATGAGATCGGCCAATGGGGTATTTATCCCGACATCCCCCAGAGGCATTTCCCAAACACCGTGTCTCATTATGGATATGCCGGTAGATACCTCTTGATGATTGGGACCGAGTATGACGTAATTTTCAGGCAGTGAGATCGAGGAGAAAACACTGCCCGCGACTTTGCCCGAATAGATATAACCGGCATGAGGGGAAATCACGCCGATGGCTTTTTCCTTATTCTGATCGGGATCCACCATCTCCTCGATCATCTCTCGCAGCGCATCGGAATTGTGAGGATAAAAATAGCCGGACACGCAAGGCTTCCGTTTCAATTTTGCCCTCCTAAAAACTATGGCGTCCCAACCGTGTGTTCAGAAAAGCTCTTATTCTTAAGATAATTATTTTGCGATGCGTTGTCAAACCTTCCGGTGATCAGCCGTCGATCCACTCTCTCTTTTCCACGAAAGAAATCCCCATCGATTTCAATTCCCCGAGGATGGGAATATAGATTGCGGGAGTAACGGGAATGTGCACACCGGTCTCCTGGATCTTTCCTTCGAGGATCAGCTTGGATCCTATGGCTGCAGGAAGACCGACGGTTCTTGCCATGGAAGAATCTCCACCTGGAATCCCATAATCCACGAGAGTCGATGTAATCCTTTCTTTCTTTCCGTCCTGATACGAGGCTTCGAAAGTATGCTGAAGGATAATCATATCCCTTTCCCCTTCATCGTACTGGAGTTTTTCCAGCATCTTGGCGCCCAATATGTCCAAAGCAGATCCTCTCGTAACAGGGAGAGGGCTTTCCTCGTAGAGACCCAGCCACTCCAACCGCTGTATGAAATCTGCATTTTCTGCCACGCCGAATCTTTCGGCTAAAGCCTTTTTCAGGTCAGCTTCCCCTGATACTTCCATAAGACTTCTCAAAAATCCCGCATAGGTCATTCCGGTCCACTCTTTCTGCTCTTCGTCCAGGAGTCCCAAATCCACGACCTTTTTCATGGTTTGACACCAGCCCAGATTTCTCAATGTCCCACGAAGCATCGTGCGTGTCGATCCGATATGATAGAGATCGATATAGGGGAGCGAGTTCCTGTTGGGATAACCTTCGAAATCGCCAAGTCCTTCGATAGGGATAATTTTATAGTTCTCGAAAAGGTCTTCAGAAGGGATGAAAACTTGCTGTCCATCCAGAAAGTATTGGGCAGAATTTTTCCCCGCCAGAAGAACTCCGATAGGGCTCCACGAAAATTTGTAGCCGAACGGATTCGTATTGGCCTCTGGTGCTGGCAATCCTCCACAATAAGATGTAAAACTTGTGATCTCTCCGCCTTTTTTTTCGACTTCATGGATAATCCTCATGGCTTCCATGTGATCTATGCCGGGATCAAGCCCTAATTCATTGAGTATAAGTATTCCCGCTCTCTTTGCCTCGGCATCGAGATTCTGCATGATTTCACTGACGTAGGAGGTGGTAACCATGTGTTTTTGAAAATCGATACAATATTTTGCTACTTTTGGATGGAAGGAATAGGGGACCATACTGATCACCAGATCCGCTCTTGCCACTTCGCTTTTCAGGCTTTCTTCGTTTTTGAGATTCAATTCTTTTGCGATCCCGTTCGGATGATTGTCGATAAGCTTGATGGCTTTGCTGACTGTTCGGCTGGCAACTTCCACCTCAAATTCCGGCTGGTCGAGCAGGTACCTGACCAAAGGTTTGGCCACAAGTCCTGCACCGAGAATTAGGACTCTTTTCATAACGACACTCCTTTATAAATTTTTTTTAATTCCGGGCTAAACATATTCCTTCATGAATTCATATTCGGGAGTCAATTTTCCACGGTAAAGAATGACGGCCCTTTTTATCGGGTATGGAAGGCCGCATCCTTCGAAAGTCCCTGAATAATCGGCCATTGCGATAGCTGGCACAAAGGGTGACAGCACATTCGAGAAAAAAAGGGACGATTCAAGGGATAGTTCCGCTGGCAGATTATCGGTAGCCATTACGACGACGCCTCTTCCCTCCAAGCCGTCTGTCTCTCTGTTTCCGACCGGATCGAACACATACACAGGTTCGCCCGGACTTGTCGCATGGGAGGTGAATTCTATCGCTCCCTCCACATCGCAAGAAATATCTCCGATGACCGTCAATCTTGGCGTAGCCTGTCCTTGCCAAAGTTTGTTCAAGTATTTCTTTGTCACAAAATGAGGATACCGAGGCGTCCAATAAATGCAGTTGACCAAAATCGTCAAATGGGGTAAGTAGCCTTCAAAGATCGATCGGTATCTTTCCGGATGATCGTAGTATTCCTGAAGATCGAATTTTTGCATAGAGGAGCGCGGTTCTACCATGTGCTCTTCTTTAAAAATTGCCTTATAAACTCTATCGTCTAGATATTTTTTTTCTCTAACAAAAGAACCCAGATCTTTAGGCGTTATTTCTTCTGAAGGAAGAAGATCGAAAATCTCTTGCGCGCCGAGAGAGACGTGTCCGTATCCGGCAAATCCGCATATCAATGGCACGAAAAGAGGATCTAGCCCGACCTGCTTGATCTTTTCCCCTGCCTTCCTGACGCTTTCCTTGGCATCTTCGAGATTTTTGTATTGGTGTGACAGCTGCAATTCCCCGAAAGGATTGGGGATTCCCTGTCGCTTCAATCTCTGCCCGAATGCCCACAGCGTATCTATCATACCGGCCTGTCCGGCCTGTTTCCCAAAAAACACCAACCGTCGTCCGTTCTCGTCCACTACTCTCTCATAATCAATGAGCGTGCACCGCATATCCATCATTTTTCTGAGCATGGGCATATTGAATGGCTGGCCTTTTATGGTGTGGGAAAAAAATGCGTATGTCCTACCCGGGTGAAAAAAATCCAACGGGATTTCCTTGACAGCGAAAACTACGGAACAGGAAGAGAGGTCTTCGTGGATCTGCGCTCCCACATCCCTATAGTCCCGGTCTGAAAAAACGCGAATTTCCGAGGGCTGCAGCCACACATCGAGAGGAAATTTTCGGATAATTTCTTTGACGTGGGCAGGACTAAGGGGGACCCGTTTTTCCCAAGGATTTTTGTCTTCTCTTCGTATGCCTATTCTGATCTTCATGATTCAGATTCCCAGAAAAGAGCACTGATTATGGCATAAATTCAAAATGCCGTCAATTCGCCTGGATTATTCATAAAAAATGCCCATGCC
>Ga0180437_10000461_pt1 | contig 78714 bp, 69 predicted proteins | sample SS_ome_4_FD_132410 | JGI IMG/M metagenome (GOLD analysis project Ga0180437, IMG submission 132410) | Hypersaline lake sediment archaeal communities from the Salton Sea, California, USA - SS_3_D_1 metaG | ecosystem: Environmental > Aquatic > Non-marine Saline and Alkaline > Hypersaline >...
CCTGCCTCTTTATCCCCTTCGTGGGCCGCGGTTTCGTAGGTTACGTAGGCGCCCAGCGGCTGCAGCAGCGCCGGGTCGTCAGACTGGAACGAGGGAAAGGTCTCGAACCGGAGGAACTGGTCGGCCGTGCGCCGGGCGAGGGCGAGCAGCGCCTCCTGGGCGTCGGCTGAGAGGCGGATCCGTTCGGCCGGCGCTGCCGGAACGGGCGGCAAGGCAAAGGTGGCCGGGGCGTTCTGTCCACTCTCAGCCCTCCACAGTGCGACCGCGCCGTAGCCCACGACCTGCTCCCGCTCGCCGATGGGCACATCGCCCGAGTTGGCGTAGTGAAGGACGGTCGCCCGGTCTGCCCCCATCTGCCGGGCAGCGATCATGGCCGTCAGCACCGCCCCCTGGCTGCACATCGTCGAGGGCTCGCGGGCGATGCCCAGTTCGGTACAGCGACGGGGTGAGTCGATCACCGCCTGCGGATCGAGAGAGACGACCGCCTGGAGGGCGACCTGGTCGATCTGCCGTGCCTCGTCGTAGGCGTGGTAGTGAGACAGGTCGGTGCTGGCGACGATCAGCGCCGGGCGCTCGCCAAAGGCTGCCGCCAGGGCGCCAGCCAGGACCCGGGCGTTGTCCAGTGACGGCTCACGGATCACGACTGGCACGATCCGCACGCCGGGGCAGACCGCCTGGATGAAGGGCAATTGGTTCTCCACCGGATGCTCGTCCCGGAAGGCCGCCCGGTCGAACGCGATGCGCGGATCGGCGGCGACGACTGCCTGGGCAACCGCCTCGTCCACGGGGATCGATCCCAGCGGCGTTTCGAAAGCGCCCGCCGCCCAGACCGCGATCTGGGCCGAGCCGCCGCCGGTGTGGGTATCGCCCACGACGGCCAGCGTGTGATCGGCGCAGCCCGCCTCCTGCAGCGCGCGGAAGGCATAGCCCGCCACCGGCGCAGAGTAGAGGTAACCGGCGTGTGGTACGATGACGGCCATCAGCCGGCCGGGGAGTGGGTCCACCTCGGCCTGGCCCACGTAGGCCTCCACAGCGGCCCGCAATCTGGCCGGATCGGCGGGATACCACCGGCCAGCGCCTTCAGCCCGGTGCACGTCGCGCTGCCCGAGCGTGGGGGTGGGCGTGGGCCAGGCGACAAAGGGGGGCATGGACGCGGCGGGCGTTTCGCCCGGAGGTTCAGCCAGTGGCGTCGTGGTGCACGCCGTCACCGCCAGCAGGATAAACAACCGGACAAAGTACCGCCTCAACTTCACCAGGGGTGCGGCAAACCGTTCTCTTTGCTGGAGAATCCTCCGACATACCGGTAACTGGCTTAACATCGGCGCAAAACTCCCGGGTCGTCACAACCTGTGCCATTCGTCAGCAGTGACCTGGCGGCCTATGATCTCTTCAACCTCTCGTATCATCATGCGAAGCTGAGGCACGGAATACTCAACATTCGAGGGGATTGCCAAGCGATGATGCTCGTAGAGCATAAACTGGTGTCGCATGCCGGAGAAGGGCCCTTCAAAGCCGATCCGTCGCAGACGCCGGACAAAATCGCGGCGCTTACAGGGTGCCCACCGGCTCATAGCTCGGTTCCTTGTTCAGATCAATGCCGGCGATCACCGGCAGCGGGTGTCCCAGTTTGAGGCCGACCAGAATCCAGTCTTCGAGGATGGAACGCAACTCCTCCTCACACTCCCGCAGGGTGGAACCAAACGCCACCACCCCCTTGCAGTCTGGAATTCGCCCGGCAAATGAGCCATCCTCCAATTTGTCGTAGACGGCACGGGCCATTGCCTGTTCCATGTAGTCGCTCAGGACGAATCGAATTTCCATCGAGCCCCTCCAGCGCTGTTCTGTACCACAGATCGATCTAAACCTGGCGCCGATTATACTCTACTCCGCGGGGGAGAGCAACTGTCAATCCCACACACCAGCGATCGGCGTCTGGCAGTAACCGCACCGACCGTCCACGACGTTCATCGCCGCCGTCGCCATGCCCGAGCGGCGGACGATCATCTGGCCGCAGTTTGGGCAATAGGTGTGGTTGCCCTCGTGGCCGGGCACGTTCCCCATGTAGACGTAATGCAGGCCGACGCCGAGCGCCGTCTGCCGCGCTGCCTCCAGCGTCTCTAACGGCGTGGGGGGCAGGTTCATGAGTTGGTAGTCGGGATGGAAGCGGCTGAAGTGCAGCGGCACGTCGGGTCCGAGGGCGTCCATCACCCATTCGGCCAGCGCGCGCAACTCGGCCAGGTCGTCGTTCAGCGTGGGCACCACCAGGTTGACGATCTCCAGGTGAACGCCCATCTCATGAATGACGCGGATCGTCTCCAACACCGGCTCGAGCGTGCCGCCGCACACCTGCCGGTAAAAATCGTCGTTGTAACCCTTCAGGTCGATCTTGATCGCATCCACGGCGCGGCACAGCTCCCGCAGCGGCTCGGGGTTGATATAGCCGGCCGAGATGATCACGTTGCGCAGCCCGGCGCGGCGAGCCAGACGCGCCGTGTCCAGCACGTACTCGTAAAAGACGATCGGTTCAGAGTAGGTGTAAGCGATCGTCGGCGCGCCACCCCGGGCCGTGGCAGTCACCACCGCTTCTGGCAGGGCGTCATAGTTGTGCGTCTCTTCGGGTGGGTACTGGGAGATGGTATAGTTCTGGCAGTACTGGCAGCGCAGGTTGCAGCCTGCCGTGGCCAGCGAAAAGGCCGTCGTGCCGGGCAAAAAGTGGTAGAAGGGCTTCTTCTCGATCGGGTCCACGTTGACGGTACACGGGTTGCCATAGACGAACGTGTAGAGTTTGCCGCCCCGGTTTTCACGCACGCGGCACGCGCCCCGTTCCCCCTCGGCCAGGACACAGCGGTGGGGACACAGCGCGCAGCGCACGTAGCGCCCCTGGTGGGGCACGTGGCAGTAGAGCGCCCGCGACGGCTCGGCCGGGGCGTGGCACGACGCACAGTCGAGCCCGCCATCTATGCCGGTGTAATACATCGCCTCGCGGGTGTGTTCGGGTAGCGTCGGCGCTGCTTCGATTGCTCCCTCGTCCCCAGTCCACTGCCAGTCGGCCCACAGCGCCCCTCCGCCCAGCGCGCACAGTCCCGCACCGGCAAGGCCTCTGAGAAACGTTCGACGGGAAACGCTTTGCATCCCTTGCTCGCCTCCTGGCTAATACCCCTCGTAGTGAACCTTGCGCTCGTCGTACTTGGTGTGGGGCGACTTGCTCTCGGCAGGGTGCCCCACCGGCACCAGGCACAAGACGCGCAGCTCACGCGGGATGCCCAGCGCGCTCCTCACGTGGGCCTCGGATCGTGACGTGGGATACACGCCTACCCACACCGCCCCCAGGCCGAGCCCGGCTGCGGCCAGGAGCAGGTTCTGCGTCGCCGCGCTCGTGTCTTCGACCCAGTGGCTCGACTGTCGCTCGTGACCACAGACGACGAACACGACCGGCGCGTCTGCCCCCATCCGGCTCCAGGGGTGGGTCTCCGCCAGCCGCCGGCGAAGGCCCTCCTCCCGCACGACGACGAACTCCCAGGGCTGGAGGTTGTCTGCCGACGGCGCGGCCATGGCTGCCTCGAGCATTGCCTTGACGTCCGCGTCGGACACGGGCTCGTCGGTGTAGCGGCGAATGCTCCGCCGCTTCTTGATCAGTTCCAACATCGCGACCTCCTCTTTACCGCCGCCGCACCCTTTGCACTTGTCCAGAAATAACCCTGTACCCTGTACTGTCGTCCAGGACAGTGCTGACCGTCCAGGACAGTGCACCGCAGTTTTGAGTGCGTTTTACACTGTACTGGGCGCCCTGGTCCTGTCCGACCAGGACAGGGTACAGCACAGTGCGCCTGATCTCAGACCCAAAGTGCGAAGTTAATAATGGACAAGTACTTTGATGCGCGCTCCGCGCTACTCAGGGTGCTTGGTAAGATTATGTCAAATTCACCCCAATACTGAAACGCTCCTCCACACGCCATAGCCTCAACAAAATCTGTGGATCTCTGTAGATCATCACTGCACACCCCGCAGGACCTTGACCGCGCTCTCAACGGAGCGACGGTCCCGAGCGCTCAGAGCCGTGTCCGCCGCCCAACCTTCGTAGAGCGGGAGCAGTGAGGCGAACTGCGGCAAGAACTTTTTCGTCATGCTGCGAATCGCGTCGCACAACACCCAGGTAGCAGCAGAGTTTTCAGGAGGGACATGGCGGCGCAGAAAATCGCGGGCCGGGGTGACCTCTCCCCGAACGGCGAGGCGTATGGCGAAACTGACCGCTTTTTTGACGTCGACATCCTCGTCAAGCAGCAGGCGCTCGGTCAATTCCAGGCAGCGAGTCGTATAGGCAGCGTGTTTCATGGGCAGACGAGCGACGACCGTGACGCCAGCCCGCCTTACCCACTTGTTCTCGTCGGCCAGCCACGGCTCGATCGCACGCAACCATTGCTCCGGCTTCCGGCGCACGATCGGCTCCAGCGCATCCATCGCCAGACGGTCGGCGTCCTCCCAGGTGACACAGGTGCGGCACAATGCCATCAACAGTGGCATGACGGTGCCGGGATCGACCAGTTCCATGGCTCCAAGGGGGATAGCCGCGACGACGCGGCCCTCGCGGCCGTAGCTCTCCCACAGCAGGCGAGCCAGTGGAATGAAATCCGCGACACGCTTGCGGGCAACCTTGCCTATTTCTTTACCGATGGACTTGAGCACAGGGACGGGGGTGCCGACCGTTTCCTGTAATTGGCGCTGCTCGGCCTTGATGCCGGCTACACTCTTGGGCTCGAACTGGAGCCACAGGTTGCGCAGACCATCGGCGGTCACCCCCGGCGCGACGGGGTCATAGGCCTCTATTAGCGGACCGATCTGGTTTGCGACTTCTTTTTTCATCCTTGCACCTCGATATGCTCAGGGGACAGCACGCCGGCCGCCGGTTGACCTGCTAAAAGTTCTCTCCACTACTGGAGATCGGTCATATTGAACAGTCTCCGGACCTCGTTCACCGCAGCCGTAAAGTCGTTTTGCTCCATGTGGGTCATCGGATGCCACGAGCGATAGGTCGTGGATACGCCGCCATAGAGCCGCCCCAGGATGCCGGCTGCCCTCTGCACACATTCGCTGTGGGCCGGGGATAGCGGCCGCCCTTGACGACGATGCTTGACCGTCTCTGAAATCAGGCCCATGAGGCTCTCGACGGTGAGTGAAGCGAACACCAGATTTCGATGGTAGCAGGACAGCGTGTGCGTGCCCTCTCCTGGGCCGGAAAAATAACCGGGCCACCAGACGGCGCGACCTCGCTTGCGGGCGTAAACGATGTGGCTCTCAGGCGCTATGCTGCTCTTGAGACGTACCTCCTCCAGGCCGGGGAGTGGGTCGAATCGCCAGTTGTTGCTCCACCTCGTCACCGCTTCCAGTGCCCGCTGACTCTCCCCGCCAGCGGGAAATGGGACGGACGGGTCGACGCCTGCGCCGCGCACGACAGTCAGGACAGTGAACGGGGTGGCAGAGCGCGAGCCAGGCGCAGCCGCCGGACCCAGAGCCGCTGTACGAAGCGCTTTCAGGGCACTGTCGGCAAGCGTCTTCAGGCCTACGTTACCGGGCACGCCTTGCAGCCACTGTATGGGAAATCTCCCCGTCTGCTTCACCCGTCGCGCCATGAGGACCGTCTCCTCCATGTTCAGCGACCCTTTACACATTGCAGTGACGACGAAGGCGATGCCGTGAGGATAATAAAAAGACTCCATGAGCACCCGCCCGGGCAACCAGCCGGGGGAAGGCTCGGCTGGCAGCTTTCCTCGCAAAGGGACGAGTGCCTTCCAGCACCGTCGTGCATTGGGAGGCACGCGGCCTTCAAAGTAGCGTTCCCAGAACCGTTGATGGGTGATATTGATCCAGGGCAACGACAGGCCTGACGCTATTTCCGCCGCGTCATCCTGCAACAGTTGATCAAACACTGGCTCGTAAGTGTAACTGCGTCCAAGGAAAGCCAGGGGGGCTTCAGGCGGAACATGTGGGGCAAGGAGGTCGAGAAAAGTCTCCACCCAAATGAGGGACAAGCGGAAATCGCCTATTTCGACGGACATTGACATTCCCCTCCTTTTATGATATAATAGAGCTACATTGTGATACCGAGGCCAATCCTGTAGGGTTATAAACCAAAAGAGGACTTCTTGCCCGGGTAAAGCAGCTCCAAGGGAGCTGCTTGTTTTTTTACTCCTGTTCGACGAACAGATTGCGCGGCTCAAACGAGAGAATGTCAGCTTTGTCTGCCAGGTAAGGCTTGACGAGCCGGTCCATCTGTTTCCAGGTCACTCTCAAGGCCCCCGCCTTGTGGCCTCTCTCCAGCAGGGTTGCCAGGGTATCGGCACTCCCTTTGTCTCCCAGTTGGCTCTCCACCTGCATCCTCAGTTCAACGCCGGCACCCTCGAGCCACTCCACGACGATCGCTGGCCCAACCCACAACTTTTCCCAATCCTCGCCGAGGGATTCAAGGACAAAGCCAAAGTGGTCTGCTCCCCCAATCTTGAGCACGACGCGATCGAGGTACACCCCCAGGTTTTGTCTATGGAGCTTCCTGAGCAGCGTCAAGGGATCGTCGTCCTCTGCGGGCACTCTTCTTTTCTGGTTAATGCTCTGCAGCCACCTCGAGATCTCTTGGACGATGTTTCGCATCCCGAGCGCCCCGACAAAGGCCGCCGCAGCCAGGACGATCGAGGACAACCAGACCTGCACCACGTCGGTCAGCCCATAGCCCTCGAGATAGTTGCGGCGGACGCCGGTGAGCCGGCCAGTGACCTCTGGATACCCGTAGGCCATGATCCCCGACAGCGTGATGGCGACGAGCCAGAACTCTGGCTTTTTGACCTCGAGTAAGAATTTCTTCTTTTCGTCCTCTGATTTGTCGAGTCCCCACAGCAGCTTTACCATAATGATCATCAGAAACCCCGGAAGAACGAGAAAGGAAGGGATGCCAAAGGCTTCGAGAATCTCCGATTCGCCGAGGATACCGACGTCAACTTCTCGGGTCGCAAACAACCTCCCTGCCTGTGTGTCTCCCGACTTGTCCCACTCGAGTGTCACCTCGAATAGCAAGAGATGCTTTCCCGGCCGGACGACGTCTTTGGCCTTGACGTTGTAAGCAACGGCACACGCCTCGTGCGGTCCAAGTTGCTTCCCCTCCGGTCCGAAATTTATCGGCTCGAAGTCGATGAATTCCGGCCCGCGTGGCACGATCTCCTTCAAGTGAACCGGTATGCCAGACTTGTTGGTCACCACCAGGTAGACCTGGCCTGGCCGCTGCTGATTGAGCGATTCGAGGGTTGTCTTTATCTCAACGCCTGCCACCTGCTCGACAGCCTCGGGCTCATCACTCTCGACACTGAGAGAGCCAAAGGCGACGCGCGGCACCGCCTCGGCTTCGCCCTGTGCGCGCCAGGTGTAGTCGACGCGAAAGTGAACCGTGCCTGATACTGGCTCCTCGCTCGCCCGCCCAAGCCGGAGGGTCCAGGCAAATTCACCGTGGGGAATGAGGACTTTCAGTTGTAACGCGTCGCCGGCCACGTTCACGTCGGCGTCGGTGAACCAGGAGAGCCGGACATCGTGTAGCTGTTCTGCAGTAGGATTTCGTACGATGACCATCACTTGCATCTCGTCGCTGGGAGAAAGCTGTATCAAAGTTGGGACGACCTCGACCTCTATGTCCGGCAGCTGGGCCCACGCTGAGCCGGTGAGCATGGTCAAGGCAAGTGCTATGGCTGTCACTAGGATGAACAGCGTTGTCCGGGTCCTCATTCTGCCTCCGCTTCTTTTCAGCCCCGCCCTGGTGACAAACAGCCGACCGCTTGGAGGGACGACTTCCAGGATACGGGTCGGCTGTCGAATCGCTTGCCAGGGTTTCTCCCTCCTCGACGCTGCGCACAGGACGGGCTGGATGTGTGACTTTATTGTATCACGAATTGAGGTCAGTCGCAACCCCTGTTTTCCACAGCCAAACTCTGGAGCAAGATCAGGCACGGAAGAGAACTGAACAGCCCTGAGTGAAGGGAGAAATGATTGACAATCTGGACATTATGCTGTAAAATACGGCCATTAGTCACTGATATCTGATGTTCTCCTTCTTCCTCACATCCTAGCCTGACGTTCCCGATTTCTATCCCCTTTCCCGTTTATCTGTTGCAAGAAACAGGGTTGGTATTCTTCCATAGGTGCCCGGTCATGGGATCAAGTATGCAACATCCAGCCGATAGTCTAAAGGCAGCGCGACTCGTCGAGCTTGCTCAGACGCTGGTAGCCATACCCTCCGTCACCAATGAGGAGCACGAGATAGCTGACTGGGCCTACGAACATTTCAAGTCCATGGGCTTGACCGCCGTTCATAGAGTTCCCGTCGAGGACTCGGGGGATTCGGTCATCGGTTGGATCGATGGTCCTCCTCAAGGGCCGGTCTTGATGTTCAACTTTCACCTCGACACCTTTCCGGTGTGCGATGGCTGGAACACTGACCCTTTTACCCCCCACCTCAAAGACGGGCGGCTCTACGGGCTGGGCGCGCACGACATGAAAGGTGGTGGTGCTTGCGTCCTGGCTGCCGTCGAGGCATTGATTGCCTCTGGCGTCGAGTTGGGCGGGCGACTTGTCGTCTCTGGTACGACCGACGAGGAAAACTGGTCCCGTGGTGCGCACGCCCTCATCAACAGCGGGCTGCTGGACGGTTGCCGGTACTGCCTCATCCCCGAGCCTTCGTTCCCGGCCACGCTGACGGTCGGTGCGCGCGGGCGGCACGTCTTTCACCTGACCTTTCGAGGGCAGACCAGTCACGCCGCCTACGATGACCAGGGTATCAACGCCGTGATGGACGCCGCCAAGGCCATCGCGGGGCTGGAAGAGATAGACCTTGGCTTCGACGAACAGTTTGGCATCCGCGGCAGTCTGTGTGTCATCGGCTTCCACGGCGGCGGGACGTTGATCCTCGTGCCGGAGGAGGCCCACGTATTCATCGATCGTCACATCCTGCCAGGACAGACGGTGGAAGAAGCGGCTGCGCAGATTGAAGCCGTGGTCCGGCAGGCTGGCGTCGCCTCGACTCACGAACTGACCTGGGATGAGCGGCCCACACCCGCGCCGCTGCCTTACGTGGTGCCATCCGATTCCCTCGTGGTACAAACCGTCCGGCGCAATATGGAGCGCGAGCTCGGTGAGCCGGTTAGACTGTTTCTTCAGCGCAGCGTGGCCGACACCAATCACTTTGCCGTTCATGGCCGCATTCCCACCCTCGTCTGGGGGCCACAGGGCGGCAATACCTGCCAGGCCAACGAATACGTCGACGTGGATTCCATGCCCGCCGTGGCCCGGACCTACATCCAGACTGCGATCGACCTCCTGGGTATCCGTCGTTAGAACCTATCCGCCAGATCGCTCACGGCGGACCACAGTCCGACGCTGGACGGCTTGTCTGAGCCTTTGTCCCGAGGTCAGACCGAGGGACTCGCCAGTCCGTGGCTCGGCAGGAGCGCTGAGACTTTTTCGAGTGGTCGCTTGGCCGTTGACTCTATCACAGCGAAAGATTGGAGGGAACCATGGGCCGTTTCATCCTGATGCGACTGGCAGGACTGATAGTCGTTCTGCTTATTATCTCGGGGGTCACCTTCTTGCTCATGCATGGGGTGCCCGGTGGGCCGTGGAAGTACGGCCAGCGCCCCTTCTCCGAGGAGCAGATCGCCGCCCTCAAGGCGCGCTATGGCCTGGATAAGCCGCTGTGGGAGCAATATACCACCTGGCTGTCCGGCGTGCTCAAATTCGATTTTGGCCAGTCGTTTCAGCACCCCGACGAGAGTGTGCTGGCGCTTCTCCGTCGCACCTGGCCGATCACCATTCACCTGGGGGGCATGGCCCTGGCCGTTGCTTTTGGCATTGGCGTCCCCCTGGGCATCATCGCCGCCCTGAAGCAGAACACCTGGGTGGACTATTTGGCGACGTTGCTGTCCATCCTCGGCTTTGTCACCCCTCACTTTGTGTGGGGCATTCTCTTTATCCTCCTCTTCTCCCTGGCTCTCAAGTGGCTGCCGACCGGTGGCTGGGACGAGCCGAAACAGTGGATCCTGCCCGTGGTGGCCTACTCGCTGGCCCCCTTGGCGACGGTGGCCCGCTACACCCGTGCCAGCGTCATTGAAGCCGTTCGGGCCGATTACGTCCGCACCGCCCGGGCCAAAGGTCTGCGCGAGCGAACGATCGTCTTTCGCCACGTGATGAAAAACGCCCTGATCCCGATGCTGACCGTCTTCGGCCCGCTCATCCCCGACCTCATCACCGGGTCCATCTTTATCGAAGCCATCTTTCGCGTGCCCGGGCTGGGCAAGTTCTGGGTCACCAGCACCATCGAGCGCGACTATCCGATGATCATTGGCCTCACGGTGCTGTGGGCGGTGTTGATCGCCATTACTTATCTGATCACAGACATGCTTTATGTTTTCGCCGATCCTCGGGTCCATTACACCTAAAGACCGTCCCGAAAAACCGATCCAGCCGGACCCCAGTCAGCCGCTGGACCGTGGTCCAGCGGGAGCATGGACAATCTTGGGATAGGCGCCTAAATTGTGGAGGGTTGCTCATGACCACAGACGTTCAGACAGACAAGGAAAAGATGGCTATCATCAGCGAGGAGCAAAGGGCCGAGATCGAATTCACCGGGTCGGGCATGGCCCGCCGGGAGCGTGGACTGTATCGCGACGCGGCCCGTCGCTTTGTCAGAAACAAGCTGGCCATCGTGGGCTTTGTCTTTGTCCTCCTTCTTCTCGTCCTGGCCCTTTTCGCCGACGACTGGTTCATCGCTCTGCCCCTGGGGCGCAAAGCCAAGCCGCTCATCGCCAAGACGCACTACAACAAGGCTTTCTACGGACCGAGCGGGGCGTTTCCCAGCGTTGAATTCTGGATGGGCACCGACCTCACCGGACGGGACCAGTTCAGTCGCATCGTCTACGGCGCGCGTGTCTCTTTGACCGTGGGTCTCTTGGCCCAGCTCGTCGCCTGTACGATCGGCATCCCGCTGGGGGCCATGGCCGGCTGGAGGGGCGGCCGCGTTGATTTTGTCGTCATGCGGCTGGTGGACGTCATGTCAGCCATTCCGACGCTTCTCTTTGCTTATCTTATTATGGCTCGTCTCGGTGCTGGTTTCTGGAACGTGATGCTGGCCATCGGCATCACCAGTTGGATCGGCATCTGCCGCCTGACCCGCGCCCAATTCCTCGCCCTGCGCGAGAAGGAGTTCATCGAGGCCTCTCAAATGATCGGTGCCGGAAGCTGGCGCATCATCCGTTTCCACCTGCTGCCCAACTCACTGGCGCCCATCATCGTTTCGCTCACCCTGGGCATTCCCATTGCTATCTTTGCCGAAGCGTCGTTGAGCTTTCTCGGCGTGGGCATCAACCCACCCATGCCCAGTTGGGGGCAGATGATCGGGCGTGACGGCATCGCCAACATCAATTTTTTCTGGCACCTGGCCTTGTTCCCGGCGGTGATGATCGCCATCACCATGCTGGGCTTCACATTGATGGGCGATGGCCTGCGGGATGCGCTGGATCCCCAGATGATACAGCAAAAGTAGCTATGATTGATACAAGTCGCATCAGCTATGAACATTACCCTCTGAAAAAAGTGCTCATGCACCGCCCTGGGGTTGAATTATCCATGGTGACGGAAGAAACGCTGGACTATTTCCATTTTGCGGCCGTTCCCGACCCAGACAAGTTTCTCAGGGAATTCAAAGATCTGGTAGCAGCTCTTCAAAAGATGGGCACTGAAGTGCTTCTGGTCAACGAAATCTTGAAAGATGATCCCGAGGCCATGGCCTACATGGCCCACAGACCGAATATGGTGTTCACCCGTGATCTGGGCATCGTCACCCCCAAGGGTGGCGTGATGTTGGGCATGGACCTCGATGGCAGGAAGGGCGATCCGGCCATGATCGGACGGGCCTGGGAAAAACTGGGCATTCCCATTTTGGGCGAGTTGGAGCCTGATGGCGTTCTTGAGGGCGGGGGAATCACCTATTTCAATGGGGATACGGTCATCGCGGGACGCTGCAGCCGGACCAACGCCCTGGGGATGCAGAAAATCGAAGCCTATATGAAGCAGGCAGGCCTGAAACGGATGGTCACGCTTCCCTGTTATCCGCATGAAATCCACATTGATGGCATACTGGTGTTTATTGATAGGGATCTGGCCATTGCCCATCCTCCCGACCTGGATTTTGCCCCGGCTGTTATCAAGGACTTGGCAAGCGGAAAAGTCAGAGAACAGATGATTCTGGATTTTCTTGAATCGGAAGGGGTAGAGACGATCCCCATCACCGAGGAAGAGAGAGATGCCGCTGCCGCCAATTGGGTCATGACAGCCCCGCGACAGATCGTAGGCTATGCAGGGGCTGACCGGGTCATGAATGAGGTGGAAAAACGGGGTGGAAAAGCAATTGGCGTGGCGGGTACAGAACTGATCAAAGGCAACGGTGGACCCCACTGCATGACCTGTCCTGTGGAACGTTAACCCGCGTAAATGATAGCCGCGCTTTCCACAGCGCGAACAAAAAAGATTTTTCCTCATAACACCAGAATCTAGAGAGGAGAGACGAATCTTCCCCTAGGAGGGCCAAAGACAACCGGGTTCTACTGAGGGGCTGGGAACCCTGGCGGTAGACCGGATTTGGGAATAGCGTTCAACACATCACGATTTAGGAGGAGAGACCATGAAAAGCAAATTGACATCCCTGCTGGTGCTATTGGTGATTCTATCCATGGTCGCCAGCACTGTCCTGGTGGGTTGCGCCACCAAAGAGGCCGCGCCCACTGAGGTCAAGCCGGTCGAAAAAGCCACCGAAAAGCCGACCGAGGTGCCGGCAGCGGAAAAAGTTGTCAACCGTGCCGGTGTGGAACTGCCCGACGACGCGGCACCCATCGAGGAGCAGGTGTTGTATCGGGGCATCAGTGAGTACAGTTGGCTGAGCTGGTCCTACACCGCCTATGACTTTACATTCGGCCCCACCTTTGGCATTCACGACTCTTGCGTGCGGCCCGACAAAGAATTCCAGCCGCAACCTTCTGGCTGCGAGAGCTGGGATGTGTCCGACGATGGCCTGACCTGGACCTTCCACCTGCCGAAAGACAAGGTGTGGAGCGATGGCACGCCGGTCACCGCCGACGACTGGGTGTTCACCTTGCAGCGCTACGCCCGCGCCGATTATGACTTTGAGTGGTTCTACAGCATGGCCGGCATCGTCAACTGGGACGCGGTCGTCAGTGGCGATCTGCCACCGGAGGAACTGGGCGTCAAAAAGGTGGACGACTATACCTGGACGGTGACCACCAACCAGCCCACGCCCTTCCTGGTCAAGCAGTTTGCCGACCTGTGGCTGGCGCCCAAGCACATCGTCAAGGATCGCATGGCCGATGGCTCCTGGGCCCTCGATCTGGCCACTGCCGTCTCAGCCGGCCCCTACAAGCTGGATCACTGGGACAAGGGCAAGGAGATTGTCTGGGTGGCCAACGACAAATACACCGGTCCCTACCCACCGATGATGGACAAGATCGTCGGTATCTTTATGGGGCCCGAGACGCGCTACAACGCTTACAAGAACGGCGAGCTAGACATCATCGGCTATGGCTACGAGGTAGACGTGCCCCCGGCCGCGCTGGCCGAGGTCATGGCCAATCCTGAGATGAAGAAGCAACTGCTCACCTGGGCCAACTTTATCACCTACTATCTCTTCTTTGACACCTGGAACCCGCCTTTCGACAACCTCAAGGTGCGCCAGGCCTTCAGTCACGCGATTGGCCGTGACGCGATCGTCAACGGCCCGCTGCAGTACCAGTCTGCAGCCGCCTACACGATGAACCCGCCAGGATTCCCCGGCGAGAGCGTGGAACAGCTGAAGGGGGTCCAGAACTACGATCCGGACGTGGCGGCCAAGCTCATGGAAGAAGCGGGCTATCCCGGCGGCGAGGGCTTTCCCAAGCTGACCATGTACACCCGGGATGCTTACCCCGCCCTGACCAACGCCGCCGAGGCCATCGCCGCCATGCTTGACGAAAACCTGGGCGTGCAGGTTGAGATCCAGAACCTGGACTACAGCATCTATATGGAGATGCTCAACGACCAGAAGAAGAACATGGGCGGCGACATGGTCTTTGCCCTCGTGCCCTACGAGTACGACTTTGTCGACGGCAGCAACCTGCTGGGTGTATGGGGTAGTTGCGAGGAAGAGGGCGCCGCCATGCCCGACATGCCTGGCCGCCACACGTGGTACAACAAGGAATACAACGACATGGTGTGCGAGGCCAACGCCATCATCGGCGACGAGGCCCGGCGCAACGAACTCTATCGGACGGCGGAAAAGATCCTCATCGAGGACGTGGCCCTGGTGCCCATCTACCATGGTGTCTTTAACGTCCTGGTGAACCCCAAGCTCAAGGGACCGGCGTTGGAGCCGAACAAGGCCGGCGTCGTGACCTTCCGCGGCTTCCGCTTCAACTCCAGCGAGGGCCAGGTCTACCGCACCAAGTAGATCAATGCCCCACCGTGCAAACAGGGCAGCCATCTTGGGGTGGCTGCCCTGTTCTCTGTCTTGCCAGCAGAGTACCCTGACTCGGACAAGGCTACTGCACTATCGAACCGGAACCAAACAGGGGCGGGATGAGGGGGATTGGCGAATGAAATCCGAGAGAATCCCCTCATCCCCAAATCCCGGCAAAGGAATCACTATCCTTCGTGCAAGCGTTCAATTGCAATGGTATGAGTGAGGATGAATATGCACATCAGAGACCTATCCCCAGACCTGATTCTACTCAACGGCAGGATCTTTACCATGGATGACGAAAATTCGGTTGCCCAGGCCGTGGCCGTCAAAGACGGTCGCATCGTGGCCGTGGGCGGCGACGCCGAGATCGAGGACCTGTCTGGCCTCGGCACCCCGCACATAGATCTGGATGGACGGACCGTGATCCCTGGCATCTTTGATAGCCACAACCACTTGATGGAAGTGGGGGCCAAGCTGGCGCTGATCCGTTTGGACGAATGCCAGTCCATAGAGGAGATGAGGGAGTTGGTCCGCCAGCGGGCCAAGGACACGCCCCCGGGAGAGTGGATCGTCGGCCAGGGATGGAACGAGGGGAACTTTTCCGACAGGCGGCTGCCGACCCGCGGCGACATTGATCCGGCTACCTCCGAGCATCCGGTGATACTGATGCGTTTCTTTAACACCGACGTGGCCAACAGCACTGCGCTGCGCCTGGCCGGCATCAACCGTCACACGCCCGACCCTGAGGGTGGCAGAATCGAGCGCGACGCCTACGGCGAGCCCACCGGGCTGCTGCGCGCCAACGCCAAAACCCTGATACGCTCCCTCCTGCCCAAACCGACGCTGGAGCAGATGAAAGGGTCGCTGCGGCTGGCCTGCGGTGAGATGCACCGTTTTGGCATCACCAGCGTCGTCGAGCCGGGCCTGTACCCGGAGGAGATTCGGGCCTATCAATCTTTCTACCAGGATGGCGAGCTGTCGGTGCGGGTCAACCTGATGCCCAGTTGGCATGGTTTCCACGATGAGGAAGGGGAAGAGCAGCTAGACCACCGCGCCAGAGCACTGGGTATCTACAGCGGTCTCGGCGACGAGTGGCTGCGCGTCGGTGGCCTCAAGATGGCGATTGACGGCGGCACCACCCCGCACACCGCCTACATGTACGAGCCCTACGAAGGCGATTCCGAGTTGGTCGCCTTCAACCGCATCGAGCTGGACGCGCTGCAGCGCTATTTCCGCACCGCTCAGGAACTGGGCTGGGACGTGGGCGTTCACTGCTGCGGCGATCACGCCCAGGACATGGCGGTAGATACCTTTGCTCAGGTGGCCCGCGAGGTGCCTCGCCCTGGCGCGCGCCACAACATCGTCCACGCCTACTTTCCCACCCCCAGGGCGCTAGATCAGATGGCGCAATACAACATCGCGGCGGTGCTCCAGCCCACCTTTATCTATTGGGAAGGCGATCTCCTCTTTCGCGACGTGGGCCAACGCCGGGCGCAGAATTACAAACCCGTGCGCAAATACCTCGATCACGGCGTCGTCGTGACCGCCAGTTCCGACGTGACGAGCACCGTATCGGCCAATCCTTTCATCGCCCTCTATGCGCTGGTCACGCGCAAGAACAAACTGGGGCAGTATATCGCGCCCCACGAGGCCATCAGCCGCGAGGAGGCGCTGCGGGCCTATACCGCATCCGGGACCTGGCTCACCCGCGAGGAGCACCTGAAAGGCACCATCGAGGTGGGCAAGTTGGCCGACATGGCTGCCCTGGATCGCAATTACTTTTCCGTGCCCGACGAGGAGATCAAGGACGTACAGGTGGACATGACTATCGTAGATGGCGAGGTGGTGTGGGAGCGGGAGTGACGCCCCAAGAATTGCTCCACACAAAAAGGTGCCGGGCACTTGCTTTGCGGCCCTATGTCGATTTGTGTATCTCTTCGAAGTAGATCAGACCCAAGGGAATGGTGTCTCCTTCCACCTCGCGCCAGGCGTCGCAAACGGCCTGGCCGGAAATGGTGGCAACGCCTTGGGTTGGCCTCAACGCCGACCCATGGCGCTCCCACCCTCGGGCCAACTGATCCTCGTCCAGCGACGCGGCCTCATGACAGGCGTACGCGCCCAGGGCCTCCCTCAGCACGCGCTCGCCGTCATCGCCAAAGGCATCGAGCATGGCCCTGGCCAGGAAGCAGTAAAGCACGGCGTACAGCCTGGCAATCTTGGCCTCCGGGTGTGCGTCCGCCTTGGGCCGGGCCGGCGGTTCGGGCGCGTTGGGCTGGTTAAGAACGAACGTGCAAAACTTGTCGCCTTTGGTCAGAAAATCCGGCAGGTCCAGCGTCACACCGTCGGCATACTCGCAGTAGAGCGGGAAATGCACCTCTTCGCAGTAGATGCGGCCCGCGTGAAGGCCATCCAGGGCTCGCCAGGTGTCGTTGTGGGTACATTCGGTGACAGTGACGCGGAAATAGGACGGAGTGCAAATACGTCCCTCCTTTTCCAGGCTGTCGGTGTTGGGCATGTCGCCCAGGTTCTGCAGGTTGGCCAGGTTGAGGGCCAATCCACGGGCCTCGTGGTCTACACGCATCCAACTGGCCCGATAAGAGCCATAGTCGTGAACTGCCTGCCGCAGAGCTTTCTCCCCGGCGTGGCCAAAGCTCTCGAGCATGGCCTCGCCTAGAAAGTAGTAGAGAGTGCCATACAGCCGAGACCATTTGCCGGTGATAGTCTCTTCTGACGTTGGTGCGGCTGTCATTGGAAGAAACCCTCATTAGCATAGACAAACTCGCCATCGAACGTCGTGGCCAGCACGTCTGTCTCCAGGATAGCCATAGGATCGGCGGTAAAGATGTCCTGAGAGAGAACGGCCAGGTCGGCCAGCTTGCCCGGCGAGAGCGTGCCCTTGATGGCCTCCTCCCCGCTGGCGTAGGCGGCACCGGCCGTGTAGGCATAGACTGCCTCGGCCACAGTGAGGCGTTGCTCTGGATACCAGCCTTCCGGGCCGGGGGACCCATCGGCGCGGCGGCGGGTGACGGCCGCGTGAATGCCCTTCATCACGTTGAGGTCTTCGACTGGCGAGTCAGAGCCAAAAGCCAGGACGGCACCAGCGTCCAGAAGGCTGCGCCACGCGTAGGCCCCCGCACAGCGGGTCCCCCACAGGTCGTCGGCCAGCAGCATGTCTTGCGTGGCGTGGATGGGCTGCATGGAGGCGATGACGCCCAGATTGGCCAATCGGGGGATGTCATCCGGGTCGAGTATCTGGGTATGCTCGATGCGGTGGCGCAGGTGCAGCCCTTCGCCTGCCTGGCGGCTGGCTTCTATCGCATCCAGCACCTCGCGGTTGGCCCGGTCGCCGATGGCGTGAACAAAGGCGGCGAGCCCAGCCCGGCTGGCCTTGCCCACCACCTCCAGCAAGTGCTCAGCCGTGGAGACGGCGATGCCGCAATCGTCTGGAGCGTCATCAAAGGGGGCAAGCATGTGCGCCGTGTGCGCGCCCAGCGCACCGTCGGCAAACAGTTTGACGCCGCCGATGCGCAGACGATCATCGCCAAAGCCAGATCGCAGCCCTGCCTGGATGGCTGCGTCCAGGTTGCCCTCGGGGATCTGCATCAACACTCGCAGTTTCAACTCTCCAGCGGTCCGCAATTGCTGGAAGCCACGGAAGGCTGGCGCCCCTTCCATCGTGTGGACGCCAACCAGCCCCTGCTTGTGTGCGTGGGTCATGCCGGCCTTGATCGCGTCGGCCGCTTCGTCAATCGCAGGATCTTTGAAAAAACGGAACAGCAGATCCATGGCCGTCTCTTTGAGGATACCGGTGGGTTGGCCGGTGGCCGGATGGCGGTCAATCGCGCCGCCGGGTGGGTCGGGGGTCTCAGCGGTGATGCCGGCCAGTTCCAGCGCGCGGGAGTTGGCCCAGCCAGCGTGGCCGCACTTGCGCCTCAGCCAGACAGGATGCGACGGTGCAACGCGGTCCAAGTCTTCGCGGGCAGGGAAGGCACCTCCCTCCCACAGCGAGTGGTCCCAGCCACGCCCCGTCAGCCACTGGCCGGCGGGGGTTTCTGCCGCGCGGGCCGCCACGCGGGCCAGGGCTTCCTTTAGTGTGGGCACTTCAGCCAGGTCAATTTGCTTCAGGCTGACGCCGTAAGACATAAAGTGCAGGTGGGCATCGGTGAAACCAGGCACAACGGTCCGACCCTGCAGGTCTACCGCCTTGCCTTCAGGCGCCAGTAGCGCCCGGGTTTCGGCGTCGCTGCCCACCGCCAGCACCCGGTTGCCAGCGATGGCTATCGCCTGGGCGCGTGGCACGCCCGTGTCCATCGTATGGATGTTGCCGTTGTGAAGTACGAGATTGGCTTGCACGTTTTCCTCCTTGTTTTCGATCGTTAGGGATCCTGCCTCCATCCCTTCTTTCTTGCCGAGAGGCTGTGCACGTCCTGGCTAGCGCCGGCGCCAGCCGTTGCGCGTGATCTCACGGTAGAGGGAGAAGCTGATCAGCGTCATGCCGGCGCCCAGCAAAGCGACTGGCAACACAGGAAAGGTTGGCGGCGGCGCAGCCCTTACCTCAAAAGCGTCTACGACACACAAGTTGCTGGATGAGGCCTCGTTCGCCTCGCTGCTCACCGTCAGGCGGAGCGTGTGTTGCCCGCTGCCCACGTTGCCGGCCAGATTGATACGAACCCTTTCCATCTCTGGGTGGTAAAGGTCTACGGCAGAGATGGGCCGTCCATCCAGCTTGACGATCAGCCGCCCGCCGTTCGGGCCGCGTCTCGTGATCAGCTCGACCGAGTTGCCGGCAAAGGTAAGGCTGAGCCCCGTGTCAGGGCGCTGGCTGGCGAGATAGGCTCCGCCACTGGCGGCAGGATCTATCACGACACGCCAGTCCTGGGTGTCCGCCACCGCCGGATTGGTTTCCTCAAAGTACCCTGGCCCCGCCACGCGCAGGCCAGCGGCTGCGTCCTTGATGGCATCATAGACGTCGGGGGTCGTAAAGTCCACGTCCACGATGCGAAAGTAGTACTCTGGATCATCGGGCGACATGTCGCCAACCTGGCGGAAGAACCAGATGTTGAACACACCGGCCCAGGGCCACTCCTGGCGGGCCAGTTCGATGCCGCGCAGCAAGTATTCGGCTTGCTGCTCCTTGGTGACGCGCTTCCAGGTCAGGTCTTCCTCGGCAAATGTCTCGGGTGCTGCGTTCCAACCGTACTCGTTGAACCAGATGGCCTTGTGCCCATCGCCGTGGCGCTCCATGATCTCCCGCTGCAGCGTGGCCCGTTGGAAGTTGAGCTTGTCCACCGACGGCGGGTCCTCCGGCGGCAGGTCAAAGCCAAAGGCGTTGACCGAGAGGATGTCAAAATAATCGGCCGCCCCTGCCTGATACATCTCTTCCAGAAAGACCAGTTCGCTGAGGTTGCGCCGCACCGCAAAATTCTCTAGCGTGGGAGCCAGCGGGGCCTGCAGAACGTAGACATTGGGATCGGCCGACTTGGCCGCCTGGTAGGCCACTTTGAGCATTTCGACGTACCCGGCAGGATCGACCGGCCGATTTCCCCACTCGGGGTAAATGTTTGGCTCGTTCCAGATCTGAACGTAGCGCACGCGCCCCTGGTAGTGCTTGACAAAGCCGTACATAAAGTCCGCATAGTCGGCCAGGTCGTCGGGCGGCGCTTCGGGAATCGAGTTGTCCTGGCGAGTCCAGGCGGGCGGATGATCCAGCCGGGCGATGACCTGAAGGCCGTATCGCTCACACAGGTCCACGATGTCGTCGTACTTGCCCCAGCTACGCCCCCAGCTGGCCGGATCCTGAAGATCTACGTTCTGGGGCTCGATCTGTGCCCAAACGAATTGCTGCTTGACCCAACCAATGCCCGCCTCGGCCGCCAGCTTGATCGTCTCCTCCTGTTTCCAGGTCTCCGCTTCGCGTTCCAGAAAAAAGTTCGCCCCGTAAGGGTTGACGTCGGTGTTGGCAATCGTGCGCGCCTCGGCGACCGACACCTCCGCCGTGTCCAGGGACAGGAAATAAGAGATGAGCACCGCCCCCAGGGCAGCGATCATCAAGATCAAGCCAACTATCCACCACGCAGTTCTGGTTCTGATAATGCGTCGCAATGAATCCCCTCCCCCGTCCAGCCTAATCGCCCTCCACCGCCAGGTGAGTGAGTACCAGGTGATCGGCCACGATCTGTCCCCGGTCGTCCAGCACGGGCAATCGTTCCCCGGTGGCCGGATCGTACAGGCCGATCTCGACCGTATAGCGGCCAGCTGGTGCCTGCGGATTCAACGAAATGGCATAGCTGTCCACAATGACCTCTCTGGCGCGCCATGAAGAAGTGGGCCGCGTGCCGTTCACCGGCTCGTTGTCCTGCTGGCCCCACAAAAAGTTGCCGCTCGCAGCGTTAAAGACCTCGCCCAACAGATGGGTGAACACCTTGTAGCGGTGCTCAACTGGTTGGCGTGCCTGCCAATAGAGCGTCAGATGCATCGCGCCGCCGGGTGCCAGGCTTTTCGTCTCCAGGTCGTAGCCCAGCAGGCGCACGCCGTCCCCAAAATCCGTTTCCGCGGGATACGCGATCGTCACGTCGGCAAAGGTTCGCGCGTCAGTGGCACGCTGTCGCTGGCGCAGCGAGACGCGCCCAAAGCACACCCTCTGGCCGCCAGACAGGGGCCGCACGGCGAAAGCGTACCGGCCGCTGGGCAAGTCTGGTGGGACGACCAGATCGACCTGCTGGCGGAAGGCGCTCCCGCTCGACGGTACGTCCGGCAGGGACGTTTCCACGCGCTTCCAGGGTTGTCCGTCCTTGTCCACCAGGCTTACCTCAAGGCCGGGGGCCGCTTTGTCGTCAACACTTGTCTCGCTCCAGTATAGAAACAGGTGGATCGCATCGCCGCTCTGAACCTCTGTCACCGGCTGCCCGTAACCGGCCAGCCAGAGTCCTGATCCAAGCTCAGCCTTCAGGGAGCGAGGCGGGCCGGCACCCGGCGCCAGTTCGTGAGCGTTGCCAGCCCGCTCCTCGGTTCGAGCGTAGAAGCGCAGGACCTTGTCCGAGAAACGATGTTCGACGACGCGCGCCGCCCGCGCTGCCAGCCAGGCAGGGATTTCGCCCTGTGGATCGTTGATGCCAGCATAAGGCGTGACGACCAGCCAGATCCCCTGATGCTCATTCCACATGGGTGCCAGATAGGCGGCCGCCGAGTCAGGCGTCATCGGCTGGGCGTGAGGCACACCCCACCACCGACCCGGATGGTGGTAGGCAAACACTGGCCAATCTTTATCGGTGTAAAGCACCACTGTGTCGTCGGGCCGCTGATAGGCGCGCAATGTCGCCTGCAACGCCTTGTAGTCGTCTAACAGAACGCGGCCGGGGTAATAGTCCCACAAACCATATCCAGCGACGCCCAGGACGATGGCGGCCAGAATCATCCCCAACGGCCAGCGCCGGCCCTCTCCCAGCAGGCTCAGTCCCCAGGCCAGCAAGATGTAAAATGCAGGCGCAAAGATGAGCAGGTAGCGAGGTGCCAGTTGTGGCGAATAGAAGAACGTCTCCCGGGGCAGTGAGACAACGTAAACCACGCCAGCCGGCAACAGCACCCCCAGCAGGAACAGTGCCCCGTCGCGACTCACCCGCCAGTCGCGCCAGCCTCTCCAAAAAAGCGCGGCCAACCCGGCCAGAAAAACGACCAACAGCGGAACCGTCAGCCATGCATAACGCTCTACGCTCACCGGGATGCCGGTGGTCAGCACCGTCCAGTAGATCCGCAAAAAAACACTCAACGTCACCGGCGAAGCGGACGACCAGGTAGGGATGCGGCCCAGCGCGTAGGCCAGCCACGGCGCAAAGAGAAGCAGCGCGGCCACCTGGCCCGCCCCCCAACGGACGGCCTCCCGTGTACGACGTTTGGCGCGCCAAAAGACCCACAGCCAGACCAGGTTGGCCACGACGAGCACCGAGGCAAACAGATACAGCGTGTATAGCCCGGCGGCGGTAAACAGCGCATAGAGCGCCCCGTCGGTCAGACGACTCTGATCCCAGAAGCGGATGGCCGCCCACAGCGAGAGAGCCGCCAGCAGCGCGGCCAGGGCGTACATTCGCATCTCCTGCGACCACCAGATGTCAAAGCGGGAGATGCCGATCAATAGCGCCGCCAGCAAGCCGACCTTCGACCCACCTGCCTTCTGACCCAGGCGATAGGTCGCCGCAGCTGTCAGCACCCCAATGGCCGCCGAAAGCAACCGCAAGCCAAACTCGCTATCGCCGCTGGCCCGCCGCCAAAAGTGCAGCATCCAGAAATAGAGGGGCGGGTGTACATCGGCGGCCGTCCAGCGGGCGATGTCGGCCAGCGATTGCCGGGCGGCCCAGGCGGCCAGCCCCTCGTCCCACCACACGCTCTTGTCACCCAGGCGATAGACGCGCAGACCAAAGCTCGCCAGCAGCAGGATGACCAGCAGCAGGAGGGTTAGTTTTGAGCGTCGGGTCTGCCCATCTGTTCGAGCAGGCTGTGCTCCTATGTCGGATTGTCGAACGGACGAATCATCGAACATTCAGAGTCTCCAGGGGTGAGAGCCAGGGTAGTATAGCATAGCTGGTGAGAGGGGGCAACTTTGCTTGCAAGAAAGGGAATTCTGGCATATAATGGACATAAGAGAAGAGCCCGGGTCGTACCAGGCCTGGCTCACACCGCCGCGCAGATACGCTTGAGGAAGGATCGGTGAAACGTGGAACTGCTGCCACTGCTCGCTGTCATTATGGTCATATTCTGGTTCGTGCTGATACGCCCGCAGCAGAAGGCTCGCCGCCAACACCAGGAGATGGTGCAGTCGCTCCACATCGGCGACGAAGTCATTACGGTGGGGGGACTGGTGGGGCGTGTGACGCGGCTGCCCGACGACGATGGCTGGGTTGGCTTTGAGCTGGCACCCGGCGTCGAGACCAAGCTGCTCACGGTGGGCATTGGCCATCGCATCCCTGCCGACGAGGTCAAAGAAGCCGCTGCTGGCAAGGAGACCGATGCCTGACACGATGGAGGTGCGCATAGCCGCCGCCAAGGTGGGCAAATATGCCACTTCCGAGAGTGGAGACACACTGGAGATGGTCGAACGGCCTCACGGTGGCCTGTCACTGGTACTGGCCGACGGCCAGCGATCCGGGCGGGCAGCGAAAGCAATCAGCAACATCGTTGTCCGCAAGGCTGTGGCCCTGCTGGCCGAGGGTGTGCGTGACGGCGCTGTGGCCCGGGCGGCGCACGATTACCTCTTTCTGCATCGGGGCGGCCAAGTGTCCGCCGAACTCTGTATCGTGTCTATAGACCTGGTCAGTCGTACGCTGGTCGTTTCGCGCAACAGCCACTGCCCGGTGGTCGTAGTCAAAGACGGCCAACTCTCACTGTTGGACGATCCCAGCCTTCCCATCGGCATCTATAGTGGTACCAAGCCGGTCATTGCCGAACTGCCCCTGGAGCCGGAAACAACGCTCGTCGTCTTTACTGATGGCCTTCTACAGGCTGGCCAGGGGTCGGATCGGCAGTTGGACGTGGCGACACTGGTGCCCGAGTTGCTGGTCGCTAAGGCTGGTACTCCGCAAGCGCTGGCTGACGCTCTCCTGGAGCGCGCCGTGGCTGCTGACCGTGATCGTCCCGGCGACGACATCAGCGTGCTGGTGGTTGCCGTGGTCACCGGGGACAGCGGAGACCGCGTGCGCCGCATGTCGATCAGTTTTCCCATTCGGTAAAGGGGGCAGGATGAGACGGCAATGGCGACGCACCCTTCGAGCTCAACTGCGCGATCTGCGCGTCCTCTTTCGGGAGTTCCGGATTTCCTTGCTTCTCCTTGCGGCCGTCGTCATGGGCGGCGCGCTTGCTTTTCACCTTCTCTACGTCTACCCTGACACTGGTCGGCATCCCCCCTTTGTCGGAGCGCTGCACGCGACGTTCGCTCTGATCTTTTTCGAGACATTGCTCCCCTTCCCGGATCAGTGGTACCTACAGATACTCTTTTTCGTCATTCCAATCCTGGGGTTGGCCCTCTTCGCCGATGGCCTGCTCCGCTTTGGCACTGCCCTGCTCGACAAACAGGCGCGGGGACAGAAATGGCAGGTGGCTATGGCTTCGACGTACAGCAATCATGTGGTGATCTGTGGCCTAGGCAAGCTCGGCTACCGGGTGATTCTACAACTGTTGAACTTTGGTCGAGACGTGGTCGGCATCGAGGTCAACCCAGAGGGCCGTTTTGTAGAGAGAGTGAGGGCGCTGGGCATCCCGCTGATCATCGCCGACGCTCGCCGCTCAGAAACCCTGATCAAGGCCGGCGTGGAGCGAGCCGAAACCATTATCCCCTGCACGGACGACGAACTGACCAACCTGGACATCGCACTGGACGCTCGCGAACTGAACCCAGACGTCAAAGTGGTGATGCGCATGTTTGACGCTGAGTTTGCCAGGCGGGTGGAAAACGGCTTTGCTATCCACACCGCCTTCAGCACCACAGCGCTGGCGGCGCCCATATTCGCCGCTGCTGCCATGCGTGTCAATATCAAGCATTCTTTCTACGTGGGCAAGCAGTTACTCAACCTCGGCGAGGTGCTAATCAAGCCCGATTCCCAGTTGATGGGTTGGTCTGTGGAAAAACTGGAGGCCGAGTTGGACCTGTCGGTCGTATGCTACCACAGCCAGGACACGGCCGACCTGCATCCTGACCCCGCCCTGATTCTAGGCGCGGGTGACAAGATTCTGGTTCTGGCCTCGTTGGCAATCTTGGAACGGTTGAGCGACATGAATGATCCAGCAGCGCACTGATGGCTTACCCCGGCATTTTTGTCACATAAAGGGACACTGGCCAAGTCATCCGTGTCGTGCAGCGCTCGCACAATCCGACGCTATGGCCGAACGAGATGATGGAAACGATTGGATAAAACAGAGGCCTCTCATTGCTGTGGTGGGCCCCTGTGCCTCGGGCAAGTCTTCGCTGGTGCGACGGCTCACGGCACTGGGCTACAACGCCCGCCACGTGGCCCAGGATCATTCCTACGTCCCAGACATGTGGCAACGCCTTACAGATCCTGACCTTCTCGTCTACCTGGACGCCGAACTGAGCACCATCGCGCGGCGCCGTCGCATCCGTTGGGGTGAGCGTCGCCTGGCCGACGAGCGCCGTCGCCTGCGCCACGCGCGCCAGTATTGCGATCTCTATCTGCCCACAGACGATCTGACGGAGGAAGAAGTGCTGGCGCAAGTAGTGGCTTTTCTGGAGGAACACGGCTTGTGATGAGCGATGTCCTGATCCCCCCTGACAGCCTCAAAGGTTTCGTTCTCGACATCGATGGCGTGCTGCACCTGGATGACGTGCCAATCCCGGGAGCCGCCGAGGCCGTGGCCTGCCTGCGACAGATGGGTTACGGCGTGTGTTTCTTTACCAACGTCACCGCTTCCAGCCGCGCGGCGCGGGCGGCGCGACTGCGAGATTACGGCATCGAGGCCAACCTGGGCGAAATCCTGACCGCCTCCTCGGTCACCGCCGGCTGGCTGCGTCTGCGCGACAGCCCGCGCTGTTTCGTGCTGCTTCACGGCTCCGGACGCGACGAATTTGCTGGGTTGGAAATAGATGCCACCGACCCTGACATGGTCGTCGTCGGCGAATTGGGAGAGATGCTGCGCCCGGCGCCTTTGGACCGGGCATTGGAGGCCTTGCTGCAGGGCGCGAAACTGGTGGCCATGCAAAAGAACCGCTATTGGCTCAATAATGGCCGGCGCGTGCTTGACGTGGGCGCTTTCGTCACCGCCTTAGAGTTCGCCTCGGGAAAGCAGGCGACGGTCATCGGCAAGCCTGCACCCCACGGTTACCAGGCTGCGCTTCGCCTGCTCGGTCTGCCTGCCGATCAGGTGGCGATGGTAGCTGACGACTTGCCCGTGGATCTGGCTGGCGCTCGCGCCGTCGGTATGCGCACCCTGCTCGTCGAGAGTGGCGAGTACGGTCCTGCCTCAGCACAGCGGGGGGAACCGCCAGACGTGACCCTGCCTAGCATCGCACACCTGCCAGAGTGGCTGGTCCACATGTGAGACTCATTGCGTGACGCCTGACGGCAGGTCAGATTAGCAGGCCGCCTGACACAAAAACGCGGATTGGAATGCACTCGAGGGAGCCTTGCCAATCCGCGCTTTGTTGTCATCTGCCCCATGGGACGAATAGCCCCCGGCGTGGGCCAGAGATCAAGACCGGCTAGTCATTCTTCAAGACGGCGGGCAGGTAGGTCTGATACAGGCGATCGTACACCCACCCTACAACGGGTATGACCTGTGAGGAACTGTTGCCTTCAGCCGTCAGCGTGATGGACGTCGAGTGGAAGCCGAGCAGGGTGCCGCCGGGGAAATAGCTCTCGGTCAAGTTGAGGGTGGCGACAAAGGTGCCCACGTCGTCTATCGTCGCCATCGTAGGCTCGACAGTGACCCAGGAATCACCCGCCTCCGCAGACCATGTGGCAGGCGAGAGGCCAGTGTTCTCCAGGGTGAACGGCACGGCGACGGGTGCGGCATCCGAAATCGGTAGCGTGGCAAAAATGGACGGGGGAGTGATGACCGCCGAGAACCGCTCCGGTACCTCTGCCTGGACGGGAATGATTCTGGGGAAGGCTTCCCAGGCTTGCGGGTACACATGCTCTTGGGCTGTCAGCGTGATGGCCGTGGTATAAATGCCAGGCGGGTGGCTGCCGTCCGCGAGGTCAACGGTAATGGCAAATGTGCCGCTATCGGTGATCGTCGCCGTGGCGGGCGAGATGGTGACCCACGGTGCGCCCACCTCAAAAGACCAGGTCGCAGGTGAGATGCCGAGGCTTTCGAGGGTGAGGGGCAGGCCAATGGGGATCGGGTCGGTGACGGAAAACGCGACATTGATAGCCGCTGGCTCAACGAAGGCAAAGGGTCGTTTTGGCGTCCAACCCAGATGGATAAAGCCCGGACGAGAGGTGCCGTTGCGGTCAACGACGGCCTGCCATGCGATGGGGTTACAGCCCATGGTGCCACCATCCCTCGAAAAATCGAGGTTGAAAACGAACATCGGTCCCATCCAGGGCCAATGTTCAGCCGCATACTCGAAAGCACGGGATAGATACCAGCCGTGCGTGTCGGGGTCGAGCACGTGCCACCAGCGAGTCGGCCAGTCATAGAGGTCGTGACAATAGTCGGGTGGCTTGATGATATAGCCAACCTCTGTGGCCCATATCTGCTTTTCGGCGTCGCCGAACTCTTCCATGACGGCTCGCCACTGCTCTGCCCGTCGGAAGCAGAGGCCATCTACCGGATCGGGGTTGTTGGGATATTCTGGCTCGTTGGGGTCATAATAGATCGATTCCGGATCGGTCTCTGGCGGATATTTGAAGCCGAAGGGATGGGCGCCCAGGACGTCAAAGTAAGGCTTGGCCCCGGCCTGGTACATCGCCCGGAGGAAGCGGCGATCGTCCCACACCTCCTCGACCTCCGGAGGGACGGAGCCGGTGGGCGACACGGCTGGCGCGACAACGATGGCTTCCGGATCGACGGCTTTGATGTTGGTGTAAGCGATGCGAAGCACCTCTACGGTGGCGGCGGGGTCTGGGTTGCCCAGGCCCCATTCCCAGGCCAGGTTTGGCTCGTTGCCAATCTCATAAGCGTCTATGCAATCTCTATACTCGGCGGCCACCCCCCCCCAGTCCCGTCCCCATTCTTCCCAATCCTGATCGTGCTCGGGGAAAGGAATGCGAAAGAGAAGCTTATGGTGTATCTGGGGGCACTCGGTGCTGAGGTTGGGCAGGTGTTCGATGAGCTTGATCCAGGTAAACTGTATCTCGGTCACTTTGTCCGGGTTGTGGGTGTAAAGCAGATCATAGAGGTTCAGGCCGTAGGCCGGGTGCTCCCACCGGGGGAGAGGATAGGCCGGGTCGGTGTACACGTTGGGAGGGGATTGAGACAGTGTAGAAGAAGGCGACGGCCCCAGTCCGGCGATCAGCAAACCCACCGCGCCTAGTGCGGCGATCAGTTGTGCGGGCAGGCAACAACGTTTGTGCATGGCGTCACCTCGTTCGGCAAGTCGGATAGCTGTTCGACATCCTCCTCCATAGTATAGCCGGTTTTTGACAGGATGTCGGTTACAGCTTCATTGCCGTTCGTTAGCCGTAGGCTCCACAGGCGTGTGTCAGCTATCCTGGCGGAAAAGAAGATTACGGATCCATTGCTGAAGCATTACATGGCAGCGGACGGCACATCTAAAAGACCGTTGAGGCAAAGCCTGCACAGGGTCGCAAAGGCCAGGGAGGGTCGTCGCACAGAGGCCTGCTGTCCGATGACAGAGCTGCGGGGGGCTGCAGATCTGGTGTGAGATCTCGCACAGCCAGGATCAGGGTATCGGTTTATCCCTCTCGCTGCAAGGAGCTCAACAGTCGGCTGCCCAGTGAACGAAGGCGATCCACGGCCGTAGACAACGGCTTGGCGGCCAGTGTGCCATGCTCCCACAGATGGGGCACCTCTTCCGGCGTCTCCGCAGCGCCCAGAACGCACATCAACCGGATGCGGGCCTTTTGGCCGTTCAGTCCATCGGCAAAGAGCGCACCCAGACTGCGCAGTTCTTTGTAGGCGCCTGCGTAGCCATAGCCATCCCAGATCCGCCCCGATGGGCAGCGCGAGGCTATCACCACTGCCGTGCCGCTCTCTACCGCGTGGCGGATAGACGATAGCCACCAGGGTGGCACCCGTCCACCACCCAGCGCTTCCAGTACCACGCCTTTGGCTCCCTTCTCCAGGGCAACCTTGAGCAGGCTGTCGTCCATGCCCACGGCCAGTTTGATGAGGGTGACGTCTGGCTCCCAGGCGTCGCACTCGATCAGGCTGCGGGCCACGCGCTGAGCGATGACCACCCTGTCGCCATCCACCCGACCCAGCGGGCCAAAGTCCAGCGACTGGAAGGTGGCCGGGCTGAGGGTGTGCGTCTTGGTGACAAAGCGAGCGGCGTGGATCTCGTCGTTCATCACCACCAGTGCACCCAGGCCACAAGCCTCTTCGGCTGCGGCGACGCGGACGGCAGCAGCCAGGTTGGCGTAGCCCTCGTAGCCGAGGTCCGATGCGGTGCGCATAGCGCCGGTGAGGGCCATCGGCTTGTCGCCAGGCACGACCAGGTCGAGCAGGTAAGCCGATTCTTCCAGTACATCCGTGCCGTGGGTCACGACGGCGCCGTCCACCTCCGGGCGGGCCAGAGCTTGGGCCACGCGCTCCTGGAGCGTCCAGACCGTGTCCAGCGTAAAGTGGGCGCTCGGCAGATGGCAATGTTCTTCGATCTCTATTTCGGCCACGCCGTGTGGCAGCGTCGAGAGAAAGTCCTGCCCCACCAGGGTCGGCACCGCGCCGCCGGCCGCCTCGTCACGCTTCATGGCAATCGTGCCGCCGGTGGTGATGACAACTATGCGCTTGATCATACTATCTAACCCTTTCATCGGCTGTCATGTCGTGTACTCTGTTGACTCTCTGGGAAAGCCATCCGATGCGATCGACGCTTCGGACGTCGAATTCAGGGACGTACGGTTTGATATCCAGCACAGGCGTCCCGTCTACGATGTCCACATCCTGGACCTCAAGGTTGTGACCTCTAGCGCTGATCAGTCTGACGACAGATAGGCCTATCGAGTTCGGGCGTCTGGGGGCCCTGGTGGAGAATACCCCATGCACACGGTCGTCCATAAATGGCTTGACCTCCAATGCGTAACCTTTGGACAGGTGAAAATGGTAAATCAAGATGATGTGTGAAAATCCTTCAAGGTCTTTGAGTCCTTCGATATATGCTGGTTCTATCTCTACTCTGCCTGCAACGCCCTCGGCTCCGGCTGGCTGTATGGGCATCCCCTGGATATCTTTGAAGGGAGAGCGAATCGTGCCTATCGGCTTGTACCTTATGTCATGCATGAGATCGCTCCTCTACTTCCTTCTTTCGCCCTTCAGACGTATCTCGGCCACCGCCTCCGGGTTAACCAGTGCGCTCAGGTCGCCGGGATCCTGGCCCAGGTACGCGGCGCGGATCACCCGGCGCATCACTTTGGCGTTGCGCGTCCGGGGCAGGTCAGAGACGAGGACGACGTCATGGGGCTTGAACGGCTTGCCCAGCTGAGCCACGACCTGATCTGCCAGCGCCTGGTGCAGTGCATCCTGGGCCGCGTAATCCGGCCGCAACACACAGAAAGCGACCAATGCCTGTCCTTTCTTGGGATCCGGCACGCCGATGGCTGCCGCCTCGGCCACGGCGGGATGTTCCACTAGCGCCGATTCGACTTCGGCCGGGCCAAGTCGCTTGCCGGCCACCTTGATGGTGTCGTCAGATCTGCCCAGTATGTACCACAGGCCGTCGTCGTCTATCACCGCCCAGTCGCCATGTACCCAAACGTCCGGGAAGCGCGACCAGTAGGTCTGCAAGTAGCGATCGGGATCCTTCCAGAAACCGCGAGTCATGCCGATCCAGGGCTGGCGCACCACCAGTTCGCCGACCCGGCCCCGCACTGAACGACCCTCGTCGTCCACCACGTCGGCTGCCATGCCAGGCACCGGTCCGGAGAAGGCGCATGGCTTCAGCGGCGTGAGCACGTTGCCCACGACGATGCCGCCAGAGATCTCTGTACCGCCAGAGTAGTTGATGATAGGTCGCTGCCCACCACCCACCGTGTGAAAGAACCAATTCCACGGCTCTGGGTTCCATGCCTCGCCAGTGGAGCCGAGCACGCGCAGCGACGAGAGGTCGTACCGGCGGACGTGGACCTCAGCCTCGGTGCCACGGGCCATCAGTGCCCGGATCAGCGTAGGCGAAACGCCGAGTACCGTGACGCCATGTCGTTCGACCAGACTCCACAGTCGATCAGGGGCTGGATAATCCAGCGCGCCGTCGTAGAGCACCATGGTCGCGCCGAGTAGCGTCGTGCCGAACACCTCCCACGGCCCCATCATCCAGCCCATGTCGGTGACCCAGTACAGTGTGTCAAAGGGTTGCACGTCCAGACCGTGAGCCATGTCCTGCGCCGATTTGACCGGGAAACCGCAGTGGGTGTGCACCGCGCCTTTGGGTTGGCCGGTGGTGCCCGAGGTGTAGATGATCATCAACCGATCTTCGGCGCCGGTGCGTTCTGTGTGGGCCTGGGGCGACTGGTTAGCCAGCGTGTCGTCCCACCAGCGATCGCGGTCCCTGGTCCAAGACACCTTCTGACCGATCCGCCGCAGGACAATCACTTGTTCGACAGTCGGCACCTGGGCGAGAGCCTCGTCGGCTATGGCTTTCATTTCTACGATTTTGCCGCGCCGGTAAAAGCCGTCGGCGGTAAAGAGGGCCCTGGCATCGGCATCGGCCAGGCGGGTTGCCACTGCCGCTGCGCCATAGCCGGAGAAAAGGGGCAGCACCACCCCACCGATCTTGGCCACTGCCAGCAGCGCAATGACGATCTCTGGCGTCATAGGCATATAGAGGCCAATGGCATCTCCCTTGCCCAGGCCCAGCCCACGCAACGCGTTGGCCAACCGATTCACCTGGCGGTAGAGGTCGCCGTAGGTCAGGACGCGGACGTGGCCTTCCTCGCCCTCCCAGCGAACGGCAGCCCGGTTCTGCGTTGGCGTGCCGATCCACTTGTCCAAGCAGTTGTGGACGATATTCAATTGGCCGCCGACACACCATCGTGCCCAGGGGATGCCGTCCGAGGTGTCAAGCACGCGCTCATAGGGCTCGTAGAACGCGATGTCCAGGTCATCCAGCACGGCATCCCAGAACCAGGCCACGCCTTCGAGGTCGCCCGTGGAGCGCCGCATCAGCTCATCCAACGTGGCGATGTTGTGACGTTCCATGAAGTGCCGTAGACGACTGCCTTCGACGTAGGCGGGCGTGGGCCGCCAGACGATGTCGCCTCCAAAATCAAATTGAGCCACCTTTCCCTCCTTGTCACCAACTCTGCCTGGACTCGCCTCACACAGAAGAATTACCCGTAAGATGAGGATCGTTTATGTCTGAAATAGCTGTATGGTATGATAGTCATTTTCGCAGGGAAAGCCGATCGATGATGACCAGTCAGTCTGATCTCCCTGAATGCGTATGATGTGACTGCTCTCTGTCCCACCTCCGTCCTGGCGATGGTTACAGATAGACAGATCTCCTTTGTCAGGTATATGTGACCGAAGCATGCTTTTGAGCGCGTTTATGCTCGATATGCTCTTTATCATTCTACTCGCCACTTCAAGGCGGTTTGCAGAGCTTGCCAGCAGGGCATCTGGCCCCTCTGCTTGATGAGGAATAAGCGAAAAAGTGTTCGTCATGACAAAGTTTCCTTCAATCTCATCCATTTCAAAGACATCTTTGAACACCTCTATGAGATAAGTCCATTCAGGAGATGAGACCAGGATTCGTCCCCCCTGCACGGTTTGGTGCTTCATAAAGTCTTTTACTATCCTTGGCACATCTTCTCTTTTTTGTGCTTCGGTGACCAGCCTTTCACATAGAACGTCATATGTCACGTCTGTCGTCGAGACGACGTGTGTATTGGCCACACACACCTTGTGTCTATTTACGCCAATTGACACGCCCTCAAGTTCTGCTGTCTTGAGATTTGCACCTTTTAGCGTGTGAATGTCGGGCGTGGATTGAAAAGTGGTCGTTCTATTGATCAGATACTCCCGCGCCAGATCCCGATTCTTGAAAAACAGGATCCCGCCCGCGATATGGATGACACCAACCGTGCATCCTCTTACATTTTCCGATAGTGATTGTTGCATATCACGATTCCCCTTAAGGAACAAGATGGGTGAACAAGTGTCATCTAGCCCGCTGTGGTGAGCCCCCATCCGATAGACAAAGACGGCTTCAAATGACCATTTGCCTCCCGCCACCCGGCAATCCTTGAAATACTGTTCCAGGTACCCTATCTATTGAGGGGTAGGCTCCGGCGTGCCGGAGCCTACCCCTGTACTGCCAATTCGAGCTGCTTCAACCGGCCACAGGCCGAAAGTAAGCGATGTCGAGGATCGAGCCTTGTCGCTCGGCGGCGTCCTTGAACACCGCCTCCACCGCCATGCCGATATGCACGGCCTGCGGGTCGGTCTCGCCCAGATAGTGCACCAACCCGCCGTCGGAACCGTCCAGCTTGACGTAGGCCAGGATGGCCGGCGGGTCCAGCCGTGCCTCGTCCAGGTCGCGGTGCAGCACCGTATAGGTAAATACCGTTCCGTGGCTTTCTACCTCCACCCACTCGTCCAATTCGGCGAAGCAGCGCTCGCAGAACATCGTCGCCGGCACGTACGTCAGACCGCACGCCTCGCAGCGCGTGCCCAGGATGCGAGCCTCATCCTTGATCGTGCGAAAGAACTTTTCGCCAGCGATGCCGGCCGTATAGCGACCAGTGATGGGCATGTCGCCCGGCCAGGCAATCACGCGGTGGAGCTTGTCGACTTTTTCCAGGATAGCCATGTATATCCTCCGTCAAATCCCAATGACAAATGACCAAAACCAAATGCTAAAATTGGACATTTATCATTTATCATTGGTCATTGGTCTAAAATACTTGATGTCGAGGATCGACCCCTCGCGCTCCTCGGCCGGCTTCCACACTGCCTGCACCCTCATGCCGATCCGGACGGCATCGGGATCCACATCGCCCAGCATGTGCATGATGCCCACGGGAGGCATCGTGCCGTCAATGTCGATCACGGCCGAAATCTCGGGCACGTCCAAGTACTGCATGTCCCACGTCACGTAGCACAGAGAGAACGTGTTGACCGTACCGGTGTCGGGCAGAGTGACCCAGTCGTCCATCGGGCGGAAGCACCACTCGCAAAAGTTTCGCGGCGGGATCACCGTGCGGCGGCAGCCCCGACAGTGAACGCCGATGAGCCGTCCTTCTTTCAACTCGGCCAGGTAACGGCCGATGGCCACACCCGCGTCCCAGGCATACTGGGCATTGGGTTTCCACTCGTTAAAGATGACCCGCCCTTCCCGAAAGTCTGATTCCCGCAGGTACACACCGGGAAATTTCTCGATTTTCTGTGTCATGGTTGCCTATCCTCCTTTACACGCCCATCACGATCACGGTGCCCACCTGCATCAGATCTCCCCAGGCCTGGGCAACGCCCCGCTTGGGTTGGCCGGGCACCTGGCGCGCGCCTGCCTCTTCGCGCAGTTGCCAGAAGAGTTCGGCTACCTTCATCAGGCCGGCGGCAGCGATAGGGTTGCCCACCCCGAGCAGTCCACCGCTGGGGCAGACCGGCAGGTCGCCGTCCCGTTGGGTGATCCCCAGGGCTGTGGCCTCGGGAGCCTTGCCCCGGTCGAAGAGCTGCAACCCTTCCAGGTGGTGCAATTCCTTGTAGTCAAAGGGATCATAGGGCTCGGCGATGTGGATCTGTTTGCGCGGCTCGGTGATGCCAGCCATGTCGTAGGCCATGCGTGCCGCGTTTTCCACGTAACGCGGATAACACAGGTCGCGGTTGGTCCAATAGGCGGTGTCCAGATTCCAGCCCACACCCTCAATCCACACTGGCTTGTCGCTGATGCGACGGGCCACGTGCTCCGCTGCCAGGACGAGAGCCACCGCGCCGTCGGTTACCGGGCTCACATCCAGCCGCTGCACCGGCCAGGCCAGCACCTCGGAGTTGAGCACGTCTTCGAGGGTGATGTCCGCGTCGCCGAGCAGGCTACATGGATGGTTGGCCGCGTTCCGCTTGTTCTTGACCGACACCAGGGCAATGTCCTCTTTTTTCAGCCCATAGGTGTGCATGTAGCGGTTCATCTCCATAGCAAAGATCCACAGCAGGTTGGGACCGAGAGGACGCTCGGTGGTGTGGTCAAAGATGGTCAGAAAGGCACCCTGGGGGTGCGGCTGGCAGGAGGACATCTTTTCCTCGCACACCACCAGGCAGATGTCAAACATGCCCGAAGCCACATGATACCAGCCGTGGATGGGTGTGAAGACGCCGGTGCCGCCGCCCACATAGCAGCGCGTGTACGGTTTGCGCCAGCCGCCCGATCCGTCAGACAGGTACTCACCCTTCATATGGACGCCGTCGAACGTGTCGGGAGCGGTGCCGTGGACGACGCAGTCTACGTCGTTCAGAGTCAGATCGCAGTAATCGAGGGCCATTTTGGTCGCCTCGTAGGACAATTCCTTGCCTGTTTCCTGGGCTCGGCGGACGAATTTGGTCATGCCGGCCCCGACAACAGCAACTTTGCGCATTCCCATGATTCGCCTCCTAGTTGCTCAGTACGACGGCCGCGCCGCTGGTGCTGGGCACGCCGCGCCAGCCGAAGGCCAGGCCAGTCTCTATGTCGGGCAGTTGACGGGCGCCCGCCTCACCCCGCAGTTGCATGGCGACCTCGGCCACGGCGCGCAGGCCCGAGGCATCGAGCAGATGGCCGACGCCCAGGCTGCCGCCGGACACGTTCACCGGCAGGATGCCATTCACATCGGTGACACCCTCGGCCGTGATCAATCCCGCTTCTCCAAAGCGGCAAAAGCCCAACGCCTCCAGGTGCTGCAGCTCCTTGTAAGAGTAGGCGTCGTCAATCTCGGCAAAGTCGACTTCCTCGGTTGGGTTACGGATGCCGGCCATTCTGTAGGCCCTCTTGCCGGCCTCTTCGGCATAGATGGCCCGGCCCCAGGCGCGGGTCTCCAGCGTCGGCGAGTCGTTGCACCAGCCGATGCCCCGGATCCAGATGGGCACGTCGGTCAAACTCTCGGCCACATCCGCCGCGGCCAACACCAGCACGATCGCCCCGTCGGCGTGGGGGCTGATGTCTTGCTGGGTCAGAGGATAGGCGATCATCTCTGCGTTGAGGACGTCTTCCGCTTCGATGGCTGCGCCATAGGCGGCGGCCGGATTATAGAGGGCATTGCGTTTGTTCTTGGCCACGACCAGGGCGCACTGTTCCCGCGTAGCACCGCTCACGTGCAGGTAGCGGGTCATTTCCATGCCGGCGATGAAGGCCGGATTGGCTCCCAGGGGACGGTTGAGCACCGGGTCCATGGCATAGGCGGTGATGTAGGGTAGGGTCAGCACGTTCGACGCTTTGCTGTGTGCCTCCAGCGCGACGACATCCACGATGCCACTGGCGATCTGCATGTAGGCCGTCGCCAGGCCGTGGATCGCCTCGCCGGGGATGGTGACGTTCGGTTTCAGCAACCCGCCAAGCTGGTCGGGCACGTACTCGTCAAAGATACTGGTCCCCTCGATCAAGTCCTCAGCCACTGTGACAAAGCTGTCAACGTCACGGCGGGGGTCCAGGCCAGCGTCTTCGTAGGCCTTGACGGCTGCCTCGTACATCAACTCTTTGTAAGATAGCTCGGGTGTGAGAGGGCGGAAGCTGGTGTAACCGATGCCCACAATCGCTACATTTTCGGACATATTCTGCCTCCTTGGTAAATAGACTCATCGTCTTTGACCCTGACAAAACGCCGTCGTTTCATCCCGGTTCGATAGACATCACCTCGCTTTCATCACGGCCGCATAGCCGACGAGCAGTCATCTCGGCTGAGGTCGTTAAACGAGCAGGCCCGTCTCCTCGTGGGGCTTCCGGCCCAGTGCGTCGGGCCGCAGTTCACAGGGCGACTCCCCGCGCCTGTGGAGGCGATCGGGTGGCAAGGACAACTGGTTATCATCGACGGTCATGCTGGGCACCAGAGGGCGAAAAGCCAACGCCGAATGAGGAAGCAACACGAGCGGGTCGTGTAGGGTGTGGCAAAGAACAACGTCCGGATCGGACACCAAGGTGACCTCCCTGGGTCATACTGGCAGACGAATAGGCAGGCGGTGAATCAGTGGATAGAGAGATTATAATCCCACTCAGAACAGTTGTCAAGGCGAAACCTTTGTGCTGCTCTTGCGTATTAGGAGATAGCTGACAGATCAGTCAACAAGGTAGTTACGACACCCTTGCGAATATGGAGGTTCAAGTCATGAGTGAAGAAGTAAAAGATCCTGAAGAGGTCTTGGAGGAAGAGAGGCCTACCGCTGCGGAAACGTCTGCCGAAGAAGCGGCAGAGCCTGCACAGGAACCAGCCACCCCGCTGGCAGAAGCGGTCAAGCCTGAACCGCGCAGCGTGCCCACTCGCGATGATCTGATCATCGCCGCGCTGGCCCATGCCAGCATTCTCATCACCTTTCTCATCGGTGTGGGCAGCGGTGGACTGGGCGCTATCCTGGGTGTGCTCATCCCGCTGGCCATCTGGTACAGCTACCGCGACAAGTCCACCTACACGGCGGAGCAGGCCCTCCAGGCCACGGTGTATCAGGTGGCGTGTATCCTGGCCGTGCTGGTCTTTGCCGTCGTCGGAACCCTCCTGGTGGTTGTGGGCTGGACGGTATCGGGCGCGCTGACGGCTGTGCTCATCGGCCTGTGCCTGATGCCTTTCGCCTTACTCGTCACGCTGCTGCTCGTTGCTGGCGTCCTCGTACTGCCCGTGGCGCAGCTTGTCTATGGCCTCTATGCGGCCTACGAAACCTATCAGGGCCGCGATTTCCGCTACAAGTGGGTCGCCGACTGGATTGTTCAGCAGGGCTGGAAGTAAGGACCAAGCCCTTGACCTCCCCGATAGCGCGAGGCTCTCGGGGAGGTCAGCTCACCTCAGAAGAGACTGGATGGGGACAATGACGCGCAAAGACCCGCTTCTGGCCCTGATGCTGGAGGTTTTGGGCGGATTTTTTGGCATCCTGGGTATTGGGTGGATGTATGCCGGTCAGATACCGCTGGGGGTGGTCATACTGGTTGCCTACATCGTCGTGGCCGATACCCTCTCCTGTGCCCTGGCGATCTTGACGGCGGGAATGTGGTGCTTTGTTCTGCCGGCCCAGAACCTCATCTTTGGCGCTCTCTCTGGCTACCTGATCTATCGCCGTCTGCAAGAGGGCGGGTAGCGCCCCTCGATTTCCCTCTGCCGGTTCGATTCCCGTTGACGATCAGTCTCCCGCATCGTTTGCCTGTTTTGGGGAATATGATATAATGGCCGTGTCCCAGGCACGGCGAGAGCGCTCCGACGGGTTCTCTGCGCACCGTAAAGGCCCATCCGCCAAAAGCCCTGGCGTAATGGGCTCGTTCTATCTGTCCTCCGTAGCCTGAGTGACAGAAGGGTGTTATCCTTTCTAGAAAACTGGCAGCGCCCCCCCACGCTTTGCCTTTCACGTTCACGAGGAGGTAAATCAAGTATGAAAATCGTGCTGGACGCCATGGGCGGCGACCACGCGCCGGGCGTGGTGATGGATGGCGCGGTGATGGCGGCCCGCGAATACAGTGATATCGAGACCGTGTTGGTGGGCCGTGAGGAAGCCGTCATGGCTGAGCTGGCTCGCCACGACACGAGTGGGCTCAAATTGTCGGTCGTTCACGCCAGCGAAGTGGTAGACATGGAGGAACATACCGAGGCCATCAAGCGAAAACCCGATTCTTCGATGGTCGTCGGCATGAGGCTCGTGCGCGATGGCCAGGCAGACGCTTTCGTCTCGGCAGGCAACTCTGGGGCCGTGATGGCCGCGGCCGTTCTGCGCGGCATCGGCGTGGGGCGCATCCGCGGCATCCGTCGGCCAGCGCTGGCCACCTACTATCCTGCTGCGCCGACCCCGGTCTTGATGTTGGACGTCGGCGCCCAGACCGATTGCAAGACCGAGTATCTGCTTCAGTTTGCGCAGATGGGCGCGATTTACGCCGAGCGGGTGATGGGTATGTCCAACCCGCGTGTGGGCATTGTGTCCAACGGCGAGGAGGCGGACAAGGGGAGCATGCTGGTGCGGGACGCGTATCCACTGCTCCAGGCCAGCGGTCTCAATTTTGTCGGCAACGTCGAGGGCAAGGACGTCACCAAAGGCATGGCCGACGTGGTCGTCACCGACGGCTTTACCGGCAATGTCATGGTCAAGCTCACCGAGGGCCTGGTTAGTTTTCTGGCCAAGTATTTGATGGGCGAGTTGACCGGCGGCCGGCTGAACAAGCTGGCCCTGGCCTTGATGGTGCCGGGCCTGGTGCTGACCTTGCCTGGACTGTTGCTGCTGGCCCCTGCACTGAAGCGCGTCGCCCGGCGCATGGATTACGCCGAGTATGGCGGCGCGCCGCTGCTGGGGGTGGACGGCGTAGTCGTCATTGCCCATGGGCGATCGAATGCCAAGGCGATCAAGAACGCGGTCCGCCAGGCCAAACAGGCCGTCGAGGGAGAGATGATCGCAGCCATCAAAGACGGGCTGGCTAAAAAAAAGCCGACATTCGACAGGGGAGGGTAAGAGGAGACATGATAGCAGGACGACAAAGTGATCAAGATCGCGTGGTGATCACCGGCATGGGTGCGGTTACGCCGGCGGGTCTGACGGTGGCAGAGCTGTGGGACACGGTGGCCGCTGGGCGGTCGGGTATCGGCCCGATCACCCAGTGGGACGCCAGCGATTGGCCGGTGCGCATTGCCGGCGAGATCAAAGGGTTCGACCCGACGAAATTCATTCCCCGGCGGGAGGCGCGGCGACTGGCCCGCTGCACGCAGATCGCCATGGCTGCGGCACACGAGGCCATGGCCCAGAGCGGTCTGCCGCAACCGTTTGACGACCCGGAGCGGGTGGGAGTGCTCATTGGCTCCACCCTGGGCGGCTTTGAGCGAGTTGTGGAAGCCATCGACAAGTTTGGGACGACGGGCCTTTCGCGCGTCAGTCCTTTTGCCATCACCTCCGGCATTCCCAACATGCCGACCCATCACGTCAGCTACACTTTCCAGGCTCTGGGTTATACCAACACCATCTCTACGGCCTGCGCCACCGGCACACAATCCATTGGCGAAGCGGTGGAGGTGATCCGGCGCGGTGCGGCCGACGTCATGTTCGCTGGTGGCGTAGAGGCCGTGATCAATTACATACCCTTTGCCGGGTTCATTGCCGTGCGCGCCCTTTCCACCCGCAATCATGAGCCGGAGCGCGCCAGCCGTCCCTTTGACGCGGAGCGGGATGGCTTTGTCATCAGCGAGGGGGTGGGGCTGACCGTGCTCGAGCGACTGAGCCACGCCAAGGCTCGGGGGGCGCGCGTACTGGGTGAGGTCATGGGCTACGCCTCGTCGACCGATGCGTTCCACGAGATCGCACCGGACCCGGAGGGGGAGGGCCCCTCGCGGGCCATCCGCTGGGCGCTGAAGGACGCTGGCGTGAAGGCTGAGGAGATAGACTATATCAACTGTCACGCCGCAGCCACGCCCCTGGGAGACGCGGCAGAGACCAAGGCCATCAAGCGTGTGTTTGGCGAGCGGGCGTATGACATCCCGATCAGTTCAACCAAGTCCATGATCGGTCATTGCTTCGCCGGGGCAGGCGCCATCGAGTCCATCGCCACGCTGATGGCCCTCCGTGAGGGGATCATTCCTCCCACCATCAACTATGAGACGCCCGACCCGGAGTGTGACCTGGACTGCGTGCCCAACGAAGCGCGAAAGGCAGACATCCGGATCGCACTGAAGAATTCTTTCGGCATGGGCGGACAGAACGCCTGCCTGGTGTTGGGCCGCTACGATGAATGACAGGGGACTTGGATGAAAGCGGTAACGAACGAAAAGCTGATCGCCCGGAACGCCAAGATCGGCACCTGGTCGAGTCTGGCGGGGATGGCGATATTGGGCGTTGGGTTGTACATCTCTTTCCAGTGGCAAAAGTACATTGCCCTGTCGTTTGTCTGTTTGCTGGCCGGCATCGTGCTGTCGAACGTGGGGATTTACAACGCCAACCGCTGGGTAAAGCGCCCCCGCCCCGACGAGGTACTGACCAAAGTACTCAAGGGTTTTGACCGGCGCTATTACCTGTACAATTACACCTTGCCCGTTGACCACGTGCTCCTCGGGCCATCGGGCTTGTTTGTCCTCGTCGCCCGGAACCACGCTGGCCCGATCTATTGCGCCAACGGTCGCTGGCGGCAAAAGCTCAATCTCTTCAGGGTCTTTGGCTTCCTGGGTGAGGGGGTAGGCAATCCAACCCGAGACGCCGAGAGGAGTGTGCGCAAGATACAGAAATTCCTGGCCGAAAAGATGCCCCAACTAGGCGAGATGCCGGTTCAGTCTGCAGTCGTGTTCACCAACGAGAAAGCCGAGCTGCAGGTCGAAAACCCACCCTTGCCGGTGTTGGACACCAAAGGGCTAAAAGATCTCCTGCGCAAATCACCAAGAGATCTGTTATCTGGGGGGCAGATCCGCCAGGTGGCCGAGGCCTTTGGCGTGTCAGGTGGTTCCAGTTGACGTGGAGTTGTGTTGTACCCAGAAACGAGGAGTAGAAGCTATGAAGAGTACAGCAACCGAAGGCAAAAGCGAGACGGGAGTTGAGAATACGACCACGGCCGATGCCGCTCCCCCCTCCGACTTTATCCGCGATATCATCACCGAAGACCTGAAGACAAATAGATATGGCGGGCGCGTTCACACGCGCTTTCCACCAGAGCCGAACGGCTATTTGCATATCGGGCACGCCAAAGCCATCTGCATCAACTACGGCATTGCCGAAGAATTCGGCGGCCTGTACAATCTGCGTTTCGACGACACCAATCCCGTCAAAGAGGAAGCCAAATACGTAGAGTCCATGAAGGAGGACATCCGATGGCTTGGCTTCGACTGGGAAGATCGAGAATTCTACGCTTCGGACTACTTTGAGCAACTCTATCAGTGGGCCGTGCAGTTGATCAAAGAAGGAAAGGCATACGTCGACAGTCTGAGTCCAGAGGAAATCAGAGTGCACCGCGGCAGCTTTACCGAACCGGGCAAGGACAGTCCGTATCGCACCCGTTCTGTCGAGGAGAACCTGGACCTGTTCGAGCGCATGCGGGCCGGCGAATTCGAGGACGGCGCTCACGTCCTTCGAGCGAAGATTGATATGGCCTCGGGTAACTTGAACCTGCGCGATCCGGTGATGTACCGCATTCTACACGCGACGCACCACCGGACGGGAGACAAGTGGTGCATCTACCCCATGTATGACTTTGCCCACGGCCAATCGGACTCCATCGAAGGGATCACCCATTCGCTGTGTGATGTGGATTATGAAGACCATCGCCCGCTGTACGACTGGTTTCTTGATCAGTTGGGCATCTATCATCCGCGGCAGATCGAGTTCGCCCGCCTGAACGTGAGCTACACTGTGTTGAGCAAGCGATACTGTCTGCAATTGGTAGAAGAAGGACATGTCAGTGGATGGGACGACCCACGGATGCCTACACTCTCGGGTCTACGGAGACGGGGCTACACAGCGGAGGCTATCCGCAACTTCTGTGACCTCATCGGCGTGTCCAAGAGCTACAGCGTGGTCGACGTGGCCATGCTTGAGCACTCTGTCCGGCAGGACTTGAACAAACGCGCACCTCGTGTGTTCGGCGTGCTGCATCCACTACGAGTGATCATTGACAATTATCCCAAAGACCTGGTGGAAGAGATGGACTGTGTGAATAACCCCGAAGATGCCAGCATGGGGACGCGGAAGGTGCCTTTCTCGCGCGTGCTATATATCGAACGGGATGACTTTCGCGAGGATCCACCGAAAAAGTGGTTCCGCCTGGCCCCTGGTCGTGAGGTCCGACTGCGCTACGCGTACTATGTCACCTGCGTGGACGTGGTGAAGGATGAACAGACGGGCGATGTGGTCGAGTTGCACTGCACCTATGATCCACAGACACAGGGTGGTTGGGCGCCCGACGGCCGCAAGGTCAGAGGCACGTTGCACTGGGTTTCGGCCGCTCACGCACTCGATGCTCAAGTCCGCCTGTACGATCGTCTGTTTGTGAAAGAAAACCCTCTCGATGAAGAGGAGGGCCGAGATTTCAAGTCTTATTTGAATCCGAACTCACTAGAGACGTTGACGTCGTGCCGCGTGGAACCAAGCCTGGCAGGCGCAGCGCCAGAAAGTCGGTACCAGTTCGAGAGACAGGGATATTTCTGCGTGGATCCAGATTCGGCAGACGGAAAACTGGTGTTCAACCGGACGGTATCGCTGCGTGACACCTGGGCCAAGATAGAAAAAGCACAGAAAAAGGCGTAAGGAGGGTTCTAGAACTCGAACACCTTGAAATCCTCGGCCAGTTCCACCAGACCGTCGAATGCCGTAGCGGCCACGCTGCACCAGATGTCCAGGTTTTCCGTGAAAACCGGGTAATGGATGAGCACCAATCGTTTTACGCCGGCTCGCTGTGCGATCTCTCCTGCCTGCACGGGCGTCGAGTGACCAGGAAGTGGCCCATTGCTTTCGTGAATGAGAATGTCCGCCCCCTGTGCCAGCCGCACCACGGCGTCGCAAGGACGGGTGTCACTTGAGTAGGCCAGAGCCATGCCCGTTTCCTTGGATTCGATCCTCAGTCCCACGGTGGGCATAAGATGTTGCACCGGTGAGGTATAGACAGCGTACTCGGCGTGGTCAATCACCAGGGACCGTTCTCCCCAGGGAATGTCGTGGTAGGTGACGGGATACATATCCGGCCAGACCTGCCACTCCATCAGTTGCATCATTTTTCGGATGACCTGCAACGTCCTCGGGAAACCATAGATGGCAAATGGCCTCTCCCGGCCAAGGAGCCACAAGCCCAGCAGCAGCACCGGCACACCATAGATGTGGTCCGGGTGATGGTGTGTGACCAGGAGGCCATCGAGGGTCTCCAGATTCACGTTGATGCGATCCAGGCGGGCTATCGGCCCACCAGCGCAATCAATTAGCAAAGACGACTGCCTGCTCTGCAACACCATGTAGGTGTTCTCGTGGTAGGCATCGGCTACCGCGCCCGCCGATCCCAGGATGGTCAGTTTGAGCATCGTCCCCTCTTATGGTCCCCAAGTTCAGAAGCGTCTTGTCATTGCATATTATGATACAATATACCCCGAAAATGTCAAATTGTTACCCCCTGCCAAAGACCCACAGAACAACTTGAGGCGTCAGATATACCTCCAGGAAGGCAGCGGCTATGAGCATAGGAATCGCCACCAGGAGAAACACCTTGATGAAATCAGCCAGCGCGAGCAACAGGCTGTCGCTCACCGTCAGTCCTTCTGGCGGCGCAATGACGGAAGCGCCGAGCCGCAAGGCAAAAGCCGTGACCAGGATCACCGCTGGCAGTTCCAGCCAACCATGTGGCAGGATGAACGCGGCCAAAAAGATCCACGGGTTATGACCGGCGGAGGCAATCTGGCGAGCCAAAAAGCCTACAATACCCATGGTGCTCATGATGGGCAGAAAAGACATGACGCCCAGGGAAAAGACAGCCAGCAAGGAACCCAAGACCAACGAACGCAGGTTGAAGAAGAGAATGCTCCATGGGCTAAAACTGGGCAGGAACCCCAACATCCCGACACTTTCAAAGCTTTCCCGAGAGAGGTTGCCAAAATCGAGGATCTGCGACGGCAGCGGGTACCGGGGGGCGTAGAACCAGCCGAGGGCGAGGCTGGCTATCATCAACACCAGGACCATGCCGATAGACAGGCGCTGGCGCACCAACAGTGCCGGAATGTCTCGCCGATACCAGCGCACGACGCCCGCCCGTAAGGAACCTTTCATCGGAGGCTGCAACGCTGCGCCAGGAGATTGCAGCAAAAAGCGCCAGAATTGGCGTCCGATTCGTCGCAGGTTGATCTGGTCAATCTCACGCCCCAGCAACTCCTCGCGGTTAAAGATACGTACCCCCATACGGATCAGGATGAGATCGGCCACTAGCAATGCCGCTACGATCCACCACAACACATTGTAGCGCGCCCAGAACATGATCGCTGCCTGGACCTGCACCAGCAGAGCCATGGGCACGATGATGAAACTGGCCAGCAAGTTGGCCGCCCGCACGCTCGTTGTCTGGCTGGAGACGACAACCGCACCAGAGACCATCACCAGCGCCTCGACCGTGGTCAGCAAAAAGATCTGGATCAGCAGTGGGCCGGGTGGAAAGTAGCGGATCGTGGCGTATAGGCCGATCACATAGATGGTGATACCCAGGTAGCTGGCCATGAGCGGCACGACTGTGGCAGCCAGTGTCTTGCCCAGATAGAGCTGGCCATCGGACAGCGGGGTGGCCAGCAAGGGTTCGAGGCTGCGCCGTTCCCTTTCCCCGACAAAGGTCTCCAGGGCGATGACCAACGAGAACGAGATGGGGAAAAAGCCGACGATCAGCAGCAGGAAAGGGATCATCCGCGTGCCGATGATAGGTGCGCCATAACTGGCCAGCCAGTTGATGGCCAACCGTGCCGTCACACTCATCAGCACCGGGAAGAACAGCGTCAGGATGATAATAGGTGCCAGGATGCGCCAATCGCGCAGACTATCGCGCACATCACGACGGGTGACGATCAGCGCCATAGCGAGATGGGCTCGCCATTCTTGCAGTCGGTGTCTCACGATGGCTCCTCCATCACCCGCAGGTAGACGTCCTCCAGCGTGCGCGGCACTTGGCCAAGTGTCACCACCTGCCGGCCCAGCGCTGCCAGCCGCCGCAGCAGGCGGGGATTCACAGTCTCCGGTTCCCCCGTCCGGTAGCGCAGCCAGTCTTTGCCCTGCGCTTCGACGTCGACGATGTCGGCCACGCGCGGCGACAGGCCGTCCACCGAACCAACCAGACGCACCTCCATCAGCGGCGGCCCCAACATCTGAGCCTTCAATTCAATGGGCGTACCCAGCGAGACAAGTCGTCCGCGCCGAATGATAGCGATGTGATCGGCGAGCAATTCCGCCTCGGCCAGGTTGTGCGTGCAAACGACGATGGCCCGCCGGTCGTTGCGCAGGGAGATGATGGCATCGCGCACCAGCTTGGCACTGTGTGGGTCCATGGCCGAGGTCGGCTCGTCCAGCAGCAGCACTGGTGGGTCGTGCAACATGGTGCGAATGATGGCCAGCTTCTGCTTCATCCCTTTAGAGTACTCGGCCAGACGCTGATTTCTGACCTCCCACAAGTCAAAACGGCGCAGCAACAACTCGCTGCGCTCGGCGCGCTGGCGGGGAGAGAGTCCCCACAACTGCCCAAAGAAATCCAGGTAGGGCAGTGGCGTCATGCGGAGATATAGCCCTGGCATCTCGGTCAGCACGCCCACGTGCTGCCGCACCGCCCTGGCATCGTGTACCGTGTCAAAGCCTACCACCGTGGCCCGACCAGATGTCGGCTTGAGAACGGCCGACAGCATGCGAACCGTCGTCGTCTTGCCGGCACCGTTGGGCCCCAACAGCACGACGACCTCTCCAGCGCGCACGTGAAGCGAAAAAGCATCCACGGCGGCAAAGCCGTTGAACCACTTTGTTAACGCGTGTGTAATGATCATAGGCTATCAACACTCTGTGGCACGTTAATCATTCTAATTATACCCGAATTTGCCTTTTTCGCCAAAGCATGCCCAGAGAATGCATAGCACCTTGAACCGATATGTCGAACCAAGCCCCCAGCCGCTCGGAGTGTTTCCGCATTACCCGTCAAACGCTTCGACGTACGGCAGCGTGCGGGGAGCTGCTGTCCCAGACTGAAATGCCCCTCGCCCGAACCGTATGCCAAACGCTGGTCAGTCGTAGGAAACACGTAACCTGTGGGATTTGCCTTTTTGGGAACTCTGAGTACAATTGATTGGAAGCCTTGCCGCTTCGCATGGAGGCGAGGCCTGGAAGGAGTAGTGCCATGGTCGTGAGAAGCCAGGAAGAATTGCGTCGCATGCTCGAGAAGGAGCAAGCCTCTCTGATTCAACGATTGGAGCAAACGCGCGAGGCCAGTGTTGCCACCCAAGATAGCATCGGCTACGGCAACCACATGGCCGATGATGCCACAGAGGCATTTGAACAGAGCAAAGGGCTGTCCCTGCAACAGACCATCCAAAACGGACTGACGGAAGTCAACTATGCCCTGCGCAAGTTCGACGAAGGCGTCTATGGTGTGTGCGAGCAGTGCGGACAGACCATAGATTGGGCGCGACTAGAGGCCCTGCCGGCGGCCCGCCTGTGCATCCGATGTCAGGAACTCAGCGAATGGGCGGCCTAGTCGTCTCTTCAGATGTCGAGTAAGCTGCTACGGAAAGGAACCCGCTCTCTTGTCCGCGTCCAGATTTAGACAACCTTGGGTTGATCACTTGTTTCTTCCCATCACAGCAGCACTAGTTCTCCTCGCCGACCAGATCAGCAAACAGATCGTTGTCGACAATTTGCAGCGCTATCAGGAGTGGGCACCGATTCCGGCCTTGCAGTGGCTCTTTGCCATCACGTATACCACCAACACCGGAGCAGCCTTTGGTCTCTTTCCCAACGGTAGCGTCTTCTTTGCTGTCATTGCCATAGGGGTCGCACTCGCCATTCTCATTTATCACCGGCAACTGGCCACTCGTCAGTGGCTGTTGCGACTCGGGCTCGGCCTGCAACTGGGCGGCGCAGTGGGCAATTTGTTCGACAGGTTGACCCGAGGTCACGTCGTAGACTTTATCCATTTCAAGTTCTGGCCCGTGTTCAACGTGGCCGACAGTTGCATCTTTGTCGGTGTCGCTCTGATGGCCTATTGCCTGCTGCGAGAGGGAAAAGAGAACCCTGGACAGCCAAAAGTGTCAGCGGCCGAGGGCCATGAACAGGAGAACTCGGAACAAAACCTCTCGGCAACCTCCTGAAGCAGAAACGACTGCGCAAGTTGTTGAGATCAGAATCCACGAGGCGCAAGCCGGAGAGCGTGTGGACAAGCTGGTCACGGCCGAGATCGAAGAGCTCTCCCGAGCAGCCGTCCAAAAGCTGATCAGAGCAGGGCTTGTCACCGTGAACGCCACGCCGATCAGGGCCAGCCACCGTCTCTCAGACGGCGACCTCGTGTTGGTGCACGTGCCACCTCCCCAGCCTGTCGAAATCTGTCCCGAGGCCATCCCCCTGAGCATCCTCTACGAAGATGACGCTTTCATCGTCTTGGACAAGCCAGCCGGCATGGTCACGCACCCGGCCTATGGCCACACATCGGGCACCCTGGTCAATGCGCTGTTGGCCCATTACCCTCCTCTGGCCCAGGTGGGCGACCTCGAGCGCGCTGGCATCGTCCATCGGCTGGACAAAGATACGTCGGGCATCATCGTCGTCGCCAAAACAAATGCGATCCATCAGGCGCTCCAGGCGCAATTCAAGGCCAGGGAAGTACAAAAGACATACCTGTCCCTGGTGGAAGGACACCTAGATCCCGATCAGGGGATCGTCGAAGCAGCCATCGGGCGAGATCCCAAGGATCGCAAGCGCATGGCCGTCCTTCGCGCTGGGCGCGAAGCGATCACGGCCTATCGCGTGCTGGAGTACTTTGATCAACACAGCCTGGTGCAGCTCGAGCCGAAAACCGGCCGCACGCACCAGATTCGCGTCCACATGGCTTTTCTCCGCCACCCGGTCGTCGGCGATCGGGTGTATGGCTATCGTAAACAGCGCCTGCCATTGAAGCGGCATTTCCTCCACGCCCAGCGCATCCGCTTCCGGCACCCTCAAAGCGGCCAGTTCATCGAGTTTTACGCCGACCTTCCCCCAGAACTGAACTCCCTTTTGACGCGCCTGCGAAAGCAAGTGACTCAGATCGCGCCTGGGGCATCAAGTTGAGAATTGAGCATTGTCCCATTCTGTTGTATAATATCTCTCAGCTATCCACCGTCACGATGTGCACACAAGTGGAAGGAGGCCAGCTATGCCAGCCACCAGGCAGTGTCGAGTGGGTGTCCATGGCCGTAATGATCCTAGATACCACGGCCCTGATTTTGACCTGGTTCGCGAGGCCAAGATTGAAGCCATCAAGACAATGTCCTTCAATCCGCCGGATGTCTATCGCCGATTACGTGAGGTGAATCCTGACCTCGATTTTGTCGTCCGCCTGTACGATGATCGGATCAACGTGGGCTATCACCCCACTCCTGCCGAGTTTGCCGACAAGTTCGTCCCCATCATGCGGCAACTCCAGTCCTACGCCATCAAGTTCGAGATCCACAACGAACCCAATCACTTGCGGGGAATCGAGGGCTGGGGACAGGATGACCATCACGCCCGTGACTTTAACACCTGGTTCCTGGAAGTCTACGACCGTTTGAAGCAAGCCTGTCCCTGGGCCTCCCTGGGCTTTCCCGGTCTGGCCATCCCGCACCGAGACCTGGAATGGGTCGACATCTGCCGGCCGGCCGTACAGCGAGCCGACTGGTTGGGGGTGCACTGCTACTGGCAAAACCCCACCTCTGCCGATGCCAACCACCTGGCTGATTTCTGGGGCCTGCGTTTCAAACACTACCACGACAAATTCCCGGGCAAACAGATCGAGATCACCGAGTTCGGCAACTCTAACGGGCAAACTCCCGGCCTTCCGGTAGATCCTGCCAAGATCGCTCAGGAATACGTCGCGTACTATCAAGAACTGTTCAAGTATCCCTACCTGCTGTCTGCCAGTGCGTTTATCCTGTCCGCGCCCCAGGCCGAGTGGGACGTCTTTGTCTGGCGGCGTGAGAATGGCCACTTTCTGCCTGTCGTCGCTGCTGTGCGAGACATGCCGCGCCCCAAATTGGCCGCACCTCCGGTCGCCGAACCGGTTGTACCAGTGCCCGTTGTCGTGCCAGCGATAACAGAACGACATTTCGCAGAGACTGACCGCACCGTTTCGGGCCCCTTCTTCAAGTTCTTTGAGACTTTTGGATTAGACATCTGCGGCTACCCGATCACCGAGCAATTTGAAGAAGATAGCCTGCCCAGCCAGTACTTTCAGCGGGTGGGGCTGGAGGTGATTGACGGCGACGAGGTACGCCTCAAACTCGTCGGCACCGAAGCCTACACCTCGCGCCAGACCATCGCCGGCCTCCAGCAGAGAGAAGTCGAATTACAGCAGCAGAACGCCGAACTGCAACAGCAGAAAGCTGAGCTGGACGAACGAGTCGCCTCGCTCCAGGCCACCGTCGAGGAACTCCGCCAGCGCCCCGTCGTTATGCCTGATGGCGGCGTATCCCCGCCTGCCATAGAAGATCTGACCAGCAGCCTGCCCACGCACGCGTCGAAAACTTTTAGCACCCGTCCTTTGTCCCAGATCGACTACCTGATCATCCATCACACTGCCACTAGGGCCGACCTCCCCGCCGAACGCATTGCCCGCTACCAGGTGGAGCAGCAGGACCGACCAGGCATCGCCTACCACTTTTACATCACCGGTGATGGCGTGGTTTATCAAACCAATCGCCTGGAGACAGTGTCCAATCACGCCTATGGCAGAAGTGACGTGGGCGTGGGCATCGCCTTTGCCGGCAACTTTGGCCAGGCGATCCCCACACCGGCCCAGTTGGACAGCGGCGCGCGCCTTATCGCCTACCTGACGCAGCAACTGTCGTTGGGCATAGAGAGCATCAAGGGCCTCAAAGAATTCGTGCCCACCCACCAGTCACCAGGCGAGCAATGGCTGGAGGGGCAAAAGTGGAAAGAGATGCTCCTGTCCAAAGTCGAAACGATACTCGCTACGGCTCCCATGCCACAACCCACGCTGCCGCCAGTCGAACCCGAGCCGCTGCACATCCCCCAGCCCACCTGGCAGGACGTGGCAGACAGCCTGAACAAACATCCCACCAAGCAATACGCTACCCGTCGGTTGGAGGCCATCGAGCACATCGTCATCCACCACAGTGCCATCACACCTACTGTCGGCGCGCAGCGCATCGCGGAATATCACGTCAACAACCTGGACTGGCCCGGCATTGGCTATCACTTTGTCGTTGACGATCAGGGCATCATTTATCGCACCAACCCTCTGGAGACGGTCTCTTACCACGCCGGGAATATCAACCGCTCAGGTGCTGGCGTTTGCTTCCTGGGCAATTTTACCGACGACGTGCCAACTTCGGCCCAACTGGAAAGCGGCGGCAAATTGGTGGCCTGGCTGGTGCAGGAACTCAAACTGACCAACGACGAAATCAAGGGACACAAGGAATTTATGAACACCCAATGTCCCGGTAAGCAATGGCTGCAAGGTCAGCAATGGAAACGGATGCTCCTGGCGCGGGTCGAGGCCACCCAGGAGACCTTTGCCGGGCCGCTCGCTGTCACCGATAAGCCCATTGGCCATTATGTCCTCTTTTACCAGTTCCCCGATGGTACCTGGGCAGAGGAGGACTGGTTCAATGCCCGGAATTACATCGCTGCCTTCAAGCCTACCTGTGGCTTCTCGGTAGACGACGCCATGCGTGCCAAACTTGTGACCATCGTCGGCGGGCCGGGCGGTGTGAGCATAGACATTGAGAACCGTCTGCGCGCCGCCGGCAGCCAGGTGGAGCGCCTGGCTGGCAAAGACGAAGTGGAGACCAAAGAGATGCTGGACAACCTGGCCGAATCTGGCAAGCGATTTCTCTCGCTGCCAGGCTAGGCCCTTTGGTTTCGCCATACACCCAGGGGCGGCCACAATACGGCCGCCCCTGCTGCCATCGGATAGCATGACGATGACGTTTTCAGTGTCAAGCCAGGAAACCTATCAAGTCCGACTCTCGCTCTTTGAGGGACCGTTGGATCTGCTTCTCCATCTCATCGAACGGGAAGAACTGGACATCACCAAAATCTCGCTCGCCCAGGTGACCGATCAGTATCTGGCCTACATCAGCCAGTTGGAGGAACTGCACCCGGAAACCCTGGCCGATTTCCTGGTTGTGGCGGCCAAATTGCTGCTGATCAAATCCCAGGTACTGCTCCCCCGGCCAAAAGCCGAGCCACTGGATGCGGACGAGGAAGATCCAGGAGAAGCCCTGGCCCGGCAGTTACGGGAGTACAAACAGTTCAGAACGGTGGCTCAGTACCTCAAGGATCGGGCGGCCTCTGGGGCGCGCACGTTTGTACGCATCGCCCCGCCCCCCAGGCTACCGCGTAAAATTGACCTGAGCGGCGTTACCCTTGACGAGTTGTTGGCTGCCTGGCAGCAAGCGCTGCTCGGACAGCTCGAAGACGAGGCTCTGCCGGCCAGCGCCATAGAGCCGAGGATCACCATCGAGGACCAGATGGCACTCCTGAGACGCCGACTGGCTCACGAGCGCCACATCACCTTCAGCAGTCTGCTGTCCGAGGCCCGCTCCCGGCTGGAAGTGATCGTGACGTTCATCGCTCTCCTACAGATGTGCAAGGCCCGAGAGATTGTCCTGCACCAGGAAGCGCTCTTTGGTGAGATTCAGATCAAAGTCGCCCCGGCCTCTCCCCCTCCGGCGCAGCCTGCCGGCGCGGCAGTCAGGAAAAGTGGAAAAGAATGAAAAAGGGAACCTCACCACAGTAGGCTCCCGCACACAGTCCCTGTTCCCCCCCATTACCGGCGAGGTTTCAACCTGGCTGCCTTGAACATGGGGGATAACTCCTGGGAAAGATACTCGGCTACTAGGACGTCATAGTGGGCAGACAGCCGAAAGGCCTTCAACGCCAACCAGGCACGCATCGCATAGGGCACCTCGCGGCGACGACGCAGCGCCCGCAGCACCATCGAGTAATCACCCGGGTCACAGACAACAGCGACGGCCTCATAGTTCTTGGCCGCCGCTCGCAAAAGTGCTCCTCCGCCGACGTCTACTTTCTCCAATGCCTCTTCTGGCTTGATGCCCGGAAGTTGAATGATCTCCTCGAAAAGCATCGGGTTTACCACGACCAGTCCAATAGGAGCCAGGCTGAGGTCCTGTAACTGTCGCCGGTGGGCAGGCGTCTGTTTGGCCAGGATGGCGACGTGGATGGCTGGGTGCAACGTCTTGATTCGACCATCCAGCGTCTCTGGGAAACCGGTCACCTCCGATACGAGTTGCACGGACACCCCCGCCTGGCGTAATACCCGTGCCGTCCCCCGGGTGGCGATCAGTTCAATGCCCAGCATCTCCAGCCCTCGGCCCAACTCGACCACACCCTCTTTGTCGGCCACTGTCAACAGGGCTCGTTCTACTTTGACTGCCATCTTTTCCTCGTCACCCTCCAGCAACCACATCCACGCTTCGTGCCCGACGCCAGCCACAATTATACCCGCGATACCATGGCTGTCAATACACATCGTTGTCCAACAATTTGACAAAAATCAGGATCGGTGGTAAATTATGGCCCGTCACAGCGAATAGCCGATGACAGTTCGGAATGCCGAAGTGGCGGAACTGGCAGACGCGCTGCGTTCAGGGCGCAGTGGGCTTTATGCCCATGTGGGTTCAACTCCCACCTTCGGCATAGGAAAGACGGGCTTTGCCGGTACAACTTGGCAGAGCCCGTCTTTTGATGTACCGAGTGCCCAATAGTCGCTGCAGCATGCGCCGATTGCAGAGAACTCGACTCAAGCGTAGCGCTGGTGGAAGCAGAACATCGCCATATCCATCTAAATGGGAGCGCTCCCGGAAAAAAGGTTGGCCAAACTCGACAAATCCAGTTTTTTGGCAAGAAAACCGTGAAAAAGTCTTGACAATCGGGGCAAAATGTGGTAAAATCTAGTTGTCCTTGGGAGCGCTCCCAAACATCACACAAGAACTTCCCGAATTGCTCTTCCTCTCCAAATACAGGCTGCTGCCTCCAGATTCTGCGAGAACGCTCCCCCCAATCATGGCGCAACAGCTATATTCTCCCCAGGTTGTATACCCATCATGGCCAATCTTACACTTGAAGAAATCGCAAAAAGAGCGGGCGTTTCGCGCTCCACTGTCTCTCGGGTGGTCAATGATCATCCGCATGTGCGGCCTAAAGTACGGCAGCGCGTTTTGAGTATCATTGAAGAAACAGGGTACCAGCCTAACGCAGCCGCCCGCTCTCTGGCTTCCCAACGCTCCAGAATTATCGGTCTCGTCATTCCGCGCAGCGTGCACACCCTTTTTACAGATCCCTATTTCCCACGACTCACCCAGGGCATCGCGCAGGCGTGCAATCAGTATGATCATACACTTGCGTTATTCTTGCTGCATACCAAAGATGAAGAACAAAAGCTCTATCCGAGAATTACGCGCCGAGGACTGATTGACGGTGTTGTCGTGCAAACGGCACAAATGGAGGATGAGCTTATTCCTACATTGACTAAAGCGAATATGCCTTTCGTCGTTGCTGGCCGACCTGTTAATGCCCCACAGGCCAGTTATGTTGATGTGGATAATGTTGCCGGGGCGTACAATGCCGTATCCTACATGATTCGCCTGGGGTATACACGGGTCGGCACTATCACCGGCCCGCTCGACACCACCGTTGGTTTGGACCGCCTCGAAGGTTACAGAAAAGCCATAAACGAGCGTGGGCTCATTTTGGACGAGAGCCTTATCGTCGAAGGAGATTTCACCGAGACCGGCGGGCATTTTGCTGCTCAACGCTTGTTAGAGCACAAGCCACAGGCTATTTTCGTGGCTTCAGATGCCATGGCCATTGGCGCACTGCGTGCCATGCGCGAGGCTGGTCTGTCCGTGCCAGGTGACATTGCCCTGGTGAGTTTCGACGACTTGCCCCCGGCGACGACTGTCGATCCGCCTTTGACAACTGTACGTCAGCCCATTCTCCGCATGGGCATCAAGGTCGTTGAAACACTGCTGGACATCATCGAGAATGGGAATCATCCACCGCGCCGTATTGTTTTCGACACGGAACTTGTCATCCGCGAATCGTGTGGTACGAATTTGGCAGCAGCGAACTGATCGCCAGACCTCTGGCGAGCGACTGAACCGAGCACTGATACCCGACACCATAGGGCGTCTGCGAATCATTTTGTGTGCCTGACAACAACCAAGCCTATCGATTCTGTCCGGGATTGACGAGATTCTTATCGCTCGCTTCTCAAGACGACCAGCGGCTGGTCTTCTTGGATAAGTAAATTGTGCATGAGCTGCAGATGGGAAAGGAGGTGAGGCCGACTAGAAAAAGAAGGCGTAGGCCGAGACCAAGGCGGTGGGGGTAGCCGCCCCGAGGTTTAACTTGGCAAGGCCGAGGTTTCGCGCAAGGTGATTTGATTCCAGCCAAAGACGCATGGAATCACCATTCATGAAAGGAAAAGGAGGCAGAAATGCGTTCCAAATGGTTTTTGGCAGCCATCGCCATGGTGGCTATTCTCTCTATGGTTGCTTCCTGTGCCACGCCGACCCCTGAGGTCATCGAGAAGGTGGTGACCAAAGAGGTAGAGGTGGAAAAGGTCGTCACCCAGGTGGTCAAGGAAACCGTCAAAGAGACGGTCATCGTCGAGGGCACGCCGCAGGTGGTGGAGAAAGAGATCACCAAAGTCGTTGAGGTGGAAAAGGTCGTCACGGCCACACCAGAGGCAGGTGCTGCGACGCTGCCACGCAACGAAACCATGTACTTTAATGGTCTACAGTGGGGTCCAGTGGCATGTTGGAATCCATACAATGCGAACTGCAACAATCCCCTGGCTATCAACGAGGGAGACAGCGCTGGCGCCACCATGTTCGAAACCCCGTACCTGTTCAATATGCTGGATGGTCAGCAGTATCCTCTGCTCGCCGATGGCCCTTACACGTGGAACGATGAGCGGACCGAAATCACCTTCAAGCTCAAAGATGCCGCAACGTGGAGCGATGGCACCCCGGTGACCGCGGAGGATGTTGCTTATACCTGGGCCACCCACGTCAAGTACAATACCAATGCCGGTGGTGCCAACGGACCCTACATCGACACCATTGAAGCCGTGGATGACAAGACGGTGGTGATCAAGGCCAAACTGGACGACGAGGGCAAGGCAGTCAATCCTCTGATCGTCGAGGCTTACTTGAGCAGCACCTATGTCGCCCAGAAAGCCTGGACCGAGACACTGGAAGAGCGCGTTGGTGAGGATGTCGCCGCGTTCATGGCGGATACCGCGGAGGACGTCGTTTACTCCGGGCCCTACTACAAATTCTTCGCTGATGATCAAAAGACCGTCCTCGTTCGGGATGACAACTACTGGGGTCAGGATGCTTCCATGTGGGGCAAGCTGCCTGTTCCCAAGTACCTGGTGCACCCGGTCTTTAAGGACAATGCCGCCGGTTCGGTTGCTTTCGCAAAAGGTGAAGTGGATGTCAGCCAGCAGTTTAACTCCAACATTCAACTCTTGTGGGAGAACTATGGGCTGCCCATCTCCACCTACCTGCCTGATGCTCCCTATGGCATTGGCGCCAGCCTGCCAACCGCCTTCTACAACCTGAAAGCCCACGGTTTGGACCAGGTTGCGGTGCGCAGGGCCATCGCCATGGCGGTGGACTATCCGACCATCATTGCCAACGCCATGACCAATCAATCGGCCACCTTTGAGCAGGTTCCGCGCTCACTCATGAACCCAACCCCCGGTGAGCAGGCCCTGTACGATCACGATGCCGTCGCGGACCTACAGTGGGCGGGCAACGATATCGAAGGCGCCAAGGCCCTCCTGGATGAAGCCGGCATTGTCGATACCGATGGCGATGGTTGGCGCGAGTACGACGGCCAAAAGCTTAGCTACGTAGCCACCTGCCCCAATGGCTGGTCCGACTGGCAGGCGGCCATCGAAGTGGTGGCTGCCGCCGGGAAGGAGATCGGCATCGACATCACGACCAACTACCCTGAATGGTCCGTGTATCAGACCGTCGTCACCAAATCGGATACGGATCTGCCCGAGGGCTATGACATCTTTATGATGTGGAGTGCCGGCGCTGGCCCCACCATGCCGTGGGGGCGCATCCGCAATTTGCTCAGCTCTGAATATGTGGGGTTGCCGGTCAACTGGAGCGGCAACTGGGGTCAGTATAGCAATCCTGAGGTGGATGCCTTGATCCAGGCGATCCCCGGTGAAACCGACCCCGACAAGCTGAAGGAAATGTACACGGAATTGGTCAGGCTCTACCTGACCGAGATTCCCTCCTTCACGCTCATGTACCGTCCTGATCTGTTCCACGCTGTGAACGAGACGGTTTGGACGGGCTTCCCGCACCAGGATGACGGCACCGACCCGCCGGTCCCGCCGATGGTCTGTATTAGAGGTTGGAGTGTCGCATGTCTCTATAACGTGACACTGGTCAACCCGTAAACAATAGGCCAATGAAAACAGCCATGTTCCGCTAACCCCGGAACATGGCTGTTGACTATTCCTGCGAGGAGGTGCTGGCTTGAAAGGGTACGTGAGGTATTTCGGCGGAAAGATGGGTTGGTTCTTGATTACGCTGCTAGCTGCATTCATCCTGAATTTCACCCTGCCCCGCCTGATGCCGGGAGACCCTGTGGCAGCCATCATATCAAGGGTGGCCCAAGGCATGAGCGATGCGACCGGGGTCCAGGCGATTTACGAGCAATACACAGAGTTGTTTGGCACCAACCTGCCCATGCACGAACAATTCTTTCTCTATATGAGAAATGTGGCGCGGGGTGATTTTGGTTTCTCGTTCAGCCAATATCCCAGAACCGTGGCAGACGTCATCGCCTCTTCCCTCTGGTGGACGGTGATCCTACAGTTACCGGCGATCCTCGTTGGCTGGCTGATCGGCAACTTTCTTGGCGCCTTGGCGGCTTATCGCAAGAAGGGCTTTGATAAGGTCCTCATGCCCGCCAGCATTTTTGCGAGTGGTCTGCCGGCGTTTGGCATGGCTGTTTATCTGTTGGTTGTTTTTGCGGTCACCCTAGAATGGTTGCCAACCTCTGGTGGGTATGGATTTGACATGATCCCCAACCTTAGCTGGGAGTTCATATGGTCCGTGATTGTCCATTACCAATTGCCATTCTGGTCGATCGTGTTGGTGCTCATCGGCGGCCAGGCTATTGGCATGCGCTCCATGGCTATCTATGAGCTCAATGCGGACTATGTAAAATACGCCCGTTTCATGGGCATCAAAGACCGGAAGATCCTCCGCTATGTATTTCGGAATGCCGTGCTCCCGCAGGTAACCGGTCTGGCGCTGGCGATTGGCACCCTGGTCGGCGGCGCGCTGGTGGCAGAGATCATCTTTAGTTACCCGGGGCTTGGTACCACCATCCTGACCGCTGTACTGGGGAAGGATTATCCGCTGATCTCAGCGACCGCCTTGATCATCACGCTGATGGTCCTGATCGCGACATTCATCATCGAAATCCTCTACGGCTTTATTGACCCGCGCATAAAAGCGGCGCAGATTGAAGATTGAGGAGAGATACTGTTATGAAGCATACTCTTCGACAGGTCTTTCGCTCCGGCAAGTTTGTTGTTGGCTTTTCCATCTTTGTAGCGATAATGCTGATCGTGATCATCTATCCGCTGGTCGTGAGGTACCCGCCACTGGAGATCATCGGCCAGGGCACGTTTTTTCCACCCGGGATCTATGTGAATGTATATGACAGCATCGGTTCTTCTACCCTCTATACCCTCAAGTTGGATGATGCCTCTGCCAAGCGGATTGCCAGCAAGCTCAAGGAAGAGGACCGCCTTGCCATAAAGGAATGGCTGGTGGGGTCTGGGCTTCTTGAATCCGAGATCGATACCACAGATACCCAGAAACTCTTGGAGCAGTGGGTGAACCATTATGATCCCAAGAAAAAGAGTCCTGGAATGACGAATGCCCAGAGGAATTACTATATCAGGCTCGATGCCTCACTTGATGGAATCCTGTCAACCGAGGGGGCGATCATTGCAGCAAAGAACCCGGACACGGGTGCCCTGGAGGAGAAAGGTATCATCAAACAGTCTGATTACGTGAATGTGAGCCAGGCTGCGAATGTACGGGTGTTACCGCTTGGAACCGATAACTTTGGCAGGGATGTACTGACGGAGCTGGTTAAGGCCACTGGCGTATCGCTGCTGATCGGTTTTGTAGCCGGTACCATTGCCACCTTGATCGGTCTGAGCCTGGGATTGCTGTCCGGGTATGTCGGCGGCCTGATGGATGACGGCATTATGTTCATCACCAATCTCTTTACCGTTATCCCTAGCATTGTGCTGTTGATCTTGATCTCCTTCAGCATCGGGCAAGAACATCGCGGCGCGGTCACGATCGCGGTGGTGATCGGGTTCACCTCCTGGGTATGGACGACCAGGGCCGTGCGGGCGCAAGTGATTTCTCTGCGCAATCGCGACCATGTCAACCTGTCGAAACTATCTGGGCACTCGATCTTTCACATCATCCTCGCCGATATTTTGCCTTACATCGCCTCTTATGTCGTAATGGCGCTGATCCTGCAAATTTCCGTGGCCATCCTGGCAGAGGCCGGATTGTCGATCCTTGGCTTGGGGCCTAGAACTACGGAAGTGCCAACCTTGGGGCTGATGCTGAACTGGGCCTTTATCTACCAGGCGCAAATCCTGGGAAAATGGTGGGCGTACATCCCCGTAATCACAATCATAGCTCTGATATCGTTCTCGCTGAACTTGATGAATACAGGTCTCGACCAGGTATTCAACCCGGCATTGAGAGAGTAGGTGATCAAAGTGTCAAATGTAATCTTGGAGGTCACAGACCTAACAACGAAATACATCACCCGGTTTCGGGAAGATGTGTACGCGGTGGACCACGTTTCTCTGCAGGTCGAAGAAGGGAAATCGCTGGGAATTGCGGGAGAATCGGGCTGCGGAAAATCGACGCTGGCGCTCAGCCTGATGGGGTATTACTTTCCTCCGCTGCACTATACGTGTGGAGAGATCATCATCGACGGGCGAAATATTTCTGGAATGGATCCTGATGACGTTCGTAAATCAATATTGGGGACCGAGATCTCTTATATCCCTCAATCGGCAATGAACGCGCTCAACCCCACCCAGAAGATCATCCACTTTATTGAGGATGTGATTCAGGCACATGATCCATACCAGACCAAGAAAGAGATTTATGATCTTGCCAGAGGATGCTTTGAGACCTTGGGGCTTCCAGCGGAAGTGCTGCAAAAATACCCCGTTGAACTTTCGGGCGGCATGAAACAGCGCACGGTGATCGCGGTATCTGTGATACTTTTTCCACAAGTGCTGATTGCTGATGAGCCTTCCTCCGCACTCGATGTCACTACACAAAAGATGGTCATCAAGATGCTGAAGAACTTGATGGAAGAAGGTTTCATCAAATCGATGATCTTTATCACGCACGAGCTTCCGCTGCTTTACAACGTGACCGACGATATCATGGTCATGTACGCCGGGCAGATCGTGGAGAAAGCCAGCGCCAAAGAAGCCGTGTTTGATCCACTCCACCCCTATTCGAAAGGCCTCATGGGCTCGATCATTGTGCCCGAAAGCGGCCTGCGGGATGTCAAACTGACGGCCATTGCCGGGGTGCCGCCCAACCTGAAAGATCCGCCGGTGGGCTGCCGGTTTGCCGGACGCTGCAAGTACGTTCGGGCGGAGTGCCTAGTGACTTCTGTCCCACTTTACGATGCGGGGCCTGGTCGGGCCTACCGCTGCATCCTACCGGAAGAGATACTGAGGGAGGCTCATAAGCATGATCGATGAAAAAGACTCATGTTTGAGCGGAAAAGATCTTACCAAGGTATTTGGGTTCGGTCGCCAGAAGACTGTAGCCGTCGATCATGTGGATTTCGATTTCCACGAGGGCGAAGTCATCTCGATCGTGGGTCAATCGGGCAGCGGAAAGACCACTTTGGCAAAGATGCTCTTGGGATTGATCAAACCTACTGAGGGGGAGGTTTACTTTCAGGGGAAAAAGCGTGATATCAGTACTCAGAAGAAGAGAAAGGAATACTGGAAAAATATCCAGGCGATCTTTCAGGATCCATACTCTTCTTACAATATATTTAACAAGATCGACACCGTGCTTTTAGATTGTATTCACATGCGTGGCGGTCGAAAGCTTCCGCGTGCGAAAAAAGTAGAGTTGATGGTAGAGGCGTGCAGCTTTGTCAACTTAAAGTTCGAGGAATTGACCAACAAGTATCCTTTTGAGCTTTCCGGCGGACAGCAGCAGCGCTTGATGATTGCCCGGATCTTCCTGCTGAAGCCCAAGATCCTGCTGGCCGATGAGCCAACCTCGATGATCGATGCCTGTTCACGTGCGACCATCCTGGATATGCTGATGCAATTGCGTAGCGACATCGGGATGACGATTATTTTCATCACCCATGATATGGGCCTGGCGTATTATGTTTCTGACACCGTATATATTATGGAGGGTGGAAAATTCGTCGAAAGTGGATCTGCCGATGAGGTGATTCTGCATCCGAAAGAGGCCTACACCCAACGCCTGATCAGTGATGTACCGAAAATTTACGAAGAGTGGGATCTTTCAACTGTGTGATCCTATGACCGACATCCAAATCAACTCTCGGGCGGACAGGTCCAGCGCGTCAAACTGCCAGACTTCGGAAGTCTGCTGAGACTTCCGAAGTCTTGTGCATGATATGAAAGAGTCTCGTTCGAGTCACAGGTGAGGAAAGACAAAGATGAGCAAGATCGAATCCCTGATAGCCCAAATGACCCTGGAAGAAAAGATCTCTATGCTGGCGGGAGCTGATCACTGGCATACGGTGCCCATAGAACGGCTGGGCATTCCGACGATGAAAGTGACCGATGGTCCGGTCGGCGCGCGGGGTGCCAGTTCTGCAGCCGGACCGACTTCGGCTTGTTTCCCCGCCGGAGTTGCGCTGGCTGCAACCTGGGATCCGGATCTGGTAAAGCAGGTGGGCAAGGCGTTGGCCCAAGAGACCCAGGCCAAAGGTGCCCACATCCTGCTGGCTCCCACCGTCAACATACACCGCTCTCCGCTAGCGGGCCGGAATTTCGAGTGTTATTCAGAAGACCCTTACCTCACAGGCCAGATGGCTGCAGCCTACGTCAACGGGTTACAGAGTGGAGGCGTGGGCTCGTGCATCAAGCACTTTGTCTGCAATGACTCAGAGTTTGAGCGCAAATCGATCAGCTCCGAGATAGGTGAGCGTCCACTGCGAGAGATCTATTTGCGACCGTTCCAGGTCGCCATTCGTGATGCCAAGCCGTGGGCGGTGATGTCGTCCTACAATCGGGTCAACGGTGTCTTTGCCTCCGAAAACGACTACCTGCTGCTCGATATCCTGAAGCGCGAATGGGATTTCCAGGGCATCGTCATAAGCGACTGGTTCGGGACGTACAGCCCCAACGTCGCCAAGGGTGGGTTGGATCTGGAGATGCCCGGACCGGCGCGCTGGATGGGTGAGAAGGCATTGGCTGCGGTGCACAGCGAACAGGTCAGCGAGCAAGATATCGACGACAAAGTCCGCCGTCTGCTGCGGACGTTGCTCAAGGCAGGTCTCTTTGAGCGGCCCGAGCTGCAACCGGAGCAAGCCATCGATCTTGAGGAGCATCGCCACCTGGCGCGCAAAGCTGCCGCCGAAGCCATCGTCCTGCTCAAGAACAACAAGTCGCTTCTGCCCCTTGATGCCCAGGCACTAAAGTCGGTTGCCGTGATCGGCGAAAACGCCCAACGACCTTCCTATATCGGGGGCGGCAGTTGTCGCGTCCGCCCGCACTATGTGGTCGCGCCGCTCCAAGGCATCCAAGATCGGGCGGGCGCGTCTGTGCAGGTTCACTATGCCCTGGGCTGCGCCACTCGCAAAGACCTGCCGGTGCTCGACTCGAGCTTGCTGGCCGACGAGATGACCCTCGAGTACTATCGCGATCCGGATCTGTCCGGCGATCCCGTTCACACCGAGACAATCGACAGGCTGGAAAAGGTCTGGTTGGGCGAGTCCGTGCCGGGCGTTGATCTGACCAGCTTTGCAGCCCGCATAACAGGAGTGCTCTCGGTACCAGAAAGCGGCGTCTATGAACTGGGTCTGTCGAGCGTCGGCAAATGCCGGCTGTTCATCCACGGCGATCTGATCATCGACATCTATGAGGACACGTCCTTTGGAGAGAGGGGGAGCGAAAGGGTAGAGATATCTCTGGAGGCGGAACAAGCACACCAATTGCGGATCGAGTACGCTTCGCAATCGGGTTCATTCTTTCAAAGCCTTCGCGTCGGCTGCACGCAAAAGATCCCGGATGATTGGATCCAGCAGGCGGCTGCCTTGGCTGCGAAATGTGACGTGGCGATTGTCTTCGCCGGGCTGACGGACGAATGGGAGAGCGAGGGGTTCGATCGGCCACATATGGAGTTGCCAGGTGACCAGGCAGCACTGATCGAGCAAGTTGCGGCTGCCAACCCAAACACCATCGTCGTCCTCAATGTTGGCTCATCGCTGAATATGAGCTGGCTGGGCAACGCCGCTGCGGTGGTACAAGCCTGGTATCTCGGCCAGGAAACGGGCAATGCGATTGCTGACGTGCTGTTTGGCGATGTGAACCCTTCGGGCAAACTGCCGACGACGTTTCCCAAGCGACTGCAGGACAATCCCGCCTGCCTCAACTACCCTGGCGAGAACGGGCAGGTATTATACGGCGAAGGGCTGTTTGTTGGCTACCGATACTATGACAAGAAGGACATTGCCCCCCTGTTCCCGTTTGGCTACGGGCTCTCCTACACGACGTTTGCCTATCGCGACTTGCAGTTGAGCAAGCACAAGTTCTCCGCGGGAGAGACGATCGGTTTCAGCGTGGATGTAGAGAATACAGGAAGCCGGGCAGGCAAGGAAATCGTTCAAGTATATGTGCGCGACACCCAATCGCGCCTGGTACGCCCCGAGAAAGAGTTGCAGGCATTTGCCAAAGTCATGCTCGAGCCCGGCGAAACCAAAACGGTCGAATTCACGCTCGATCAAGAAGCCTTGTCGTACTATGATCCAGCGTCCAAACGATGGGTCGCCGAATCGGGCGAGTTTCAGGTGTTGGTGGGCAGTTCGTCCCGCAATATCCACCTCGTAGAGAGTTTCGACTTTGAGGGCAAGGCGCCATCTCAGTAGTGCCGCGTCCCGTCTGAACAATCGATACAATCAGACTGCCGATCAGCATCCATCCGAAAGCTTGAAGCGGAGATAGACACAATTTAAGAATGAAGGTTGTGAGAGACAGAGGCCCACGCTGATAGAGGCGGCAAGCGATCATTTCGTGGCGTGTGGCCGCTATGCGGAGGAATGACCGCGTCTGAGGACTTTTCGACAGGAGAATCAGGTACTGTTGCCGACAAGAACGCTAGTCGACGAACGAAACGGCATGAGCGAGTGATGACCCTACAGGATGGGTAAACCGTGTCACATGTAGAGTTAAAAGGTCCTGAACTGCCCAACATTCCTTGGGAAGAACGCCCTCATGGGTGCAAGGAAGTCGTCTGGCGTTCAGAGAAGAACCCAATCATCACCCGCGATGCAGTGCCAGATGCAAACAGTATATTCAACAGCGCCGTCGTGCCTTTCGAGGGCGGCTTTGCCGGCGTATTTCGCTGCGATAGCACGGCCAGAGTGATGCAACTGCATTCAGGAGTGAGCACAGACGGCATTAGCTGGGACATAGAACCGCAGCGCATTCAGTTCAGGTGTAAAGATGATGAAATTGGCCACTTTGTTTACGGCTATGATCCACGCGTGTGCTGGCTTGAGGACAGACACTATGTCACCTGGTGTAACGGTTACCACGGACCTACCATAGGCGTGGGTTACACCTATGATTTCAAGACTTTTCACCAGATGGAGAATGCTTTCCTGCCCTATAACAGAAATGGTGTGCTTTTCCCTCGCAGGATAAACGGCAAATTCGCAATGCTCAGTCGACCTAGCGATACGGGGCACACGCCTTTTGGCGACATATTCTACAGTGAAAGTCCAGATCTGATCCACTGGGGCCATCATAGACACGTCATGTCCCCTACTGAGGGTTGGCAAGCCACGAAAATCGGTGCAGGGCCTACCCCGATAGAAACGTCAGAAGGGTGGCTCTTGATTTATCACGGTGTACTTACTTCGTGCAACGGGTTTGTATACAGCTTTGGCGCGGCGCTATTGGATCTTGACAAACCTTGGCAGGTAATTTACAGAACGCGTCCCTACCTGCTCAACCCGAGGGAATATTATGAATGCGTTGGTGACGTTCCAAATGTTACATTCCCTTGTGCTGCCCTGGTTGACCCACCGACAGGGCGTATAGCGATCTATTACGGCGGAGCAGATACGGTCACCGGTCTGGCATTTGCGAAATTCGATGAGCTCATGGATTTCCTCAAAGAGAATTCTCTCTGAAAGATCGATCTGAAGGTCTGGCGCCTCGATCCTGGAGGTCGGGTGTCCTCTCGTCCCTCGTTGTCCAGCCGTGATGGACAAATGCTGGCGAGCGATGCTACCCATTGCGACGGATACCGATCTTTCCGCATGCTGACAAGTGCGACGCACCTCTTGCCACCGAGGTTGCGTCGCACTTTGAGTTCCAAACCTATCCATGGGTCACGCCCCCGGCTGTTGCCAGCAGCGCGGGGGCATTGTCCTATGTGGCCAGTACCGACGCACTTTTTTCCCCCATGCTGCGTGGGGGAAATTGATCGCGGCTGAGTCCAGGTTGTGTGCCGGATTTGACAAATTAGAGATTCTGTAGCAGGATAAGGCATCCTGCGCGTGGTGTGCGAGTCAGTCACAGAGCCTCATCGTGGACACAGCCGAACGGCTCGGTCTCTGTCGTGCCAGGCAGGCATCTACCACTAGAAAGGTCCCATCATGTACTACGCCGGCATAGACCTCGGCTCCATCACTGCCAAGGCGGTCATCGTGGACGGCGAGCAGATCCTGGCCTCGACCATCACCTTCTCCGGCTACAACAGCGCCGAAACGGCCCGCAGCGTGCTAAGTGAGGCGCTCGAGAAAGTTGGCCTGACCCGAGACGACGTCGCCCGGCTGGTAGCCACCGGCTACGGGCGCATCCGCGTGCCTGGCGCCGACAAGCAGGTCACCGAGATCACGTGTCACGCGCGTGGTGCATACTGGCTCCATCCGGAGACGCGCACCATCATAGACGTTGGTGGGCAGGACAGCAAGGGCATCGCCCTCGACGACCGAGGCAAGGTGGTGGATTTCGTGATGAACGACAAATGCGCCGCCGGCACGGGCCGCTTTCTGGAGGTGATGGCCCACGCGCTGGAAGAAGACCTGGATCGCTTTGGCGAGTTGAGCCTGTCTGCGTCGCGCCGCGCCCAGATCAGCAGTACGTGCACCGTCTTTGCCGAATCAGAAGTCATTTCGCAGATCGCCGGCGGCGCGCCAAAAGACGTGATCATCGCTGGCATCCACGACGCCATCGCCGCCCGGATCAGCGGCATGGTGCAGCGCATCGCCGTGCGCGATCAGGTCCTCATGACCGGTGGTGTAGCCCGAAACGCCGGCGTGGCGCAGATACTGGAGGAGAAACTCGGCCACCGGGTTCGCGTGTTGCCGGAAGCACAGATCACCGGCGCTATCGGCGCGGCGCTCATCGCCCGGGAGTTGGATGGTTGAGGGCTTTGTGGTATAATGACACATGCAGACCTGTTGATTCTGGCCTCCAGCCCCGGCCGCAGTCAGGAGTCAGAACTTGCCTACAGTGCTCACCGACCCCGGGATGGGACGTTGCATCGGCTGCTATTCTTGTATGCAAGCCTGTGCCCGCATGGTCTACAATGACTTTTCACCGCACAAGAGCGCCATCCAGATCCGGACCGTTGGCGGCATGAACGGTCGCCTGGTGGCCAACATCTGTCGCGCCTGCCCGGAACCGGTGCCCTGTGTCCAAGCCTGTCCCACTGACGCGTTGGTCACCCGCGATGGCGGCCGGGGCATGAGGTTCTACAAGAACAAGTGCATTGGCTGCGGGCTGTGCGTCAAAGCCTGCCCCGTTCACGTCATCGGTTGGGACGGGGAAGCCGAGCGTCCCATCTTGTGTGTCTTTTGTGGGCAGTGTGTCAAGTTCTGCCCCCACGACTGCCTGGAGATGGTCGACGTCAAGGGGCTGTCGCAACGGTTTGACGAGCATGGCCATGTTGGGTAAAGATTACGTTCGTGTGCTCTATGTAAACCTCACCACTCGCCGCGTGGACGTGCAACAGCGCCGTGACCTGACGGCATATATGGGTGGCGCTGGTGTGGCCGTCAAGCTACTGGCCGAGACCATCCAGCCCGAGTTGGACGTGTTCGATCCGGCCCAGCCGATGATCATCGCCATCGGACCGCTGTCGACCATCTTTCCGGTGATCACCAAGGCCGTGGCGACCTTTCGCTCGCCGCTGACCGGCGAATTCGGCGAGAGCCACGCCGGCGGACGCATCGCCTATGCCCTGAGCCATGCCGGCTACGATGCCCTCGTCGTCACCGGACGAGCCGAAAACCCCATCTACCTGCGCATCCACGACAACCGTATCGAGTTTCAGGACGCAGGCGTCCTTTGGGGAACCGACACGCTGGAAGCAGGCCGCATCCTGCGCAGTCTCAATCCAGCGCCCGGACACCGCAGCATCATTCGCATCGGCCCGGCCGGCGAGAAACTCGTGCGCTACGCCAACGTCAACGTAGAGACTTTTCGGCACTTTGGCCGGTTGGGACTGGGGGCCGTCTTTGGCGCCAAGAATCTGAAAGCCATCGTCACCATCGGCACTCATCACTTCCCGTTGGGTGAATTGGCCAAAGAATACCGCAAGGTCTACGCCGAGGTCTACCACAAAGTCACGCAGACCGATGCCATGGGCAAATATCACGAGCTGGGTACGCCCATGAACGTCATGCCGCTAAATGAGCTGGGTGCGCTGCCGACCCGCAACCTGCAGGCGGCTCGCTTTGAGGCCGCCGAGGCCATCAGCGGCGAGGCCCTGGCCGAGGACAATCTGATGTTCACCCGTGCCTGCGCGGGCTGCCCGATCGGCTGCATCCACGTGGCATTGCTACGCCAGCCCTTCGGTGAACCGGAGTGGTATCACTTTGACTCATCGCTGGTGCCCTACGATCACGAACTGATCTACGCCCTTGGTTCTATGCTGGGCGTGGGCCGTCGTGAAGAGCTGCTGATGCTCATCGAAGAGGCCGACCTGGCGGGCATGGACGCCATCTCCACCGGCGTCACCCTGGCCTGGGCCACGGAAGCCATGACACGCGGTCTCATCTCCGATGAAGAACTGGGTGTCGAGCTTTGCTTCGGCGATGCTCACGCCTATCGCCACGCCATCCGCGCTATTGGCCGAGGGGAGATAGAACTGGCTCGCTGGCTGGGGCGAGGTTCACTCTACGCGGCGCAGCGCTACGGCGGTGAGGATTTTGCAGTGGCCTTGGGCGGTGGGCAAGGCATGGCCGGTTACCACACCGGCTATGCCAACGTCGTCGGCCATCACATCGGCGCGCGGCACTCGCATCTGTGCAACGCTGGCTATGCCATTGACCAAAGGCACGACGACCTGACCGATGAGGAAACGATAGACAAGCTCATCGCCGAAGAGCAGGAACGCTGTACGCTGACTTCGCTTTGCATCTGCCTGTTCGCCCGCCGAGTCTATGACCGCGAGACTGTCAAGGCCTGTCTGGCGTCGGTGGGGATGCCGTGGAGCGATGAGCAACTGGACGAACTGGGTCGCAAGATCTATGCCCTCAAACTTCAGATAAAAGGCCGACTGGGCTACGATCCGACCACAGTGCGCATTCCTCAACGATTCTTTGAGACGCCCAGCATGAGGGGCCCACTCTCACCCAAGCGGGTGGGGCGTATGTTGACCATCTACCGGGAGCGAGTTGCGGCGCTGAACGTCTGAGCGAGTACGACCTCATTACGGCAGAGAGGGGGATAGGAAGGTATGGCAGGGAAGAAGATCCTGGTCGTGGATGATCGGAGAGACAACATCCTCTTTCTGGCAAACGACGTCTTGCGTCCCCGTGGCTACGAGATCATTACCGCCATGGACGGCGAAAGAGGACTCCGGAAGGCACTGGAGGAAAAACCCGACCTGGTCATCACCGATATGCGGATGCCCAAGATGAACGGGGATGAGATGATCCGCGCGCTGCGGGAGGCAGGGCACAATATCCCCGTCATTCTAACCACCTTCCACGGTTCCGAGAGTACTGCCATCGCAGCCTTTCGCGCTGGCGCGACTGACTATCTCATCAAGCCATTTACCGTAGATGAGATGATGGCCGCCGTGGAGCGGGCGTTGGCGATCTGTCCCATGCCGGCTGACCAGTCCTCCCAGGAGCTCCTGGAACAGCAACTGGCTGCACTGTCCACTCTTCACGACATTGGCAGGGCTGTCACCTCCCTGCTTACCCTGGACGACGTTCTGGCGCGCACCGTCGAAGCGGCGATCTATCTCGTCAATGCTGAAGAAAGTTATCTGATGCTGGTGGATCCCCCCACCGGCGAACTCCATTTGCGAGTCGCCTGGGGGCAGGGCGACAAGCGTGCCCGGAATCTGAACCTAAAGGTGGGCGACAGCCTGACCCGACAGGTGGTGACCACTGGCAAACCGATCATCCTCAAGCCACCTCCCATCGGTTCTGCAAAACATAAACTAAAGACTGGCTACTTGATGAAATCCCTGCTGGCTGTCCCCCTGGTCAGGGAAAAAGAGGTCATCGGTGTCTTGTCGGTAGGCAACATGATCAAGCGCGTCGAATTCAGCGATGACGACAGTCACCGGCTTTCCACCTTGGGCGAGTACGCGGCCATAGCCATCGAGAATGCCCGACTGTATGAACAGGCCAGGGCCGCGTCGAAAGAAGCGCCACCGCCGATAGAAGCCGACATTGCACATCGCCAGGCTGAGGCTGCTCGCCTGACCGATCAACTCCGCGCACTGGCTAGCGAGGCCGAAAAGCTTGCCCAACGTCTCCAGACGATGACCCCATCTTCCGATCAGTCCCAAGAAAGTGGAGCAGAGTAAGAAGTCTATCTCGATCCAAAACAAGAAGGCCAGCATTCGCTGGCCTTGTGTATGGTCAAAGCCTCAACTGGCGGTTCGCAGTGGATAATCCTCAGTTCAGACTGGGAATCGAAGCCACGATCTTGTCAAACGCCTGGCGAGTCGGCGAGTCGGCAGGGATGTCACCCACTGGTTTGCCCAGGGCATCGAACTCAGTGACCGCCTGATCCATGGGAATCACGCCGGCCAGATCTAGTCCCTGCGCCTCAATCGCCTCGCGCAGCGGCTGCGGCACATCTGGCTCGCCGCTTTCGTCCACAGGCACCCGGTTCACGATGAGGTACTTTTCCCCCACCTTGGTGTGCAGCTCGTCCACCAATTTGGACACACCTCCAGCGGCCAATATGCTCCGCATGGAAGCATCAGAGACGATGAGCAACACATCTACGTCCCGCGTGGTGCGGCGACTGAGGTGTTCCAGTCCTGCCTCGTTGTCAATGACGATGTAATTGTAGGCACCCGACAGCCGGTCTATCGACAGGCGCAGCATGTTGTTGGCTGCGCAATAGCAGCCCAGCCCCTCTGGTCGCCCCATGGCCAGCAGGTCAAAGCCGTCTTCTTCCCAAATGGACTGCTGCACGCGCATGTCAAAGTAGTCGGGTTTGCTCATGCCCCCCAGGTTGCCGCCGCCCTGCACGTCCACCAGTGTCTCTTCTCGTATTTCGCCCACGGTCTCGAGCGCGTCAAAGTCTATGTCTACCCCTAGCGCCAGGTGAAGGTTGGTGCTGGGGTCGGCGTCAATGGCCAGCACCGCTCCGCTATTTCGCCGGACAAGGTGATTGATGAGCAACGCAGAGATGAGTGTCTTCCCCACACCACCCTTGCCCGCAACAGCAATGGTCTTTCCCACGTTTTCCTCCGACAATACTCTAAAAACTCATCCACGCCCCATGCACCCTCGGGTGTGAAATGTAAAACGTAATGTGTGAAACGTGACCGCCTCATGTCGCCTGACGGCTCACGTTTCACGCTCAGTATAGCAAAGCCTTGTGACCCTGTCAAATTTGTGTTATAATGGACACAGTGACGCTGGATAGCCAGGCAGGGGGAAAGGAGAGCGTGTCGTGGCATCACAGACAACCTTGGACTTGATTCGCAGGGTAAAGGAAAAACATGAAGCATCGCTGCTGTCCAGGAAAAATGTGATAGGCGTTGGTATTGGCTTCAGGGAAAAGTGCGGGCAGGTGACAGACCAGATGGCGCTCATCGTCTCGGTGCTGAAAAAACTGCCCGCGAGCGAGGTCGGTGCCGCTGATGTCATCCCGGCCGAAATCGAAGGCGTGCCGGTAGACGTGAAGGAAGTTGGCGAAATCCGGGCGCTGAGCTAAGTACTTGTCCATTATTAACTTCGCACTTTGGGTATGAAATCGGGCGCACTGTGCTGTACGCCCAGTACAGTGTAAAACGCACTCAAAACTGCGGTGGTATTTCTGAACAAGTGCTAAAGAGCAAAAAAGAAAGGGGTAGACGGACATGGCAATGAATGCAGCTTTGCTTGCCGCGATCAACCTGGCCCGCAACGTCAAGCAAGAACACATCCAGTTGCTGCTTGGCAAACCAAACGTCGTCGCTTGTGGGGTCGGCTTTAAGGAGAGCCAGGGCGTCGTCACCGACGAGCCATGCGTCGTCGTCGGCGTGACGAAAAAAGTACCCCAGGCGCAACTGACCGCCCAGGCATTGGTGCCCAAGGTGCTGTCGCAGGAGATCAGAACCGACGTCGTCGAGGTGGGTCACATTCGGGCTTTCCAGGACCCCACGGATCGCTGGCGGCCGGCACCGGGTGGCGTTTCTATCGGCCACTATGCCATCACCGCTGGCACGTTGGGCTGCCTGGTGAGTAAGAATGGCCAGACCTATATCCTCAGCAACAACCACGTGCTGGCCAACTCTAACGACGCCAACGTGGGCGACGCCATCTTCCAGCCGGGTCCCCACGACGGGGGCACGGCAGCCGACCAGATCGCCACGCTGGCCGAGTTCGTCGCCATAGACTTTGGCGATGCACCGCCGACGTGCAGCATCGCCACTGGCGCAGAACAACTCCTCAACGCTGTCGCCAGGGCCATGGGATCCCGGCATCGCCTGTCGGCCTTTCAGGAGTCGCCCGGCACCAATCTGGTGGACTGTGCGCTGGGCCTGCCCACCTCACCGACCCTGGTGAGCAAAGAGATTCTGAACATTGGCGTGCCAAAAGGCACGCGTGCCGCCGCGCTGGGCACCGCCGTGCAGAAATCAGGCCGCACCACTGGCCACACCACCGGCCAGATCACTCAGATCGACGTCACGGTAAAGGTGGCCTATGGCACGCGCATCGCGACCTTTACCGATCAACTGATGGCCGGTGCGATGAGCGCGGGCGGCGACTCTGGCTCAGCCGTGCTGGACAATGAGGGCTATGTCGTCGGCTTGCTCTTTGCTGGTTCTGAGACGACGACGATCATCAACCCCATCCAGGCCGTACTGGACGCGCTGGGCGTGCAGATCGTCACCTGATAATCGTTGCCTACCTGCCGCAAAAAAAGACTGCGATGACCACAGAGACATAGAGCACACCGAGTCTTGATTGAGGTTCTCTGTCTCTGTGGTCGCTATTGCGCTGCGTTCAAGGCTTGGCTGCGCAGCTTGTGCACGAATTTGACTCAGGGGAGGGACACGTGACCGACACGCTATACTTTGACCTGGAAACGCAAAAGACCTTCGACGAGGTAGGCGGACGGCATAATATGCGCCAGCTAGGCCTGTCCGTCGGCGTTACCTACAGCACTGCAGACCAGGATTACCACGTCTACACCGAGGCCGACGTAGATGCCCTCGTCCGGGACTTGAGCCAGGCCGGCTTGGTCGTCGGCTTTAACGTGCTCCGCTTCGACTACGAGGTGCTGCGCGCCTACAGCGACTATCCCTTCACCCAGATTCCCACCGTGGACATGCTGGATCATGTCTACCGCGCCCTTGGCTTTCGCGTCAGCCTGGACGGGCTGGCCAGCGCCACACTGGGCGCCAAAAAGTCGGCCGACGGGCTGGCTGCCGTGCGGTGGTACAAGTCAGGCCAGATGGACAAGATCATCGAGTACTGCACACAGGACGTACGGGTGACCAAAGAGCTGTACGAGTTTGGCAAGAAGAATGGCTATGTGCAGTTTCAGGACAAAAGGTCATATCGTATGAGAAAAGTGGCAGTGCGCTGGTAGTGGAGCATGGCAGAGCAGGTTGAAGCGGCCTATGTGAAGCTATTTCGCAGTGGGGCATTGAAGGCGCGGGTGGCAGAGGCCTACCGGCGGCTGGAGCGCTGCAACATCTGCGCCCGCGAGTGCGGCGTCAACCGGCGAGAGAGCGCCAAAGGCGCAGCCTGTCGCACTGGCGAGCGAGCCGTCGTTTCGAGTTATGCCCCTCACTTTGGCGAGGAATCCCCGCTGGTGGGCCGTGACGGATCGGGCACCATCTTTTTTTCCTGGTGCAACCTGATGTGCCAGTACTGCCAGAATTACGAAATCTCGCAACTGGGCCATGGCCAGCAAGTCGAGCCGGAAAACCTGGCGGCGATGATGCTTCGTTTGCAGGGGACGGGCTGTCACAATATCAATTTCGTCTCGCCGTCGCACGTCGTGCCGCAAATCCTGGCCGGGTTGCTCATTGCTGCCCAGGCCGGTCTGAGCCTGCCGCTGGTCTACAACACCGGTGGCTACGACAGCCTGGAGACGCTCAAACTGCTGGACGGCATCGTGGACATCTACATGCCGGACATGAAATATTCCGACGAAGCCGCGGCCCGCCGCTACTCCAAAGTCAGGAACTACCCGGCCGTCAACCAGGCCGCCGTCAAAGAGATGCACCGCCAGGTGGGCGATCTGACCATGGACGAACGAGGTGTCGCCTTGCGCGGCCTACTGGTGCGCCATCTGGTGCTGCCAGAAGAACTGGCCGGCACGCGGGACATCGTCCGCTTTCTGGTGGAAGAGATCAGCCCCAACACCTACCTCAACGTCATGAATCAATATCGCGCCTGCTACAAGGCCAGCGACCTGCCTCCTCTCGACCGCCGTACCACCCGCCAGGAATACGACGAGGCGGTTCAGATGGCGCTCGACGCCGGTCTGAACCGCCTCGATAAGAGAGAGCCTCGCTTGATCTGGCTTTTTCGCTGAAAATCGCTTTACGTCATGCTGTCCACTGCCGTCTCAGACGCCTGCTCTTCTGATCGAAAGTTCTATCACAGTAATCCTCGCGTTCTTTCTCCAGGCCCTCTAGCATCTCTTCCAGAGTAACGCCCTCCTCTTCCATCAATCCAGCAACCTTGTTACCCAGCCTGACCAGTGAGGAGACGTGGGGAGTCAGGACAAAAGCCCCATCTCCCAGGTCAATCAGGACAAAAAAGTCACCAATTCAAGATTGTATAGACGCATTTCAGGATCGTCCTCAGGAAGAATGACCAAAAGGGAATAGTGCTAGAAAGGGGTGGCCAGGATAACGTCTCTGGCCTGCAACAGAGCCGGATCTATCGCCTGCAGGGCGGCTACCTTGCCGCGGATCTGGGGCAGTATCTCGGCCAGGTAGACACGGGCCAACTCCCGCTTCCGCTCCGCCAAGCGCGCATCCCGCAGCACCAGCCAACCGTTCACGACGTACGCCGCGATGTCCATCAAGTCTACCGCATAATAGTCAATGACTGCACGATCGTCCTGTTCCTTCAGGTGGTCAATGCAGCGGTTGAACAGTGCTGTGGCCTCTTCCATCTGACTTTTGAGCGCAGCCAGTTCTGCGCGGTAGTCCAGGGCTGCCCATTCATCCAGCAGGTCGTCCAGGGCGTGGCCGAGCAGCTTGCCGATCGCGGCCACGACCTGCATTTGGCTGGTACCCTCATAGATGTTGGTCACACGCATATCACGAGCGTGGCGCTCCACGTTGAACTCGCGCATGTAGCCAGCGCCACCGTGAATCTGTATGGCCTGGTAGCAGACCCGGTTGCCCATCTCGGCGGCGTGATATTTCACCATCGGAGTCAATAGATCCGCCAGCCGGCCAGCCTGTTTGAGCTGCCTGCGGCCATCGGGGCCGAGCTCTCCCTTTTTCTGCAACCGCTCGTATGCTTCTTGCCGATCCACCCAGCGTGCGGCCTCGTAAAGCAGCGCCCGCGTCGCTTCGATCTCTCCGCGCATCGAGAGAAGCATGCGGTATACCGCCGGGATGGCGTTGATCGGCTGGCCGAACTGGACGCGCTGCGTGGCATATTGATGCGCCTCCCGGTAAGCGGCTTCGGCGATACCCACTGCCTGGGCCCCTACCGCCAGCCTGGCGCCGTTCATCATGGCCATCGCATAGCGTATCAACCCGAAACGACGCTTGCCCATCAGGAGGGCCGGCGTGTTGTTGAACTGGAGCTCGCAGGTCGGCGAGACGTGGAGGCCGAGTTTGCTCTCTAGGCGGCGAACGTGTACTGTCTCGTCCGCTTCAACGACAAAGAAGGACAGACCACGGGCGTCGGCCGACCCCGGCTCGGAACGGGCCAACACCAGCAAGATATCAGCGCAGCCGTTGGTGATGAACCGCTTGACGCCATTGAGCCGCCATGTCCCTGCTTCCTCGTCGTACGTGGCGCGGGTCTGCACGCTCCCCAGGTCAGAGCCAGCGTCTGGCTCGGTGAGCGCCATCGCCGCGGTTACCTCGCCCTGGGCGAAGCGGGGCAGAATGCGAGCTTTCATCTCCTCGTCGCCAAACTCGGCGATGGTGGCGGATATCTCTTGCAAGCCGAAAATGTTCATCAGCCCAGCATCAGCACGGGAGGTGATCTCGACCATCATTTGAAAGATTGTCTCTGGCAAATTCAGCCCGCCGTATTCCCTCGGCAACATCGCTCCCATCAATTCAGCCTGTCGCAGCAGGTCCAACCCCTCCTGCGTCGCAGCGGCGTACGTGACCCGTCCATCACACAATCGCGCGCCTTCCTCATCCGCTTCGGCAGCCCGAGGAGCGATCCGAGCCGCGCAGATCTCGCCCAACAAGTTCAAAAGCAAGCGATAATTGTCCATAGCGTCAGCATAGTTGCGCGGCGCGTCCGGGTATTGGGCACAGGTGCTGTACCCATCTTCCAGCGCCTCAACGATCTCGCGGAGGTCTAGTTGATCCAGGTGAAATTGTAGATCCAGGTTATCGGTAAAGAAACTCTCTGCCATTCTGGTTCTCCTGTTGGGACACAGACGAACGCCGATGAACACTGATTCTGTCATCGCATCTGTGAGAATCTGCGTGCACGGATGTCCGACCTGCTTCCTAGTTGGCCTTCTCGCGGTAAACACGGATCATCCACGGAATGACCTCTTTCAAGTCGCCCACGATCTTGTAATGCGCGATCCGAAAGATCGGCGCATCGGGGTCCGTATTGATGGCGACGATCTTGCTCGACTGATCCATCCCGGCACGATGCTGAACTGCGCCCGAAATGCCGCAGGCGATGTATAGCCGCGGCCGCACGGTGACCCCTGTCTGTCCCACCTGATGTTCCTGCGCGATGAAACCGGCATCAACAGCAGCACGAGAAGCCGCCACCTCGCCGCCGAGCACCTGCGCCAGTTCGCGGATGAGCCAAAAGTTCTCCTGGCTACCCACCCCCGCGCCGCCGGCAACGATGATCGAAGCCCCCTTCAAATCACACCTGGGCTGCCACGTCTCCCGTTCCAGCACTTGCACCACCAGGTCACGTTCGTCAAGCTTGGGCTCGATCCTCTCGATCTCGCCCTGGCGTGTGCTATCCGGCTCACCCAGCCGCATCACGCCTTCGCGCACCGTCGCCATCTGCGGATGCATCTGAGGGTTGACAATGGTGGCGATGACATTGCCGCCAAAGGCAGGCCGAATCTGATACAGTAAATCCGCGTGCGTCTTGCCTCCGCGCTCGAAATCACCGATCTGTAGCGCGGTGCAATCTGCGGTCAGCCCGGCCCGGACGGCGCTGGCGATGCGCGGAGCCAGGTCGCGCCCAATTGGCGTGGCCCCCAAGAGAAAGATGTAGGGTTGTCGCTCCTGCACCAGATCTATGGCGACTCTGGCGTAGGGCAGCGTGCGGTACATCTCCAGTTCGGGATGGTCGGCCAGCAACACCAGATCTGCACCCTGATGGATGACCGGTTGGGTCAGGTCAGCGATGTCGTGACCGAACAGTAAGGCACATACCCGGCCGTTCAGCCTGTCGGCCAATTCCCGCGCCTTCGAGAGCAACTCCAAGCTGACGGTGGCCATCTCGCCTGCTTCCCGTTCGATAAAGACCCAGACTTGTCGTATGTTTGTCATTCCTTATCCCTCACCTACAAAATGTAATCCCGAACCAACTCTTGTACCAATGCGGAGATGCTCTCTGGGGTAGCTTGGATTTCTTTGCTTCCAACCGCTTCGAGCACGACATAATCAACTTTGAGCACCTTGGTCGGCGAGCCAGATATGCCCAATTTATCCTCGTCGGCGCTCACATCGGCAGCAGCCCAGACCGGTATCTTTTGGCTGCGATCAGCCAGGTAGCGGTCTAGCGCTTCTTCTGTCTCGAACTCGGGCCATTTCTCCAGCAAAGCAGAATACTCGAGTGGCGTAGCGGCCAACTTGTAGGTGATCGTTCTGCGGGCCGAAGGAGGACGGGGTTGGTTGGCTGAACCGACCACGGTCAGCAGGCAGGGCAAGGTACATCTCACCGTCTCCTTGCCGAGGGAAAAAGCTCTCTGAACGATAATCTCATCTCCCTGTAGCGAACGGATAGACTCCGCATAAGTGATTTGTGGAATCTCTAGTTTCTCGGCCACTTGCGGACCGACCTGGGCGGTGTCGCCATCTATCGCCTGCCGCCCGCAGAGTATGATGTCAAAGTCGCCTATCCGTTCGATGGTGCATTTCAGGGCGTAGGAAGTAGCCAGCGTGTCCGATCCGGCGAATTTCCTGTCGGAGAGCAATATGACCCGATCGGCGCCGCGATACAGCGCCTCTCGCAACACCTCGGCCGCTCGCGGCGGTCCCATTGTCAGTACCGTTACCTGGCCGCCGTATTGCTCCCTGACCTGCAGGGCCATCTCCAGCGCGTTCAAATCCTCCGGGTTAAAGATGGCCGGCAACGCAGCGCGGTTGACGGTACCGTCGTCTTTCATCGCCTTGCCGCTGATGTTCGCGGTATCGGGGACTTGTTTGACCAGTACCACACAGTTATATGCCATAGATACCTCCTGACCTACCATGCATGACGGGCGCTAGCTCGGCAACCCTATGTAGAAACCCTCAACGGGGCGAGACGTTACGGCATTTGGGGTTACATCTATGGAGCAATCTCGGCGGCCAGAGCCACGGCGGAGCGTCGCGTGCAGCAGCCCATGGCCCTCCTCCTCTGTCATAGCGTTCCATTTTCGACCCTGCGACTCGAGAAGGCCCTCAGCCCCCGTCGCGAGGGTGTATTGGAGGCGAAACCGCCTTGACTGAATCACCCCCGGGAACGGTGGCTATGAGTGCCATTTTAGCGGAATTCGTGTCATTTGTCCATTCGTGGTATTTGTGAAGCGTATTGCCCAAGCGCGAATCCGGAGGTGGCTCGTTTTGACATAAATTCCGATGTGTGATATA
>Ga0180437_10000465_pt1 | contig 78560 bp, 54 predicted proteins | sample SS_ome_4_FD_132410 | JGI IMG/M metagenome (GOLD analysis project Ga0180437, IMG submission 132410) | Hypersaline lake sediment archaeal communities from the Salton Sea, California, USA - SS_3_D_1 metaG | ecosystem: Environmental > Aquatic > Non-marine Saline and Alkaline > Hypersaline >...
CTATCCGTCGGCGACCCGGCACGATTAGCCCGTGCGCGGGGTGTAGAACCTGCCGAACTCCGCGCCGAACCGTTCGTTCAGGATCTCGTAGACCTTCGGCGTGCAGTACGTCTGCCAGGGTTCCTTGCCCTCGGTCTCGTTGTGGCGACCGAGCCGGAAGGTCGGGAGACCGAGGCGCCGCATCAGGGCATCCAGTTCGACCTGCAGCTTCTCGTACCGGAGGATGCTGTGGCAGTCGTCGACGTGGTAGTAGATGCGACCGTCTCGCACGTAGGGGTCGTCCTGGTAGGAACGCGCGAACCCCTCGAAGCCCCGTCCTTGGCCTCGACGGACGTAGCAGCTCACGAAGAAGTCGTACGGGTTGCGGACGACCGTGAAGACGTGCTCGTCGCCCCGGAAGACGCTCGCGGGCATCTCGCCGAGGTGAGGGCGTCGATGGTCGTAGATCTTGGCGCGCCGTCGCTGGATCTGCTCGATGCGGACGGCGCCGGGCTTCCCGTGGACGTCCGCGAGACTCATGTGGTGGGGTCGCAGGTCCATCGCCTCGGGGAAGGCGTCCTGGAGCGCGAGCATCATGGAGCTCGAGGCCGTGTGTGGGTGCGCCAGGAAGACGAACCTGCCGGGAAGGACGACGGCCATCGCACGGGCAGCCTACCGGCCCCGGCGCTTGATTTTCCCCTTATGGGCTCCCGTGGATGGGATACCTGCGATGTCTGATCGCCGTCCACCTCTCGTCCCAGAACGCCGCCCTCCGGCTCCACTCGTTCGTGCGTTGATCGCGCGCGCCCGGGAGGACCCGGCGTTTCGTGAATCTCTGCGCCGCGTGGTCAGGGCGAAGGAGAAGCCGACGTACGAGGCGTACGTCGAGCGCAAGCGCAGGGAGGGGAAGCCGGCCCTTGAGCGCGAGCAGTGGGAACGCAAGGTCTTCGGCGTCCCGTCTTCGACGCCGACTTCGGAGCGTCCGGCTCAGCCAACATCGCCGGGCGTCTCCTGGAATCCGCGTCCCCTCTTCCCGGAGAGCGAGACGAGTCACCTTCCGCGGTGGGTCCTCCAGGAGAGCGACGATCCCGAGACCCTCTTCGAGGAGTCCAAGGAGGCTCACGAGCAGATGGTCCACTGGCTGGACGAGGGGCGCGGCATCGACAGGACCATCGGTGCCAGGGTCGTGCGGCGCGACCAGGATCCACGCGCCGAGTTCGACCTCGATACGCCGGGCCCCGTCGTCGTCATCGCGCCTCCGAAGAGCGAGGAGGCGGCGCGCGAGAAGGTCAAGACGCGGTACGGGGGCAGCTGGAGGGAGGGGGCAATCGACCTCATACGCGCCACCATCGCCGTCGACAGATACGACGACCTGCAGCAGGTGGTCGACGCGCTCCGCGAGAGCGGAATGGACCTCGCCTCGAGTCCGCGCGACAGGTTCGCCAAGCCGACCGACGTCGGTTACCGCGACATCGTCTTCAACGTGCGCATGCCGAACGGGCACATCGTGGAGATGCAGCTGAATCTCAAGGAGATTCTCAAGGCGAAGGAGGAGGCCCACCCCTACTACACGAAGGTGAAGAATCGTCAGAAACAGCGACACCGCGACGGCAAGGGGCCCGACGAGAAGGAGATCGAGGAGGCAGCTCGGCGTCAGAGGGGCCTCTACGAACGGGCCTGGAAGGTCGTGCAGCCTTCGGAGGAGATCGAGCCGTATCCGGGCATGCTGCCCAAGGAGCTGGAGGAGGCCGAGAAAATGGAGGAGGCCCCGAAGCCGGAGAAGGTCGAGGACGTTGTTTCCCTTTTCACGGCGCCCGACAAGGGAAAGAAGAGGAAGACGGCAGGGGACGGAGAGGGGCGACGCGCCGGGCGCGGGGTGCTGTACTTCGAGCTGGACGGCCTCCCCGTGAGGTGGGCACCCTTGAAATGGCCACAGTATCACGGCGCCGGAGGGCCCCAGGACGTGGACGACATGGGGGCCTTCGTCGAGCGTCGCACTCCGATCTCAGAGGAGGAGTTCGACGAGATGGTGAGGGAGCGCAGGAGACTGCGAGCCCGGGCGACGACGCCGAAGAAGGGATCGCTTTCCGACCTGCTGCGGCGCCGCGCCGCGGAGGACCCGGCGTTTCGGAGAGGACTCCTGGACGCCCTGCGCGGACGGAACGAGGACTGCTGACGGACGACGACCGATGCAGGACTTCGACTGGCAGAGCTTCTTCGTGAACCTCGACGGGCCCGAGTCGGAGAACCCTCGCGTCGCGAAGTGGACCCTGTTCGACGCGCCCCCGAAGGAATCCGGAAAGCCGAAGGCTCCGGAGAAGCCGAAGGAGCCCAAGACCGAGCCCTCCAAGCAGCCGGAGAAGGCGAAGGAACCTCCGGCGTACACCCTGTTCGAGGCCCCTCCCGTCTCGCCACCCGAGCTCGCCAAGCCGAAACCTGAGAAGCCAGCCAAGTGGGATCAGTTCCTCGAGCTGTTCTACGAGGGAGGCAAGAAGAAGGTCCCGAACCCGAACCCGAAGACGAAGAAGAAGTACCCCGAGGTCCAGGTCGACACGGCCCTGAAGGATCCCACCTTTCACGCGAAGGTGACGAAGGAGTACGAGGCGTGGCTCGCTCAGGGCGCCCAGGCGCCGAAGGAGCTCGAGAAGCCGAAGGAGAAGATCGAGCTGGGGGACAAGGTGTCCGTACCCTCCGAGGTCACGGTGGGAGAGTTCGTGCGGGGGAAGGACGACGGTGAGGAGTGGACCGCCGTGGTCACGTACGTCGGTCCCGAAGGCATCATGTTCCAGCGCGTCGATCCGAAGACCGGGAAGGCGGTAGGGGCCTCGGACGCCATCTCGAGCAAGCTGTTCGCCGATAAGGAGCTGAGGAAGGCCGAACCGGTCGACCTTGGCGGCAAGTTCAAGATCGGCGACGTCGTCAGGATGGGCCTCGGGGAGGAGGACATGCCGGTCGTGGCGCTCAAGCCGACCGAGCACGGCATCCAGGCGCTCTGCCGCGAGCCGGGCGGCCTCCTGTCATGGGTTCACGAGAAGTATCTGAGGAAGTCTGAGGAGAAGAAGCCCGAGGAGAAGAAGCCCGAGGAGAAGAAGCCCGAGGAGAAGAAGCCCGAGAAGCCCAAGGGGAAGGCAGTCAGCAAGCCCGGCGACGTCGAGCGGTACGACGTGCTCCGCTGGATCTCCGACGAGCAGGAACGCTGGGGGGTCGTGAACGACAAGGGGCCGAACGGCGTCTGGGTCACGGAGTACGATCCCGAGACGGGAAAGGAGGTCGCCGAGGTCTGGTTCCCCGCCACCGGACTAGGAGGCTTGGGGACTGCCGGAGCGGAGAAGATCGACCCGAAAAAGGCCCCGAAGAGCGAGGGCGTCGTCGAGAAGATCAAGGAGAATTTTGGAGAGAAGGAGAAGAAGGAGAAGAAGGAGGAGCCCGAGGGCATGAAGGCCCTGACCGACGCCGAGAAGGACGAGATGTTCAAGGTCTTGGAGGAGTCGATCGACGCGTGGAACGGCTCGCCCTCGGACTTCACGAACCTCAGGAAGGAGCTAGAGAAGCACTTCGGAGAGGCTGCCTCCGCGCTGTACCCGGACGCCCTCGAGCAGATCGAGGGGTACATGGAGGCGCAGCTCGAGGATGCCCAGGCGGAAAAGGACGAGCCGGCGATCGACCACTGGACGCATCTTCAGGATCAGGTCGGCAAGGAGATCGAGAAGGTACAGAAGGCCCTCGGGAAGGAGCGGAAGAAGAAGGAACCCGCAGAGAAGCCGAAGGGGATCGAGGCCCTGACGGAGGCCGAGAAGAAGGAGTTTCAAGAGAGCTGTGAAGCCCTGGCGGAAGACTGGGATGGACTGGAATTCGACTTCGAGTACTTGAAGAAGCGACTTGAGGAGGACCTCGGGGACAAGTTCACGCCCGAGGTCCACGTCGAGGCCCTTGAGAACGTCAGAAAGCGTCTAGTTCATAAGATAGACGAGGTCGATGAGGACGAAGCAGAATCTCTTGAGGATTACATCACGGGGCTGCGTGAGCGGATCGATGCCATCAAGAAGTCCATCCACGAGAAGCTGGAGATTCCCGAGGGCAAGGCGAAGGTTGGCGACGAGGTGCTGGATGCCTCGCAGCTCGAGGAGGGGGACTGGATCCAGTCCGAGACCGATCCCGGCGACTTCTGGACGGGCAAGGTCGTGGAGGTCGGTCCCGACTACATCATGGTGCAGGACTACGTCCACGACAAGATGACGCTCGCGGGCAAGCCCTGGAGGCTCGAGTCGCACGAGATCGCGAGCGAGCCGACCAAGAAGATCGAGCCGAAGAAGGTCAAGCAGAAGCTGCCGGGCAAGGAGGTCAAGTCTCTGAAGGGGCTCGAGGCCGGGGACGTCCTCAAGATGTACGACTACGACAAGGACGAGCTTCTGACCGGCCAGGTCACCGACGCGAAGGACGACGGTTGGCGCGTCAAGCTGGTGGATCCGAAGACGGGCAAGGTGCTGGGTTCGCGCTTCCTCGATCCCGAGACCTTTGCCGACCGCTTCCAGGTACACAAGCTGCCCGCGTCCAAGATTCCGAAGAAGCTGAAGAAGCCGGAGAAGCAGGTCGGCGAGAAGATCGGAAACATCGGGGACGTCGCGGTCGGGGATCACCTGGTCCTCGCGCCGGTCGGCGACGAGGGCGAGAAGCTCCACGTACGGGTCCTCCACCTGCCCACGACGGCCATGCCCAGCCACGTCGAGGTGCAGCAATACGACCCCACGACGGGAGAGAAAAAGAGCCACCCGTACCTGATCTCCAAGTACGTCTTCGACGAGGGGAGGGTGTCGCGGGGGAAGCCACCCGAGAAGGAACCTGAGAAGCCGGAGGGGAAGCTGAAGGTCGGCGACAAGGTGACGGGTCCCGACGACCTCGAGGCCGGAATGGTCCTCGAGTACGGCGACAAGATCTACAAGATCATCAAGGAGGAGCCGTCGGGGCACTTCCGGATACGAGAGTTCAACCCGAAGACCGGGAAGTGGAAGACGAAGTCGAAGCTCCTTCACAGAGCGTGGGTCGAGCACCACATGCCGAAGCAGGGCTGGACCGTCACCGAGGATCCGACGAAGCTCGAGCAGCCCGAGAAGGCCAAGGAGCCCGAGAAGGCCAAGGAGCCCGAGAAGAAGCCCAAGGGGAAGACGAAGGCCGTCGACGCGGGCAAGTGGAAGCTCAAGACGGAGCACGTGCCCTTCGAAGACATCAAGGCCGGAGACGTGGTCCACACCAAGGACTACGGGCCCCAGCGAGTCGTCGGAATCACCGGCACCGGCGTCCGGCTCGAGTCCGGGGTCGTCCTCACGAAGTCCAAGCTCGAGAAGGGAAAGAAGGAGCACAAGGGGAAGTTCGTGATCTCCCGCGGCGACAAGCCGCAGAAGGAGACGCCCCCAGAGCCGCCCGAGAGGCCCGAGGGCAAGCCGGTCACGGCGCCCGACCAGGTCGAGACCGGCGACGTGATCGAGTACGAGCACAACGGAGTGACGTACCGCGGAGAGGTGGTGTCCTGGGACGAGCCCGGTCAGAAGTTCCGCGTCAGGGTCCTCTACCCGCCTCAGTACGTCGAGAAGTACGAGTCCTACGACGAGGAGACGGGCGAGAAGAAGTACAAGACGCCGTCCTTCGACCAGGCCAAGATCGACAAGAGGACGCCTCGGATCCTGACTAAGAACCAGATGGAGGCGTACGACGCGAAGGTCAAGGACTACACCGCGCAGCTCAAGCAGATCGACAAGAAGTACGCGGAGGACGTGGCCGAGTACGAGGCCGCGATGGCCGGCAAGAAGGAGGTCACGACCGGCGAGCTCAAGCACGTCCACGTCCCCGAGACGTGGAACCGCGAGAGCACGATCGCGCGGGATGCCGACCGCTTCCTCGAGCAGTACAGGGCCATGATCTCGGACGACGTGAAGAAGATCGTCCACGGCATGTCCGCCGAGCAGAAGTACTGGCACGGCACGTCCCCGATGTGGAAGGAGATGAGCCAGGGAGAGCGGAAGCTCGCGGCCGCGGGGCACCTGGCGGCGTCGCAGTTCAAGAAACTTTTGACGGACGAGGAGTGGGAGGCCTGGAGAGGCGCCATCTCGTCCTGGCAGGGTTCGAGTGGGGCCCACGCGGCCCACAAGCTCATGGGAGGACTGGAGACCCTCGGCGTCGAGGGCGGTCCGAAGTCGTTCGAGTCGGCCAACGTCCAGCACTATCGAGAGGAGGGACGCAAGAACGAGGCCCTGCACCGCGCGATAGCCAAGGCGATGGCCTACAGCCAGCTCGTGTACGACGCGCTCGGCCTCGACCATGTGACCGTCTATCGCGGCACCAAGACCAAACCTGTCAAGGACGCCGCGGCTGGCAAGAAGATCAAGACGACCACGGCCCGCGAGCTCGCCTCGTTCTCCATCGATCCGCAGGTCGCCTACAACTTCGGGAGCGCCTCCGCCGGCAAGCGCGTGGTCCGGTACCGCGTGCCCGTACACCGCCTGTTCGCGTCGCCGGTCACCTACGGTCCGCTGTCGTCGGCGCAGAGCCCCTACAGCGAGAACGAGTACCTCGTCATGGGTCAGGACGGAATGGTGGGGAAGGTCATGCCCAAGAGCAAGGGAGATTTCAATGCCCAGACGATGAGCCTCGACTTCGACCCGGAGACCGAGAAGCTCGCCGCGTGGCTGCCGGACGACGACGAGGTCCTCGAGATCGAGTTCTCCGAGTACGAGGAGGACTGGCTGAGGCCGCACGTCATCCGCGACTGGTGGCGCCCCCTCGAGCCGCCTGCCGTGAGGACGGCGGCTCGTCTCCTCGAGCTCGCGCGGCAGGACGTCGACTTCCGTCGGGCCGTGATCGGGGTCCTTGGACGGCCACGGAAGGCCCAGTACTCCCTGTTCGACGCGCCGCCGCAGACCCAGACAGAGTCCCAGGCGACGGCCGTGACGTTCGATCAGTGGTGGGCGAAGCGCTACGAGGGCGGCAAGAAGAAGATTCCTAACCCGAACCCGAAGACGAGGGACAAGTATCCGCAGATCCAGGCCGGCACGGCCATGAAGTATCCGGACTTCCGCAAGAAGGTGTTCGCGGAGTACCAGCAGGAGACCGGGCAGCAGCCCGCAGCACCGGAGCCGAAGAAGCCGAGGGTCGAGGAGGGTACGCCCGGGGTCCCCGAGGGGATGGAGCTGCCAGAGGAGTCCGTGAAGGGGCTCGCCAAGGTCTTCAAGGACATGGAGCAGAACCTCGAGAGCGCCGAGGGGCTCCAGCACTACGTGGAGGCCGTGGCCGAGGTGCTACCCCCGGACATCTCGGCCGAGGACAAGGAGCGCGTCCACAGGGAACTGATGAGGGACCTCGCGGGGTCCTTCAAGGCGCAGGAGCAGGCGGCGACGGCCGAGGGGGACGAGGGCGCGGCCGCGATGTACAAGGGCGTCGCGGACGGCATCGAGAAGCGCTTGACCGAGATGGCCGGGAAGCCGAAGAAGAAGCCGAAGCCGAAGAAGGAGCCCGAGAAGCCGAAGAAGGAGCCGAAGACAATCGACGTGGACTCCGGCGATTTCAAGCAGGTCGGGCCGCAGAGCGGCAGCAACCCTGGAGGCCTGTACGAGGCATCCGACGGCGCCCGCTACTACGTGAAGACCCCCCAGACGGAAGACCACGCCCGCAACGAGATCCTCACGGCCAAGCTCTACGAGCTCGGGAAGGGGTTCCGGACTCCCGACGTGGGCCCCGCCACCAGGAAGGGCAAGGTCAGCGTCTACAGCAGGATCATTCCCGACCTCGAACAGGACGAGCACGGGCTCAAGGAGGGCGACGTGCCGGGCGTCGGACGAGGCGTGGGCTTCGACGCGTGGCTCGCCAACTGGGATGTCGTGGGGCTCGAGTACGACAACCTGCTCCGGGACGAGGAGGGCGATGCCGTCCGCGTGGACACGGGCGGGGGGCTCCGCTACCGGGCCATGGGAAAGCCGAAGGGCAACGCGTTCGGCCCTGAGGTCACGGAGATGGACACGTTCATGGATCCGAAGCGTCGCTCGGGGTCTATCCTGAGCCGGGCCCCGTGGAAGGAGATCAGCGAGGGGATCGACCAGGTGCTCGCCATCCCCGAGGACAAGATCCGAGACCTCGTGGAGGAGTGGGGTCCGAAGGACGACGCGGAGCGCGAAAAGCTCCTGAAGACCCTCCTGGCGCGGCGGGAGTCCCTGGGAAGGTGGCGCGACGAGCACGAGAAGAAGAAGAAGACGGCCCGCGAGCTCGTGCGCCTGGCGCTGATGCACGGAAAGTTCCGGGACGGGTTCCTCGGCGAGATGCGGAGGCTCGGGGCGTGATCGACTGGACGGACTACTTTGCCAGGTCTCCTCGCGTCGCGAAGTGGACGCTCTTCGACGCGCCCGAGCAGAAGGAGAAGCCCGAGCCGAAGGAGCCGAAGAAGAAACCCAAGCCTCCGAAGGAACCCCCGACGTACACCCTGTTCGAGGCACCTCCCGAGAAACCCGCCGAGCCCGCCGAGCCCGCCGAGGTGCCCCCGGCACCTCCCGCCGCGCCTCCGAAGGCACCCGAGAAACCCGCCGAGTGGGATCAGTTCCTCGACCTGTTCTACGAGGGGGGCAAGAAGAAGGTTCCCAACCCGAACCCGAAGACGAAGAAGAAGTATCCCGAGGTCCAGGTCAGCACGGCCCTGAAGGATCCGACCTTTCACAAGAAGTTGGTGGCGGAGTACGAGGCGTGGCTGGCCAAGGAGAGCGACGTCGCGGCGAAGACGAAGAAGACGGAGGAGCCGATCAGCCCCCATCTCCAGGACCTGCACGACGAGCTCAAGGAGGAGATGAAGGGCGAGGCCCCCGAGGGCGAGGGGTTGGAAAAGCTGGAGGAGAAGAAGCAGGACTTCCTCGAGGAACTGCTCGAGGTCGTCGAGGAGATAGAGCAGGAACCCAAGCCGCTGAAGGAGGGGGAGCAGGTCGCGACCGTCTCGCAGCTTGCGGAGGGCGACTGGGTCGAGGGTTTGGCCGCGGGCGACAAGGACGATCCGTGGATCGGCCAGGTGAGGAAGGTCGAGACGCAGGAGGAGGTCCCCTACGTGCGCGTCGCCATCTACGACCCGGGCGAGCACAAACTGACCGGCGTCACGTTCGTCATGCCGGAGTCGAAGGTGGAGGCCGAGAAGGTCAAGCTCGCGCCGGATCCCGACAAGGTCACGACGCCCTCGGACGTGAAGATGGGAGAGGTGATCGCCTACAAGTACAAGGGGAAGGACTACGTGGGACGGGTGGTCGCCTTCGAGGACGGGGATAAGAAGTTCCGCGTCGAGGTGCTCGATCCCGAGACGGGGGTGATGGTTCAGAAGAAGCTGCCCTCCTTCGACGAGAAGAAGATCGGAGAGCGAGGCGTCGAGCTGGTCCGCGACTGGATGCCTTCCCTCGTCGAGAAGCACCCGGCGTCGGACGTCGACGTGGACGACATCGTCTACCTGGCAGGCAAGCCTCACAGGGTGAAGGACAAGGAACTCGATCCCGACCAGTTCGGATTCCGGTTCCGGCTGGAGAACGGGGTCTGGGTCAACCACATGGAGCTGGACCGGAAGCCGGGAACCAAGACCGACGAGGTCTACGTGTTGCCGGGCCCCGTCGCGAAGGAGAAGGGCGTCAAGCTAGCGCCGCCCGCGAAGCCGCAGGTCGGCCAGAAGGTGACGAGCATCGGACAGCTCGTCCCTGGTCTCGTCATGCAGTCCGCCTACGGGACCTTCAGGATACAGAAGGTAGATCCTGACGGAAGCCTCATCGCTCGCAAGCTGGATCCGCACAGCAAGCAGTGGGCGGCACAGTCGAAGAAGCTGGACTCGAAGTGGCTTCACCACGTCTTTCCGAATCACGACTGGAAGGCCATCGAGGATCCCGCGCCCAAGCCGGAGACGCCCGATCCGTTCAAGATGATAGAGGGCCTCTCGGTGGGGAAGGCGGCGGAGCTGAAGGTCGGGGACTTCGTCTCCTACACGGAGAACGACAAGGAGAGCGTTGGCGAGGTCGCGGAGGTCGGTGACGGTCTCATCATGTTGCAAGACTACGACCGCGCAACGGGCGAGCCGTCCGGCAAACCTTGGCTCGTTCCTGAGGAGTCCTTCGAGCATCGCAAGATGAAGAGGGCCAAGAAGCCCGAGGTCAAGGCCAAACCCAAGGAAACGAAGCCCAAGAAGGAGGGACCCGCGCATCCCAAGCCGAAGAAGGGCACGCACCTGACCGAGCCCGACGCGGCGAAGGTCGGAGACACCATCACCTGGGAACACGAGGGCAAGACCCACGTCGGGCGCGTCACCGAGGCCGAGGGACACCGCTTCTACGTCCAGACCGCCGACCCGAAGACCGGGAAGTTGAAGGACTTCTACGTGCTCGCCCAGTACGACCTCGACCGTCTGCCCGTCGCCAAGGTGGACGAGAAGGACCTCCCTGAGATCAAGATGCCGGAGGTCCCTCCGAAGCCCAAGGAGCCCAAGATTCCGAAGCCGCCCGAGAAGCCGAAGGGGATCTCCAAGCCGTCCGACGTGAAGATCGGGGACGAGGTGGAGTGGGAGCTCGGCGGGAAGACCTACCGCGGCAAGGTCGTGAAGTTCGAGGAGGACGGAAGATTCCGGGCCGAGGTCACGGGTCCGAAGGGGAGCAAGAGCCTCGGCAAGACGCCGTCGTTCGACGAGAAGAAGATCGCCGACCGCGACGTCCGGGTCTACGACCCCGAGAAGGCGAAGGCGTACGAGGAGGCCAAGGCCAAGCACGAGAAGGAGGTCGCGAAGCTCAAGGCCGATCACGCGGAGAAGATGCAGAAGTGGGAGGCGAAGAAGGCGGAGATCGAGGGGGCGAAGCACACCGCGAAGCGCCCGATCAAGAGGGAGTACGGGGAACACCTCCCCGACATCCCGGACGCGTGGGATCCGAACCACACGACACTCCTCCTGGCCGACACCCTAGTCCCGGTCTACGCCGAGAAGCACAAGAAGTTCCTGGAGGACACGCGCAGCAGCCTGCGCGAGATGATCAAGGTCCCCCCGGAGCTGAATACGACCGCCGCGGAGGAGATGTGGGAGGAGAGGCCGGAGGCCGAGAAGATGCTGGCGATGGGAGGCCACCTCTACGGCGACCAGTTCTTCGACCACGTCCTCACACCACAGGAGAGGGAGTCTCTCAGCAGCGCTCTCAAGTCCTGGCAGGGTAATCCGAAGCACCCCGGAGGACAGCGACTGCTGGGCGTGCTCGAGGGGATGGGCGTCGAGGGTCAGAAGAAGTCACACGACACCGGCGTGGAGGAGTACCGGGAGGAAGGGAGACACGACAAGGTCCTCCAGTCCGCCATCGCGAAGGCCATCGCCTACTCCCGGGCCGTGTTCGACAGCCTGGGCGTCGACCACATCACGCTCTATCGAGGGGGCCAGAACAAGGCCGTGGGAGCGGCGGAGCAGGGAGACATCGTCCCGATGCCCAACTCGCGCGAGCTCACGGGCTTCAGCACCAGCCCCCAGACGGCGTACGCGTTCGGAGACTACCGGATGAAGGCCAAGGTGCCGGTCTCCCGCGTGTTCATCTCGCCGGTGACCGTCCCGCACCTCGGGGGTCCGGGCTCCAGCTCGGGGTACGACGAGAACGAGTTCCTCATCGCGGGCCTCGCCGGCGAGAAGGTCAAGCGGATGGGCGATCACATAGGCGACTACGACGCGGACCTCATGAAGATGGCGTCCAGGATCGTCCGCGGGACCTCCGTGGACGAGGACGAGGAGGACGAGCTCGGCTGGCACAGGCACATGCTCGAGATCCGAGAACGGGCGAAGAAGAAGCTCGAGAGAAAGGAGGCGTCGCGTCGGCTCGCGAAGCTCGCCGCCCGTCACCCCGGCTTCCGCGACGCACTTCTGTTCGAGCTGCGAGGGCTCTTGAGATCCGGCGTCGGGTGTGGATTTGCTGTCCCACGCAGCGGAAGCGAGTGTGTCCCGATGAAGTGGACGCATACTTGAAAGAAGGGTGGATCAGGGGAAGGAATTTTCCCGGTTGATCTGTTCGACCCGCGGATCGTTCATGCCTGCCCCTCGGCACCAGGGGCTGTCTGAAGGAGACCATCGACATCTGGCCTCTCCTCGTTTTCTTTGTTTCAAATCCCTTTCCGCTTTCTGTGCCTCGGACCGGTTGGTGTAAGGCCCGAAAATGGCCTTCATCCGCCACGGCCGGTGCCGCGCGGTGTAGCGTCCTCCGTTGGGCTCGAGGCCGTTGTGCTGGCGCAGGCGTCTTGAGGGGTCGGTGGTCGAGCCCACGTAGTGGAAGCCCGGGAGGCGGCATCCCCGCTTCGTGAATCTCGGCTCCTGGCTCTCGATGACGTAGACCCACCACACGGCGCTGTCGCCTCTATACCGGGCCCCTGGGAGAAGGAGCTGCGCTCATGGCGAAGAGGTACCTGCTTCCCCTCGTGACGCTCGCCGTCCTCGGCTGTCCGGGCCTCGCCGGCCGGGTCCCGCGTCCTCCGACGTACGAGGAGTGCGTCCCGTCCCACTCGTTTTACCACGACCTCGCCGCGAGCACCGAGGACCTCTCGGAGCCGGGGGAGATCCCGAGCGATCCGCACGAGGCCCTCCTCCTGGTCGAGCAGGAGCTCGCGGACCTGGGCATCAGCATCGAGCCGAAGGCCCAGGGGATGGAGGACTGGTCGAAGTTCACGACGACCTTCCCCGACACGATTTTCGTCTCGGTCAGCTTCCCCGACATGGAGGAGGCCGAGAAGGCCGAGATCCTCTGGCACGAGCGTGCCCACGTGCAGCAGTACGACAGGTTCGGCGTCGAGGACTTCATCGTCGTGTACGCCTTCGCGGAGGGTAGGTGGGCGCTCGAGGTCGCGGCCTACAGAGAGAGCGACAGGGTCGCGCGCCTGTTCGGAGCGACCGAGGAGCAGATCCAGGCCCGGGCGGCTCGGAGGGCCGACAACCTCTACGACGAGTACGAGCTAGGCCTTATGCCGCGCGAGTGCGCCGTGTCGCGGGCCGTGGAGGTCTGGGCCCTCGACGGCAGGTAGGGTGTCCCGCGTGGCTCGCGGCCAGATCGTCACGCGCGCGGACCTCGAGGAGCGCTACCGAGACGCCGAGGTCGACGCGTTCGAGCCTACACACCACGTCCGCGTGCTGTCCCCGTCGGAGGACGCCATGTTGCGCGAGGACTATGCCAGGCTGGACGATGGGGACGGAAAGGTCCGTTACGCCTTCGTCCCGGGACAGGAGGAGCCCGTCTACGCCGTGCTCTCGACTGGACTCTGGCAGTGTCTCGCGATACACGGTCGCGTGCGTGCCCGCGAGGTTCGATACAAGGTCGAGCACGTTCCTCAGTCGGAGCTGTGTGGCCTCGTGTACTTCGTGCAGTCGGGCGACGACGGCCCGATCAAGATCGGCTGGTCGCGGGACGTCGTGCGACGCGTCGCGGAGCTGCAGACGGCCAACGCCCACGCCCTGGTTCTGCTCGGGGCCGTGCCCGGTACGATGGAGGACGAGGCGGCGATGCACGCCCGCTTCGCCCACCTGCGGATGGAGGCCGAGTGGTTCCGCAACTCCCCTGAAATTCACGCTTTTCTGCGGGAGCGTCGGTGAATTCCTTATAAAGACCACCTACTTAGCAGGGACCTGAGAAACGCTGTCATGCCAGAGTCAGCCCGCATAACTAGCGTGAGCGTCGAGTCGGCCGTCAAGTTCGGTCAGTTCGCGAACGCCTTTCGGGTGGTCGAGGAGGTCGGACCCGACTGCCTCCTCGACTTCATGATCTACTCCGCGGCCGAGGACGCCGCGAGGGTGGTCGCCCGCATTCGCGTGCGGCGGGACTTTCTTGAGCCTATAAGGCAGAGCCTCGGCGACGCGATACTTGAGTTTGACGGCGACGACGACCGCGCACCGGCCGCCGGAGACATCGTCTTCCGGGACGTGCGGCCACTCAACTGAGACGCGGGTCCGCGACGCCGGTAAGGTGGAGCCGAATCGGTTTTCACCAACCGGGACTCGACCTCATGTCCGAGATCGACTTTCAAGTCAACGAATTTCGCAAGTACGAGGCCGTCGTCGACGGGATCTCCTTCGGTTTCATCGACTCAGGCGCGGGCGGCTACAGTCCGCGCAAGGGAGAAGTCGTTCAGTACGACGGCACGACCGTGGTCCTCAAGGACGGCCGCGAGTTCACCGACGTTCCGCAGCTGCGCACCGCGATAGTCGAGGGATGGTTCGTGCCCATCGGAAAGGGGACCACGGGCTACCGCCCGAAGGCGGCGGGCGTGAGGGTCAGCGCCACCGAGACGCGAGGTCAGGAGCGTCCCGTCAAGACGACCATCGAGACGACCGACGCCGAGGAGCGCGAGGTCGGCAGCGTCGAGGAACGTCGTGAGAGCCGCGAGCGCACGAACCGCGAGGCCACCCGACGCGTGCCCCTCGAGAGCCAGGCGGCCAAGGACGCGATGGCCCGAACGCCGGGTTGGGACAGCGGGGACCCCGACGTCAACGACTTCGTCGAGACGCTCGAGGGCGCCATCGAGGCGGAGCTCATGCTCCGGGAGATGATGGCGGAGAACGAGGCGCAGGAGGAGGCTCAGCGAGATCGCGAGGAGAAGGAGCGCGCCAGGGACGAGGCGGACATCCTGGCTATGCTGAACTCCGTGGAGGACTCTCCGTCGAGGTCCGCCAGGTCGCTCCCGGTGGAGAGGGACGATGACCGGCTGGAGATGCCCATAGTGCGCGAGGATCCGAGCGAGAACGCGGGCGACGTCGTCGGGAGCGTCAGCAGGCGCAACGAGCTCGTCGTGGAGCGCGAGCAGGAGATCACCCTCGACGTGGCCCCTGCCGCGCCCGAGCGCAAGGCTCCGAGTCCCAGGCCGAGGATCGGAGGCGCGGGGGCCGTCGTCGTGGACGAGCAGCGCGAGGTCGGACAGATCGCGCTCTCGGGAAGCGCAGCTCCCGTGCGGCTCGACGAGAGTGCCGAGGTTCGTCCGAGCGGCACCGACTCGATCAGGATGGGGGAGGTGGAGGTCGGAGGCCGGAAGAAGGTCGCGACCGCGGAGTCGCAGGACGGCGTCGCGGTGGGTCGCGTGCTGTCGCCCACGCAGCAGAGTTTCACGGCCACCGACGCGAACACCTCGAGCACGGCGATCCAGCGCACGGCCGAGGGCAGACGGGTCCAGGTCGAGAAGTTTGCGGTTGACAGGGACCAGGAGGTGGCGGCCACCTCCGAGAAGGGCGGCGCGGTGGCGACCGGGGACGTGCAGGAGCCTCGCGCGGGCGACGACTTGACCGACCTGCTGCCGGATGCCGCGAGGGGAGCCGAGCCCGAGCCGAGGGCGGACGCGGCCTACGTGGCCGTCAAGATGATGCTTCCCGAGTTCGAGTGGAATAGGGACCGCCCTCTCGCGCAGCGCGTCGAGGACGCGATGAAACACGTCAAGAACCCGATGTACGTGAAGGGCATCCTGGCGGTGGAGACCGAGCACGGACGCGAGGCGATCAAGAAGGCCCTGGCGGACGAGCTGTCGGGAAAAAAGGCCAAGAAGGCCAAGAAGAACGTGAAGGGCAAGGAGGCGGCCGCGAAGGCCTGACCTCGGTTTTCGGCCGATGAGGGCTCTTCTTGTGAGAGCCCCCGCCGTGTCTTTTTCACGTAACGCAGGCAGCCAGGCCGGATGGGCCCTGATCTCCGGGGGCGTGAGCGCCGCCAGGGTCGAGGCGCACCGTCTTCACCAGATGATCAACAAGGTCCTGAAGCTCGTGGAGGCGAGCCCCGAGAAGGAGCACCTGTACCGTCTTGCCGGGGACCTGATCGTGGACGTGCCCCGGCGCCTCGAGAACCTCGAGAAGGAGCTCGACCAGACGAGTTACGCGTTGTCCATTATGGGCAAGGACCACCTCAAAGACCGCCTGCCGATCTCGAACCGCAACCTCGTGGACGAGACGGTTCAAGGGGCCAGGGCGTTCGGAGTGCCGATGAGGCGCGGCTCTCCGCGGAAAGTCCTTGAGCGCCACCTCGCGCGCCGCGTGGCCCGTCGCAGTCTCGGGAGGGGGTGACGTGCCCGACTTCGGGATCCGACTGGCGCTGTCCGAGTTCGGAAAGGCCGTCGAGGGGAAGCGCTTCAGGCACCCTGAGACGGGGAACATGGTGCTCTACACGTCGCTCCCCATGGCGGAGCAGCATCGGATCTACGAGGCCTGGAAGGCGTACAGGCAGGGGATCGCCGACGCGCCGAAGCAGGGCACGAAAGTCGACGACGTGACGAGCCTCGGCGTCGGCGACCGGATCCGGGTGCTGGGACCAACCCAGACCGTCGACGCCGTCGTGACGCAGACGGGAGCCTCGAGCGCGTTCGTGCGCCGAGTGGACCCGAAGACGGGCAAGCCGAGCGGCAAGACGTTCAACGTGACGCAGGACGCGGTGGAGGCGTTCGAGATCCAGAAGCTCCCGGAGGGGAAGGTCCCCGAGTCCGAGAAGAAGAAGCCTCCTCCAAGGCCCGAACCCCCGCCGTTCAAGATCGACGACCGGTGGGACCGCCTTGAACTCGATGATGTGTTCGAGGACGACGTCGTGGCCTACCGGGAGGGGGACAAGACGTACATGGGTCGGGTCATGCGGATAGATCTGCCGCATGAGAAGGCCAAGAAGGCGACCGGGATCTGGGTCGCGCGGATCGATCCGAAGACGGGCAAGCGGACCGACAAGAAGATGCACATGTTCGGTCCGAAGAGTCTCAAGGACTCGAACGTGAGGCTCGTCCCTATCGAGGAGCATCCGCAGGCGTGGAGCGGCTACGCGGACTATGGCTACCCGCAGGGGTGGGGCGGCTACGAGGACGTCTACTCGGGCCCGATGCCGAAGCACAAGCCGAAGCCGCTCACTCCCGAGGAGAAGGCCGAGCTCGAGGAGAAGCGGAAGGAGCAGGAGGAGGAGAGGAAGCGACGCGAGAAGGCGCGGAAGAAGGCCGTCGAGCGCATGGGCGAGACTGGCGAGCCCCTGAAGGCGGTGAAGGACGCTAAGGAGGGGGACGTGATCGCGTTCCACTGGGACGGCGACGTGGTCCACGCCCGCGTGATCGAGGCCAAACCCGACGTGTTCTTCACCATCGACGTCGACCCGAAGACCGGCGAGGTGCTCGAGGAGACACGGTACGACAGCTGGCGCTCCTACGACCTCGACAAGCACGACGTGCACGAGGTCGACGACGAGCACAAGCCCGACGACCCGTGGAAGGAGAACGTCCGCAAGATCCTGAAGTCCCTCAAGCGTCTGCCCGAGGATCCGAAGAAGTTCTTCCGGCAGGACAAGGAGGCCGAGCTCGTCGACCTCAGCAAGATCAAGCCGGCGAAGATCCGCCTCAAGGGCGTGATGAGCGCGAACAACTTGATGGCGAGCGCCGAGGAGGGCAAGTTCCAGAAGCGCAAGCCCATCTCGCTCGTCGACAACGGAGACGGCACCTACACCGTCCGGGACGGGAACTCGACGTACACGAACGCACGCCTATCTCAGTGGGAGCAGATCCCCGCCGTCGTCCGCACGGCCGAGGAGTGGGACCGCATCGACAAGGAGGAGGAGGAGCGTCGCAAGAAGCAGATCGAGCGGGCGAAGGAACTCGCGAAGCACCGCCCTCCCGGACTCACCTGGACCGGCTTGGCCGAGCAGTACGGATTGGGACAGCAGCAGGGTCTCATGTTCCCCTCCGTTCACGGCGGTCCCGCGGGCGGCAAGTGGAAGCCCTCCAAGAAGCCGCCCAAAGGACTTCCAGCTGGGTTCGAGGGACCTCCCGTCGGCGAGGTCAAGGAGCTGAACAAGGGAGACCTGTTCGGGTGGAAGGCCACTGACGACACCTGGTACGTGGGGCGCGTCGTCGGGCGCAAGGGGAAGTCCCACGCGACGTTCGAGGTCCTGCACCCCGAGACAGGACGGCCCCTGGAGAAGCGCACCCGCACCCTTCGCGACACCCTGCTCGAGAAGATGAAGGTGTGCCACCTGTCGGACTACGAGTTTCCCAAGGGCATGCAGAAGGGGCCCAAGAAGCGCCCGAAGGAGGTCAAGGGACCCGTCATCTCCGACGCCATGGGAGCCGAGGAGGGCGACTGGCTCGGCTACGATCACAAGGGCCGCTGGTACGTGGCGCAGGTCTCCAAGGCGTACAAGGACGGGCTGGACGTCGAGGTCTATCATCCCGAGACCGGCGAGCGCATCAGGGGCCGCGACAGCCTCCTCACGGACCACGACATCCACGATAAGGTCATCCGGCTGCTCAAGGACTTCAAACCACCAAAGAAGAAGCAGGCCGCGGTCGAGGAGATGCGGCGCGTGCTGGCCGAGCTCAGGACGGCCTACCGTCCCCGGTGGCAGGATGTGCCCGGCTACAAGACGCTGGTGGACGAGGACTCCGAGAAGGGGATCCTGCCCTCGCAGACGGAGTCCGCACCGCCCGACCCGGGCCAGGACAGGCTGGACGCCATGTGGCCCGTCGAGGCTCCGAGGCCGCGCGAGAAGGAGCGCGCCCTCCCGCTGCCCTCGGATCACGACCGCCTCCGCGACAAGAGGATAGGTCCTACCTATTACAACAAGCCGCGCAAGGTGCCCTACCGCACCCTCTCCGTACCCGGCGAGGACTACGGCCACCCGACGAAGTTCGACTATTACTTCCCCACACGACGCCACGAGAACCTGGCGGCCGAGACAGACGACCCGTACGAGGAGGAGCCGACCGATGACCAGCTCGAGGTCGAGGGGGCGGGACCCTTCCCCACGCAGCACCAGAAGAACCAGGGAGGTACCGCGAAGACCTACTCGCGGCGCCGGTACATGCGAGAGCGCGAGAAGAAGAAGAGGGAGGAACGCAAGGAGTATCGGACGCGCGGGAAGCGACTCCCGGCGGAAAAGCTCAAGCGGAAGTACAGGCGCATGTACCCGCACAGGTACGAGCGCAGGGGCATCGGGGTAACGACGCCGGCCGAGCGCAGCCGAGAGTGGCGCCGCGAGCAGGGGGAGGAGAAGGAGCGCGAGGAGAGGCGTCGGAGTGCCAGCCTCGAGGCCCTAGCCGACGCCGTCGCGATCCTCGGCCTCGAGCTCGACGCGGCGAACTGGCCCGTCAACTGGAACACGCACGTCAAGAAGACGAAGCCTCCCGAGCAGCTCGACCAGAACTACCAGAGTCCCGGAAGCGTGCCGCGCGACGACCCCTCCAAGCAGAGGGGGGAGTCCCTGCGCGCCCCAGACCTTCCGGCCAAGCCGCAGCGCGGCCTGAAGTGGGAGGTCGAGCCCCCAGCCCCGGGCGGGCTCGACTACCCCATCACGGACATCAACAACCCCACGGACGGCTCGGGGAGGGTCATCCCGATGTCCTACTACACGGAGCTCGTGAACCGGACCCAGGCCGAGCCCGATCCGCGCCAGGACAGGTACCTGCGCAACGACAACTTCGAGGTGAAGGTCGCCTACACGCTGCCCGAGATCCTCAAGCGCGTGGACTCGAAGATCAAGATGCGGGCACAGGACTACGTGCCGAGGCTCGCGCGGACGGACACGAAGAACTGGATCTGGCACTGGAAGGTCGGGGACCACACTGTGAAGGTCCAGGCGTTCAAGCGGGGCCGGGCCGAGAAGCTCCCCAAGCTCAACCTCAGGATCTCCTGCTCGTGCCCCTACTGGCGATGGTGGGGCCCGGCGCACTGGGCGACGCGGAACGACTACCAGAGCGGCACCGCGCCGGGGACGGCCACCTATCCCCGCGTCCGAGATCCCGCCCACTGGCGCCCCCTCTGCAAGCATGCCTACGCCGTCCTCCAGAAGTCGCTGGACTTCTTCGTGCGACCCGAGAAGAGCCCGCTCAGGAAGCTGGGAATCCGGTTTTCCTTCGATGGGGAGGACGCAGTAGAGGTCGAACCCGTGAGCGACGACTCAGCGGTGCGCGTGGCGCGGACGACGGTCGAGCGCGAGCTCGGACGCCGGGTGGCTGCCCGGTATCTTGGCCGGAAGGAGACCTAGGGATGCCGCTCTACAGCTACCACTGCGAATCCTGCGACCGCGACTTCGACGAGATGGCGAGGCTGGCCCAGTACCAGGACCCTCAGCCGTGCCCCCTCTGCGGAGCGATGGCGCCTCGCGTGATCGGGGGTCGATTCCCGGGCTTCATCCTCGCGGGCGACGGGTGGGCGAGCAAGAACGAGCGCATCCGGGGCCAGATGCAGAAGAAGAACGAGCGCCTGGCGGCCAAGGAGCGTGAGATGAGGGGAGACGGCATGCTGCCGTCGCTCCAGCCCAACGTGGGAGGCGAACGCACGAAGTCCTGGGCAGACGCCGCCAAGCTCGCCAAGGAGAAGGGCAAGGACACGAGCGGGTACGAGCGGCTCGCCCGTCAGGAGGGTAAGTCCGCATGAGCTTCCCGATCCCCACCCCCAACGTCCTGGACCGGTCCGCGGGACACGCGGTGCTCCAGTACGTCAACGATCCCAACATCCTCGGATACCGGCTCAGGGTGGCCGATAACCTGGACAACGCCTACGGGGCCGCGAACGGCGTGGGCGGTGCGGGGACGTTCGCCCTGACGGCCCTGGACGCGAACCGCGGAACCGTCCACGTGACGAAGACAATTCGCATGCGCCGGACGGCGCTGTCGGGCGACTCGGTTCGAGGCCAGACTCGCATGGTCTTCGATCCCGGCGAGTTCTTCGGCGCGAGTCCGGTGGTGCCCCCCGACAGCAGCCTGTGGTTCGTTCGAACGCAGATCCGGACGGTGGCGTCCCCCACGTTTCCCGTGGGAGCGGACAACACGAACCAGTCGATCATCAGCATCGTGCAGGACCCCGAGTTCTTCTCCGTGCCCCGACCGGCCCTGACGCTCTACGGAACCGCGCCCGCCATCGGGGCCGTTCCGGGCCTCCCGGCCCCGCCTCAGGCGATGGTGTTCGGAGTCCCGGCGTTCGCGGACGCCATGGTCGTCACCAACCACGGAGCAGCTCCTCTCTACTTCGGCGCCGCCCTGGATCAACCTCTCATGCAGATCGACGCCGGGACCAACATCTCGCACGCGAGCGGCATGAAGGACGAGATCGTGATCTGTGCCGCGGGCGCCAACCCACAGTTCTCGGTGCTGCTCTCCACCGTCACGGGGATGCGCTAAAGGCTGGCTCGGCATGAGTTTTCCGATTCCCACCCCGAACGTGCTGGACAGGTCCAAGGGCTTCATGCTCCTCCAGTACATCAACGACCCCAACATCCTCGGCTACCGGGTCCGGGTCGCGAACAGCCTCAACGAAGCTTACGGGCCGTTCAACGGGTTGCCGCTCGCCCTGGCAGGCACGACGGCGCTCTTCGACGTGGACCGAGACTGCACGTTCATCTCCAAGGCGATTCGTCAGCGAAGGACGGGCATCTCCGGGGACACGACTCGAGGGCAGACGCGGGCCATCTTCGATCCCAACGAGTTCTTCGGTCTGAGCGCGCAGGTTCCCCCGGACAGCGGGCTGTGGTTCGTTCGAACGCAGATCCGGACGGTGGCCAGTCCGGCCTTTCCCGGTGCGCCCGCGGACAACACGAACCAGTCGATCATCGACATCGTCCAGGACCCTGAGTTCTTCTCCGTGCCGCGTCCGGCGCTGACCCTGCACGGGAGAGCGCCCGACCTGCCCGGGGCAGCTCCCGGGTCCCCTGCGCCACCTCAGGCGATGGTGTTCGGGGTTCCCGCGTTCGCGGACGCCATGGTCATCACGAACCACGACGCGGCATTCCCGCTGTACTTCGCCGCCGCCCTAGACCAACCCCTCATGCAGATCGACGCCGGGACCAACATCTCGCACGCGAGCGGCATGAAGGACGAGATGGTCATCTGCTCGACCGGCGGGAATCCCGACTTCTCGCTCCTGATCTCCACCGTGACCGGGATGCGCTAGCGCCGCGCTATCGGTTATCCGTTTATAGGCCCCTTCAATACAGGAAGGGACAGCCTTCTGCCCTCAGTCCGGCAACGGAGGAGTTTCACGATGCCATTCATCATCATGCGGAGGAGCGACATCCCGAACGGGGTCCTGCAGGTCGACGACCTCAAGCCGAACGACTCGCAGCGTAACTACACGCTAGATCCCCCGGGCCAGAGTGGGTACGTCCGAAACATCCCCGCGAACGAGACCGTCGTCACGGTCGGCGCGGGACCGATCCTCATCCTGCGCGACGTCTGCGGGCTCGCAGGCTACCTGATCGACAACGTGGAGGACAGCGCCGGGACGGCCATCACGGCAGCGGTCGCCAACACCGCGTCGGCGGCGATCATAGTCCGGGCGCAGGCGGCCCTCACGGTTCAGACGGCCGACGTCGACGCGGAGCTCGTCGCCGCCGGTGCAGGGGCCGGCACGGGCCTCACGGCTGGCAACTCGACCGGTCTCCTCGTGGAGTTGCTGAGCCTGCTCTCCGGCGCGGTGTACGACCTTCCGGCGGGCAGCGAGGTCGAGACGGCGGCCAACCTCTTCAACGCGACCCGCATGGGTTCGTTCGTGACGACGCCCGGAGTCAAGTTCGTTCGACAGACGGGCGCCTTCAACGTCTCGAACGGCGCGGGGGACCTGTTCAGGTACAAGCAGGCGAACTTCGAGTACGCCGGCGTGCTTGGCCCCGCCATCACGGTCTACAGCAACACGGGCGCCATCCTGTAAGGAGGTCTGAAGATGCCGTACATCATCATGAAGCGGAACGACATTCCCGACGGGACGCTCCAGGTCACCGACCTCGAGCCCAACACCTCGCAGCGGAACCTCACGCTGGAGCCCGTGGGTCAGACGGGTTACGTCAACGCGGTCCAGAACGACACCGTGGTGCTGTACCAGCCGGGCGGCGGCGGGACCCCGATCCTGCTCCGCTGGCAGGCGAGGGGGCTCGGCGCGTGGCTCGGGACCAACGTGAACGACGGGACCGGCGTCCAGGCTCAGGGGGTGATGACTCCGACGCTCACGCCGCTGACCGGAATCGGCGCCCCGTACTTCACGATCAACGGGGTCATCTTCGTGGCGACGGCCGGTCCCATCCCCCCCGGAATCCCGGGGGTGTTCGACGCCACGCTTCCGCTAGGGCCCGGTCCCGGCACCATGAGCTGGGACATCGCCACGCGGATCAACGACGTCGTCAACGGGCTGAACGGCATCGTCGTCGCCACGCCGGACGTGCCCGCACCCGGCGACGTCCTGGTTCAGGCCGTGGCCGTCGGCACCGCCGGCAACGCCATCGACTTCACGGACGTGTCTCCGTTCCCCGGCGAGATCGCGATGGTGCCTCCGGGCGGGTTCCTGGCCGGGGGCGCGGACGCCGACTCGCTCACGGCCGCGGAGATCAACACGAGCTCGGCGGCCATCCTGGCCCTGTACGCGTACGGAAACCTCACGGCCGGCGCGGGAGTCCTCAACCTGGCGGCCATCAACGGCGCGATGGCGGCGGGCGCCATCACGGCGGCACAGCTGCCCGAGGTGCTCGACATCCTGGCAGGTCGTCGCTACGTCTGTCCCAAGGACGTGCAGATCGACGCGGACGGGACCACGTTCGACGTGCAGCCCCCCGTCGGCACCACGGGCGGCCCGGGCTTCGTGGCCGGGAGCTATCGCAACCTGTTCGCGAACGACGGCCTTCCGCTCTCGTTCGTCGTCGGCCAGCTTGCCCAATTCCGCGACAACGGCTTCATCTACCGCGGCGTCGCGGGCAACCCGAACGGAGAGGCCGTGGTCGTCTACAACGACGACGGAACCCTGTACACCCCGTAAGGAGATCAGGAAATGGCTGAAGTTTTCCTCATCATGCGCCGCACGGACATCCCCGACGGGGTACTCCAGGTGGTGGACCTCTGGCCCAACACGTCGAGCAAGAACTACATCTACCCGCCGGGCCTCGGCCAGACGGGATACGTTCACAACATCCCGACGCCGGTCATCGCGGGCAGCGTGGCCGCGGGTCCGCCGGTCGCCGCGACGGCGGATCTGACCGGAGTCGCGGCCTACCTGATCGGCAACATCGACACCACCGCCGGTGCGGGGAGTCCCCCGTTCACGGGGGCCCAGGCCGCCGCGGCCGCCGCGGGTCTGGTCGCCATCGCCCAGGCGGGAACCGTTCTCAATCTGGCGGCCGTGGACGCCGTCCTGGCGGCCGTCGTCGCGGGCACCTCCCTGACCGGTGGTGGCTCGACGGGCGTCCTCACGGAGCTCCTGAGCGTCATGGCGGGTGCCGGGTACGAGATCACGAGTGGCACCGCGATCTCGGACGGGGCCGGAAACTTCGCCGGTCGCGTGGGCGCCTTCGTGCCGGGCGTCTACAAGCAGCTCTACGACACCGGGTACTTCCTGCTCTCGAGCTGGAACGGGAACATCTCGCTGATGGAAGGCCCGAACTTCACCTACGGCGGAGTCACGGGAGCGGCGATCACGACCTACTCCGCCACCGGCACCATCGTCGTGCCGTAGGTCTTCGGGACGCCGGCCACGTGCGGGTCGGCGTCCTTCTCCTCCCCCTCTCGGGGACGGCCAAACCAGACATAGGAGATGGAATCATGACGGACAGACCAGACGAGAAGGGCAACGGGTACAGGACGAGCGACCTGTACTACGCCGCGTACCTGAAGGTGGCGGGAGTGAACCTGCTTGGCACCAAGAGAGAAGGCGGCCGCGTCTTCTTCCTGTTCGAGGACGGAGAGGGCCTCCGCGACCTCAAGCAGCAGTACTACAACCGCTCGAGCAAGGTGCCGGCCCTGACGTACGCGGACGAGATCAAGGTCATGAAGGCCCTGACCCACGACGACAGAGGAGACGGTGCCCGTGCGCCTTGAGCAGCTGATCGACGGCAACGACGAGGTCCAGCAGCACGTCGCCGCCGAGCGACGAAAGCAGGGTCTCACCGCCGTCTCCCCCATGGCCCGTCGGGCGATAGAGAAGGAGATCCTGCCCCAGATCGAGGAGAGTGTGATCTCGGCGGAGAGCGCGGAGGACCTGTGCGCCTCGACCAAGCGCTCCATCGAGGCCGCGTTCAGCTACAAGAACGAGATCTACACGCGCCTCGTCAGCTACAAGGGCATCGACCAGTCCGACCAGCAGTTCCTCGCCGACCTCGTGATCGTCATGGACGAGTGGCTCCGCGGCGTCAAGGCGGCCCTCGAGAGGAAGGAAGAGGAGGAGGTCGAGGAGGAGCCCGAGAAGCGGGAGGTCGAGGTCACCGTGAAGGTCGAGACCGAGGCCTCGAAGGAGCGGGAAGGGGTCGTCGTCAAGGACGTCGAGGGCGGCGCCGAGATCGACGAGCGCGACCCCTCCGCCGTGTTCGACCTCAGAGACGTGAGGTTGTAGCCCGTGTCGGTCTCGTTCAACGTCGGCCAGGAGCTCGGCCGGAACGACCTCTCCATCTTCCTCGTGGACGAGTTCGGCGTTCCGGTGAACGCCGCCGAGATCAGCTTCGCCATCTACTTCGTGGACAAGAGCTCGGGTCCGCCGGGCGTCGAGGTGCTGATCCCCCCGCTCGAGCGAACTCCCGTGAACCCGGCCGTCGGGGAGTACTACGCTGCCGTTCTCGTCCCTCCCGGGGCCTCTCCCGGTGACTACCGGATACGCTGGAGCTTCAGGAGGACCCTCGCGGACGAGATCCAGGAGGTCGTGCAGGAGTTCGGGGTGAGCGATCCCTCCGCCTGCACGGACGGGCAGCCGCTCTTCTCGGCCTGCGTGGCGAGCCTGGTGGACAAGTTCAGGTACGCCGTCCGAGACGCGAACCCGGACCGCAACTACCACTTCCGGCCCCCCGAGCAGGAGGGAGTCGTCAAGAAGTACAACCGGGTCTTCGGCTACATCTGGGAGGACCACGAGATCGTGGTCTTCCTTGAGATGTCCCTCGACTGGTTCAACTCTCTTCCGCCCGAGACGGCCGAGATCAGCACCCTCGACATGCTGTGTGCGCGCAAGCCCAACTGGCGCACCTTCATCATCTGGGGGGCCATCGTCCACGCCATGTTCGCGTTGGCGGCGAATTGGGTCGCCGACGAATTCTCCGTGGACGGCGAGACTCTCGTACGCGTACACTTGCCGGAGGGGGGCACGTGTGAGCTTCCGATTTCCGAACTCTACGAGATCTGTGTAGAGGATGCTGACTAAGCGACAGGTTCTTCAAGAGTACGGCTTCAACGCGAAGACGTTCGACGCGTTGATCGAGACCGGCATCGTAAAGGTCGTTGTGCGCCCAGGAAAACGGAAAACCGTCTTCGTCCCGAAGGCGAGCTTAGACAGTCTCCTTGAGGGTGAGCACTATGTCGTGTGTCGGTGTTGTGGTTCCCGTCAGGCACAGATCTCGACCAAACACCTACGGTCTTGTGCTGGCGTTTCCCTTCAAGAATATCGTGAAAAGTACCCGGACGCGTTTCTTATGGCTCGTTGGACGGCTAGGAGGCGGTGCAAGACTCCGGTACAGCGCGCGGCGCAAAGCGAGAAACTGAAGGCTAGATTCACGACCAAGGTCGGAGAGGAGACGAGGCGCGTCATCTCCGAAGCGTCGAAGCGTATGCACGAGAAGGGGTACCGAGACCGTGCCACCGTGCATCTAAAATCTCTGAACCAGTCTCCCGAGATGAGGGAGATGCACAGGACACACACTCAGGCGCGCTGGAATCAGGGAACCTTACGAGAGACGGTGACCTCGTGGCATGCCGAGAACCGTGAGCGATCCCTGGCTTCAATCGCCCATGCCCGTAGACATCTCCAAAGGATAAGCAGGCCTCACCGAAAGATGAAGGCGGCGATGAAGGAGGCGGGCTTGCAGGAGTTCCAGACGGAGTACCCGGTCGCCTGGTATTCCATCGACGAGGCAATGCCCGGTCTGCGTCTCGCTGTCGAAGTGGACGGTTGTTACTGGCACGGGTGTGAAAGTTGTGGGATGCCTGGGACGTCTCGGATTCGTCGCATTGACAAGTCCAAGCAGACTTACCTGGAAAACCGAGGGTGGACGGTGCTCAGATTCCCGGAACACCGGATCAACCGGGATGTCCAGGGTTGCGTCGCGGAGTTGTTGACCATCGTGAATGAGATGGGAGGGCCGTCGTGATCGAAAACGACATACGTCGCGCCATCAGGGAGGCATACAGGGCTGGCACCCTTGCGGTGGAAGCGGTGGAACCGGACTCTGGTCGCGTGGTTCGACGGCCACTGGAGAAAGTGATGCGCCACGACGTGCGTCACAAGCGGGCTTTTCGCGTGGCTACCGAGAGGGGAGACGTCATCGCGACGGAGGACCACTCCTTGTTCCTTCGGGCCGAAAATGGCATCAGAGAAGTCCAGACGAGCCACCTCGTGGCCGGAGACCGGATTGTCGCTGTCGCAGACGGTGATGTGGTGGGGTTGGAAGTTGTTCACATCGAGGAGGTTGATACGCGGCAGCACATGTATGATCTGTCGGTTCCTGGACCGGAGAATTTCGTGATCGCGAACGGAATAGTGGCGCACAACTCGTATAGCATCGGAGGAATCAGCCTCGATCTCGAGCGGTCGTCGAAGTACGAGAGCCTCAAGTCCAACGCCGAGGGACAGCTCGACAAGGCTGCCGAGGCCAAGGCGCGGACCGTGAAGTTCATCCGCGGTCTACAGCAGCCGAAGTTTGGATTCGGCGTGAGGTCGTCCTTCGGCCCCCAGGTGGGTCGAGGGGTTTTGTCGCCCCGCTCGTTCGTTTAGTGAGGTTTCTCACATCGGCTTGATTTCCTTCATCCTCCTGACTCGGTTACATTGTTACGAGTGACCGAGATTCGCTGTCCCGCGTGTCAGAAGCTCCTCTCGTCTCCCAAGGCCGTCCCCAAGCACACGAACGGCTGCCCAAAGTGGGACGAGGTGATCGGTGTGCCGCCGTCAGAGTTCGACTTCGACAGGCACTTCCGGCGGGGTCTCTGGGCTCCTGAGAAGGTCGAGAACGAGGACTACGTCCGTTGCCTGCTCTGTGCCGCCGAGGGCGCAGAGGTCCGCGTGAAGCGTCTGAGCGACCACCTCAAGCGCGTGCACGACGGCATGGAGCGCAGGGGGTACGAGGAGCGGTTCCCCCGAGCCCCGGTCGTCGCCCGTTCGTCGGGGGCAAAGCGGAAAGAGACGACCCGACGGAAGTACGGCGTGGACAACGTAGGGCAGAGCGATGGGGTCAAGGAGAAGACGCGCCGGGCTGCCCGAGAGAAGTACGGGGTCGATCACCACCTCCAGGCCGAGGAGGTGAAGAAGCGTCGGGCCGAGACGAACCTTGAGCGCTACGGGGCCGAGAATGTGTTCAGGGCGGAAGGTGTGAAGGAGAAGATCCGCACATCGATGCTCGAGCGTCACGGGGCCGAGAATCCTCAGCGGGTTCCCGAGATTCGGCAACGCACGCGGCGGACCATGTTGGAGCGGTACGGGGCCGTCTCGTTCCTCCAGTCCGCAGCTTGGCACGCCGCGCTGGCGCGTGCTCGGGGAGAGCGCGAAAAGGCCCGGAGAGAGGGGTTGATCGCCTCGGGCCGCTACGAGGTCTGTCCCCACTGCGACGAGGTGTTCACCAAGGTCACGAGCCGTCACAAGGCCGTCTGCCAGGGTTGGCCCGACACGGAGGACCCGGAGCCGTGCCTGTGCGGACACGAGAGTACGAGCCTGACGCAGATGAAGCGCCATCGTCAGGTGTGCGTGGTGTGGCAGACGAGGGACGCGGACGCGGTGGCCCGTGCCCGTCGTGTTCGGACGATGCGGGAGCGTCACGGCGTGGAGAACCCGATGCAGTCGGAGGAGTTCCGTGCCCGGGCGGCGCGGACGAACCTCGAACGGTACGGGGCCGAGAGCGTGTTCGCCCGTGAGTCCAGCAAGTTCGACGAGCTGCAGGCGTCGCTCGAGGGCAAGCGCCCGGTGCTGCGTGGTGAGGACAACCCGTTCTCGAGACCCGAGGTCCAGGAGAAGATCCGGGAGACGATGCGCGAGCGCCACGGGGCCGAGAATCCTCAGCAGGTTCCCGAGATCCGTGCCCGGACGAGGGCGACCAACCTCGAGCGGTGCGGGCACGAGGAGACGCTGGCGTCTCCCGAGATTCGCGAGCGCATCGCGGCGACGAACGAGGAGCGCTACGGAGGACCCGCGCCGTCGTGCTCTCCCGAGGTGGTCGAGCGGCAGCGTCGGACGAACCTGGAGCGCTACGGGGTCCCGTGGACGGCGATGGACCCCGAGGTGCGACGCAAGCAGCTCGAGACGATGGAGGCGAGATACGGTTCGCACTTCTTCGCCTCCGGGGAGGGCAAGCGTCGCGTGGTCGAGGGCATGCAGGCCAAGTACGGCGTGGACTACTACGCGCAGGTCGAAGGGTTCTGGGAGCAGCAGGTCGAGCGGTTCGTGGAGAAGTACGGGGTCACGCATCCGCTCCAGCTCGCGGAGTTCTTGGACAAGCGCCGGGAGACCTGCCAGGAGCGCTACGGTGTGGACAACCCGCTCCAGAGCCCGGAGATCATGGCGAAGGTCGTGGCCACCTGTTTGGATAGGTATGGGGCCCCGACAGCTCAAGAGGCACCGCAGGTCAGAGAGAAGACCATCCGCACCTGTCTTGCCAAGGTCGGCAAGACGTTCCCGGAGTACGAGATTCCCGCATCCTCCGAGGAGAACCTGATCGAGCGCTACGGCGTCACGCATCCCCAGAGCGACCGAGACTACGCATCCTACTTCCTGCACCAGATGGGCGAGTCCACGAAGTTCGGCCCGAACGGCCTCGAGCGTCGCGTGGCCAAGTTGGAACCTCGGCTCGTGTACACGGGCAATCGGAGGTTCTGGCGGTGGCTCCCGAAACTCGGTCACCACAAGAACCCCGACTTCATCCTGCCGGGACCCGATCCCGGTAAGCCGAAGAAGGGCGTGACGAGGGTCGTCGAGGCGTTCGGCGACTTCTGGCACTCGCGGATGTTCACGGGAAGGGCGCCGTTCGACCACGAGCAGGAGCTCGTCGAGGCGTACGCCGAGGTCGGGCTCGAGTGCCTGGTCGTCTGGGAGTCCGAGGTCAAGGAGGATCCCGACGACGTCCGCGAGCGCCTGGCGTCGTTCGTCGAGGTTCGATGATCGCTTGATGGGATCCTCTCCGTAGGAACCCTCCTTGAACTGGACCGTCGACCTGCGAGAGGGAGACACCTCCTACACGTACACGTGGGACGAGTACGAGCTCCGACCGACGATGTCGGATCGCACGGGAAAGTACCTCATCGTCTTTCGAGGCGTCCCCCTCGACGGCAAGCCCCGGTGCCTGAGCCTCTCCCGACGACGGGCGCTGGAGCACGCGGCCCGGAGGGGGGTCCGTGAGTAGGCCCAAGAGGCAGGTAGGTCCGAGGCCCGTCGTCTCCAAGGTGCCGCGTCCGAAGGTCGTCGTGCCGCTCCCGATCAAGGGACAGCTCGGCGCGGGAGACCTCGTCAAGAAGGTCACGACTGCCCTGGGAATCCGATCCTGCTCGGGCTGCGAGCAGCGCCGCCGGAGGTTGAACCGAGCGCTGGTGTTCGGGCGCAGGCGAGCCCGCTGACGCCTTCGTGAAAAGGCGATGACGGCCCCGTGGCGGCCGGTAATCGCTGAATAAGCCGGAGTAGGCAGGGGCCGGTGCGCCCCGCGCCCGGATCTTCGCAGTGGCCCAGAGCAACATCGTCGCCGTCCTGATCGTCCGGTGCACCCACACCGGGGTCTACGCTGACGGACGCCCCAACACGGCGTCGGTGACCCTCTACGACCTCGACGAGATCACCATCCAGAAGAACCGGACCCGCGCGGTGCCGGTGCCTCCGGGCGGCTACGTGGACATCCCCATCTCCACGCGCACCTTCGTCAGCTACCACGAGGGTGCGATCTGCAAGCACGTCGCGAACGGCGAAATCACTGCCGAGGTCATCTTTCAGATGCGGGAGGCGGGCAACTGCGGAGGGCCCGCCGGGACGGGACAGGCGCTTCGACCCGCGGTCCTGAACGCCGAGCGCGTCGCCGACGAGCTCAGGCTCGTCATCCCCGACAACGTCGTTCCGACGAACCTCGACTCGGTCGGCTTCCTCGAGGGCGAGGCCGTCACGATCACCGGCCTGACGGGCGCCTTCCAAGGTCTCGACGGGGACTACGTCATCGAGGAGGTGGCGCTGGGCACAGGCCTCGCGGGGGCGCAGGCCGGGAGCTACCTGGTCGTGGTCCCCTCCGTGGGACCGGACATCGCCGCCGCGACGCTGTCGGGCGTCAACCTGTGCCTCACCTCGGAGTGCGGCGGCGGTCGGGTCGTCGCGCAGTTCAACAGCGGAGGCGACACGGGCGGTCTGGGTCCCGACGTCTACGGATACATCGGCGGCCAGCTGTTTCCGAACGCCGGAGGCGGCGGAGCTCCCGTCGACGCGACCTACGTGACGATGTCGCTCAACCCGACGCTGACGCAGGAGCGCGTCCTGACGCCCGGCACCGGCGTCGGCATCGTGGACGGGGGCGCCAACAATCCTGTCACCGTCAGCGTCACCGCGACGCTCTCGCAGATCCTCGGCAACGGGAACTCCACGGGCGGCTTCGACATCGTCGTCTCGACCGGGGACCGGATCGTCGGACAGACGGACCTGGTGCTCGATCCCGGCGCGGGACCCGGCGACAACGTGGTCATCGACGGCCTGACGTGGCCCTCGGCCGACGGCCTGGCGGGGCAGGCAGTCGTCACGAACGGGCTCGGCGTCCTGAGCTTCGCGAACCCGGCCCCAGCCCTCCACGCCCCGACCCACGTCCATCTCGGCACGGACGAGGTCGACGGAGACAAACTCGACATCGACTTCGTCCCGGTGAACTACGTGCGCACCCCCGTCGCGCCGTGGTCGACTAGCGTCGAGGAGCTCGCCTCGCACCTCAAGGGCATCGACAACGCCCTGGCGGCCGCGGGCACCACGGCGGTCCTCCAATGGGGCAACGAGAACGTCGGCAGCAGCACGGCGACCAGGTACCTCGATCCCGGATACGAGCAGCGCCTGGCCCCCCTCGGCACGGGCCTCATACAGCTGAGAACCCCGCGAGCCGGGACCCTCCGGAATCTCTACATCCGGCACAACAGTCCGGGCGGCACGGGAGTCACCATCACCTACACGGTCCGCGTCAACGGGGTGGCGAGCGCCCTGGCGGTGGGACTCGCGAGCACGGCAGCCAACGCCCAGAACACGGTCAGCTCGGTCGTCGTCGCGGCCGGTGACCTCGTCGACATCGAGGTCACGAAGATCGCCGTCGCCGGGGGAGCCTCGATAGCCCCCGAGGCCACGGTGGAGGTGGCCGCGTGAGCACCTTCCGCTACCGCTGGATCGGGATCTCGTCGAGCAACCTGGACAACCTGGTCGAGGCTGGCTCGGGCGCGAGCCGAACGGCGCTCTTCCGGGCCCCGTTCGAGGAGGTCACGCTGGCCGACGACACCCGGTCGCCCGAGCTCGACTACCTCATGGGACAGCTCGGATACTCCCCCGACTCGACGGGTCCGACCGTGGTCGTCACCTCGGGTCCCTACACGGTCGGCACGGAGTACAACGTCCTCGTCAACGCGTCCACGGGGCCCGTCTTCGTCGACCTGCCGCTCACGGCGAGCCGGCTCGGGAACGACGTGCTGGTCATGAAGATCGACGCGAGCACCAACGCGGTCACGGTGCGCAGGTCGGGGGCCGAAACCATCGACGGGCAGACCACGCAGGTCCTCGACCAGCAGAACGAGGCGCTCCTCCTGATCGGAGACGCCTCGACCGCGAACTGGCACATCTCGGCCAGTCGCCGGGGCTCGGACATCTCCTACGACAACAGCCTGACGACGACGATCACGGCGACCGATGTCCAGAACGCCATCCAGGAGATCGTCAACAACGACCTCACGGCGCTCGAGGTGTTCACGGCCGGGGAGGCGCTTCAGGTCGGGGACGTGCTCACTCTCAACTCCGCCGGGAACGTCATTCGCGCGAATTCTTCTATCGCGGGCGCCATCTGGGAGGTGATCGGGGTGTCTAGGCAGGCCGTCCTCGGCGGCTCTCTCGTCGAGGTCTTCACGAAGTCCGGATCGAGTCCGAACGCTCGATTCGGCGTGGTTCCGGGGGCGGCGCTGAACGGGCGCATCGTGTTTCTGGACTCTGCCTCGGGGCAGGCGACCACGACGCCACCCACGTCAAATGGGAACACACTTTTCACGATCGGGACGCTGCGAGGCGCGAACGGGGTGACGCTCACCCCCACGATCGTGTTCCGTCCGCAGTTCGTCGCGTTCCGAACCTAGAGGTGTGCTATGAGCGGAAACCAGACCGACAACCTTCTCCTGCTCGATCTCACCACGGGGTTGGCGCGCACGCCAGAGGTGGGCGGCACCCCGGACACGATCCAGCTGTCCACCGACGTGGAGCTGATCTCGGGCGCCAACATGCTGGTCGACGGAGACCTGACGGTCAACGGGACCACGACGACGGTCCACTCCCAGCAAGTCAACATCAGGGACAACCACCTCTACCTGAACGCGGACTACACGACCACGGTGGCGGAGACGGGTGGCCTCGTCATCAACGTCCTGCCGACGGCCACCGCGGACACCGTCGCGGCCGGAGGCTTCACGGCGGGCAACGGCGGCGTCAGCAACCCCACGGTCGTCACCACGGGCTCGGGCACGTTCTCGGCCGGCGACATCATCCAGGTCGCCGGCGCCAACGACCAGAGCAACGACGGGATCTTCGAGGTCTGGACCCACGTCGGAAACACGCTGACGATCAAGGGCATCGGGATCACGGGTGCGACCGTCCCGTGGGTGCTGAACGACTTCGCGACCGACGCGACGGCCGGCGGCGACATCCGCGTCGTCAACGTGAACGTCCTTGAGGGCAACTCGAGCGGTGACTGGCAGACGGCGATGGTCAATACCACGACGGGAATCGCCTACAGCACGCTCACGAAGCAGGGCATCGTCGACCTCCAGGAGGCGTACGAGCAGGGCAACACGATCACGACGAGCGCTACCTATGGCAACGTGGTGATCGCGGGCACCCAGCTGCTCCAGGTGACGGCGACCGGAGGCATCGACCTGAACACGCAGTTCGACGCGGACGTGACTGTGTTCGACGTGCAGATGACCGGGACGAATGGGTTCAGCATCGATGGCACCGCGACATCGAACATCGGCGTCGACTCCGGGAACCTGGATCTGGCGACGACGACGACGGGGGACATCAACATCAGCGCGATCCAGGAGCTCGACTTGGATGCCGGGACGACCCTGGTCGGGAACACCGCGAACGACGCCGACGCCTCGGGTCACGACATTACCTTCACGGCCGGTTCCTCGACAGCGGGAGGGGCGAATGGGGCATCCATCATCCTGACTCCGGGCGATGGGAACGTTGCTGGGGTGGCCGGTTCGGTGGACGTCACGGGACCGAACGACGAGGACGAGGCCATCTTCACCTTGGAGACGACGGGAACCAACGGCGACAAGATCGAGATGTTCGTCGGGGACTCGGACCCCAGCGGCGTGATTACCGGCTTGGCGGGCTCGCTGTTCTTCCGGGACACGGGAACCGGGGCGGAGGTGTACCTGAACACCTCCGCGAATTCGGGAACCGCCTGGACGGCACTGTCGACCGCGGCGGGCGCCACCCTCCAGTCGGCGTACGAGGCCGGGAACACGATCACGACGAGCGCCACCGAGGGGGACATCACGTTTCAGGGGACGGAGGACTTCATCGTGGGGGGCGGCGTCACCGTCGACTTCGACACGACGGACGCCATCAGCTTCGACGCCGACGTGGCCTCGAACTTCACGGTCGACGGCGGGAATCTGACGCTGAGCACCACGACCTCGGGAACGCTCGCCCTCACGTCGGCCGATGACATCCAGGTGACGTTCGAGGCCGGCAATGCCTCGGCCATGGTGTTCGACGACGGAGTCAACAACTACATCACCCTTGACTCGACGGCGGCGAACCAGGCCGTCGAACTCAACCAGTTCCTGGACCTCGTCGGCAAGGGGGGCGGCATCACCCTCACGGCTGGCGAGAGCCTGACGGCCGGCGACGTGGTCACGATTGAGGACACGACGGGGGACTGCATCAAGGCGGACTCCAACACGGGCGTAACCATTGACGGCCTCTGCATCGGGATCGTCGCCATCGGGGCCAACGACACGAATCCCGTGAAGGTGTTCACGGTTCCGGGGAGTCTGATCCCCGTGACCTTCGCGGCGGCTCCGGCCGCCAACCGCAACGGCGATCCCGTGTGGGTGAGCCAGACGCCGGGGGTCGCCACCCTCACGCCCCCCACGGCCTCCGGGAATGTCCAGTACGTGATCGGCATCCTCCAGGGGGCGGACGGGGCCAACACGAGCCCGCTCATCGTGTTCCAGCCGCAGTTCATCGCGGTGCGGCCCTAAGGAGTCTTGAACCATGAAGGTCACGCTCAACGTCGAGTTCAAGGTGGAGCCCGAGAAGGAGCTCACGAGGAAGGAGGAGGCCAACATCACGGGGATGATGGTCCGGATCGTGAGGCGTCGACTCGGCGCGCTGATCGGGCGCCGACTCGGTGGCGAGGTGCAGCCTGTCGGATGGGAGGTAACCGTCCAGGGCGTCGAGGTCTCTGGACAGAGCAGGATGAGGTGAAGCCGCTCAGATGGCGAACCAGGTCGACAATCTGACGCTCAACGACGACACGACGGGACTCATCCGCACCGTCGACGTCGCCAACGACGACCTGTTCCTGTCGGTTGACCTCACCCTCCAGAGCGGTGCCGTCCTCACCGCGGACAATGTCAAGAGAGGAACTGCCGATCCCAACGCGGGCGGCGGAACGCCCGGCAACGAGGGGGACATCTATCAGCGCATACTGGCCGCCACCGGCGAGCTGTACGTCAACACCGATGGGACGAACACGGGCTGGGCGAAGCTCCTGACCGTCGCCGGCGCCACGCCGACCTGGGCGCAGGTTCTCGCCGCGGGCAACGTCTCCGGGGGCACGGACGCCGAGATCTCGAACGGGGACTCGATCGTGGGAGAGGACAACGCGGCCGGAGACGGCCACGACCTCCCCATCACGGCGGGAAACTCCACGGGGGGTGGCGGGGACGGCGGCGACGTGGTCATCAGCCCGGGGACGGGGAACGGGGATGGTTTTGACGGCGTCGTCGTCGTCAACGGAACCAAGCACTACGCGGACTCGGCTACCGATCCGACCGATCCTGCGCCAGCGCAAGGAGATCGCTACTACAACACGGCCCTCGAGATGGAGATGCGCTATGACGGCACCCGAACCAAGTGGCTCTCGATCGAGTCGGGGACGGTCGACGCGTCGGACAACGGCACCGTCGCGAGCGGGACATACCTCAGGGTGGGATGGCTTCGCATGGCTGGTGCGCTCGGCTTCACGGCCCATTTCAGCGGGACGGTCGTAAGCCTGGGCTACACGCGGAGCGATGCGGACGCCGCGAACTTCGCCGTGACCGCGGACGGCGTGACGATCGCCACGGTCGCGTCGGCCGCCGTCTCCGGCTACAGCACGACCCTGAACGCGGACTTCGATCAGGGGGACGTCCTGGGAATTCGTAACGACGGGGCCAACGCGATGAAGGATCCGATCGTGTGGATCCGCGTGAAGTGGAGGATTTGATGGCGATTCCCGTCATTCAACTAGACAATCAGACGGATTCCCCGATCGTGCTCGTGCAGCTCGGGGTCACGGTGCCCGCGAGCGGAAGCATCGCGATCACGGGACAGGACGGGAACGTCTATGTCAGCGAGGTACGGGACGATCGCGAGCTGTATGCCGAGGTCGATGCGGGCCACATCACGCTGACGGTCGACGGGGTGGCGCTGACGACGGAACAGTCGAAGGCTTACCTCAATCCCGCTGCTCCCAAACGTGAGGTGAAGGTCAACGTCGCGACCTCCGATCCCACGGTGGACGACGACGATACCGCGGGGTACATCGAGGGTTCTCACTGGATCAATACGTCGGCGCGGAAGGACTGGGTTCTCGTCGATCCGGGTACGGGGGCGGCGGTCTGGAGAAACGTCTCCAACCCGAGCTACCATAACGTTGTCACGGTAGGCATCTCAGGTAGCGACGTCGATTTTACCACCATCAAGGATGCCGTCGACTACGTGGTGGCCCAAGGTGCCAGCGGCTCCAACCCATGGTTCGTCTGGGTGACGCCGGGATCCTACGTCGAGGTGAACCCGATCACCGTCCCGGCGGGTGTGTTGGTATCTTCGTTCCACCCCACGCAGGTCCCGGACGTTATGGTTTCGCCCGTGACCGCTACCGACTATCTGTTCGTGTTGTCGGGAGGATCCCTCTTCGGACTTCACATGTCCGGGGTGACCGACGCGACGCGAGCTTGTGTGACAGTTACCGCGCAGTCGGAGATTGGAATCTGTTCGTTCAGCAATTGTTCGGTTGGGTTGCTCGTGGGAAGTGGAGTGCCGTGTCTTGCTGCGAATCTCACGATCTCCATCGTAGCACCAGGCGTTCCAATCACGAATGCCGCCGTCAAGGTCGACGGGGGCCTTCTGTTGAGCGAGAACATGGTGATACAGGTTCCACCGGACATTCTGCCAGCCTACAGCGTAAACCCCGTTCAGGTGGGTCTTCGGGTCGAGAACGGGGGCGCGGTGACGCAGACCGGGGGGGCCTACGCCATCGCCGCGAAGGACACGACCCAGGTATCCGTCCAGGCTGACTCTGGTTCCCGCGTCGCCCTCACCAGCATCGTGTTCAAGGACTCCGAGACGGCTGTTCAGGTGGGCGCCGGAGGAAGCGGCACCGTCGTTCACTGTTCGGGTAGCAGCTTTCGCGACAACACAGTGAACTTCGATGTGCTGTCGTCTACTGCGAAGGTATTCGTGGGTGTGTCGGTGGACTCCATCAAGCGATCAGTTGTCGCAGGAGCGACCTTCAGCGGGTTTGTCCAGGAGGACGAGGTTGACAGCACGACGTTCCTCGGTGGCGTTCTCTACGAGTACCCCTCCGGCAAAGAGGCAAATTTCGGGTTGTTCTTCCACGACCAGCAGTCCAGCGGACTCGTCAGCGGGGGCGTCGTCACGGACGCGGGGGGTCTGACCGTAGACGTCTCTGCTGGGACCGGATGGATTCAGCGCAATCTGAGCAACGACGACGCCTTCAACGTGTCGTGGGACGCGGCGTCCGGCATGTCTCTCACGGCCTCGGCCACGAACTACGTCTTCTACAACGGCAACACGGATGCCCTGGTCGTCTCCACCTCCCCTCCCGGAGACGAGAGCATTGGCCTGGCCGCGGTCGTCACTGATGGAAGCGGGATCCGCTACAACCATCTCTACACGAATCGCGTGGACTCCCCCGACTACCGCCTCCACGAGTACCTCGTCAGCACGCAGAAGATCCGGCACAGGAGTGGCCTGGCGACCTCCGTCGGCACGACGAACCGGAACGTCGATGTCGGTTCCGGCATGTACTACCGCGCGCTCACGACGATCTCCTATGCCGGGGCCGCCGACGCGACGTTCTCGTACTTCTACGGGACCAACGGAGCGAACGAGATCTCCGGCCAGACCCTCGTGGACATCACGCAGTACGACGACTCGGGGACCCTGACGGCGATGACGGCCGGATACTTCCGGTCGGACACGGTGATCCTCACGTCGGACGGTCGCGTCAACGTCATCTACGGCACGGAGGAGTTCGACATTCAGACGGGAGCCGAGGAGACGGCGACCGTTCCCACGACCCCGACCTTCATGGGGCACTCGGGCTTCCGAATCGCGCGCCTGATCGTCGAGCAGGGAAACGGAATTGTCTCCGTCGTGGACGAGCGCACGCCGACCGGAACGGGAGCCGGAGGCACCGGAATCACCGTCCACGGCCTGTTGTCTGGCCTCGACGCCGACGACCACCAGCAGTACCTGCTCGTGGACGGATCCAGGGCCATGTCGGGCAGCCTCGACGTGGGAGGAAGCAGCGTCACCAACGTCAACCTCGTGGACGGCGTCGACGTCTCCAATCACAGCAGCCGCCACGACCCGGGAGGTGTGGATGCGCTGACCACGGCCGCCCCCTCGGCGGGGGCCGTCCAGGTCGGGAACACGGCCGCCGAGGGATCGGCCGCGAGTTACGCGAGGAGCGACCACGTCCACACGGTGACGCCCGGCAATCCGGTCGCCATCACGGACTCGACCAGCGCCCAGGGAACGGCCTCGACCTTCTCTCGCAGCGACCACCAGCACGCGCACGGGAATCGCGGCGGCGGCTTTCTGCACGCGCTTGTCACGACGAGCGTGGCCGGCTTCATGAGCGCGGCGGACAAGACGAAGCTCGACGGGATGACCGGAAACAGCGCGAGCCACGGTTCGACGTTCGTCTCGGGAGACGCCTCCACGTCCTCGATCACGTTCGTGGACGGCCTCGCCGGATCTACCGTGAGCCCGCCCGTGAGCGGGACTTACGTCGTGCTCCTCAATGCCAACGCCGTTTCGAGCACGGGCAGTACCGAGATGGCCTTCGGGATTTCCAAAAACAGTCTGACCGACTGCATCTCGGACTCCATTCGACGCGCGCAGGGCAACGGCGGAGACAACATCCCGATATCGACGCACACAGTCCTGACCGGGCTGGTGACAGGAGATCTGATTCGCGTGCTCTTCCGAGTGAGCGACGGTTCGGGTTCCGTAATACTACGGGATCGCCGAGTGACGATGATGCGGGTGAGCTGATGGCACAGACGTACACATACTCGATCTCGACGGACTTCCCGAACCAAAAGGTCGCGGCGGACTCGCTCACGAAGGAGATCGAGGGTTCCGACATCTCCTCGGCCACGCTCGACCACATCGACGTGGCTGTCTCGGCGCCCGACAACTGCGACATCGTGTTCGACGCGGCGCTGTCGGCCCCCGACGTCACGATCCTCGACGGCATCGTGGCCGCGCACCAGGGCGATCCGCTGCCCCAGTTTGTCCAGCTTGACGCGGCCGCTGTCACGTTCAAGATCGTTGGCTTCTCCGGGAACACGGTCCCGATATTCACGATCGAGCAGAAGAACGAGGCCGGAGAGTTCGCGTACATGAAGAACGCCTTCGGAGAGCATGTCTTCCGGTTTCGGCAGTCGGTGACGGGTCAGCCGAATTTCTCGATCTACGACGCGTCCGGAGTGCAGAAGATACAGCTTCGTCCCGACAGCGACAGCTTCATCATCAGCGATGCAGGCTTCGGCGTCGGGACCTCGGCTCCGAACCCGAATTACGGGATCGACGTGACGGGGAACGTGAACGCGACGGCCGGCTACCTGGTGGGAGGTACCGTCGTCGTCAACTCGACTCGTGGTCTCACCAACGTGAAGACGGCGGACTTCGGTTCGGAATACGCCAACGGTTCCCAGAGCGGTCCGAGTTACACGCTGGACTGGGCGAACGGGCAGAAGCAGGCGATCACCCTCGCGGGAAACATCACGTCGTTGACTATCACGGCGCCTCCGGGGGTCGGGAACTTCCTGCTCCGCATCCTCCAGGACGCGACCGGGGGACGGACGATCACGTGGCCCGGCTCGGTGAAGTGGGCCGGGGGCGCGGCACCGACTCTTTCTGTGGGAGCCAACGCAGTTGACATCGTGACCTTCTACTACAACGGCACCAACTACTTCGGGGTCGCGTCCCTGAACTTCGCGTAGGAGTGATCAGCCATGAGTCTCCAGCAGCAGCTCAACGTTTCCCAAGATACAACCTTTCAAGGTCGAGTTCGTATGAGCGCGTTCCGTGCTGCCGATGCGGTTGTGGCAGAGGACCGGCAGACGCTCGGATATGGCGAGGCAAAAGCCACAAAGCGCCATCTACTCGGCGTGACGGTTCTGTCAGGAAATCACACTATCCTTGTCTCGTTCTACAGTTCGGTAGCAGCGCAAATTGGTGACGTGGATGACCAGGCCGACCTTACAGATGTTCAGATTGATACCGCCGTGGATGCGGTTTGGGACGACATCGCGGGGGTGACGTACGAGGAGAATCAGTGATCGTTGGACTAGGACTACTGACCCGAGCAACGAGAGAAAGAGAGAGAGAGAGAGAGAGAGAGAGAGGAAACCATGGCAGCAGATAGTCAAGTATATGCGGTGCTTATCAACCCCGCCGGAAACCTGATCCAGCGGAGCGTGAGTTTCAACCCGACCAACGGAAGCGCGAACGTGGAGGCGCTCGTCAAATCCGCCCTGCAGGTCGTCGCCGTGTTCGTGAAACGCGACATCAACGGAGACCAGGGCGGTCCCTTCTGGGACGAGTACAGCGGCAACGACCAGTACTGCGTCGCGGAGGCATACGACGGCATCCAGATGAAGGTGCGCGACGTGAAGGGACCGGGTACTCAGCCGAGTGTCAGGGTCAAGAGCTACTTCAACGACCTGACAAACCCCACCGGCTTCACGTACCTGGATGCGGTGTTCCATGAGTCCGTCATGGGAGCCGGATCCAATTGGATCGTCTTCGATGCGGGAGAGGGGTCTCTGTATGAACAGAAGCTCGCCGAGGCCCGGACCTTGGTAGGGTATCCTGGCGCGTAGATGCGCATCCTGTACCAGCCCACTCAGGCGAGTCCAACCGGATGGAAGGAGGTCGACTCCTCCGGGTGGGCTGGTCTCGATCCGTTCACGTGCCACGCCCTGTGTGTTCAGGGCGTCGTCCTCGACGGCGCCGACCACTACTCGGTCGAGCCCGTCATGACCGGGATCGTACGGGTTGTTCTTTGGAATGATGATTTAGATGACTGGCCTGTGGGCCAACGATGGGCACGCGAAGTCTATTTCCATCATCTCGCTCCCGACTCGGACCCGCGACTCGGCGGCGCGATCAACACGAATCAGACCCACGTCATCTACGCCGAAAGCGCCATTAAAGGTGCCCTAGAGGCCGCGTACGGCGAGAATCCGAAAGTCGTCGTCAGGGACTGGGCGGACTTCGATCCGAGGCGTGCGAATCCAATGCACGGGCTATGGGTTGCGGACGCCGCACATGCCGGGCACCAGAAACAACAAGCAGTTCATGGGTGGAGAACCTGGACGGAGGGTCTTGATCCGGCCGAGCTGGATGCTCAGGGTCGCGTGAGAGTTCAGCGTGCCGTGGGACGCTATGAGGCCGCGAAGGGAACGCGGACGTACTACCACAATGCAGTGGCGCTTTCGATTCCAGTTTATGCGGCCAACTATGAGAATGAGTTAGGACTGGCGGAAGCGGGGGCTGCGAATCAGACCACTTCCGTAAGTCATCAGGGTGCCTTTGCTTGGGCTGCGGCAACTCCGGTTGGCGAACCCGCTTCGGCAGCCTGGCCTACCTCCGGTACATATCGGTGTCAGATTGATTGTGTGGCGGCCGGTGTTGACCTGACGTTTGGTCTTCTGAATCAAGGCGGTTACATGGGAGGATTCACCCGGCTCAGCGGCGCTCTCGATACGGAACTCCAGCTCATCGCGCAAAGTCAATCTGCTTTTTCTGGAAGCGGTCTGCATCTGGCGTCGATTACTAACCCCGCATGGACCGCCGGGGCTAGTTCTGACCACTTCGCGATCAAGATCGCGGCGACTCGTCCTATCGGACATGGCAGTCAGACGATGACTCTCCAGCTCGGCGAGATGGACGACTTTGTAGATGGTCCGTGGTTCGCGGGGGCACCCATGAGAAACGCCGTCTTCTTCGGCACCCACTTCTGATTTTCATGAAGAAAAGGTTCCATCAACCCGTGACGGCGCTCGGTAGTGCGCCTATGTTTCACTATGGTTGGTCTCACGTGACCTGAAAGGGCAGTCGACCGCGATGGCACGCCGCGAACCCCAGACGAAACCTCTCCTGCAGGGGGACCTCACCCCTCGCATGACGGACGGGACGGACCTGCGGAACGACAACGCGGGCGACTACCAGAAGCAGGCCCGGAGCCTCGTGATCCGGTATCTCGAGAGCCTCCCGGCCGAGGCCACGGTGGACGTCGCGACGATGGCGCGGGACATCGAGCGGCACTATCCTTTCCACGGAGAGGGAGAGGGCTTCTTCAACAAGATCGTGAACGGCCTCGCGAAGGAGGGCTGGGTCAAGAAGGAGGGCAGTCAGGTCCACCTCCACAAGATCGCCCGCGTGACGCGCCGGTTCCTCTTGGCGAGCTGCGAGAAGTCCCGATAGCGCCTCTATAGCAGATCCTCTGTAGGAGTTCTGCGTCCAGATGCCCTCTAGCTCGACCATCGCGACGAAGGAAGGCGCCATGAGGTTCTTCGACATTGCGCTGAAAGTCCTCTCGATGCTCGTGATCCCGGTCATCATCTGGGCCGTGAAGCTCGAGGTGAAGAACGCGATCCAGGACGAGAGGATCGTCGAACTTCAGGAGGACCTGGACAAGCTGTCCGACGTGACGAACGTGGTCCAGGCGAACTCCCTCGCGCTGGTCCGGCTCGAGGGAAAGCTCGACAACGTCGACGAGAAGATCAGTGAGGTCAAGACGCTGCTTCGCGACCGCGGTCAGTAGCCTCCTTCTGCTCGCGATTGCCTGCGAGGGCGCCGAACCGAGGGACGCCACGGTCCCGGCTCGCGCGGCGGGCGGGGGCGAGGTCGAGCACAAGGAACCGCCTCCACCTCCGGTGCCCGGAGCTCCGCCGTCCGAGGCTCCCGAGCAGACCGGAGTCGAGGACGATCCTCCGCCCGAAAACGCGGATCCTGGCTCGCCGCCGGAGGACGGTGTCTCTAAGACCAAGCGGCCCGAGCGAGGGAGGGACGGCTGCCGCCTGGGCGAGATGCGATTCGAGGGCGAGTGCTGGTCGAAGAAGTACGTGAAGATGCTGCTCAAGCGGCGCGAGCAGGAGGCCCTGGAGAAGGTCCAGAAGGCGCGGGACGTCGCCGACGCCGCGCAGGGAGCCCGCGACCTGCTCGAGCAGAAGACGGTCCAGATGGATAAGGTCGAGGACGACCTGGACGAGATCCTCGACGAGTTCAGGCGCCAGCAGGAGGAAGAGAAGAACAAGAAGGAGGAGGGCCCCTGACGGTTTTCACGAAGGGATTTTCGCCGGTCGGTAGAGTTCCGGCGTGTCAGAGACCGAGATGAACACCCCACCCGAGACACCACCAAGCGACGACGGCGCCGCGACGCCGCCCGAGGATCCAGACGTGATCGGCAAGGTCACGCCCGAGGAGCAGGCGGCCATGATGGCGATTCGCGGCGAGCAGCAGCAGCTCATGCTGAAGATCGGAGAGCAGGAGTTCCTGAAGACGCGCATCCTCGCGCGACTGGACGAGCTCGAGCGCAAGCAGCAGGAGTTCGTCAACGGAATCTCGCAGCGCCTCGGCATCAAGGAGGGGCAGCAGTGGGTCGCCGTCGCCGACGGGACCATCCGGCTGGTCAAGCGCGGCGAGCCGGTCCAGACTCAGGAGGGAGCAGGACCACCCTCAGGATAGGTGTCCATGACGTGCGTGAACAGCGGCAAGGAACCGTGGGCCAGCAAGGCTAATCCCCTGGAGCCGGCCTCGTGCGACGACGGTGACACGCCGCCCGACACGCCGCCGTGTCCCGATCCGTCGCCCAGTCCGGGTCCCTTCGGACCGGGCTGCGTGGGTTGGGAAGTTGGTCCCAACGAGTGCCCGGTTCCGCCGACCAACGTCCAGGTCGTGAGCCCGCTGTTCGCGGGAACCCTCGACGTCCGGTGGGATGATCCCGCGATCCTGGCCAAGAACGGCAAGTTCAACGTGGTCGGGGTGAACGTCTACCGGAGCGACTCCTCCGAGCGAGGTCCCTACGCGCGCCTGAACAGGACGCCCGTCGGGGGCCTGTTCTACCGAGACTTCACGGACAACGTCCTGGTCGAGGACGAGGTGGTCGACTGGGACACGAGCTGGCTCTCGAGGGGGGAACAGTCGAACGACCGCAAGTGGGTCTTCAGGACTAGCCGCTACCCCATCGTGAAGAAGTCGGGGCAGGCCATCGCGGCCGACAGCCCGATGGACGTGCGCCTCGTGATCGACGGGCAGATCGTTCCGGTCCAGGCCGTGTTCGGACCGACGGGAGAGGTGACGCTCATCAACGTGCGGGGCTACAACTTCGCCACGGAGCGCTGGATCGAGCCGACCCTGCCGACGGGGCCCGAGACGGCGGTGTCGCTCAGCTACTGCTACAACGCCAACGCGATCCGCACGAGCCTGGACAGGAAGATCTGGTATCGGGTCACGACGGTCGCCGCCGATCCGAGCTCTCCGACGGGCTTCCGCGAGACGCCGCTCGACTTCGCCGAGCCCGCGACGCACAGGGCGGTCGAGTCCCTAGACTACATGTGGCGAGAGGCGATCAGGCGCAACAACTGGGTGCTCGAGCAGGGCGGCGAGCGCGTCAAGATCTTCGTCAAGAAGACCTCGGGCGAGCAGTGCTTCTGCGGGCGCGACCCGCGGGCCATGGAATACGCGCAGCACCCGAGCGCGCGCTGCGAGACCTGCTTCCCGCTTGGCACCGAGGTCATGATGGGAGACTTTACCCGCAAACCCATTGAGGAGGTGCAAGTCGGAGACGAAGTTCTGACCCACGCAGGTAAAGTCCGCCGCGTCTACGAGACGATGAGCCGTCCGGTTCGAGAGTGCCTCATCGACATCCAAGCGACCCACGGTGTGGGGTTCTCTCCGACCGGGAATCATCCGGTGCTCATTGTCAGACGTGAGGACGCGCGCTGCGTCAGGAACAAGAGGAGCTTGTGCACGGGGCCGGAGAGCAAAGTCATCTGCACCCGCAAGTCTTGGGCGGATCCTTGCCAACGAGACGTGCAGCAACATGCCCAGTGGGTGAGGGCTGACGAGGTCCGCGAAGGAGACTATCTCGTGTTCTGCCTGCCGAGCGACGAACTTTTCACGAACGGGATGAGTCGTGACCGGCTGCGTGTGCTCGGGTACTACGCGGCCGAAGGAAACACGGCCAAGAAGCAGCGCAAGGATGATGGGTCGACGACCCCGGACGACAAGACGACCGTCTTCGGATTCCACGTTGATGAGATTCCGTCGTTCGTGACCGAGCTTCAAGAATGTTTGCGGGATGAGTACGGGGCCTCCTCTTCTGTTCAGCCGTGCAGCAACACCGAGAACGGCTGCGCCTTGGTCGTGAGTCGTCAGGCCGTGGCTAAGGACATATTGGCTCACGTTGGGAAGTACAGTGTGGCCAAGCGACTCAGCCGAAATCTCGCGTGGCAGCGTCCAGAGATGGCGCGCGAGTTCCTGGGCGCCTATTTCAACGGGGATGGCTGGCAGTGTCTGAACGAGTCCAGGACGCACCTTGGAGTGAGTAGCGCTTCGTACGCCATGGCGCGGCAGGTGGAGGTCATGCTTCTCCGACAAGGAATAGTTCCGAGGTTCGACTCTCGGTATCGCACGGGGGTTGCGAATCCGGGCCGTCCGGGCACGCACGAGACGACGGAGCACACGGTGGCTGTTCGCAAGACAGACATGCACGTGCTTGCCAGTACGATGCAGAAGATGACCGACGTGCCTTCGGAGAGGCGCCGAGGAGGATGGGCTGTCAGTGCAGGTCGTCTCGTTCTCTATCCCGTCCGCAGCGTTCGTCACATCCCGTACGAGGGCTCCGTCTACAATCTTGAAGTCGAGGAGGACCATTCCTACGTGGCCAACGGGGCGGTTGCCCACAACTGTTTTGGAACGGGTTTTATCGGTGGGTTTGAAGGGCCCTACGACGCCATCGTCGCCCCCGACGACGCCGACCGTGCCGTGCGCCAGACGCCGAACGGGCGCTACCTCGAACACATGCAGGACGTGTGGACGGGCCCGAGCCCGATGCTCACGCAGAGAGACTTCATCGTCAAGCAGACGAACGAGCGCTACAGCATCGGTCCCGTGCGGAAGCCGAGCAACCGGGGCAACGTCCTCCAGCAGCACTTCCAGATCCGGTACCTCGACGAGCAGGACATCCGGTACAGGGTGCCCCTGTTCGACACCACCGAGCTGTGCTGGCCCGAGACCCGCGAGCGTCCGGCCGTCCTGCAGCGGGGCGCGTGGGAGACGGAGTATCCGCCCGAGGGTCCGCACCCCGTGGGCGCCGACTACCAGCAGACTCCGATGGAGACCGAGAAGGAGAACGTCCCTGACGAGCGCGAGCAGAGAGGCCGGACGCCGGTCTGGTCCAACATATCGTACTGATCCGAGGACCTGATCGATGCTCGGGATCAAGATCAGGACGACGCGCGGCAAGACCTGGACGAACGTCGCGTCGGAGGACTTCATCACGCGGAAGTTCCTGCAGAAGGTCGGCAGGCTCTTCGTGAAGTCCATCGTGTACGAGGCCCGCAAGGACTTCGCCAAGCAGGGGGGCTCGCGGACGCCGACGGGACAACCCGAGGGGATTCCGGCCGACGAGGCTTTCTACAAGTCGTTCAAGTTCAGGACCACGGAGAAGACCGTCGAGATCTACTGCTCGTGGCCCCAGATCGAGCAGATCACCGAGGGCAGGCGCCCGTACCCGATGGACTGGCTCACGCAGCAGGCCGGGATCTCCCGCGTGCCCATGAAGGGCCCGGGCGGTACAGTGCTGATCAAGACTACCCCCGCCAGCTCCGAGGACGCCTGGATCCATCCGGGCTTCCGCAAGAACAACTTCCTTCGTCGGGGGTATGAGCGGGCACGGCGCGAGATGGACACGATGCTCCAGCAGCAGATAGTCGAGACCCTGAAGAAGCTGCCCCTTGCATGATCGAGGCCCACATCATCTGCTGTCGGAAGTGCGAGATCCGAGACCTCGGGCTCACGATGCTGCCCGGTCAGGAGCAGTGGGTCTCGGAGGTCGTCGCGGGGAACTCCGAGGACCTCCGCGCGGAGCAGCGCAAGGGGAACGTCCGCGTCTACCGGAGGACGCGGCCCGTGAATAGGGAGCCGAAGCGTCCTCCCCCTCCGTTCGTCGTGCGCTCTCGACCCCAGGTTCGGGAGCGCGAGGAGCCTAGGGTCATCCAGAAGGTCATCGAGAAGGTCGTGGAGGTCGTCGAGACCAAGGTCGACACCGAGGAGGTCGCGCGCCAGGTGCGAGGAGCCCTGCTGGGGGACATGAGGGAGATAATCGCGGAGGAGATGAGCAGGCTGCTCGAGGCCCAGGCGACGCCCCAAAGGGCCCAGGCGACGCCCCCGACGGTCGACGCGGCCGCCCTGGAAAGCGCCCTGGAGGCGGTCTTGGGGCGCCTGGCGGGTGCTGTGGCGCTTCCGGTCGCTCGGACGGCTCCTCCGTCTCCCGACAGGCCCCTCTACCTGCCCGAGAACCTGGTCGACAAGGACGCCAAGGTCAGGATCAGGGTGAGCGAGCGTGCTCAGGACGAGGGCGCCGACCTCGACGACGCCGCCGACGCGCTCCGAAAGTTCAAGAAGCGCCACGCGGGTAAAACGAAGGAGAGCGAGGAGAGCTGAGACGATGACCGAACGTGAAACTCCGATCCACGGCGTCGGGCTAGATTGCGGGACCATGAACCTCGTCGCGGCCAGGCGGAGCAAGGAGGGCGTCGTGACGACCCGCATCAGGGACGCCTTCCTCGACCTCCCCCGGGAGCACAAGAAGATGCTCCGGCTCTCCAACGTGAACTACGTCGAGAAGGGGGAGGACCTGGTAATCGTCGGGGACGCCGCCTACGAGATGGCCAACGTCCTCGGAAAGGAGGTGAGGCGTCCGCTGCATTCCGGGGTCGTCTCTCCACAGGAGATGGAGGCCCTCGAGATCCTCGCCATCCTGATCCGACACGTCCTCAAGGAACCGGTCCAGGAGGATGAGATCTGCTACTTCTCCGTCCCTGCTCCTCCCGTGGATCAGCCGGGGAGGGACGTGATCTACCACCGCGGCATCCTGGAACGCATCATCACGGAGTGCGGCTACCAGGCTCACGCCTCGAGCGAGGCGCTGGCCATCATCTACTCCGAGTGCGCACAGGACCAGTTCAGCGGCATCGGCATCTCCTTCGGCAGCGGCCTGTCGAACGTCACGCTCGCCATCAACACGGTCGAGGGGCTCAGCTTCTCGGTCGCCAGGGCGGGCGACTGGCTCGATCGCGGCGCGGCCAGCAGCACGGACCTCACGCGGGCTCGGATGTGCACTCTCAAGGAGAAGGGCCTCAACCTGATGCAACCCGGAGGACGCGAGGAGGAGGCGCTGTGCGTCTACTACAAGTCCCTCGTCGAGTACGTGCTCGACCACATCGCGAGCGAGTTCGACAAGATCAAGGGTCGCTTCGCGCTGCCCCACCCGATCCCCATCGTGGTCTCGGGAGGCACGAGCAAGGCCGGGGGTTTCCTCGAGTTCTTCACGCGGGTCTTCGAGGAGAAGCGCCGGAAGTTCCCCATCGAGGTCAGCGAGGTCCGGGCCGCGAAGGAGCCGCTCGACGCCGTCGCCAGGGGGCTGCTCGTCCAGGCCCTCCAGGAATATGAGTAGGTCCGACGGCCTGTCGCTCTGGACGGGGACGAGGACCGACCTGTCGTGCGTCCCCGAGCGGCTCGAGGAGTACCAGCCCGTCGTCAGCTTCAGCGGCGGCAAGGACTCGGTCGCGACCACCCTCGCGCTGCGAGAGCACGAGATCGAGGCGCGGCACGTCTTCGCCGACACGGGCTGGGAGTCCGAGCAGACCACCGACTACGTCCGGGAGATCGGCCAGAAGCTCGGCATCCCGATAGAGGTCGTCGAGACGACGCCGCCCGAGCTCGAGCCGTGGGTCGAGGAGCTCGTCGCCGAGGCCGAGAAGCGCCTCGGTCGAAGGTTCGGCGCGCTCCCGAGGGGGATGCTGCACCGGGGAGGGACGCCGCTGAGGATCGGCCGGTGGTGCACCATCGAGTACAAGCTGCGCCCTATCAAGGCGTACCACGAACGCGTGAGCGACGAGACGGGACTAGACGTGGTCAACGTCGTGGGCGTCCGGGCCGAGGAGAGCCTGTCTAGGGCCCGGAGGGAGACGTGGTACCTCGACCGGCAGTGGGACGGCTACATGTGGCTGCCCATCCACCACTGGCGCACGGACGACGTCCTCCGCATCCACCAGAGGCACGGCATTCCCGTCAATCCCCTCTACAGGAAGGGCCACGACCGCGTCGGCTGCTACCCGTGCATCCTCGCGCGGAAGGACGAGATCCGCCTCATCGCTCAGCTTGAGCCCGGGCGCATCGAGATGGTGCGCGAGCTCGAGCAGCTGTTCGAGAAGATCAGGACGCGCCGTAACAGGGAGCGGCCTGGGCGCTACGGCAAGGAGGATCCCGGTTTCTTCGAGGCCGTGATCGAGCGCGGCAACTCCACGGTCCCCGCGAAGATCGACGACGTGGTGGACTGGGCGCGTACGGGACACGGCCGCAGGGTGAGGCTCACCGAGGTCCCGCCGGGCGGCGGCTGCTTCCGGTGGGGACTGTGCGAGACGGTGGAGAGGCCCGACGATTCCGACCGGGAGTCCATCGCTGCCGTCCTGAACGAGGCCCTGGGCACCTCGAGCGAATGATTCTCCTATCGGGCGCCCCTCGGTAGGATCTTGATCAGGAGGCCCCGCGCTGTGACCCTCGAGGAACGCGTCCGCGCCGTCAAGGCGAAGTTTGAAGAAGCGGCCGACGAGCTGCTCGCACTCGTCTCCGAGAGTCCGAGCCAGGTCTCGGACATCATGCGGATCGCGCGGCCGAGCACGGAGGACGGGCCCTCCTTCTCGGTCAGCAGCGAGCTCGTGGAGCGGCTGCAAGTGGAGGGCCACCCTCCCAGCGAGGACCGTCTCTCGCTTCCGTGGGAGGGTCGCTTTCTCCAGGTCTCGTCTCGCAGCGTCCGACACGAGAAGGAGCCCGTAGACGTCCTCATCCCGGAGGGAGAGGTCTTCGTCCTGGTCAACGTCTGGCCCGAGAACCCGGCGCGCACCCAGGCGTTTCGCGAGCTGAACGCGGGAGCCGGGGGGCCCGAGGAGATTCAGCGGCGTCTGGCCGAGATCAGCGAGGCTGAAGAGGCTGGTCCATGTACTACTTCCTGACGGGTCAGCTCCAGCGCAAGTTCATCCACGAGCTTCGGCGCTACTGGCGGTACCACCCCAAGTACTCGGACATCGTCGAGCACATTCAGGGGAAGTACTCGCACCGGGAGCGGCCGCAGTACGGCATCGTCCTGAAGAACAGTTCGGGCAACCAGGTTCAGCTGGCGGCGGACAACTTCCAGGGGTACGTCCACTCCTACGTCTACCTGGCGCACGTGGAGGGGAGACCGAACCTGTCCGTGGAGTGGGTGCGCGAGGACATGATCGCCATCCAGGACAACGGCGGCATGTTCCCGTCGCCTCCCGGCATCTACTACCTCGACTTCTGCGACGCGAACGGGAACCCCACGGACGAGACGTTCTACGTCGACCCGCTCCTCGACGTGATCGACGAGACCGTCCTCAAGATCAACGACACCCAGTACCAGCTCGAGGAGGGCAAGTTCCTCGCCGGAACGCTCAGACTCTACCGGATGCCGGGCAACATCAGGCTCTACGACGGCACGAACTACACGGCCGTCCCGGAGACGGGTGTCGTCACGCTGATCGACACCCTGACCGACGACGAGTTCCTCTCGGCCGACTACCGCTGTCCCGCCGAGAGCACGGGACCATGGGTCGTGCGGGAGGAGTACGCCCTGCGCGAGCCCATCCCGGGCTGCGTCCTGGCCTTCGGACGCCGCGTCACTCCCGGCGACCGGCTCGCCGTGGTCGTCCAGCAGAGGCGCACCATCGCCGCCCTCGAGTACGGGGGGCGCTGGGACCTCTCGCTCGACGTGGACGTCATCGCCCGGGACCCGGACTCGCAACGTGAAATTCTCGATCAGACCTCCCTGTACCTCTGGTCTACGGCGCGGCCGAGGCTCTCGAGCCAGGGCATCGAGATCTCGGCCGTGACCATGGGAGGCGAGACCGAGGAGACCTACGATGACGTGGCGGACGACTGGTTCTACAATGCCAGCTTCAGCATCCAGGTCCAGACCGACTGGATGATCCACGTTCCGCTCGGCATCTGCATCCGGGCCATCGAGCCCGGCAGCGGGGAGGCCATCGTGCCCGGAACTGCTCCCCTCGTGGCCCCGTTCGTCGAGCAGATCGCGGGCCTAACGGACGAGCAGATCGCCCAGATCCAGGCCAACTTCCGCAAGATGGCCGACCTCGGATTGCGGGCTCCATGGGATCCGTGGTTCGTGGGCAAGGAGGGCCACCCGGGCGTCTACGGCACGGGTCCGATGCTCCGTTAATGGGCCTATGTAGGTCCCGATATAGACGGAGCACGCGCGCTTGCCGATTTTCCAGTATCAGTGCCCGAGCTGCGCCCTGCGGTTCGGATCCATGCAGCCTCGGGAGGGGGTGCGCGACTCCCTTCCCTGCAGGCGCTGCGGCAGACCTGCGACTCGGCAGCTCAGCGCGTCGAAGTTCAAGTTCGGCCACCGACCCGACGGGCCTCGCCCCCAGAACACGGGCGCGAGCTCGGTCGACCACGACGTGGACGTGATCATCGGCCGGAGCGCGAAGCAGAACCTCCGCGAGTTCCAGAAACGCCAGGACCACAAGCGTCGCGTGATCGCCGCCAACGGCACCGCGGGCGACAACCTCAGTCGGCTCGACGACGGCGACTACTTCGTCATGACCGAGCAGCAGAGGATCGCGGCGAAGAAGGCGCGCCTCTACAACCAGGAGGCGATGAGACGGATCGTCGAGTACCGAAAGGAGCGACGCGCGTACGGCGGCCAGCCCGAACGCGTCCTCACCAGCGTCCACGAGATTCCCGACGAGGCTGCTTCCTGAGGAAGCGGTCGCGAACCCCGGCCTCCCTCGGGAGGACCCAGACGAACAGACAGACGGATCAGATGGAGACGAATCCCGCCTAGCGGACGAGACAGACTCCCCTCCCTCGGGAGGCGGTCAGACGGAAACCGACGGAACGAATGCGGACCTGAACGCGATGTGAATGTCAGCCCGCGCTGAGCGGGCAAACCGCGACTGCAACCAGGGCCTCGAGCTCCACAGGAGTTGTGCGCCCTGAAGGCTCGGAGAGGCTACCTCTCGTTGACTCTTTCCATTCAGACATCCCCTGCGACCTGGCAGGGCGCCGCTGATCGCGGCATCGGACTCGTGATGGCTCGAGCCCGACGTTCGGTGACGAGCGGGCGAGCCGTCCGTACAGGTTCCACGTTCACCAGAGACAACCGGGTTCCGCAGGAGCCCGCAAGGGGTTGAAACCATGGCAAATTTCCCTGGGACCATCTACGCGCCTCCTGGCGTCTACACCCGCACCAGGTTCCAGAGCCCCGTCTCTGGCGTCCTGGCGGGCGTTCGCATCCCCGTCTTCATCGGCACCGGCAACGAGCTGCTTCAGCAGCAGGACCTCGAGGTCATTCGTGGCTCTAGCAGCTCGGTCGATCAGCAGGTCCCGCAGGAGGACGAGACCGGTCGTGCCGTCGTGAGCATCTCCGATACGGGTCAGGTGACCCTCGGGGACTTCAACGGCGCGCGACAGCGCATCCAGGTCCGCAACTTCCCGATCACGAACGGAGACGGAAGCGGGACCACCGCCACGGACCCGAGTTCCATCCTCGTGACCATCAACGGCAGGCCCGACGTGGTCCTGAGCGTGGCTCGCGCCGACATCGGCGTCATCGAGATCAGCACGGCGCCCGACCTGAACGACGACGTGCGGGTGACGTACTTCTTCAAGCGGCACGACACGCAGATGACGGACAACGTGTCGGACCAGGTGACTCCCGAGTCGGCCATCCTCGAGGGCGCCATCGGCAACCTCTTCGAGTTCACCTCGGACGACAACGTGTTCACCGTCACGGTGGACGACGACCAGAACCAGGTCGTGACGGCCACCTTCCCGACGGGGAGCGTCTCGGCCTCGACGGTCGTCTCGCTGATCAACGGCGCCGCGGCGGGAACGTCGCTCATCGCGTCGGAGTACACGAACAACTTCGGCCTCACGGCCGTTCGCCTCGTGGCGGACCGCAACCTCCTCATCGGGAGCGGTTCGGCCAACGTCGTCCTCGGCTTCACGCAGGGCCAGGCGACGAGCCGCAACAAGAACTTCGTGACGTTCAACGGTCCCATCGTGGACGGGACGAACGGGGGCATCACGACGACAGACACGTCCAAGGTCACGGTCCGCGTGAACGGGACCCAGGTCATCCCGACCGAGCTCGACGGACGCAACCGCACCGTGACGCTGCCCTTCGCGCCGGCCGCCGGCGATCTCGTCACGATTCAGTACTACTTCAACACGTGGCAGGACACCTTCGACTACCTGGCCAACATCAACGTGACGGAGGTCCTCCGCTGCGGGATCGTGCCGGGCAACAACGACTTCATCGAGCAGGCGGACTTCGTCCTGAAGGACGACCTGATCGTGTGGGGGAGCGCTTTCCTGGTGAGCGCCGGCGTGACGAGCGTCGGGGCCCCGGCCTTCGGGCCGACGCAGATCAGCGGCCTTCTGGTCGACAACCGCTGGTTCCTGTCCGAGACGACCGTCGTCGTGGACGACACGGTCTCCCCGCCAGTCGAGAACCGTCGGCAGTTCCAGCTCCCGGCCCAACCCACGACGGGCAACGGCCGCGACACACCGCTCGGCCAGAACGTCTTCCTGTCCATCTCCAACCGGCGGGTGGACCTGCCGACCAACAACCCGAACCTCGTCAAGGCCTACTGGGGTTGGAGCGTGCAGGACGCCCTCCAGCGCGGTCCCGTGACTGTGACCGAGGTCAAGGGGTCGATCATCACCCTCGAGGAGTCCGTTCCCGTCGGAGCGGGCGTCTGGGCGACCTTCTGGTACAACATCCTCGTCGACGAGGAGTACACGGTCCAGGTCGAGACCTCGGGACCGTCCGGCATCGGCACCTACTTCCTCTTCGACGGCGACGGAAACCCCGTCTACACGCCGACCTTCGGGAGCAAGGGCCCCGCCATGACCGGGGTGACGATTTCGTTCCCCTCGGGCTCCGAGCTCACCCCCGACGTGCACTTCGAGGGCGGCACGAGTGGTCCCGTCGAGGAGACGGTGACGGTCCAGTTCGCGGACAAGGACGCCACCATCGCGAAGTTCACGGTCGGCGGCAGCGGTCCCTACGCGTTCGTCTCGGGCGAGTCCGACAGGGCCCGGTTCATGATCGACAGCAGCGCCCTCGCGGGCGGCACGGCCGGGATCGACCTGTCCGCGCCGCACGGCATCCAGGGACTCGGTTTCAGCGCGAGCCTCCTCGGAGAGGAGATCCAGTACGACGAGGATACCGGCACCACGACCTACGACGTCCTCGCGGGCATCAACGACGACGTGTCGATGTCCGTGGACGGCGTGGTCATCTCGGTGACGGTCCCGGCCCAGACCGGCGTGAACGCGGACGCCTACGTCGAGGCCATCAACGCCGAGGCGAAGCTGTCCGCGAACTCTCCGTACCTCGACGGCACCACCCGGTTCCTCGGGACCACGGTCGTGACCGCGGGCGAGTACGACAAGCTCGTGTTCAACTACACGGGCGTCACCAACCCCGCGACGGGCCCGGTGACCGCCGTCATCGCCCCGGGAACGTACGCCTCCCCGGCCTTCATGGCCGCGGCGGTGGACACGGCCCTGAACACGGCCATCGCGGCCCTGCCGGCGGGGTATGCGGGCCTCGACATCGCCGTGACTGCGAACGCCGACGGACAGATGCGGTTCACCTACAAGGCGGCCGACACCGACCTGGGCACCTCCGCGAGCGGGACCGTCACCGAGGTGGGAGCCATCGTGGGAGACACGATCACCATCGACACGGTGACCTTGACCGGGGCTCTGACGCAGGTTTCGGGCGGTCTCGACTTCGACACCGGGCAGGCTCGGGCGACTCTCGTGCCGACCGGCGTGGAACCCGGCGACAACTTCACGATCAACGCGGGGGGTGGCCCGACCACCATCACCGCGTTGGGCGCCCAGACCCCGGGTGGCCTGAACTTCGATGAGGGGGACCAGGCGACGGGCACTATCACCGTCTCGGGACCAATTCCGAACGACACCGTCACGATCAACGGGATCACGCTGACGGCGCTCGGAGCTCAGACCCCGGGTGGCCTGAACTTCGACGAGGGCACGCGAGCCACCGGCACCGCCACGCTCACCGGGGTCCAGTACGGCGACACGATCTCCATCGACACCACCGCGGTCGGGGGAGGTCCCGTCACTCTGACGGCTAGCAACACGCTGACCCCGGGCGGCCTTGACTTCAACGTCGGCACGGCGGCGACGGGAAGCATTCAGCTCGTGGGCGTGCGGCCCGCGACCATCGCGCCGTTCCCGGTGACCGCGGCCGACACCGTCACCATCGGCGGGAACGTCCTGACGGCGAACGAGGGGCCGCGCACGCCGGGCGCCGACGACTTCGACGCCGGGACCAGGGCGCTCGGGAGCGTCACGGTCGTCGTGGACGCGCTCCCGGCGACGGGCGTCCTGTACGGCGACACGATCACCGTCGGGGGCATCGCCCTCGTCGCGGACAACGTCACGACTCCGGGTGGCCTGAACTTCGACGCGGGCACCCAGGCGTTCGAGGTGCTGACCGTGCTCCTGGCTCCGGGCGTCCCGACGCCTCCCGCGGTCATCACTATCGACGTGGGCGGCGCGGCGGGCGGACCGTTCCCGCTCATCCCGGCGGGCGGTCCGCGCACCCCGGGCGCGAACGACTACGACGAGACGCTCGGGACCACGATGGCGATAGCGGCCGACATCGCGGCGGCGATCAACGATCCGCTCAACGTGTTCTCCGCGTTCATGAGCGCGGCCGTCGGGCCCGGTCCTTCGGACGTGACGTTCACGTGGAACGTGCCCGGCGTGGTCGCCAACGGCATCGTGAACCTGACGGCCGATCCGATGCTCTCTCCGCTCGTCGGCTTCGCCGGCGGCGTTGGCACGGAGGTCACGACCGCGACGGCCCTCGTCACGGCGCTCAGCGATCCGCTGAACGGGCTCACGGGCCTCATCCAGGCGCACAACACCGGCGGCGTTTCCAACGTCGTGAACCTGCAGGCCCTCACCCCGGGCCTCGCGGGCAACTCGATCAGCCTCGTCTCCACGGCGCCGGCGCGGCTCGTGCCGTCGGCGGCGACCATGGCGGGCGGCGTAGGCGACGACCTCACGGCCGCAACCGACGTGCAGGCGGCGGTGAACGACGTCGCCAACTCGTTCGCCACGGCGGTGACGGCCCTCACGACCGGAGACACGGCGGCCCTCACGGCGGTCACGCCCGGAGCCGTGGGCAACCTCATCACGCTGACCACGACGGCGGCCGGGAGGTTCGTGCTGTCCGCCGGGACGCTCACGGGAGGGGTCGGCGACGACATCTCGGCGGCGACGAGCCTGGTCGCGGCAATCTCCGACGCGGGCAACGGACTCGTCGGCGGCGTCGTCGCGGACAACGCCTCGGGCACGACCAACGTCGTCACCATCGACTCGTACACGCCGGGACTGGTCGGTAACGGCGTCCTCCTGGCGGAGTCCACGGCCGGAGCTCGGATCGCGCTCTCGGGCGCCACGCTGCTCGGCGGCGTCGGCGACAACACGACGGTCGCGGCCTCCATTGCGGCGGCCATCAACGACGTCGGAAACGGCATCGTGACCTCCGTGACGGCCCTCGCGGCCCTGGCCGTCGTCACGATGACGGCGGTGACGCCGGGCAACGCCGGAAATTTGATCGGTACCACGTCGTCAGACGCGACGCGCCTGCTCATGTCGGGCCTGACCCTCGCCGGGGGCTCGGGAACCGACCTCAGCGTCGCCACGAGCATCGTCGCGGCGATCAACGACCCGGGCAACGGGCTCGCCGTGGACGTGATGGCCGACAACGCCAGCGGAACCTCGACCACGGTCACCGTGTGGGACCTGACTCCGGGCGTGCTCGGCAACACGAACACCATCGCCTCGTCCACGGGCACGCGGCTCCCGGTCTCGGGCGCCAACTTCACGGGCGGCGACACGGTGGTGGGCGTGGGTTCGAACATCGTCACCGCGATCAACGACGCGGCCAACGGCCTGAACGGAATCGTGACGGCCGACAACAGCGGGGGCACCTCGGCGGTCGTGGATGTCACGGCGGCCGTGCCGGGCCCGCAGGGGAACTTCATCGTGCTCGCCTCGAGCGACGCGGGGCGCCTCCCGGTCTCCGGCGCGACCCTCACGGGAGGTGCCGGCCTCGGCGGCGGCGTGTTCGAGTTCCTCGACGCGGCGACGGTCGCGGAGGACTTCGCGATTCTCGCGGGCCTCTCCACGGACGCGCTGCCCAGCCAGGAGCAGACCAAGGTCGTCGACGGAGATCTCGTGCGCCGGTTCACGGCGTCGGGCAGCTCCGGGCGCCTGATCTACGACCGGCTCGTCGTCCGCAACCGCGTCGTGCCCGGCAGCGGGTCGCTCGCGGCCGAGTCTCAGGTCGACCAGACCCAGCTCGTCATCGAGGGCACGAACGCCGAGGACGAGACGGGCCTCCAGCCGAGGGCATTCGGATCGGCGGGGATCGAGGCGACGATCCGGTCCGCCTCCTTGTACGGGGAGGTGGGCTTCAAGGACGGTCAGGTGGCGTCGGGGACGTACGGGGACTCGCGCGACGGACAGCCCGCGGTGATGTTCTACGCCCAGGGTGGCATCAATCCCCAGAACAACGTGTTCAAGTTCAACATCGACGGGACGCCCGTGACGGTGGTGTTCACGGACGGCGTCGGGGCCGCGATTCCCGCGGCCGGGAGCGCCAGCGTGCCTCTCGGTCCGGTCACGACGGCGAACACGGTCCTCGCCCAGATCCTCGCCGGGGCGGTCGGCGCCGGACTGCCAGCCTCGGTCGTGCTCCAGGAGGGCGCGGGCACCCGACTGCTGAGCGCCACCGCCACCACGGACTCCGCCGTCACGATAGGTGCCGGGAACGCGAACGACGTCCTCGGCTTCTCCGACGACGCCACGGCGGCCCGGACCCTGGTCGAGCCCGAGGTCACGGCCTCCGCGCTCATGATGCACCACAGCGCGTCCCTCAACGACGCGCTCCTGGACTACCAGAACCCCGACGCGACGTACTTCGCAGAGCAGGCCCTCGCGGGCGTCGAGACCGACTCGAGCAACGCGCAGTTCCTCTTCATCGAGTCGCAGGCCAACAACATCGTGGGCCTCGGGGCCTCGTCCAACATTACGTTCCTCACCGCCACGAGTGACTCGTGGCTGCGCACGGGGACGGGAGTCGGCGTGGCGACGGGCGAGGGGGCCGCGGGCGAGAGCGGATTCCAGGGCTACTACGTCACGAGCTCGGACCCGGTCGACGGCTCGGGTTCCGCCAACACGTCGTCCCTCAACAACGGCACGGGCCAGGACGGCATCATCGGCACGACGTACCGCGACGCGGTGACGGGCCTCACCTTCACCGTCCTCGAGCGCGAGGGGGGCTCCGCCTACCCGACGGGCGCGGGGGCCTGGTTCACCTTCGAGGTGCGCAAGCTCGTCACCACGGACGCGAACATCCCGGTCAACTCCATCCCGGGCCTCGAGATGACGGTCGCGAATACCGAGGGATCCACGATCCCGCAGGGAGACACGGCCATCGTCGAGACGTTCGACCGGGGCGGCCAGGAACCCGCGGTGGGGGACTCCTACTTCGTGACCTACAACTTCTCGAAGACGGAGGCCGACTTCGAGACGATGCTGTTCACGAATCAGCGGGCCGTGGAGGCGAACTACGGGGAGGTCAACCCGGACAACCCGGTGTCCCTCGCCGCCTACCTCGGCTTCCTGAACGGCGGGGTCGTCCTCGCCATCAAGCAGGTGCCGAAGATCCCGGGTTCGAACCAGGCGAGCACCCAGAGCTACCTCGACGCGCTCGACGACCTCAGGGGACCGCTGCCGGGAGGCGCCACGCTGGACACGATCACGCCGCTCAAGGGCGACGACGAGGACCTGTTCCTCTCCCTGTCGAACCACTGCGACATCCAGTCGAGCATCCGGTACCGCTCCGAGCGGACCGGGCTGATCGGGGTCTCGTCGGGGACGCAGCCGACGGACGTCGGCGGCATCGCGCAGCAGATCGCGAACACGCGCATCAGGCTCGTGTACCCGGACATCGTGACCCTCACGATCCAGGACGCCCTCGGGAACGACAAGCAGTTCCTCGTGGACGGGACCTTCCTCGCGGCGGCGCTCTCGGGCAACCGAGCCGCCCCGAGGATCGACGTGGCGACCCCGTGGACGAGGGCCCGCATCGTCGGCTTCGACGAGCTCGCCCGTACCCTCGACGCGGTCGAGCAGAACCAGGTGGCCGTACAGGGCGTCACCGTCCTGGACCAGCGCGGCACGATCATCCGAGTCCGTCAGGGCCTCACGACGGACATGAGCAACATCCTCACCAAGCTCCCGACGGTCATCACCATCGCGGACGAGGTGCAGCGCTCCGCTCGCAGGGATCTCGACAGGTTCATCGGGGTCAAGTTCCTGCCGGGCATCCTCTCGGAGATCGAGGGCCAGCTCGCGACCACCATGAAGGCGCTCAAGAACGCCGAGATCATCGCGGCGTTCACGGGCATCCAGGCGCGGACCACCAACGACCCGACGCTGGTGGAGATCGAAGCATTTTATCAGCCGATTTTCCCGCTTTTATACATCGTTATAACCTTCAACCTTCGCAGCAACCTTGGAGGTTGATCTAAGCGGTTGCGGCAGTCCTACCGGGTGGTAGGATTGGCACGTGACCCCTGAACAACTCGAACAGGTTCTTGCGGCGTTTGCGTCCGACGACGCGGCCGCCGTGATTGCGAAATGCACAGGTGTGCCACGGGGTCACGTCTACAAGCTCTGGAAAGAACAGTTCGGACCGCGAGCTCTTCGGGATCGGGGCAACCGACTTCGCGGCCTGGCGAAGAGTCGTTCGGGAAACTCGGCCAGAACTGAGGTTCGCGACGCCGCCATCGCTGCCTTCGAAGAGGGGGAGGCGATGAAGGCCGTCGCGCTCCGGTTGGGGGTTCACTACACGCAGATTCGTGAGTGGTGGGTTGAGGTTTACGGGGTGGAGACGGTGGCCGAGCGGGGCCGTGCCCTTCAGAGGACTCGAACTCGTGCTAACCATGAGAGGCTCAGGGGAAAAGCGCGAAAGGTCCGCGTTATCTCGGTACCTTGTGACGCGTGCGGTCGGGATCTTGAGGTTTCTACCATCTCGGCGGCTAAAAGTTCGCGAATCGTGTGTTCCTCCTGCGAGCAGTCGGAACGAGGGGCCGACACCGCGTGTCCCGTCTGTGGTCGACTCTGCGTCGGGAAAAGGGGACTCGCGAGCCACTTAGGGAGCGCCAAAGATGAGGTCCATCGCGAGTATCTTCGGCACCAGGAAGAAGAGCGTCTTGGAGAGGAGGGTCACGGGCACGTGGTGTGCCTTGAGTGCGGCCATCGTGCTCGGAATCTGTGGAAGCATCTTGAGGCGGAACACGAGATGACACCCTCCGAGTATGTCGGAAAGTGGCCGGGTGCGTGCTGGCGTACCGAGGCGGCAGAACGAGCACGAGTGCGACGGTCCTCTGAGGCACGTTCGGCCAGCGGCTTTGGAAAGGGGACGCGGAAGATCGTGGCATGTCCCCAGTGTTCAACGGAGGTCGAGGTCTCTCGTTTTGCGGGGCCGCTTCACGATCTACGCTGTGACGAGTGCAGGGCAGAGGACGAACTGAAGACATGGTGTGGGAAGAGCGAACCCGAGGACTACGTCTCCTGTCGAGAGTGTGGATTTCGGGCAGAATTTCTCATCTCTCATGTCCGATCCGCACACGACCTTGCAGAGTACGTGACTCGTCATCCGGATGCGCCGTTCACGGCGTGTCGGGCTGGTCAGCGGAAATCACCGAGTACGAAGCTCGTGCTAACGAAGGAGCAGCTGGTGCCCTTCATGGATGAGGGGCGCGTTGTCGCGGCCGCCGCGGCGAGGGCCTTCGGGTGCGCGCAGTTTCAAATTCGTCGGGCGTGCAACGAGCTGGGGCTGCAAACCCGACGGCGGCTCGCCTGGCAGAAAGCGGTCCTGGATCGTGCCGCGTCGTATCTGGGCGTCGGCTACAAGTCGGAGTGGACCGATTCAAGGATCGTCAACGAGGCAACCGGCCGGAAGCTTCACTACGATGGCTTCTTTCCTTCCCGGAACTTGATCATCGAGGCTCACGGGGACCAGCATTTCTTCTTCATCGAAGCGTGGCACCGCACCTACGAGGAGTTCGAACGCCTGCGCGAGTTGGATCGCTTCAAGCTCAGGCGCGCTCAGGAGCTCGGGTTTGCCGTGAAGGTCGTCCGGTACGGGGACGCGATTCACGAGAGAGGCTTCTGGAGACGGCTCCTGGAGGACGACCGGGCGCTGTGGGCCAACAAGTCGGAGAGCGAGCGCCGGGACGACGTGGAGAGGGTGCTGCGGGAACTGAGGGTCTCGGGATTCCCCGACATCCTTCCCTCCCCGAAGACACGCGCCGAATTCACGAAACTCCAGAGACAGACGATCTATCTGGACTCGTCGGGAACGATCCGTCCACAGACGACGCGAGGCACGACGGCGTGTGCCTCTTTTTTTCCGAACAGGTACCGGGCCCGTTACAAGGGGGCGCCGAGCGTGCTGGAGGCGTGGGACGACGACGACAGGTTGCGCAGGGCAGTTCGGGTACAGATGGAGGCGGGACATCCCACCACCCCTCACCGTGTGCTGCGGGCCCTCCAGATGATCTGTCGAACGCCCTCCGTGTTTCGTCCCGGAGTCGCCAAATACGTCTGTCAGACCTACTGTCGCGAGGGGGGGACCGTCTGGGATCCGTGTGCCGGCTACGGGGGGCGTCTTTTCGGCGCGATGGCAACGCACGTGGGGGCCTACCTGGGCACGGACGTCGAGCCCGAGATCGTCGAGGGAAATCGGAGATTGGCGCAGGAGATCGGCGTCTCCGATCGATGTCAAGTGGTTCAGGCGGCGGCCGAAGAGTTCGATCCCGAGTCCCCCCTCGATTTGGTATTCACGTCTCCACCGTACTACGACCTTGAAAGCTACGGGTCGCGGTCCGATGCTCGGGCCTACTCCGACGTGGGCGAGTGGCTTGAGCGTTTCCTGGTGCCCGTGATCAACAAGGGCGCCGAGCATCTCAGGTCCGGCGCCTACTTGATCCTGAATCTTCCGGCCAAACCCCGCGCCGGCGTCGTCCTTGCCGACGAGGCCGTCAAGATCGCCGTACGAGCTGGTCTCGGGGTTCAGCCCGTCGTTTTCATGCCCGTCAGGCGCCTTCGGACCTCTCGATCTGCATGGAAGGACCCGCTAGTCGTTTTTCGCAAGCCGTAGATCTCTCCGCTTTTCCCCCTATCGGGCCCCCTCGGCATCAGGAGGGCACTGTCATGCGGGACGACCTGTACGCGGGCTGGCATCTGCTCTTCGATGCCTTCGTAGACCCCGAGCACGCCGAGCGTCTGGACGACGCCGAGTTTCTTGAACGGTTATTCCGAGATCTCGTGGAAGTGCTCGACATGGAGATCCTCGGGGAACCGGCGTTCAAGAAGATTCCCTGCGATCCCTCCAGGCTGGACACGGAGCATGACGAGGGCGGCGTGACGGGTACCGTCATCGTCACCACGAGCCACCTGAGCATCCACACGTGGCCCCTGCGGAAACGCTTCTGCCTCGACGTGTTCTCGTGCAAGCAGTTCGATCACCTCGCGGTCGAGAGGCTCGTGAGGGCACGCCTCCGCGTCGAGAGGCGGTCGAGTCGCTGGATCCCACGGACGTGGCCGTGAGCGATTTTCACGAACGGCTCTCCGAATTCATGAACGTGTCGCCGACCGAGCTCGCGCGTCGGCTCAGAAGAGAGGATGACCCCGAGAAGCGCCGAGCGATGCGCCGGGCCCTCGAGGCATGGCGGCTGACGGAGGGGAATCCCCTGACCCGGAGTGCCTCGCGCGTCGCCCGCACGTGGCTGGCTTCGTTTCTACGTTTATAGGCGGTCGATCTACAGGAGGGGACCGTCCTGTCCCCATTTTGAGCGGTGTAAGCCGCCTGACGAGAGGAAGGCAACATGGCTAACAAAGACCTCGCCCCCGCGAACGGCGTACAGGGCTCGAGCTACATCTACGACTTCGGAACGTCCCCGCAGACGCGAACGGCGGTGAGTCAGAAGGTCCGTCTCCTGACGCCGGCCTACGGCTCGGATGCGAACCTCCTGTTCCAGATGGGGGTCCTGAGCTCCTTCACGCCGAACGAGACGCGCACGATCGACACCCTGCGCGGGATCGGCTTCGGCGACATGATCGCCGAGCTCGTGCCGTCGGTGACGGAGGCGATGACGGCCGGCTTCGAGCGGGCACTCCTGTACCTCTCGAACCTCTGGCAGGCCACGGGCTACGCGGGGGGCGCCTCGGGCCCCGTCAGGAGCCTGCGGCACCATCGCTGGCCCTTCGACATCGAGCAGCAGCTCGTGTTCTCGACCCTCGCCGACTACGACCTCACGGGTCAGGCGGGCGTCGGGTTCAACGGGGGCGGCGGCACCTTCGACGGGGGCGTGAAGGAGATCGTCTACCCGCAGGTCACCAACGATCCCAACAACTTCCCCGGCGACCTCCGGGGTCACACGGCGATCATCACGCTCTACGAGACCTGCTGGTTCAACTCCTGGTCCCTCACGAACGTGAGCCGCGACACGGGGATGCTGATGGAGACCGGGGACGTGACCATCAGCGACGTCCACGACTTCAGCTCCGAGTACGGAGAGTTCCTCGCCACCGGCAACGACCCGACCATCGGTCAGGTCGGGTCCGTCCGGTTCAACGTGGGCGATCAGCGGACCGCCTCCGACTTCATCACGACGTAACCCTGAGACTTCGCGGGTAGGGTGAGGGAAAGCGCCCTTCCCGCACGGTGCCTCTCGGCCCCAGGGTTGGGAGGTCTTAGTGCTAACCGAGCAATCGGTGGAGCGTCGCAGACGCAAACGTGAATGTGAAACACATGGGAACGAACAGATCCCTCGAGCTGTAGCCTCCTCCTCTCCCTCGGGAGACGGTCAGATGTGGACGAGAATGGGATCGAACCAATGTGAATCTCTTGCGCTGTGAAAACGACCCACCGGCTTGCTCCACGACAGAGTGGAGAGAGTCATGGTCACTTTAAAAGCCCTTGAGGCCGCGATCGTTCAGGTCGAGCGCATCCGCGATTTCGAGTATTCGTTCGAAGCCAATGACGTCGAGATCACGCTGAGACCTCTGCGTCCCGACGAAGAGACCGAGGTCCAGCGATATGCCCAGATCGCGATGGAGGACTTGGAGGAGGGTGAGGCGACTCAGGCGGCCTTCGCTGACTTCATGGATAGGATGCGGCATGCTTCGTTGGCGTTCGCCATCGTGCAGATTGGGGACCTGGATCTTCGGGACGTCGAGTACGTCGAGACTGGCGAGCAGGACGAACAGGGCAGGCCCGTCTCGGTGCCGAAGTGGGAGGGTCTCCGGAACATGATCGGGCAGGAGTGGACGCGCTCAATGCTCAGTCAAGTGTTCGCGCGATTCGGAGAACTTCTCGAACGAGTGGAGCTGAGAGCGTCCAAAAGCGTGAAATTCGACGCCGTCGACCTGGACGAGGAGATCGCTCGTGTGGAACGGCGGCTCGCCGAGCTCCGCGCCGCGAAGCAGACTCTTGAGGCATCTCCTGAGGAGGACAACGTACGCAAACAGCAGCGTCTCCTGACGGAGATTCAGAGGACTCGGCAGCAGCAACATGACAACATCCGCGGCGGCACGGCGACGGGGGACGTCGAGGAGTCCGCGAGCGCGTCGGAGCCCTCAGGAGAGAAAGTCGAGGCGTCGAAACCCGCACCGAGCGACGGTTCGGCAGTCGAACCCCGGCCCTCCTCGGCTGAGACGACCTCTCGACCCGTGGGAGAGCGGCCCTCGGCTTTCCCCGATGCCGGGCCTCCGCCTGAAGTCGATCGGCCGGACGCTTCTGAGGGGCCTCTCGGCGGCGCCGAGACGCAGGACCAGGAAGGTTCCGAATCCCCGTCGAAGCGTACCGAAGCCGTCGATTCACAGAACATTCCACTTCCACATGGAGGAGACTCCTTCTTTGATCCCACTGACCCAGATGAGGCCATGGAGATCGAGGCCCATCGTCAGGAGATGCTGCATCGGCAGCACATCCTCCGACAACGCGAACGTAGGCTGGAGGAACAGAGACGCGAGGCTTTGGGGATGCCGAGTGCGGCTGAGGCGGCTCGAAAGGCGCAAGAGGCCCAGAGACAGGCGCAGGTCCCGCAGAAGGCAGCTCGGCTCGATCCTCGCACGAGCTCCCTGAGAGAGGCCGCCAACGTCTCCGATGCCGTCTTCGACGCAGGCACCGGCAGCATTCAGTCGGCGCGCCCCCCAACTCCTCGATCGCAGAGATCCGGTAAGGGGACGACGGCCACCTTACACGGCAAGCCCGTCTACAAGATGCCCCCACAGACTCTTGAGAGGAAGGAGGCCACCGGAACGCCGGATCAAGGCGAACCCATGGTGCCGATCAACCCGCCTCCGGGATCGAGGAACGAGCGATTCAGAGGTCCTGGCGAACGGTAGAGAATGCAGCTTCCCAAGACCACCTCAGACGAGAGGACGTCCATTTATGACGACGTGCGAGCTCTGATCGTACCCGGATTCATTGCTCATCCTCTTGAGGTGCACGGAGCGCGTTTCGTCATGCGCTCACTCGATGCTTCGGACTGGCATCTTTTGAGGTTCAGAGCACACGGTCTCCGGGATCGAGAGTGGATCGCGTGGGTGGTCGCATCGTCGATCTGGATGGCCGACGGCATCGTCTACATGGGTGAAGAAGAGGCGCTGCGAATGCTCGTCGAGATGTGTCGCAGGCTCCCGACGACGGTTCTCGACGACCTTTATGGAATCCTCGATGGTCTCATGCGGAGGATGCGGCGTGCCACAGAGATAATCGAAGCGTTCCTGTACGAGGCGGAGTCGCGTCAGCTCTGGCGCAGCGAGGGAAACGCCGTCTTGGCCCGCGTTGGAAGCCCAGGTCTGCTGCGTTCGCACAACCCTGTTTTGCAGCTGTGGATCTTCTTCAATCAGATGGAAGACGCTCGCGAGCATGACGACTACCTCTGGTCCTTGGCCAAGTTCGTGGCAGGTCCGCACGTCCCGAAGGGTGTCAAGAAGCTGAACGCCAAGGACAAGCAACGAGAGACCGACCTGCGGAATAGACGGCAGGGCGTGATGGATCGCGCCTACTACGAGACGAGAGGCGTCATTCCCAGGCGAGAACGGGATGCCAACGGGAAGAAATCGAGACGGCGATTCCAGGAAGTACACATGGCCGAGTCTCCCGAGGAGCTCAGGGAGGAAATGCGTCGATGGGTCCTCGGAGTAAAGGACGACCATGATCGTGTCGTCGACGGGGTAAAGGCTCGGATCAAACACGAGGTCGAGATGCACCGACGAGAAGATGCGGAGCGTCGGATAGCTCTCCAGCGTGCGATGGAGGAGGAGGGCATGACCCGAACCGGGCTCGTCCCACTCGTCGGCGAGGCGGGACGAGAGTTCATCGAACGCATGAAGGCTCGCGTACCTGGTCTGTCGAGAGTGCACGACGAAAAGGGACACAACAGCGCTTACGAGAAGTACATCGCCAACAATCCCGAGGCAGGAGAACTTCGCGTTGCCGAAGATGGCCGCATCATCTCGGAGCGCCCCGTCGATCCTCGTTTGCTTGAGATGATGCGCGCCCCGGGGACCGGCGAAGAAACGCCGCTACAACGCCTAGTCGAAAAGCGTCGTCCCGTGGCGGTGATCGAGGAGGACGAGGAGCGGTAACAGATGCCAGACCGTCCGCAATTGATCGCCGACGTCATCCTGGAAACGAGGGGTGCGCGAGACTTCGCGAACAAGTTCGGAAGCCTGCTTTCGAAGGCCGCGACGTCGTGGCGCGACGAGCTCAAGAAGACGACGGCGGAGGGGGCCAACGCTGGTTTTAAGCTGGCGATGGCTTCCGGCAAGAGCGGCGCGGCTATGCGCGCCTTCGTGAAGTCCAACATCGCGGACGTCTACGGGAAGTTCATGCAGGAGCTTCGAGCCGGCAACGTCGCGGAAGCCGAGAGACTTGAGCGAATTTTGGAATCACGCACGCGTCGCTTTCAGAAGGAGGCCGACTCGATAGCCGAAGCCTTCGCTCGCATGCAGGAGAGGCAGGCGCGGACCTTTACAGAACACACGGACCAGTTCAAGGAGAAAATCGGTTTCTTGCAGCGAGGTCTTTTCGGAGGGCTTGCGGGATTCGCTGACTTGGCTCGCGGAGGCGGTGCCCTGACACGACGTCTGGGCGAGGAGAGAATGGAGAGAGGCCGACGGCTGCAGAAGGCCGCCGGAGAAGCGGATCCGGCGGCGACGGCCCGAGCCAACCGCATGGCCAAGATGGGCAAGGCCATCGCGACCATCGGGAAGGCGACCGTTGCCTTCGCGGCCGTTGCCGGAGCTCTCCTCATGCTCATCAAACTCTTCGCCGATCTTGAATCGAAGATCAAGGACATGAACAAGGAGCTGATCGGCTCGGCGGGCGCGGCCCAGTTTGGTCTCACTCATGTTGAAATCGTGAGCGGTAAGCTGGCCGATCAACTGGAACGCATGCGGAAGGAGACCACGGGGCTCAACAAGAACTTCATGGCCTTCCGAGCTGGTGCAGAGGAGCAGCAGAGGATCCTCGCGGGCTTCAACCAGGCCGGTTTCACGTTCGCACGCATGAGCGAGGAGATCCGGAAGGGAACCAAGTTCATGGAGTCCTACTCGGACATCACGGCCTTGGCACTCACCTACGCTCGAAACCTCGGAATGGAGTCGAGCGAGGTCACCGAGAAGATGGGTCAGTTCGCGTTCGAGACGGGGATGGGTCTTCGCGACGTCGCCGAGCAGTTCAGCATCATCTCCCGGGAGGCGATGCTCGCGGGGTTCGTGACGAAGCGATTCTACGCCGCGGTGATCGAAGTCACTTCGGGCATGGCCTTCTACGGGGTACGAATCGAGGAGACCACGAAGCTCCTCAAGACATTCGACGCGCTCCTCGGAGAGGCCGTCGGCGCGGAGGCGTTCAAGAGGCTCGTCGGACAGTACAAGGACAAAGGGGCACAGGATCGGATACGAGAACTGATCCTCAAGGATCAGGAGTTCGCGCAGGAACAGTTCGCGAGTGCCTTCGAACGCCGGATTCGGCAGCTCGGTCAGGAATTCAGCACGCAGCTGGGAATGGATCCTCAGGAGGTCAGGGAATTGTTGGCCCTCGATGAGATTAGCATGACCGCTGCGCTCGAGAGACAAGGATTGAAACCTGAGGAGATCGCGAGATTCCGGGGCGCCAGGCTGGTGGGCCGCGCTGCTGGTGGCGGCCTCGGGGCCATGGAGAGGGCGATGCCGTATGCCGGGCCCGGGTTCGATGTCGCCATGGCCGCTCAGGCCACGCGCATATTCGGAGGAAGGCGCATCGACGAGGTGCTTCGAGAGATGGGCACGGGCCCTGAGGCAGCCGCACAGATGGCCGCCCTTGAAGAGGCCACGGGTCTCAGTCGCGACCTGATCGAAACGGTGGGAGCGCAGTTCACCACGATGGAGGGACATTTCCGCAACCTGCGACAGATTCAAGAGAAGATGGCCACGGGGACGCCACTCTCCGAGGAGGATAAGAGGATCCTGGAGGATCTTCGTGATAAGTTCGGCATTTATGTTGACGAGTCCACCAAGAAGATCATGAAGGGAGATTTCGACGCGAACAAACAGCTCATCAAAGGTACCGGGATAGAGTTGAAGAATGTGATGGATGCCGTCACCGAGACGACCACCATGGGCGAGAAGGAGATCGAAGAACAGATGACGAAAGACCAGGAGATCGCCACGGAGATCTCCCACAGGATCACGGGCCTGACGGAAGTCATGCAGCAGACGGTCCTTGGCGTCCTCAATGACATCTACGACGTGCTCGTCAGCATGGCCAAGTTCTTCTTCGAGGACGAAACGGAAAAGCTGGCGAGGTTCGCCGCGTTAGACGAGGCACACAAACAGCGAGAAGCGGCACAGGCGGAGGCCGAGGAGGCGCGGGAGAAGGAGAGGAAAGCTCGTCAGGCTTTGGAGGAGGCCAAAGCCGGGGGTGACGAGGAGAAGATCGCCCTCGCGGAGGAGAACCTCAAGGAGACTACCCGCGCTGCCGACGAGACAACCCGTCAGGCGGTGGCCACGGAGGCGGCCGCGCGGACGGCCGAGAACTTGACGGCCGAGCAGATCGCCGCGCAGGGAGCTGGTTTCAAGGCAGAGGTCGACGCCATCGAAGGTGCAACCGGGGTGAAACTCTTTCGAAGCGAGTCCTTCAAGAAATCCTTCGGAACCGCCCTCGAAGACGTTCTACCACGTCTTGGCAAGGAAGTGACCGAGGCCTCCTTCGGCATGAAGGTTTCCGAGGCCATGCTGGGTCTCTTTACAGGTCAACGCCCGTTGACTCGCGAAGAGCGTGCGGCGAAAGAGCTGCAGCCCAAGAAATTCGCCGAACAGTTCATCGCCCAGATGTCGGCGAGGCCGGCACTGCTTGAACAGGCCGGAGGAATCGAGAACGTGAGATCGGCTGCCGCGGCAGGCATGGCCCAGATGATGAAACACGAGGACTGGTCGGACATGTGGTGGACCGATCAGAACAAGAAGGAGTTCGCGGCGATATTCTCCGCCGCTGCCTCGACCGCACTTGCCGCCAATCTTCCCACCCAGGCCGAGCGGGAGCGACTGGAGGCCGAGCGTAAGGCGGAAACCGATCAGCTCATCAGAGGGCTGCAGGAAATGGTCCAGGTTTGGACAGGGGCCACGGCGGCCAAGGATTTGATTCTGCCTGCCAGAGGAGGTGCCCCGATCATCACCGACATGGCCGACACAATCTTTGCCGCGCAACCGGGAGGTCCCGTCGCGGAAGCGATAACCGGAAGAGGCGGCACGGTCAACGTGAACGTTTATGGGGGCGACCAGAAGAAGGTCTACGAGACCGTCATGCGTGCCCTGAAGGTGACCGGAAATGCCTGAACAGAGAGCCGTGTTCACGGGTTCATTCTCAGGGCCCGACGAGGAGAAACTCCGACGCGGGCGTCGCCCAGTCATCTTCGACGTGCTCGCTCCGGACCGGGAGACGAGCCTGCTCGACCTGGCGGAGAAGGACCTGCGCCTGGTCCTCCACGTCAACCCGCGGACGATGCGGCTCGGTTATACGAAACAGACTGAACGCTTCCTGACGCGAGGTGGCTTCGTCGAGTACCACTGGGGCGACGCGGTCGAGGAGATCACGTTCGACGCGGCCACGGGCGGTTTCATGCGGATGTACACGGGGCTCTCGAACATCGCGTCTTCAGGGGGGGGCCAGCCTGGACGTAGGGACACGATCGCCTATGACAAGTACCTGGATCTCCTCGCGCTGTTCCACAACAACGGCGCGATCTACGACATGTTCGGAAACATCGCACTCCAGGGTTACCTGAAGATCATCTTCGACGGGGGCGTGCATATCGGATGGTTTGACGGGGCGTTCACGGTCACGGAGGACGCGAACGTCCCCTATATGTTCAGCCTCTCGGCCCGGTTCCTCATTGACCGCGAGATCATGCAGTTCCGCTCGCCCAACCTCTTCGACTACGGTGCCCAGGCGGTCTCCGCTCCGGGTGGCCTGGGCGACCAGCCGGAGGGCGCGACCTCGACCATGCTGGCCGACCCCTTCGTCGGGCTGGAGGGTCGCGACTACGTCGGTCCGACGGCGGTCCCGTTCCGGTCTCAGACCGCGAACCCCTTCGAGGAGGAGCTGTAGGCCGTGCCCGCCCAGACCGACAGGCAGCCGACCAGGTTCCAGCCGCTCGAGGCATACAGCGGCCCGGACGTCGGAGTCAACTTCGTGCGGGCGGCGATGGCGAGCGAGTCGGTCGCCTTCGACGGCACGAAGCAACGCCTCCGAGACGCGCGGCTCGGGTCGCCCTTCACGTTCAACTTCGCGCCCCCGTCCATCCTGCTCGACGCCCTCCTGGGTCGCGGCCAGGCGCGCACGCAGGACGTGTTTGATCCCCTCCTTCGGAGGGCGTTCGACGACGCCGAGGCGAACTTCCTCGTCACCCAGGCGGCGTTCGAGGCCGGCAACGCGACCGCGGAGCAGGTCGAGGCGGCGCGCAAGGGCATGCTCGGGACGCGAGCTCCAGCTCCGGGCCAGAACATCGACATCATCGAGGGCGCCCAGCGGTCGATGAGCAACTTCTCGACTTTGGTGGAGCGGCGGAACCAGCTGAGGGCGTCCAACTTCTTCGCGACGGGTCCGACTAGGGGCGCCACGCTGACGCGGCTTGAGAACCTGATCGCGAGGAACGGAGTCCGCTTCAATCCGCGCGACGTCAACGAGTCGCAGGCGAACCAGGCGGCGGTCTCGGACCTGACCCAGGCGCTGGACGTGATCCTCCAGCTGAATCGCATCCTGGCCACTCCGTCCCTGACTCTGCTCGTCAATCCCGAGTCCCTGCAGATCACCTACTCGAAGAGGCAGGCGTACACCGACCGCAACAGATTCAACTACGTTTTCCAGTCGTGGGGGGAGGAGCAGGTTCGTCTCTCCGTCTCCGGACGGTCGGCGGGATTCGTCGTCGGGTCCCGAGGACCGGGAGACCTCGACCTCGCCCTCGAGCCCTCGGGAGGGGGCAACCTCGCCGTCTCCGAGACGGCGGGCGTGAGCGGCTACCAGTACGCGTCGAAGTGGGACTCGGCCGCGTGGCAGAACCTCATGAGCCTCTTCACGATCTACCGCAACAACGGCTACATCTACGACACGTCAGGGCGTCCCAAGTCGGAGGCGCACCTCTTCATCGGCAGCATCGAGATCGCCTACGACCAGTGGGTCTACGTCGGAAACTTCGACAACTTCAACTACAACTACGAGGAGGACAAGCAGCACGGGGCCGTGCAGTTCAGCTTCGAGTTCACCGCGTCCTACATCTTCGACCGAAACCAGCGCGAGGCCGTGCGTCCCTACCAGACCCCTCCGACGCCCAGCCCGTCGGAGGCTCCCGAGGGCGACGTTCCCTTCATCCCGAACCAGCAGGCGAAGGCGACCCTCACCCAGACTCTTCCGACGCTCGGGCCTGGCGCGCAGACGTCCGGCGGCATGACTGAGGACCCCGTCCAGATCCAGGTCATCGACGAGCAGCCGATCGAGGTTCCGGCGCGGACCGAGCCCGTCTTCGACCCCGTGATCGACCCGCTCCCGTCGCTGGAGCCCGGAGGCTAGTCGACGATGGCGGGCATCCAGGACAGGCCCTACGCGGGCACGTGGAAGCTCAACAACCGGACGGTGGTGAAGTACACCCCGGACGCGCTCGTGTTTATCAACGGGGACACGTCGCTGCCCGGCTGCCCGCGCTGTCGGGGACGCCTCGACATCCAGCGGTACGTCACGTCTATTGGTGTCGAGGCCGGAACCGAGCCGGGATCCCACTCCGCGAACATCAGCCTCACGCTTCCGCGGGTTCAAGGACAGCAAGTCTTCATCGACGGCTACAACATCCTCCGCGCGGGCCTTGAAGTTCACGTCTTCTTCCGCGGGTACTTCCCGGTGCGGGGGATGTTCAAGCACCTGGCCGATCCTCAGTCCGGGCGCAACGTGAACTTCCCGAACCCGACGGACGACGACGAGCTGGATCTCTCCAAGTATGCGAGCTACCCCTACTACCCCGTGTTCCACGGGGTGGTCACGCAGGTCACCTACCAGTACGCCGACGGCTTCTACAACGGGAGCCTCAACTGCGCGTCCCTGCTCCACTTCTGGAAGTTCCAAAACGTCGTGGCGGCTGGCGCGTGGCTAGCTCAGGGCAAACTCCCTGAGGGCGCCGAGGCACGACCCACGCTCTACGGGCACAACTTCTCGAACATGCACCCGTTCTCGATCATCTACACCCTGTATCGAGACGTGGCGGGTGCGGCGGCGGGCCTCGACTACGCTCTTGACGAGGAGTCCAACCTCGCCGCGACGACTAGTCGAAGAGGGCAGTCGCTTTATCATCAGATCTCCATCTACTGGGAGCAGCGTTTCAAGACGAGGGTCCAGAGCCTGCGGATGTACGGGGTCAATGGAAGGCTCTTCAACGCGGCCCAGCAGGCGTGGTTCGGGAAGGCGGGAAAAGAGGAGATGGAGGGGTTCATCTCTAACCCGACGTACAACGATCCGCAGACGACACGAACCGAGCATGACCCTCTTGCTAGTCGTTTGGACGTTGCCAAGGCTCTCGGACTCCAGGACCAAGGCGCAGACTTGATCTGGTCGCCGCTCATCGGTCAAGACGGCGAACTCGCCAATCTCTCGGTCCTGGACATGTGGGCATTCAATTTCCAGCTCAGCGAGTTGGGAGTCACGAACAAGTGGGTGACGACCTACGAGACGAAGATGGACGTCGCTCAGGCGGTGATGGATGCCACGGGTTACGAGTTCTATCAGGACGTTGACGGGGACCTCGTGTTCAAGCCCCCGTTCTGGAACCTCGACACGTCGCCCAACCGCTACTACCGGCTCGAGGATCAGGACATCATCAACATCAGCTTCGTCGAGAAGGAACCACAGGCGACGTACATCATCGTGCGTGGCGTCTGGATCGCCGGCGTGTCGGATGCGACCTCCAACAGTGGGCCGCAGCACAAGCGGGCCATGTACATCGACTACAGGCTCGTGGCGCAGTTCGGCTGGCGTCCCGCGCCGTCCGTCGATATCACCTACCAGACGGACCCGAAGGTCCTGTTCTGGATGGCGGTGGGACGTCTCGATGCGACGAACGTCGATACTTTCGGCGCATCCGTGACAATCCCGATTCGACCGGAACTACGTCCTGGATATCCGGTCTACATACCGTTCGTCGATTCCTACTACTACATCAGCCAGATGAGTCACCAGTTCACTTTCGGGGGGCGCCCGACGACGAGTCTGGTGCTGACCTGTCGCCGACGCAAGTGGCATGCTCCGGGGATTCTGGAAGCGGCTCCCGAAGGCGAGAGCGCGATCAAGTTGATTCATCTCGATCGTCCCGACTTGCCACCTCGTCCCCTCGAGATCTTCGACAACGGGATCTCAAGGATCGCGGGGTTCCCCAACGTCGTCATGGCACTCGACCCTCGCAAGATGAACGCCAGCTTCTCACTCGTGGGGGCCGGAATCGACTACTTCGATTCCGTGGACGGCCCGGCGGATCTCCTGTTCGACCTGCTCGTGCGTGATGTGGCCGATCTCGAGGCATTTGAGACCGTGGCACCGGAGCCTGATGCGGATGGTAGGGAAACACCGACCGACCCGACGAAGCCTACGAGGCTGGGTCTGCGATACGGTCCGAAGGACGAGCTCATCGAGTTCGATTTGAAGGACCTGCAATCGGGTTTCCAGGCGTTGAAGGATGTCCGTGAAGATCTCAAGGCGACGGAGCGGCGGATCGAGGACGTGACGCTTGCCGAGATCATGGCACGATCTTCCGAAAACGCCTTCGATCCTGCTCGAGGAGGGGTAGATCCCCCCAGCACGAGCATAGATCGTCGGGATTCCCTGAGCGAACTCGATCGACTCTCCCAGGAGGAGCAGACGGCCCTTGAGAACATTCGCAAGAACCTGGGCAACAATAGGAACATACAGCTCCTTGCGCTCATTTTCGACGCCCTTCAACCTTCCGGAAACAAGGCCATCCGTCGCAGGGTCGGCGGGATTCCAGGCTCCGACGTCACGCTGTCCTACTTCGACAGCCTCACACACCTGAAGTCGCAGTACCTCGCGGGGGCACTACCAGGTCACTACCGTTACTTCTCCTGCTCGCATCCCGATCCGGAAATGCAGGGAATGCCGATCATCGAGTGGGATGACGGTGAGCGTCCTCCGTCGCGGACTCCCTCGACGGGCCAGACACGACAGAACGGACCCGGCGCCCAAACGCCCGGCACCCCCATATCTACAGATACCAATCGCAACAGACGGCTGAGAGGAGAGGCAGCCAACCTACAGGGACGACTTGAAGAGAGTGGAATAACCTGGGTTGGCGCGGATAGTCTGTTGAGGGAACGTGATGAGGGATCGAGCACCGACGCCGAAAGCTCGGAAGAGGAGGTTCGTAATGCTTCGTTGACGAAGGATATCGCCGAGAATCTGACCAATGTTTCGGAAGCTGGCCAGGTGCTGGCTGACCGTCTAGCTGGTCGGTCGGATTTCGGCGGAAGAGGGTTGACTCTGAGTGTCGGGTCGGCGTGGCGCGTGAATGCCAGCGTGGAGGGTACCGGCAGAGCGAGCGCGCACCAGTACGGGGCAGCTCTTGATCTTGGACCGCGGGGACCTGGGATTCCCAGGAGGATTCCTCCTGATCCGAAGAAGGACAAGAGCAATCTTTACGCGGCGCCCGTGGAGGACCTCGATCCCGTACTGCGGGACGGTTACAGGGCCCTGAAGGAGGAGGCCACCAAGATGTACCAGGAGGGGTTGATCAGTGGGATTGGTTTTTACGAGGAACGCAAGGATGGGAGTCGAAAACCCTTCGTTCACATCGACGTGTTCTGGGGCCCCCGTCGTCCTGGACGCTGGGCACAGGTACAGGGTGTCGAGACCTACAAAGAGAATGACAAGATCGTGCAGGACTGCAAGAGAGATCAGCCGGGAAACGTCCCGGCGTGTATCAGGGGGCAGAAACTTCTCCGAGACGAGATAGGTCCTGAGCGCTTGGACAAGGCGCTCCGCACCGCCATCGACCAGGGGGCCCCCACACGCCGTCCTCGTGGAAAACTGCCACCTTACGGGCAGTCGCTTGAACCCGGGCTGGCTGCGGCTCCTCCTCCACCGACGACTGAAGGAGGCGCAGAGGAGATCTACAAGCGTCCTACGATCAAGACCCGCGACGTGGACGCCGACGTCGCGAGACTCGTCGTCCAGTTCAAGCCGACGGTCAGTGCTCCCGACGGGGCTCACCGGGCACCCGAAGCCGAACTCACGACGGGCAAGTGCCGCAAGGGCTTGCAGATCGCCCTGGGGCCCCAGAAGGCACCTCGCGTGATCATGACGGACCAAATCCAGACGATCTCGTTCGTTCGTCACCAGGCATCGAAGTTCACGCAGGTCGTGGGGACCTCGCAGGCGGGCCGTAGGCTCTCTTTCAATGCGACTGGCCTCGCCCTCCAGATCGCGGCGAAGTTCGACGAGGCATCCGAACCCTTCCTCGACGACCCGAGTACGACGGTCGCCGGGGTTTTCGGAGGGGTTTACGAGCAGATGAAGGAGGACCTAGCCTCGGTGAAGATCCCACTCTACGAGAACGGGAACGAACTCAGCGATTTCAGGATCGAACTCAGCGACTTCAGGGACGCTGTCGTACCCCCCGATGACGTACCTCCCGACCTTGACACGGTACTGGCCGCCAGTCTCGGGGTGGCCTCACTTGATCAGGTCGAGATTCCCGACCTGCGATTCGACGAGCTGGCGACGATCCCCGGATACAAGGTCCAGGGCACGCAGAAGGACGACGGGATGTCGTACGAGAGGGCGACGAGGGCCCTCGGCACGAACTACGCGAAGAGCATCGCCAGGGACATCGAGGCCGCGTTTCTTAAGGGCCAGACCGCCGCGATGCCTCCCAGTCCGGGGCGCCCTGGTCGCCTTCAGAAGGTGCAGAAGGCGATCAACGAGGCCACAGCCAAGGCGTTCGGCTCCGAGCAGGCCGTGGTCGCCACCCAGGAGAACACCACCGAGGAGAAGACGCCGAAGCAGGGCAAGAACGCGACGGGGGTTCACTCGCCGGTGTTCCCCGTGTCGGACGAGAAGGGCTACGAGCACTACGGGGCGTACCGCTACGGGCGCGGGCTGTCCGTCGAGCCCGGCGGCACGTTCGAGTTCATCCACAGCGGCCAGGACCCGTTCACCAACGTGACCGCCCAGACCGCCGAGGAGTTCTACCGCGTGTTCCTGCTCACGAAGACGCAGAAGACCTCCGTGGCAAGCAACATCCTCAAGGGGTCTCAGGAGGGGTTGGCGAAGATCGCGGAGTTTGTGCTCGGCCAGCGCGAGCAGCCGCTCACGAACACCCTGGGCCAGACGACCGCCGAGGGCGTCGTGGAGAGCGAGGACACGCTCCAGGAGCTCGGGGTGCAGGAGGTCGGGCTGAGCGACCGCGACCGGGCCGAGATCGAGGGGTCCGTGCAGGGGCTCGCGGAGACCGTCACGGCGCTCGGCAAGACGGCCCGTGGACAGGACACGCTGCGCGAGCTCCTCGTCGCCAACGGCGACAATCCCAACCTGCTCAAGCAGGACTCCTTCGACATCACCGACACGCAGTTCGCCCGCAACTTCGTGAACTACGCCGTGAACTACGGCAAGAGCGACGTGTTCAAGACCACGGCCGCCAACGCGGCCTACCAGCTCGCCGACCTCACGGGTCACCTGGTTTCCCGCGCGGGCGAGGCGTGCACCTGCCGGGGGTCCTATGCCGACATCATGCTGGCCGCCTACACCCGTCGCAACTTCGTGGCGGTGGAGGGCATCGATCCTCGGGTGAGCCCCGCCACGGCCTTCCAGAGCGAGGAGATGCTCAAGAAGGTCGAGCAGCACGCTCTCCAGCAGCGTCGGTACCGCGGAGCGATCACCGAGGGCGCGGCCCCGGACGCGAAG
>Ga0180437_10000468_pt1 | contig 78359 bp, 54 predicted proteins | sample SS_ome_4_FD_132410 | JGI IMG/M metagenome (GOLD analysis project Ga0180437, IMG submission 132410) | Hypersaline lake sediment archaeal communities from the Salton Sea, California, USA - SS_3_D_1 metaG | ecosystem: Environmental > Aquatic > Non-marine Saline and Alkaline > Hypersaline >...
AGAAACGGACACAACGAGTGGATGGATATCATGGCTCGTTTTCGACAAAGTGAGGTAGATCTTTTTTTCTCACGGATTCTCCCCAAACGCCCCTCGATCACTTGCCCAATGTTCATAGAACACTGCCCGAGCTTCAAAAAAATTTTCATGACACCCCATTTCGAGTTCCACAAAGAGAAAAATTTTTTTTTTTTTTACTTTGACATGCGCTCCATCAAAATGTGCACAATCTGTGTGTGTTCCCTCGTTTTTGTATCCACATCCAGTTCATCTAGTGTTTTAATGAGCAACGTGTTATCGGGGTCATTTGGGTATGGCACTGCGACATCGGGACCCTGTGACAGGAGCACTCTGACGTTTTCCACTTGTCCTCTCAGGGCTGCCGCGTAAAGGAGAGGTAGTTCTTCTTCTTCTTCTTCGCCGTTGTTGTCATCTCCGTCTTCTTCATGTTGCTGTGATTGTAACAGAGAGGCTCCCTTCGCTTGTGTTTTACCGCCTTTACTTGACCCGGAATTGAACTGCAGAATTGATTCGAGCACTTTGAGTTCCTCTTCTTCATCACCACTTCCCTCGTCATCCATTCCCGCATTACCGTCGTCGCCTGTTGCTCCAGAGTATCGTGTCATTCTAGCAGCCTCTGGGTCATCCTCTTCCTTGGCAAAACGGTGGTCTGACTGGAGTTGATTGAGTCGATACTTCCAGCGTTTATGTGGATCCGAGGGGACATTGGGATCTTCAAAGTTGTGCACAACATCACAGACAATCTTGTAGGATTCGTAGACACCCTCCTTGCTCTTGAGTCCCATTAGTACGACCTTGCCAGTGTTGGCGATATTGGCACAGAACTTTGACCCATCTTCAAGCCGTCCCCTGTAAATGAGATTTGGAAAGGACCCCGGGTCATAGTCAGTGTTGCTTTTGTCAGAATGCAACAGATCCATCAAGTGTACACCGTCTTGCGGGAGAACACCATTCCCTACAACATTTAGCATCTGGCCCATTGAGCAACCCAAGCATCCCTCCAGTGTGCCCACATAGGGCTCCCCTACGCGATTTCCATCAGCATCGACATCGATCAGGATCATGGGAATCTTCTCAATGAGCTGACGATAGAGATGACTGTAGTAAAGTGCCATGCCACGTGATGTTGTTTTGATAAGCTCCAGATTACACGCCATGAAGAGAGTACCCGTGGTGGGTCTCAGCCGCAATGTGATAGAGGGGAAATTGGGAAGGCGATACTTGGTATTGGGTACATGCTGCGCAATACGGATCAGGTCAAGTGAACTCTTGAGACACGGACTGGCAAAATTGACCGCATAGACATTGTTCACGATATTGGGTAGGATGTGGTTTTCTTTCTCGATCCACTCACAGGGAGCAGGACGGGCATCTCTTGCTTTCAGAATCATCTGGGTGATAGCGTCCTCATTGTGCTTCAGTTTCTTGAGGCGTTCTTCCTTGGGTGGTAGGTTGTATCGATGTTTCCCGGGATCGGGTCGTGGCCGTTTCTTTTTTATCTTTTCTTTCTTCACTTTCACGCGGCCGCCTCCGTCACTGGGATTCATGCCATCAGGGTATCGCGCGCTCTCTCTCTTTCTCGGGTACGGATTTTAACTTCTCCAAAATTAAAATTTTATGCACATTTTGACGCTCTGTGCACGCCATTGATGTAAATAGGATTCTTGTGTGTGTGTAGACGTAAGTGTGAAACATAATGGAACGCCCTTTGCCAAGTCGCTACATACTTGTGCCCAGAGTCATTGCAACGGGCAAACTGGCACACGAGAATACCGCATTGCGTTTTGCTCGTACCCCGGGCAATGAAAAACTTTTAAATCAGTTTGATCGTTGGTGGCGTGGGTATGACTTGGATTCTGAGCATCACGTGTACTTTCCCCTTCCAGCGACAGGAGGATTTCGTGGTGGTATGGGAAAACTCGTGCCAGAGTTTGGTGCCACGCCCAATAACATTGCTGTGACACTCATTGAACAAGTGGGTCCCATGACACGACGTTTTGCATATCGGCTAGATGCAGTGTATGAGGAAGACCCGGCAGAGAGTGAATGGCCCCGACCCATGGAAATGGAGGAAGATCCTCTGTCCAGAGAGGCTCGTGAAATCATAGACAACGCGGACAAAGCCTTTGAAGAGCTGACGGATTACTTTAAAAAGGCCACACCAAAGCAGAAGGAAGAAATACGCGAGCTAATGGAAGAGCACGTTCCCGAGATGAGAGAGATCGTGTACGACAAGGAGACGGACTATGCAATGGAGGCACTTCGTCTGATAAAGAAAGTCGATGAAATGGACATCTTTGATCGCGCAGAGCGCTATTTACAAAAACACAGGAAAGAAGAAGCACGGCGACAGGGGTTACGCCCTCCTGCAGTGGCCAAGAGAACACGAGAACAACGTCTTGAAGAAGAGCGCGAACAGCAAGCAATTTTGAAAATCATCGAGGATGAAACGGCAGACATAAGAAGACGATCATTCCGAAAGACCACGCAACACCAATCCCCTGGTAAATACACGGAATTGGACGACCAAGTCATTGCTGGACGTATGCCAATGAACCAAATGGGATCATTGACGGCAATAGATAAAGTGCGAGTGGGCACTCTGTTGCTTGGATGCGTCTTCCACGCAGCAAAGAGTGAGCACGGGGCAATGTTGCTGGGGGCACTTCAAAATGTCTGTGGACACTGCGAAACCATTGGATGTCATCAGAGATGTTCATCGTGTAAAAAGGTTTACTACTGCAACAGAGGATGTCAAGAGAATGACTGGCACACCAAGCATTGCCAAGAGTGTGATGGCTGTGATGACGAATAAACAGTGTATGTGTATCGATTGGCGGTTTTATTTTTTTTTCTTGTGTGTGGCAATCGTGTCACAAGTTGATTTGTCCATCAAATAACTTATTCCAGTCGTCTCCATCGAGTGCAGGAAAGTCAAGGTCTATCTCCATCATGACCACCGCATCTTCATTTTCTGGAGGTGGAACGTACATCATGCACTCTCTGGCGTCGATACCGTCATTGGTGTTTCCCTCGTTACCAATTGGTGCTGGTGGCATTTCCGCTGGTTTCTGTGGACGCCGTGATGGAGAGAGTTTCCCGTTGTAAGTATGATCACCCCGAGCGCGTTTCTTAGCCGCAGCTGCCCTCTTCTTCTTTAGTTTTGCGCCAATGGGATCGCTGATAGCCATTATCCCGTATGCTGCTTTACTGACTTCACTGAGCCATTCTCCATCTGTATCGGAGGATGACGCGGATACACTGATCGAGTATGATCTCTGTTGTCTAGATTTTCTCGGTGGCAAAACTTTTGGTTCCACTGGGACTTCCATACCAGTCAATGAAGATGCAGCGCGAGATATGATATTACGCTCCCGTGACTCATTGATATCAACACTGGCCAAGTGTTTTAGATAGACATCGTTCTTCTCGAAGAATTGGTCCGATTCACCAAACAAATCATTCCACACGTACTGCGATGCCTTGCCTTCTTTCTGGAAGAGACCCACCGTTCTGAAGATATTGAGGATATCATAGAGTTTACGGCCAAACTTGAGAGTGAGTCCGAGTTGCTGTACAATGTACGCATCTAACTCGGCAATGATGTCTTTAGGTGTCTGTGCTTTGATGACCCCACGTTGAAAGCAATACGCGCAGATCCGGGAGATCTTGAGTAGTTGGCCGGATTTCATGATACTCTGCAGTGTCTTGAGACCAAGTTTTTCTGCTGGGGTGTCAGAGAACACAACATCCTTCAGTGTGTCCATTTGACAGAGTTCCCGTAGTGTTGACACCATGCCATCTCTGCCACGCCACACGTACGTCTTGGGAGCTTTCTTCCCTTTTCCAATCAAACCGATTCCATGGAAGATATTGAAGACATCGTAAATGCGTCTCTGTGAAAATCCCGTCACCGCTGCGGTACCTTCAGCAGTGAATGGATTGTTGCAGGCTGTTTCAGTGTTTTTCCAACTAATCACAGCCACAGCAAGTGCGCCGAGACTCTTTTCCTTGCGCTTGCCGCCTGTGTTATGCTTAATCACGACAGAAGAACAGCCACTTGACTCTCTATCGTCGTCGCCGCCGCCGTTGTGTAAATCCGATCCTAAATCATTTGGTGTGAGAGCATCAGCCGTTGTTGCCATCATCGTCCTCATCGTTCTCGTGTGTGCGTGTGTGTGTGCGGGAAGCAAAAAAATTTGACTCCGACCCTCAACTTTGACTCTATGTTGCAAAGTAAAGGAGAAATTTCATGTCCAAATACCAAAAAAGCAGATCGGATTTTTTTTTTATTTTCCCTCTCATCATCACTCGTCCATCCATTGCAATACCTCGAATACTTCTGCAGCAATATCCATTCTCTCACTCGCAAGCGGTGCAGGAAGAGTTGCCGGTGGTGGTGGTTGAGGTGCTTCTGGGATTGTACTACTTTGTTGTTGTTGTTGCTGCTGTTGCTGCTGTTCTTGTTGTGCCTTTTCTCTCATCGCTTCCTCGTATGACGGAGGTTGTTGTGGTGGGGGCTGTACGTAGACAATCTGTGTCTTTGGTTGTGGCTGGGGAGGTGGTTGTACATACACGACCTGCGTCCTTGGCTGAGGCTGCTGTTGCTGTTGCGGGGGTCTGACATACACTACTCGTGTTGTTGGCTGTTGTTGTTGTCGTCTTTGCGCAGGACGCCGTGTCACTGGTTGCTCCTCTTCTTCTTCCTCTTCTTCCGCTTCCTCGCGTTGTGGCCGTGTTCTGGCTCTTCTTCGCACAGGTCGCTCTGCTGGAGCATCCTCCTCAGCTGCAGCAGCGCCTCTTTCTTCAGAAGCTGCGGCTTCATTTTCCTTTCTTTGTTGTGCTCTCTGCTCGCGCCATTCTTGAAGTTTTTCCTTTCCTCTTGTGTACTTTTTCTTAGCAGTCTCTCTGAATTTCTTCCATCGTTTCTGTGCACGTTCTTTGCGTTTTTCCCTCAGTGTCTGTTTCGGTTCACCTCCTCCTCCTCCTGTTGCAGCAGCAGGGGCGGCCTCTGGTGTTTCCTTTTCGGGTTTCCTTTTTCTCGCGGGTTTCTTTTCTCTCGTGGGTTTCTTCTCTCTGGCGGGTTTCTTTTCTCTCGTGGGTTTCTTCTCTCTCGCGGGTTTCTTCTTCTTTGCCGCAGTCCTCTTCTTTTTGATCCATTCTTTGGCTCTTGCCTTCTTTTGTTTCAATGTCTGCTTCAACTTACCGGGAGTCTTACGGCCCGTCGTCTTCTTGGTCTTCTTAGGTCCAGAGCGCTTTCTCTTTTGTAGCAATTGCTTCAGTGATCGCTTGGGCTTTGCTGCTCGAGGTTTCTTTGTGATTCGTGCCTTGCGAGAGCCCTTCTTGCGCAACTTGAGTTTGGATAGATTTAGCTTCTTCATCTTGGGCAGTTTAAGTTTGGAAAAGTTGGGTTTCTTCAACTTTCCCTTGGGCAGCTTCAGCTTGGACAGATTCAACTTGGGAAGCGATAGCTTTTTGGCAGTAATTAACTCATACGCTCTCTGTACTGACTCGTCATTCAGTGCTTCCCCGTTGGCCATATACTCCTCATACAACTCGGCGTACTCCTGCTCCAGCTGCACATAGTCATTGTAGAGATCCAAATCTGGCTGTTCTGACAGAATCTCCACTGTGTCCACTAGCATCCCGCCAATGTACGATACCAAGTGACCATCTGTCGGGAACAAGTGTTCAATGTCTTCTTGTTCAATGTCGTCATCCATATGCAGAGTGATCCAATCCAGTGCCTGCTGCTCAATATGCGGTGGGATGATTTCATCCGCACCGTAGGCCGCAATTTGATCAGCCAGTGCATTACCAGCATCCACGAATTCATTGCTGATTAAATAGTCATCTGCTGCTTCTGCAAGACAGCGTTCCATTGCTGCCAAGAGAACATCCCCATCGTCATTGTCTTCCAGATTTACTGGATGATATGGATCACCTAAGATTTCACATTCTTCCTTGTGACCTTCGTGCCAGTGAGCGTTTTTGCACTCTTGGCTGCACCATGATGCTGAATGACACGAGGAACATTCGCCAATGGATTCAGCATCTCCACAGTAATCGCACAGCGGTATTGTGTCGGTGACGTATTGCATTTCCAATTCTTTTCTTCCCCCCTCGTTCAAAATACACCCCGTGTCAAAGAGTTATAATAAATTCGACTACAATTGGTTGATGCTTTATTTTCTCTTTCTCCCATTGCTCACAGCTCATCGTCTTCCTCGGGGAGTTCCATACCAGCGGTCATCTGGGGACCATCGTTTTGGTATGGGCCAACAGAATGACGTGGTCCAAGGCTCCTAGGAGGACGCCGTAATCGGGCATTATCACGCTGCGGTGAAAACATGGCCTCAGCATCCTCCCATGTAGCCCATGGCGTTGTCGTGGTTGATGCGGACATTATCGGCGGACCATTGTACTGAGGATGCCTAGTCACGGATATCTCGTCTATCGGATTGCCGTTGTTGTTGTCATTCGCATTGGATGAGGATGGAGAGTCCCATGGCAAACCTTGCTCAAGATATCTGATTTGCTCTTGGACAGCTCGTTCATTGCGACGATCCTCCACGCGGGATCCACCTCTCCAGTTACTGTTGCCCATGATTTGGTCACCATTCGCAATGATACTGGAGGAAGGGCGTCTCACTGGTGGCTGTCCTCCAAAGAAATGGGCGTTGTGTATGCCACGAGAGATGGTTCCATTCTCGTAATCAAAGCACAAGTCACCAACGCTGTTGTTGTTGTTGTTCTGTACTACTGTTGTTGATGGCGACACAGTAACAACAGGTTTCAGCAATGCGTCAACGTGTGAATAACAAAACTCCCTGAACTTTTCGAGGGATGGCTCTTGGGGAGACACCCAATTTTCAACAAATCCAGTGATTTGTTGCGCCATCGTCGCAGCACCATGTGAGGGTCCCAACCAAAATTTCACTATTGGTGTATTGTTTCCCACAAGAGCATCGACAATTTCTTGATCTATCTGTTGGACAATGCCCTCGGATACTTTGCCACTCCAAACAGCTGTCACGGCTGGATCTAACGTAGAAAAGAATTCTAGCACATCAATAGGACTACACAACGCGCCGCATTTATCACGGTATTTCTTCAAAGCAAATGCCCTGTACGCCCATATTATCAACTCGGGCATCCCGTATAGTAAATTCACGCGCAACAATGCTTCTCCGTATGTCCCCTTGCGACAGTGTATATTCGGATGCATTCCAGTACAATAATGAAACGAGGTCGCGTGACATTGGTCGCATCTCTTAAAACCACATCCGTTGCAATGGGTTGGTTGCGTGTCTGGATGATAACGTAACAAACACTGGATACACCGTACATCATTATCAAAAATCACTGGCTCCTGTTGCTGCTGTTGCTGCTCTGACACTTGCCTAGTCTTTTCTTTCTCACGATGTTCTTTGAGCAATCTGTCCCGCTGCTTCTGTTTGGCGGTGAAATCATTGTAGTATTCAATGGCTCGCACAAACTGTTCACTGGAAATGGGTCGATACAATGAATCAGGATCCACAATGTCCGTATTGAGCCCGCCATCAAACACGGACTCTGGCACGGCATTCTGATCCATGATCGCCCGGAAGAGCCACGTTCCCGTTTTGACCATCATGTGATTGTCATCAAATGACTTCACATAGGACCGCGACAGCTCTTCCTCCGAGGGTACAACAATGGCCGTTTTATCGTCTGACAAAATTCTCTGGACATCCATGTTGTACTGATCAATCCTGCGCAGCTGGGCATCCTTGTAGCGATCAATTGATCGCTTCTTCCTCCCATACACCAGTGATGGGCCGGGACTGGTATTGGTACCCGTGCTGACTTGCACAATGATATATGGGTTTGCACCCTGTATGCTTCCACCAGGACCATCACCTCGAATAGATAGCCCAAGTTGGTGTTTCGCCAGCGCCCCAGAGGCAACACACATCAGCCGCGCAGAGATCAACTCGTCATACAAAATTCCATTGGTCTTCATGAGATCATCCTTGTCCTTTCGCAGTGTATCGTTATCCCTGACGCGATTGGCATACATGTCACGCTCATTCTTGACACGGTTCAATTCCATCTTGACACCTGCTGCACCCTGTGCCTCCATCTTCCATTTTTCCTTGGACTCTTTGAGCTCAGCAATCTGTGACTTGAGCTCGTTCTGTGCGTCAGCAACTGGATTCAGCGCCGCATTGGCTTCATTAATCTGTTGTACCAGTGCAACGTACTGACCGTCCAGAAATGCGACAATTTTCTTAAGCAATGGCAGATTCACTTCAAACGCAGCGATAACTCTGCGACAGAAGATACACTTACGAGAATGCTGATCACCCTTGGTAAATTCATCGTTGGTTTTGATGGAGCACGGCTCACACACTGTGTGACCACAACCCTCTTCGTCATCACTTCGCGTTGCGCCAGTGATCATGTTACTTGGGCTGGGTTTGCACTTGGAAACACGCATGGGCATGTAGTTCTTGTTATCAAAGAGAAAACTACACACGGCACACGTCCAGTCGATGTTGTCATCTGGTAATCGCACAGAGCGCAGTTTGCGCAGGACTTCTTCGTCATTATCGCCATCATCATCGTCATCTTCATCACTGAACAACACAACGTCTTCTTCTTCTTCCTTGTCTCGTTTGGCCTCTTGCTCCTCGTCGTCCTCTGATGCCTTTGCTACCTTCTTCACGTCTTCTTCCTCCTCCTCCTCGGCTACTTCCATCTTTTCAATGACGCCATCACATGTTTTGCATATCTTCTGCTTTTGTGCATCCTCACGCTTCACGGGCACCAACAGCGATCGCAAACACGAAAAGCACCCAAAATCACCACAGGGGACAATGGTCATTTTGCGATAGATCGCCTCATTGTATGCTCTGTCACACCATGGGCATTTATCCTCACCGCTGTCATTGATCACGCTCCCCTTCATCTGGACCCTTGTCCTCTTCTTCATTGTAAAAAATTAAGATCGGATTTCCCCCTCGCAATGACACTTTTGTCCGATCTGGATTTCCTTGTTTACTAAATATTTAAAGGGTTCAAAGTAGATGTCAGAAGCAGAAGTCAATCAAGAGGCCGTGGTCAGTGAGCGCCCACCAACACCAAAGCTCCCAGAGACCGAGGAAAGAGAGCATGCCGAACAAGAGGCTCAGCCAACAGCAACAGCACCAGCACCAGAAGAGGGTGAAGTACAGGAGAAGCAAGAAGACACCAACAACAACAACAAGAAACGCCAACGAGACAACGATGGAGCCAAGGACGACGTTGAAGAACTGAAGAACCCCTGGGGAGAAGAAGGTGAACAACAGAGCGAAGTCAAGAAACTTGTTATTGATGCACTACAGCAGTCTGATATTGCCAGAGAAGCCACAATACTAGCTCAAACAAAAGCAGACGAGGCGTTTCGGAAGATAGAAGAGGAAGAAGCAGCATCAGCAAACGTTGTTGTGGAGAATTAAACATTTGAATTTTTCTTTTATTTCTTTCAGCACTTACACGCACACACACTCCTCCTCCTGACTACATCAAACCTCATGCCCGATGATTGGGATTCTTGTTCATCATGTATGGCAATGGGTGCTGTTTGCGCATGGCAAACTTATTCTTTGTGGAGATGGTTCTTAGACTGTGTTCTCTTGATTGTTGCTTCTCTCGCTTGAACTTCTCTTGCATCTCCTTGTAGCGCGCAAACTTGGCCTGTCGTGCTGGGTTCTGTGTGTTGTAGTATGTCTGATACGTTTCCAGCAATGTGGGCAGTGTTTCTGTTCCTGGTTCCATAGGCTTCAGCGCGCTAGACATTGGGCTCTGTTGTGTAGTACGTGGGAATCCGTTGCGTCTACGCAATCCTTTCTTGAATGTGTTTCCTGGTTTTTGGGTTTTCTTCAGTGACACAGGCAACTTGATGGCAGGTTCAATGTACAACGACGCGCCACCGGGTGTTGTCATGTTAACGTGAATACTGGCAGCGTGAGCCACAATGTTGTTAGCGTCAATAGTATCCCAATACGGGTCAATGGCCTGCAGGGTGACGCGGTAGATGGCCTCCCAGTTAACTGTTGGATCTGCTGGCAGGTATGGATCCAGTGCACGCACACGGACACGCACAACATCCCCTACCCATTTACCACTTCCCAGAATTACCCCAGATACCGTTCCCAATCCAGCATCTTCGCCCACTGGAACCCAGTCATTGCGGTCAAGTGTTCTCTCGACCGCTTCCAGCACGACAATGGTGCTACAGAAGAGACAATCACCTGGTACTGCAGGAAATGTTACTGGTGGCTGACCTGCTATGGTAACGTCCAGAGGAGCGTCCAAAATGGATGGCGCAGTCACTTGGTATGGTGGGTAACCGCATGAGAATATGTAGTCCGTGAGAAACTCAAAGAAGTTCTGTGTGTACAAGAAGGAGAACCAGATGCCCTTGTTCTCGATCCATGGTAAATACTCTGGGCCATCCCAGTTCCAGAGAAATGTTGCGCCAATGGGTCTCAATTTAACGACACCTAATGTAGGCACAAGGTACTTGTTGTTTGGTCCATTTGGTGGGAAGTTTGGGTCCAAGATGCGACGGACCACTTGACTAGATACATCACTGGAAGTACCCGAAGACGCAAAAATGCGATCCCCATCATACCATGCCCATGAGAGTGGCGACAACACCAAGTTTCCATTTCTGTTGAAGGCCCCTCCACCCGATGATCCGGGTCCACTGTTTCCATCATAGAACAACTGCTCAATGGATGTGGAGAAATCTGCTCCAATATCCTTTCCCGGTGCTTGAACGGGTCCACGGTGACCGAGTTTCTTGAGGAATCCCTCGTCAAATGCCATGGCTTGGATCTCTTCTCCGCGGTTCATCTTACCACTGTATCCAAATCGGAAGCAATCCTGACTGACAATGGTAATGACACCGCCTCGGGCAATGGTCAACGGCAACGCTTGCAGTACCATAACATCTGTGACACCAGACCAGCCAAGAACTTGAGTGTAGAATGTCCACTTTTCGGTGGTTCCGTTGACTCCCATCACTTCAATCAAATACTCTCCGTCGTTCAGTGGATGCTCTGGTGTTACTGTGTCAAAGTCACATATCCCGGGCGTCTGAAAACAATGCGTCGCAGTCATCACTTGTCCACTGGCAGAGACATGTGATCCTGTGCAAATATCGAGTCCAGCGCCAGCAACAAGGACCTCTGCCACTTTGGATTGAACGGAATTCGTCAGCGAATCATCGCCGATACGATATTGATAGGCACGTGCTGCCAAAACGAGAGCAGCAATCACCGCGCCAATGAGTAGAATGAGGACCACCGTATGGGCAATGGTCCAGTAACGAGTCACATTAGCATGACGTTCTGCTTCATCGGGTGTTCTGATACCGATGGGTTCCGGGTTGGGGATCAAAGGTGAATTTGGTCCCGTGCCTTGTGACGATGGGACGGTAATCCCAGGGGCACCAGTATCTTTGTATCCCCCAGTAGCACTGAATGCACTTCCTCCTCTTCTGTGTGCCATCTTTTTTTCGCGGGTTTGCGTTTTTAGAGAGACACGTGCACACGCTCATTCTACCGCAAATGCGTAATCATGACATGCAATATAAAATGGTTGCGTACATTTATTGCCTCTTATTTTTTCCCGCCACAGGCACAATGAAAGAAAAATCTTCTCTGAGCACCCGTTACAGCGTGGCCCTTGACTGTGCCTTCATGTGCCATGTGTAGCCATTTTGCTCGACTTGTACCTCCGCACTTACTGGATCGGCCCCGTCGTCGTCTCCCCTTTCTGTGTCGCCCTTCAATGAACTCAAGATCAGGCTCTAGGAATCCCAGTGTGCCATCTGGTACTGAGACATCCTCTCCAATTTCATAGAAGTCGTCGTCATCATCGTCGTCACCGGACACCCCAGAGAGCACATCGTCGCCAAGGAACACCACTCCCCCACCAGCACCACGCGCTATGTCTTCCTTGGTGAATCGCCTCGGTGCAAGTGGTAAATTCTCCAACATGGGCCAAGTGTTTTCCTTGGTCACGCAACCTGTTTCAGTGGCCATCTCCCTAAACGATTTAACATACTTCACGTCCTCTCCGTATCGAATCTCCACTTGTAATGCCTTTGGATCGGGGCCTCCCTGCTCGGGGTATTTGTCAAATTGCCCCGTGCGGATCATTCTGTTGACATACCAATACATAAAACAGCGCACATGTTTCACGTTGAAGTTGTACGTGTACTCGTCCTCTAGGGATTGCTGGATTCTTTCGACAAATGACTTGTCCTGTTTTACCATCCCGAGAAAGACTTGCAGTGTGTAGTTTTTGTACACCAGCCACAATAAAAACACAACAGATGAACTGGCATTTCGACTGTCATCTTCCAAGTCCGGTGAATGGACCATACCGAGCATTTGATGCACCAAGAATTCCACTGAGAAAATTTCAGATGGCCTATCCTTTCCCCGCAAACGCAAGGCGACACTCTGATCGAATCTACCCGCAATTTGAGCAGTTTCAAATGCGTATCGTTCTTTATCATAAATCCGGCCTACCCTAAGTCCTGCTCTTATTGGGTCATTTTCGTTCCTTCTTGCTTGGTCTCGTTGATCCATAAAATACAATCTCAGATACATGGTAACAGCGTACTTTGCACAGAAACGGCGGAACATGCGACACCACATGTAAAACACGCGCCAAGGGACTTTGTCAAAGAGTGGGTCATCGGGGTGTGCTGTCTCGTTGTCGATGTTGCGCATACTGTATGTGACCCAGCGAGGAACTTGGGCATTTTCAGGGTCAGCGGCCATACCAAGATCTCCAGCGAAGCGAGGGAATTCCCGAAAGAACCATTTCTTCCAGATGGCGTTGTTCATGGACAAGAAGGTGGACAAATCACCCAATATGTACGGTTCTACGTTCTGTTGTGGTTTGAACATCTCCATGGTGGTCTCAAAATCAAACTTTTTCTCGGAGAGGTAGTCCAACCAGATCTTCTGGAAGATATCTCTACTCTGCACCAGTCCATAACTGAAGAGGAGTGATTTTGCACGATATGCTGTTCGCAGTGCATTGGCTTGATCCGTCAGTTCTTGTGTAGATAGACCCTTTCGCCTAGCCGCGGGCCGTTCCATTTCTCCCCCCTTTGTCTAATGTGCGCACGTGATAAAACTCAGATGAGAAGTTCTCAAATACGTATTGTCATTTGAAATTTATATCGCTAAAGGAGTCAACAGAGCATGGCAACGGTCTCCATTCTCAATTTTGCAGAACGTGTTGTGCTACCCTTCAGTGCCGCGATCCCCGTAATCGTTGGTATCATTGGCTATGTCATCTGGAAGCGTGATCGCCATCGTGATTCCAATGACACCATGACCAACCGCATGCGGATCTGGTTCATGGCCAATAGTGCTGCTCTCTCTTCCATTGCCGTGTTCCACGTGATTCGAAACATTATGCTTGATGTGGACTATCGCTTTGGTATGGGTGGATTTGCCATGGCATTCATCGCATGGATCGTGCTATCGGTCCACGTGGATCTGTTAAAGATCCGAGATGACGATGATCTGCTACTCAACACGCGCAATGAAACAGCAGAGTATGCAATGATGACCAGCAACGATGTAGAAGAGTTTGCGGACGAAATCAACAAATCCGTGTCATACGCTGGTCCTAGGAAGTTCATAGCAGTGGCCACGTACTTGGTCATTGTGTTCCAGAGTGGCTTTGATGGACTGGTGCTCAAGTACAATCCAAATGCAGAGCCCACTGGAGTGCAAGTGGCGGCGTTCTTTGTCTCTAAACTACTGGAATCCATCATTGTAAGCACCGCACTCATCCATGCCGTCGTCAAGACCAAGTGGTACGTACTGTACATGCTAAATTTCACCATCACTGTCGGACTGAGTACACTCGCTGCGTATGACTTTGTCTCGCCAACGATTATCGTGGCAGCGTATGAGTTCTGGTTGTTTCAGCTCATTCTCGGTGTCAGTGGCGGGGTACTGCTGGGACTGAGTTATTACTTCATACATCTGGAGTCACAGAGAATGGAAAGGGTCAAGAAACCGTTGCTCCCGTTAAGTCTGACGTTTGTCTTTGTTTTTGCGGCAGGCGCACTGACTGGGTTCTATGGATAGAGAGAGAGCCGGAAAATAAAAATCATTTCATTGAAAGAGTCCATGATCCCTTGTGATGTCAATGACGGTGGTACACGCAACACACCATTCTCCATTAAAGACCTGTTGTGTGAGGTCGTTTCAAGTCGCAATTGCCAACTGAGTGGCACCAAAGATGTATTACTCGATCTACCTGATCACTTGAAAGAAGACATCGTGAACGCGTGCATGGACCACCAGAAGCTAGAGATGTTTGCAAAAGTAATGGAATTTGACAAAGATAAAACACAAGAGCACCTGCGCGCGCTTACCAAGAAGAAGTGGAGACATCACACCGATGCCGGGGAAGACGCGGATACTGGATTTATTGAGGAGGAGGAGGGTGAACAAGACCACAACAACAACAACGCGACGGCAAATACAGAACCCATTCACTATGTATTCTCAGTGTCGACACTGGATCCTTCATGGGCATTTATGGAATTCGCCACTGGGCCAGATGAGAAGAAGATATTCTTTGCTGGCAGTGACGGTATTGGCATAATGTACAACGAACACAGGACTGACGGCATCATGATGCTTGACATCAACGAAGAGCAAGATTACTTCATTACAGATCTTTACTCATTTCCCATTATCGCAATGAATACATGTGATGAATACGTGGCCGTTCTGACCAAAGACTTTATGCTTGGCGTGTTGCAGCGAGATGACGTTGACAAGACGCTGAATCTCTTGTGGTCGGATCGAATCTTCCAGTTTTCTCCCAATCATAAGACCACACCGATGATAAGTATGCGCAAAAAGGCCCGTGACGATGATTGTGATTATAATTATGGTTCCATGGAATCACTCCCGCTGAACATCGTTGTCATCGTCAATGATATACACGGTAAATCTAACGTGTGGTCACCTGTAATAAGTCACGCGTGTTCCAGAAATCCCGTGATGGATAGAGGCAACATCAACAACGTCGTCACATACTCTGATTACAATTCCAAACGCAATTGGTTATTCCGGTGCGTTAACCAAGGAACTGAAAACTTTGTTGTGTGTGGATATGACATGAAATCAGAAACAGTGGCTCTCTGTGAAACAACATTTCCAGTGGAAAACGACATCACATGTGTCTGTATTGTCCCTAGTAATAACGACGATGACGACGACACCTTGCCTAGATGCAGAATGCTCATTGGTTTCAAGGAAGATGGCATCATTCGATCCATTGACGCTCGCGTGGAACGAGACAAACTCAAGAATCTCAAAAGACAACTGATTTTGACAGAGGGCCCCACGTTTGACACGGGACTCAGTTCCATCAAGGACATACAAGAAGGTGGTGACATGGTCGCCGCACTTGCACACAGTGGCATCATCAATGTCTTTGATCCATGTACAATGGAACACGTCACGACCATTGACACGGACGAGAATATCTGGGAGATGACCGCGACGACACAGAAAACAAAGAAAAAGAAACCAAAGAAGACGGCAAAGGACAACGTTAGGGAGAAACTGAGAAAGGGGATTGCATTCCCAGATCACGTGATGCGGATAGATGCTGACAGACTGGTGTATTTTGACTGCACACGATCACTGCTGAAATCGTGGACGTTCGGGCCCATGACATACAGAAAATAAGAGAGAGAGAGAGAGTAAAGACACACGATGTATCGTTTTTATTCATTGTTGTTGTGTAGTCCTCCTCCTCCTCCTCCGTCAATCTCATCTTCAAATCGCTCCGCCTTCACCAATACCACAGTGTAATCAGGGAACACAACATCTGTCACCAGTCTGCCATCAGTTGTCCGTAGCTCGTAATCATCACGCTCCAGTCCCTTGAGTCTGCACACGTAATAAATCGTTTCCTCTGCACTTAACCCTTTGTCAGTCATAATGACCATCTCCGTTGGTCCCCATGGCAATTTCACATTGGCATAGGAATAATTAAGAGGAACGTGCAATGTCGTCGATACAGATGATGATATGGGAGGTGTCGTAGTGGTTGACACTGAATACTTTTGCTTCTTGTGCCGCTCTTCCTGTAAATTGTGATGCATGGCTTTCCTTCCCGCATTGACATCACGTGTGTTGGTGGTGTAAGACTTGGCAAACGGACTGCACACATCGATCTTATCGAGGTCTGGCAGACCACTGCTGCCATAAACAGGCGGTCGTAAAAACGGCAGTGGGTGCTTGTTTCCATCACTGATCTTTACCAGTGTCAGCAGTCCACTATCACTCTCCTCGATGATCACGTGATCTTCAAGACGCGCCTCTACCTGCTGACAGGCCCAGGTTCGAATGGTTTCTGTGTCATGGCGTTCAAAGGGTGCCTCCATGAATATCTCTTTTCTCATTGGACTCGTGTACATGACCAGTGTCATGGGTGGCGGAGCGTTGTTGTTGTTGTGGTGGTGGTGATGGTGTGTGTGTTGATGTTGATGATTCTGTGACGCAGTGGTACCTTTGACAGAACAAAGATGCACAGTCTCCCCTCCTCGAACAAGAGAATGTTTGTCGATAATTTCCCCCCGTGTATTACGCAGTGCCATTGTCTTGGGATTGACATCTGGCAGTATCTCATACGTGTGCAGCCATCGACATGCGTCTTGTATCACATCATCACAAAAAATGCTCCCGTCTCTCTCGGGTATATCGACATAACAAAGCGACGTGGTGTTACTCTCTCCCATCACATGGATGCTCTTACCCAAAGCAAACTTCTCCTCGCCCGTAAGAAGGGCGTCTTTTGCTGGGTTGCGACCCTTTGGAATCATTTTTTTCCCTCTTTTTTTTTCAGGATCGGGTTTTAAAAACACTTAAAAATAACACTCACGGAGAGCCTTCTATGACTTTAATGCATCCGTCCTCACCCACTTTCAAGAGAGGCAGGAGCTTCGCCCCCTTCTTGCCGCTGAGCAATGCGCGTACCTCATCCTCAGAATTTGCCTTCAGCTCTACAAAGAACTCACGCTCACGCTTCTTCTTCTTTGTCTTGTGTTTCTTGTGCGTGTGGTTGCTGTCATTGTCAAACGCTTGTTCAAAACAATCCTTGAGAGTCATGTCTCCGTCAATGGTAATCTTGGCAGTCTGCGTCACCATGTTGCCATTGTCATCGTAGTCCACGTTGCAGAGTGTCACCTCACGGTTTTTCTTTTTGTCGTTGTCAGCAGGAGATGCCATTTCACTTTGATCAGCGATGTTTGATTCACGCACGTGGACCCCTTTGGTAATTTAAAAAAATTAAAACCGGATCGGGGGTAAAGTCCACTCTCTTTTATTTTTGCACGCCCTCTCTCTCTCTCAGAACGTTCCCCAATCAGTGTTTCCGATGCCTGTGTCATCGTCGTCACCGCCTGTATCCATCGCTCCTCCACCGCCACCGTCATCATCTTGACGTATTGTCACTTTCTTCTGTCGCGATGGTTTCTGTGACTGTTCTTCTTCTTTTGCTTGTGCTGCGTCTATTTTCAACTGTGTTCTATCCGTTGTGTCCAGCTTATCGCGCATCTCCACTGACAATCTGGGGAATGCATCTGAGAGTGCGCACACCAGTCTTGGGTCATCTTTGAAGCCCTTGGGAAACATAACGTATGACACGATCAAATTGAACGACACTTTGCCCACGTGATAATGTTGTCCTGACATACACCCATTGACCCAAGAACCCGTTGCCAGTGGCTTCAACTCAATGTACAGCTGCGGCAGAGAGGTTCGATCCACTTGCACTTTCACCAGTGCATGCTCCATTGTACTGTCTGCATACCTGCGCATCGTCCACATATCCATCAACAAGAACGGAATCTTTGCATTGTTTGGCAGGAGCAACTGATAAACACAGTAATCAAACTTGGTGATACTGGATGCTGTCAGATTAGCAATTTGACCCAGCACATGTTTGATGGGGACAATAACCCATGAGTTGTGTTCTCTCTCACATCCCGGGGGCGGATCGTTGGGTTCATGATTGGCTGGAGGTGCTGACAGACCCAACTGCATTGCCAATTTGGGTTCCAATGGAATGAGGCCCTTCCACATGTGTTTGTACGTGATCCCTCCAAATGTCTTGGTCACCTCCTTGGCGTGATACCCGTTGACAACCTCATTGAGAAGCTTAATGGGGCGTGTATCGGGTTTCGATCCGGGCGGACTGGGAGGAATATGCGCAGTCTTGTCTGTGTCTACGCCAGCTGGTATATCGAGTTGTTTCTCCAGATCTTTGATTTGTTGCCTGCGTTCATTCTCATATGATTTTGGGACACCATTGGTGCATACGGCTACCCCGAATGGCATCGTATTCAATGGACTAGCCAGTAAGATGGAGTTGATGTAGACCTCATCGATGTTGTACATACCGGGTACCACTCCTTGATCACGGTCTTTGGCTTTTTGGGGACGTGGAAGGAGTGACTTGATGTTCCCATCCAACATCTGTGCTATCGTCATTCTGACAGGATACTTCCCGGCAATGGAATCAAAGCCGGCTGCAGATCCTTCAAACTCTACGGGGATCGTCTTGATACGCTCACGTGCTCTGGTGAAGGACTTAAGACCATCAAACGCAAGAGGATCAAAATAAATCAAATCATTGGCATTGTTCAGTTGGTAATGTTGTGCCAAAAATTTCAAAAGAGCATTACTGGCCTTTCCATTACCGCTACTGCTACTGCCTTCAAATAGGGGTTGTGCAACATTGGACGGCATTTCCATCTTTCTCTGGTGTGAGGGAGTTTTCAACTTCGGGATTTCCGATCCGCTTTTTTCTGACAGAAAATTTACACAACTAAATTTTGTGTTTGAGGTTTACAAATACAAAACAAACGACGTGTTTATCCAAAGACGATACCTCGGCACAGACGCAAGAGAGACACTTTTTGGGTTTTTTTCCTCGCACTCGTTAATTTTGTGTGTGTGTGTGCGGGAGTGTGATTGTGTGCGTTTTGATGTACGATACGTGTACATAATGAAGCGAATACGGGTAAATGAGGACAATGGTGGCGGGGCGAATGACAATGACGACGACGACGACGAATGTAACAACAAGAGCAAGAAACGCAAACCAGTGCATACAAATTACTCCTGTATGGTTTGTGAGAAGGAGTGCTCCCGATTATACAACGTGAAAAAGCACTGGTTACGGCATCACGCACCACCAGATACGAGTGAGTGCCCGGTGGCGTATTGCGGACAGACTGGCATTGACGATTTGTTTAAGCATTTGCAGGATGTACATAAAAATGAACACGGGCGACTGTGGCGTTGTGAGTTGTGTAAGTACGCGAATCCGTGCTTGTATTTTTGTAGAGCATCTGATCTGTGGCGCCACGAGGAAGAGGTGCATGGTAAGACAAGTTGTGTGAATAAGGATGATGTAAAGGAATCAGTGAGACAAAGAGTACCACTGTTTGAGAATAAGCCATTGCCTGCGTCTACAAAAGATTATTTATTTTCAGTGTCATCGCGGTCATCTCTACTCTTTTCTCCCTCAGAAGTGGACTGGGGTTGCTGTGATGATGACGACGACGATGATTTGGATTTTGTCAAGGGCACTGACTTTGGAGAGGTCGTCTTGTTTTGATTGGCACCGCCGCCGTCATCCCCGAATGGTGTGAATTCTGGAAACTCAAACTTGGGTCGTTTGCGGTATCTACGTGATCTGCCACCCCGCCAGAAGATCTTTGCAATAACCACAAAGAGGAAAAACAATGGCATAAGCATGGGCAAGAATGGTATGAACAAATACGAATACTCTACGTTGAAGTCTCTGACCCAATAATAAAGAGTAATCAATGCGTGAATGATCCACAGTGCAATGAGTCCATTGTGGTGCTTTGTCAGTCGCCCAATTTCTGCAACAGGGTTAAATATCAATGGCAGAGGGTTGTACATCAACACATACAGATACAACACCAGTACGATCCACACCCACATACTGAATCGCTCTCTGTAAACGGCATTGAATAGTGTTTCCACTCCTGATTCTTTGTCTGGAGTAATAACTTGGGCTTTAACGGCACACATGTAAGGATCCTTGTCTCTGTGTCCTGCTTCCTCAGATGGGACATCAACCACGACGGTTTCTTTGAGTTCATTCCCACGCCACGCCTTTGAAATTCGCTGGTCAATCAGCGTGGCCACCATGTACGTGTCTCTGTAATAACGATTACGATAACTCCAAGACACAGCACACATGAACATATGCAAGATCAACAGAAACGGAGTCCAGATGGTGCAAGGTGCCGTGTAAGCAGGGGCAAAGGCAAATCTACGAGGACCATTGGGTACGTTCTTTTTTGTTTTGGCGTGCTTCACCAGACGATGCACTGTGTCACGGTCTGTCCAAAAATCAGGTGGCACGGTGACAAACATGATGTCATTGGTCATGCACCCATACAACACATCCAAATCCCCATCAATAATGGGACTGACTTGGACAGAGATCCCCTTTTCTGTGCATTGCTTCACCTCTGGCAGCTTGTCATAATACTCTTGGCCATTGACCTGATCAACAATGTAAACGGTGTGGAATCCACCATTGCAACACGTAGCCAATGCACACGATACTGGAGCACATGTACTGCCGACATTGATCACAGCACAAGCATACTGCACCAAGCCATCGCCTTTTGCCTTTTTCGTGGACATTTGCTCTCTTTCTCTCTTTTTGAGAGGAAAAATTTATCTTGCGTGGGGGTTTATTTGTTTTCTCTCTCTCTCTTCTTTCACTTACGAGACACAGTGCGTGTCAGTCGATTTTCTGTTCTGGAGGTAGGTGGAATGGGTTGATCATCATCAGGTAAACGATTAATGACGTCTGCTGCACTGTTCGCGCGATGACTCTCCAAGTACATCTTCTCAGAACCGTAGAAGAGTGTCCTCTGTGGTGTGAACCAAACATACTTCATGCCACTTTTGTAGAACGCTGACGCAATGTCTCGTGTGCTAGCATTCTGTTCTTCCTTGTACGTTTGGATCATGTAGTTGAGCCGTGTCACTGTTGACTCGACAGGCTTGAAACGCTGACTGCCCACAAGACGATCCAAGTCTTTCATTTCTTCCACTTTGAGCCCGTGTACATCCTTCCACTGAGCGTGTAACTCTCTATCAACGTCATCTGGAGTGCGTTTGTTGCGTTTTGCCATCTCGAGCTTCCACATGTGTTCTTTCTGATCTTCAGTCATCAGCACTCTGTGCGGTGGCGCTTGGTGCATTGCCGCTTCCTCCATGTCGCCCTCTGTCTCATCTCTGGAACGTTTCTTGCGATCGATCTTTATGTGCGCAGTGTTGAAACCATTGTCATTGGATTGTGGTGCTGGTTGCGTTGGCTCTGCTCCCAGTTGAGGCATTGCTGATTCACTGCCCATGTCATTGACGGGAGTGCGAGTGGGAGCAGGAGACGGACGTTGTTTCTCTACCAAGTAACTCGCGGCCACTCTCGATGGCATTGGCGATGGCGCCAGAGGCGGGGGCCGTGATGCGGGTACAGAATGGGGTGAAGAGAATGTGGAGCTTGCGACATCATTGTCAAACACATTACCCTCTCCTTCTTCCCGATATGATTCAGAGGCAGTTCTATTAGTCCAAGACGTCGCTGTTGGATGAGAACGACGAGGAGTCGGGCGGTAATCGTGGTATGTCTGTTCGCGAGTCACTGGTGGCTGTGGAGGAGGAGGCTGCATCACTCTGGTGTCATACGTAGGTCGAGTACGTGATGGCGGTGGCATTTCTCTGTACTGTTGTGGCGGAGGTGGTTGGTTGTATCTCGTAGCAGGAGGAGGGGGATATGGTCGCTGTTGCTCATATCCATATGCTGCCTCATATGGAGCAGGAGGTGGCCTTGCAATGTACGCGGGCAATTGATTTGCTTCTTGTTGCATATCCCTAGCCCGACGGAATCTTGACACTCGATCATTCATCTCTCTCTCTCTCTCGCACTCGACAAACGATGTCGGATGCTCACTTTATCCCCTATACAATACAAAACTTGTGTTGATAAACGGATCAAAACGCACCATGTGGTTCCCACCTCACCGACGGTATCTAAAACCCAAAATGTTTCGTCTCGTGGACGCACCTAAACCAAAGACCAGTCCTTGGAAAATACAAAAATCACTCCGGCGTAACGAATCGCGCGCAGTGCTGACGTTGCTATGCATTCGCAAATATCGCCCAGAGTCAGAGTTTGCAAAATTACCGCCAGAGTTAGCCCAGCAGATCCTCAAGAATGTCATTGTATATAATGACACATGGCCACCGTGTCGTCCTAAACCTTACAGAACACAACTTGAGTATCTGAGGAAAGATCTTTGCGCCATTTTGGCTTGGTTGTTCATGCCATTCTATTGTATGTTATTCAGTGGCGGGTGTCTAGCGTATGCAATAGCCAAAGTAGACACCAAAAGTATCCGCGTGTGGTTAACGGTGATGTTTCAGGTGGTCTTTTCAATCGCACAGCTGATCATCACAGGTGTCCAGGCAGCACTGTTGATGACCGCATGGTCTGTGTTTTTGTGTTTCACTTGGGTTCTGGGGCTGTTACTCATTGTGGAGCTCATCGTGTGCAATTGTTGTTGTAGATTCTTTGTGTTTTGGAATGGTCCAAGGCGCCCCGTGAGGATTAAAACTACCGTTGAGATTGATCCGGGCAGTGTCAATTATGAAGGCGGTGGCGGCGATGATAACGTGGCAAAAGAGCACGAGGAAGAAGAAAAAGAAAACCCCCACAATAAAGTGGAATAAATCTCACTCAATGACTCTGACATTACTGAGTGTCCTTCGCGTGGACAACGTGTTGGTGTATTTGTTTGGCTATTTGGACGACCTGTCGTTCTTCAGATTCATTGCGTCATGCAAAGCCATTCGGCAGAACTTTGTCAATTACGAGAACACGGATGACTCTCATTGTTGTCTCACCAGATTCTTTGGTAGATACGGTAACGTCCTAGATATACCTGCTCGTGTACATCGCCTTGGTGTCAATATGTCACACGCGCCTTGGAAATCGAACAATTACGTGCACTTTGAGCGATTCCTGGCGGAATGTGCCAACTGGAAGACATATGGGGACGAGAACATGGTTAAATGCTGGGGAAAGTGTGGGATACTAGTTCCTAGTAGAGACATAGTGAATCACGACATTATTCCTTACAATTGCTGTAAGCAGTGTTACTCTTGGGCATTGGAGCGTTATGCTGACAGAGACGCTTTACCTGGGTTCCGCCGATATCCGGACTTGACGGCTCTTCATAGATCCCTCATACAAGATGTATGCATGCAGGATATGTCGACGAATGAAAAACATAATGCTGGGAAAATGCTCATTATGTGGTACGATGGCTCTGGGGTATGGACAGAAGACGACGATGAATTCGAGCGCATTGGGGGTAAACGAAAGCGACATCTGGCTACGGGAGTCGTCCCATTCTATGAATGTAGTGTCACCCGGGATCCAGACGCGGGAAACACAGTGAATTGGCTACCCGGGGATGTTTTATCTGATAGGGAGCTATTTTACACACGACAGTACATTGAGCGTAATCTCAACAGTGATATTGCTGAGTTTGGATGTGACATTGTCAAGGAGTACAAGGCCAAACTGTCTTTTCGCTCGGACGCGGGGAGTAATGGGGTCAAGAAACTGAAAATGGATCTGGTTCCACGCCAAGGACAAAATATGAGGACGAGGGAGAATGTCCACATCCTGATTGACCCGTCTCTAGGAACCCGTGTGAGCACACTTGATATTTGCGTGGGATATGCAAATACTGAAACAAATACGTTTCACGTCAAGGAATTCTTGGTGGTGGAAGGCATTTGTTCGTTTCTTGACCAAAAAAGTGCTATTCACCAGGTCATTGATAGATATCCAAGACACAATGTAATCATTTACGTCAACGACGACGCGGGCAACGAGGGTAAACATATTGCAAGAGAGTTCAGGATGCACCCGGGAGTGACGTTTTATTGGGACGCCTCCTCTCGACCCGGGTTCCGTTGCACTCCGTTATTTCTAGAGGAGACCATTGTCCACAGTCCATGGCGCGACATTAAGACCGTTATTGACCCGGGTACAATGACAACCCAATTCTGTGAACAGAATCCAGAACACACGCGATACGTGGCAATACTCAAACACTTTGCCTTCCGCCACGACACTGCGAAGGGGCGAAAATAAAACAATACTTTACTTTTTATTCATTCCTTCAAACATCTTATCCCATGGCTCATCTGCCCAGTGAAAATTGACATCCTTCACCACCGCCTCAATCACATAAATCAACGTCTTCTCGTCACACAAGAACCATTCAATGTGGCGTGTCTTCCCGGCAAATACAATGGGTTCACCCACACTCTTATAACTACTCCATGTCACGTCTTGTATCTGCAATTTGGTATGGGCATTCACACTGATCAGTACCAACTTGTCATCCGCTGTCTTGTTCATCACATATCGATGCACCCGGACACGGTGCAACAACCAAAACGATAGTATCTCGGCAAACTTGTGTCGTTTCACCGGCCATGACTTGACCTTGACTGAGTGTGGCCACTCCTTTAGTCGTCTATCTGGCAGGCGAGATGTACACCCAATCTTGCGATACAGAGGATTGGCATCACCATCGATCTTGTACATGTACAGGAATCCTTGCTTATCAGCGCCACTGGGTCCCCTCTTGAGCCGTGCATTGATCTCCTTCACTTTCTCCTTGGTGTTCTCAATGGATGGCACTGGTTTTTCTGGCTTCAAGGAGAGTGTCATGGGAGTGTATTGCAATGCCGCACTCAGTGATACCGGAGATGTCTTGGGAGAAGTGAGTTTCTTTTTGGAGCGCGATTTTCCTTTCTTTTTCCTCTTTTCCTCCTCCTCGGCAGCAATGGTCCCCACAGGATGTCGGATAACCTCGGCGTTGTTGTCATTGAATGCATTTGGCCCGATGACGATGACGTTGTGGTTATCCTCAGAAAATTCAAGCAGGGAACATGGGTACAGTCGTGATTTGCGATCAGCACTCCCTGTGCCACCACCACTGCTTGCAGTGTATGTACTGGGACTAAAAGAAGACTCGCGATAAGTGAGCGTGGACAACTCAGTCTCGGGTGATGACAGTGGGGCACCCGAAGGGGGAGTTAGGGAAGTTTCATCAATGTCTTCCAATACTTTGTCCAGAGATCCACTCATCCCTGCCGCTTTTGCTTTGTGTTTTATGGAATTCAAGTCAATGGGTGGTACGTTGGATTTACGTCGTTGCTGCTGCTGCTGCAATGCTTTGTCCTTATCACTAATATCAGATCCCTTTGAAAAACGTTTGAAAAACTCTTTGGTCTTGCTCGTCCGCCTTTCCTTGTGTTGCATCTCTCTCTCGAGTCTATGGGGTGTAAGAGAGCGCTAAATAAAAATAACCAACCACTGGAACAGGGAAACACCCCCTTCTCTCAAAAAATTACGATCTAGATAAATTATCTAGATCTCTATTTAAGCAGCACGCGCTTGGACAAGTCATATATAATTTATCGCAGCAGAAAATGTCGACACTAGCTGTGTCAGAGGGTCAAGAAACATTTTATGACCTGCGCACAGAGCAACAGATTTTGCGAGAAGCTGCTCCAGTCCGCCTTGATGCGACACTGGCACCCATTGCTGATGTCATCAAACGAGACAAGGAACTCATTGAATGGGAAAGTAGGCACTTTGGTGAAGCTCGCTGGCATTCTCATGTCACGAGACGCAATGTTGATCCCAAAACGGGAAAGGATAACTTTAGAGAGAAAGTGACCAATGTCTATGCACTGTTGAATCAGCACTTCCCGGGTCGTGTGCAGGATGAATCACTCTATGTACTCTTTAATGAACTCACTGACGAGGATGCAGACTTGGAGGCCTTTGCGACGCTGATGAAGAGTCGCATCATTGAGCTGGCAGAGTTTGTTGCGGGAATCAACTATGATGCAATGTCACTGGAGAATAACGTTAATCTACAGGCGTACTTGCGCAGAGTGGAGAAGAAATTGGATGTGTACAAGAGTGAACTCGTGGCCAAATTAGTCAATACTGACCGTGGTCTTGGTGCAACGCTGCGTGAGAGACGCGACACTCCTTTCTTGGGTGTATTGGCACTTGGGTATCACGGTACACAGGCTCTGCTGACATCACTCCAGGCAACACTGTCTCGACCTCGGGCAGTGGCAGCATATGGTCTCGATAATAGAGATGACTTTAAATTCTTGGCAGACTTTTGGAAGGACACCACTTCTGCAGTGGATGGGCGCACGGGTATCTTGCCAGAACTTGGACCAGATTGCTTTGGAAGTGATGTGAATCAACGTTTGCGTATGAAGCGTGTCATTCTCACTGTGGGAGATGATCCCATCACTGGGGCAAATGGTGAGAAACGTGTCATCGTGAGGCCTGTATTGCAGAATGATCCAGCCAGTGGGCGCGGTGTGTCCAAAGCACTTGTGCAAACGGGGCGTCCTGATGTTGGAACAGATCGTGATCCAGTCAATGATGCAGGAATCTACAATGGTCATTATGTATGTTGTAACGCACCTCTCAATGACCCGGGGTGTTTCTTTGATGTCTATGATCGCGCAACCACAAAGAGTAAGTCGTACAAGATTGGAGACCGAAAGCGTTTCCGGCCGTATGATGTGGGTGGCAGTTTGTTTGGGAAATATACAAATGCTGGACAACTACCTGATCAAGCAGAAGCAAGTGTGAAAAGCGACTTGGCTGATTTGTTCTATCTTTCCATCAGAAGGGGTACTGCATGGATCAACATGGATTTCTATGACAAATTACATACACGCATTTCACAAGTGGCCAAACAAATCTCTCCACTCATCACAGTGGCATTTACTGATGCGGTCATTGGTTTTGCTCGAAATCAAGTCACCGCGCGTGATGTCATCCTCTCTCTTCCAGCGCACATGTTAAACGGACTGGTCATTGTGTACACACTGGTGGCAGAGTACAATCGCTATCGATGCATGGGACGTTCCATGGGAGAGGTGCCACAGACACCTGCTGATTGGATTCGATACATTGACAGAGAACTGGTTCGTATTGAGGATATGTATGATAAGCCCGAAGACATTCCAGTGGACACTGCCAACAAGTCGTACTTGGATTTCCTCAGTGAGCGCGAAGAACTCAACACCCCACCTGCGTCAAAGGGTTGCCCCATGTTCACAGATGAAGTGATGAACGCATTGGCAGGACGGCCAGCAAAGAGACCTCTGCAACCAAGCATGATGACACCACCACCAATGGCATTGCCACCAAGTGTTGCCAAAGCAAAGGCCCCCAAGAAAGCCCCTGTCGTGAAGCAACCAGTGAAGAAGGGCACACAGCCTTCACCAGGCACAAAGCAACCTGCCGTTGTCGTAGCACCACCGCCTGCTCAACCCGGACCAGCACCTGCACCCAAGAAGGCTCCCCTCAAAAAGGTCGCCCCTGTGAAAGTTGAACCTACCATCAAGCAGAAAGTTCTCGCACTGGACAAACTCTCATCTAATGTACTCCAACAACGCAAAGTGAGACTCGAGACACAACAAAACAAAGTAACACAGCAATTCACAAAGGATTTCATTGGGAATGCAATCAAGGTGATCGAGTCTACTCGCAAATTCAATGACTATGTGAACGCACAGATGAAATCACCTGCGTTTGTCATTGATGATGATGTATGGGGACAACAATTGCTAGATGTCACAGCTGCAGCAAACATTGCTGTGGGCAAGGCGCTCACCACAGATAAGGGCAAATTTGCTAGTTACATTGCAATCTTGGAGCGCATTGAGGAAGCCGATACTCTGGTGACGACGATCGAAGCCATGGACCCAGCGAGTGTGGCGTTTGATAATCCCATGATGAGTATCGGTGGACCAGGAGTGCAAAAGACGTTTGATTTGCGCAAATTTCAAGAAGACCCGGCACTCGCTAGGAACAAGCAACTCTATGCTGCCGCACAGGCGCTGTTTAAAGATCTCAGTGATGCTATGAAAGGATTGGCAAACGCAGAGGATAGAGCAATACAGGATAATTTGGCCAAGACCCGATTGGAATCTGTGGAAGAATGGGCCACGGAGGATCTACCTGATGCGTCTGACGAGTTTGACAAGAAACGAGCTGAATACGAGACAATATACAACACCGATGAGCTCAATGTGTTCCAGTTGAGGATCATCGAGGAGAAGATTCGACAACAAATCAAGAAGAACCAAGAGGAGGAAGCCGCGGATGTCCCTACAACACCGATCACAGTGAAACCAAAGAAGAAGAAAGTACCAGTCAAGACTACTCCGGCTAAACCGGTAACGCCCCCGCCAGAAGTTGAGGTGAAGAAGGAGAAGGAAGAGGAAGAGGAAGAACCAGAAGTCAAGGTAGAGCCCAAAGAATCGGTGACGCCTGTGAAACCAGAGCCAGGAGTGAAAACGGAGACAGTGACGCCTGCGAAACCAATACCCAAACCCGAAGCCGAAACACCGGAATCTCCATTTTTCCCAGGAAAGGAGGATAAAGTGATTGGAATCCATGGATTTACTAGATCAAAAGGTGCACCCAAAGGCAGATTTTCGGAGAAGGAGCGTGCTGCACTGGCATATTATGCCCAACAGCTGCCAAAGATCGTCAATGAGGACATAACTGTTCAGCATGAGGATGGGACAGCGGTAGGGCCATTATGGTCTGTAGACGGTGAGTTCAATTTCGACAATATGAACGAACTTCTTGTGGCAATCATGTCTCTTATCACTGGTCACCTCCCGGATGTAATTCGAAAACTCAATGTCAATAATGCCCAGATCAATGCGTTATTGCGTCACGGCGAATCACAGTCATTCATGCATCAATCCCAAATCTACGTTTTGCTTGAGTATCTGGCATTGAGAAATGATAACTTTCGCATCGCAAAGCAAACGGATGACAGTATCAAATTCTCTCCTGCGCTCTTGACGGGGGTGGCAGTGCCAATTACGGGACAACAGTATGGAAACATTATTACTAGATGGAAACGCTTGTACTATTCACAGGGATTCACCTTGGATGAAGAGTACGGCGAGGAACTTCGGGTGGATAATCCCACTTTTCTGATCTTTTTGCAAGACAGGAATATCAAAGAATTGTCAAAACAGTTAAACGTGACGCGTGCCACGATGGACAAATTGATGCAAGAAGAACAAAGTCCGGAAACCGATGAACAGATAAAAAGTCTCGAGGATGGAATTGCTGTATTCGAATCGGATATCCGCAAAGCGAATGAACCATTCAAACAGAAGTTGCGGATTGCCGCGCAGTACCTGAGCAAATTCTTGTTGTTGTTTCTTGCGCTGACTGACGATGAAATCCCACAGAAAGTACGAGAATCTGCTGCAAAGTTGATGCAATTGGAGTCCGTGAAGGATATTCTCAAACAGATGGATGGCACATCCAAAACGTTGAAGAAACGGCTCAACACAGAAGACCCAATTACTATTTATAGTTCGTTCTTGGATCACGACAAAACAAAGACAAAGATAAAGTTCATCGACGATTCCATCATGAAACAGGGTGAAGAAGAAGACGACATAGAGTCAATTGGATTGAGACAACAAGATGTGTCCATTGACGAGAGTGCCTTTTTGGTACCTCATACAGATCTCGAGAAACGTACTGCATCGGCAATGTATCGCGCGAATGTCAGCCTTGCCAAAGCTGAAACGAATACCAAATTGGTCATCTTTGGTGCACTTGAGAAGGGACAAGACACGTCGTCTGTCATTGGATTGGATGAGAGAGCAATTAACAGAGTGTTGCGACAGATATTGAAAGCGTATGATCTGGTTTTGAGAAGACTGGGACAGGAGCGATTTGTCAATGACTTTGATGGTGGCCCACAACTGGGAATACGCTTACTCGAGAGACTCGGGGATGAGGCCATTTTGAAACTGGGTCACGGTACATTTGAAAAGATAGTGCCATTTGAAGTGCTAAAGAACATTGGGTTCATTGTGTCTGTAACTATGTTCAACGATGATTATTCTACATCGACGACCAAGGACACGCTGTCTCGTGGAATAAGCTTGGAAAGCGAAGAGCCCGGATTGTTTTCAGTGAAGGGTTACTCAATATTTGAGATCACCACTCTTCTGCATCGATGGGGATCACTGGCCAAGATTTTTGCGGGCATTCTCTCTGGGCAACGTGTAGATGATGCCATTGTCGACATCAGTTATCCATGGAGAGATACTGCCATTGTTGTTGCTCCTATTGGAGAGAAAGAGGTAGCGGAAGAAACGGAAACAGGAACAGAAGTGAATGAGACAGAGAATACAAGTGCATCCACTTGGGGTTTCATCAACACGTTTACCTCTAACATCCTTGGTGGTGGCAGGAACAACAACAACAACGAGGATACTGAGGAGAACGATGACTGGAAGAATTGGGAGTGAGCAGGATGGAGCGTGTACACAAAATAAAAAAAAGATTTTTTGCTTTTTAATCTCTTTCCAAATCAAATTCACATGCTTTGACGCGTTGTGCCAGAGTGAACTGTCCTGCCCCATGCATATGCGGTATAATACACTCCATACCAAATTGCCCTCCGTGTCGATAGCGTCCCTTTTCAGCGTGTCCAATGAGTGCTCTCAGTGCATCATTTCCGGGACTGCGTTCATACTCTTGCTTCAGTATGGATACAAACTCATTGAGTCCGGGCTTCGCTGGTTCCTCCTGTTGCTGCTCTTGCTGTTGTCCCTCTGCTGCTGAGTTCGGCTGTTTATCGCCCTCTTCAATGGGAGGAGGCTTCTGCGCAATTTGTTGCAGTGCTTTCTTGTCCATGGCCGGAGCAGCGTCTCCTTGTTGTTCAGCGTCTTGCAGTACCATAGCAGCCTTTTTGGGATCATCCCGCGTGTGGGCACTGATTGCTGCCTGTTGCATCTCCCTCAGATCCATCTGCAGAAACTCTGTCACGGTGACGGGTACGTGTCCTTGTTGTTGAGTTGGTTGCGAAGGAGTGTCCTGCTTCACTTTCTTTTGTTCGGGTTCTTGCTCTCCCCCTCCAGTAGTCTTTGCACCACCGCCACCGGGAAGCTGTCTTTCATGCTCATGGACCTTGGTACCATCACTTCTTGCGTACTCTCCGACCTTTACCAAAGGATTGCTCTGTGTGGACATATTGACTACACTACACACTTTTATTTTATATTCATCATCATCACCGCCAGCAGTAACACGCCTCTCTCTCAAAAATCATCAATTATGTTTTGCGTATTCATTCCGTCTCCGTCTCCAGCGTCTTCTTCTCCGTTAAACTCGTCCAACTCAACGAGTTCCGTAATGTCCTCACGTCCCGCGTTTGAAATGTATCGTCTCACCACCAATAATGCAATGAATGATGTGCTCGTGGTGGCTCCGATGATTCCCCAAATCCCCAGTGAATAGCATTGATGTATGTCTCCCCACAATTGCGGAGGAGCTGGCGCGGGGGTTTCTGCCAGTGTCCCGTTGACGTACACACAATCCGTTTCTTGCGAGAATCGCGTGGGTGACATCCCTCTTGGTCCATCCACGTTGGGTATGGGTGGCATCTTGCACAGTGTTCCCGGGTTGGGACAGAAGGCTGCCATTAGTGTCCCCGTTAGTGTTCCTGTGAGCATTTTGGCCAAGAACATGGGCATTCCAGCCAGTGCCATCCACGCACCCTCCTCTCCATCACTGGTCAGTGAGATCAAGAATGAATAAGACACCGGTGACCAGATGACTTCCCCAACGGAGGTGAAAATGACATAGAAGAGAATGTTCCACACAAACGGACCAATAGCCATCCAGAGTGGAGCCACTCCTCCAATAAACGCACCGATAATCATAGACGTCACGGGATGAAATAGATCCGTGAACATTGTAATGGCACCCGTAACAGTGGTAGCAATGACAATGATGGGATTCAGAGCCAGCAATGACATGTAGGGAAACGTCTTGGCATCTTGGTACGCTCGCATTACATAGGGCAAATACAGTGCATCAAAATAACGGAAACTACTTTTGACACCAATCTGACAGATCACAATGACCACAGCTCTCCAGAAATCACGATTCTTTGTCATGTCCTTCACGCGTTCCATAAATGTCCGGTTGGGTGCCTTTACCGCCACAGGGCCCAGTGTGTAGTCCTCCTTCAAGTCAATATCCTTGATACCAAACAGTGCTGCAAAGAAAATAGGAATGTGCAGTATCCCTGTCAATGCAATCAACAGTGCATACGGTGGCAACAACATCACATTGCCATGATTGTTGATCCGCAACACATCAATGATGGGTGTCGCTAAGAATGCAGCACCATTCATGATGCCATAAAAGATGGAAGTGCCAATGGTAATGGTGCGTTTGGTGGTGTAACGTTTGATTGCAGTAGGGATTGTCGGCGCCATCAGTGCCATGGAGGGTGCGATGACGGCAAACAGTAGAGTAGCACTGAGCCAAGTCGCGTGACCCAGCACCGCGTAAGCCATTGCCAGACGCGCGACAAAGGAGAGAGCAGCACTGACACACATGGCATTGCGAGGACCCATGGAGTCTGCCACAAAGCCAAGGATCAGTGTGGAAACGGAAATACACACCCCGAAGATGCCATAGAAGATCCCTGCAAGACTGTCAGGGAGGCCCATCTCAACACCCAAGTGCATGATGAGGGCATAGCTGAATGCAAAGTACGCCAAAGAGTCCATGAATGAGATCACATAGAGAACGATTAAATAACGAGGGCTACGTTTGAGTTCCCTAAAGTTTTCAAGAAAGGAATCAAAACAAGAGAACATGTGCTTCAGAGACCAGCGTGGTTCTGTGTTAGTGTTGTTGTTGTTATCGTGCATGAGTAGTGCTCTGGGTGATCCTCCTCCTTCTTCGGTGTCATTGGTGTGTTCTGCATCGCTAGGGGATTCTTGATTCATCACGGGATGGAAGTTTGTGCATTGGTTATTTTTCGTTTTTTATTTCTTCCTTGTCAGCGCCACGTCTGAAGAAATCTCCGTGTCGCTTGAAAAACTCGTCAAGTGTCAGGGACGGCCTTATAGCAGATTTCTTTACAATGGTCAGTATGTGCCAGAGTTTTGGTGTCCTTATATCAACAGTTATAACGTAACCGTGCTCCTCGCACCATGTTTGGACATACGTTCGATCATCCTTAGAATCGTGGTAATACCGTCCAAAGAGCTTGCGCATCTCCACTTCGTCAGGGTATTCGGCAAAGTGTTTTTGTACCGCATCACAGGCACGTTTAGCCTCATCTGATGCCATGTGTTACATTAAATGTTTTATTTTACGCTCTCTCTCTCCCGTGTACTCATTACAGTATGGTAGAGATGATGGATAGTTCTTGGGTGGTGTTTTACAGGTTAAATTGTGGCAATGCCGTGATTTACACCGATCATCAAACACAGCCCTCATTGTTTGATCCGAGTATTTTTTTACTTTATTGATAACTCATGTATCCCGTTTGTCACCTCCTCTTCCTTCATCACGGCGGCGACGGGATCACTTTTTGCCTCTTCCCCTATTTCCTGCGTCGTTGTGGTCTCTGTGACAACGGTTTGATCTTCGTTGTTGTTGTGTTCTCTCTCCTGTATGTCGTTGTCTTCATCTCCCTCCTCTGGCACATTGGTCTCGACCTCTGCAAGATCCGCCTGAGCAAGATCTCTTTCCATTTCCCGTATTTGTGGCGCCAGTTTGATACACAACTCCCCAAATACTGCATACGCCTTACAAGGGAGCATCAGATACGCTGTCGTGGCAAATATCGTCTTGTGGAGTGCTCTCAGAGAGACCCAATTTCCCAAGAAAGAACTGATATCTGACATGTATGCCTCGCGTTCTGTCTCTTTTCGATGTTGACAGGCCATAATGGATGCATAACATTTGGCCAAGTATGCTTGAGTCAATGTCTTGGGCATGTTCACTGAGCTACACAAAATAGAGCGCAAAAACACATCTGCCCACCACAGGTACACATCTGGGTTTTGTCCCCGAATGTGAATCGTTGTTGAACAATAGATGTCACTCAAAACAAATGCCAAGTCCGCGCAGTAACTCTTATTTGTGCGCCCGTGATCCGGATCGTTCGCGTCGTACAACAGGAAGTGGGCATAACGATCTCGTAGTGCATGTGCAGCCGCCGCTCCCAATCTATCCAAGGGGCCCTTGATCAATGAATTCACGTATGCCATCAATTGATCGTCCAGTTGTAATCGTGCACTGGTTTCTTCTGTCCAGACACGTTCTAACTGTCCCTCCATGATACGCTCGTCCTTCTCCGGGTCTCCGCCTGCTGCTTCAATCTCTGCTGCCTCTTGTTGTTCCACTTGTTGGCACATGGTACACTTGCAACCCAGCTCACCAAGACCCAGTGTCCGATGGATAACACGGACCATAGATATGCTGAGAAGATCCACAGGCAACTCTTTGTAGGCAATGGTGATCTCTTCTCCCTCCTTTATGTGATCCACTGCTTGTATGACCAATTTCCCGGGACGCACGACAGCAATGGCATTGGGTTTACATGAGTGATTGAAGAACGCTGCCCCTGGGAACATGCCCGCGCCATATGCGTGCACAGAGATGGGACTGTATGCAATGAAGGCATTTGTTTGCACTACGGCGTACATCAAACCAAACCGTTCCATAGTCCATTTGTCTGTCTGTTCCTGAGAAAATTGCTCACCGTACAGCTTTCTCGCCCACGTGTAAGCCTCTGCTGCAGGAACGTACTTGGGATCCCAGCTGCCAAAGAGGGCCCACTCACTATCGGAGATCATGAGATCACATTTGGATTCTTCGTGCAGAATCATAAGTGTAGTGAGTGCAATCAAGAGTCCACCACTGACTTCTTCCAGTGGCGTAGGGAGAACGTGAAATTTGTTCTTGCCATCTTGCATGAAGAAAGCGTTGAGTTTCTCCGTCTTTGGTGGTGGTGTTGCAGGTGTCTTATTGTTTTCAGCAGCATCAGCAGCAGCACTTTGATCAAGTACCTTGTATGTCACCCAAATCAATGCCACTTCCGATTGAATGGCATCAGACATGTTGAATTCCTTCTTGGAAGTAACTCCGCGTTGTTGGGGTCCATAGTCCTTGGAGAGATCAACAATGTTAATGAGAACATCTTTGTCTGTGAAATGGATCTCGTCTCCTTCTTCCTCTTCATCTTCGTCTTCTTTTCCCTTGACCTTGTCCATGGTGTCAGTATCACCTGTCGCAGTAGACTCGAGAGACATCTGATCCATGGCATCGGTGACAGTCTCTACTTGAGGCTCTGCTGAGTGGCTATCTGCACTCTCTTTAACGTTTACTTCTTCGTCAAGCTTTTCCATCAGGTGATAAAAAATTAACAAAAAACTCTGAGAAGCGACTCGCGTTACATTATATTTGTTTGTTCCCAGTGTGACCGAGTACGCACGACGTTCTTCATGCGATCAGACAAAGACGTGAAACTGAGATTTTTTTTTGAAAATTTGAATTTTCCCGCCAAAAAGATTGACCTCGGCACGGGGGTGGGTGATGGCGACCGGCACCGTGAAAAAATGACTTATCGTCAAACGACTCAGGATACTGGGTCGATGGGTGGTTTTAGTGGTCCCGTGTGTCTAACGCGTCACATGACCGAGATGAGAAAAACGGCGGGAAAAAAATTTTTTGCCGGGTGGTGACCGGGGTTTCCATGGTCAAAATTTTAAAAAGTGGTGGAATCTCACGGAAAACATGAACGGAGCAACTTTGGTTTTTGGAGTATGGGAAGACCGAAGACCAGAAACGGACAAAACGAGTGGATGGATATCATGGCTCGTTTTCGACAAAGTGAGGTAGATCTTTTTTTCTCACAGATTCACACCAAATGCCCCTCGATCACTTGCCCAATGTTCACAGAACACTGTCCAAGCTTTAAAAAAATTTTCATGGCACCCCATGTCGAGTTCCACGGAGAAAAAAAATAAAAAAAAATTTTTTTGTGGAACTCGACATGACATGTCATGAAAATTTTTTTGAAGCTCATCTGATGATGTACAAACACGGGGCAAGTGATCGAGGGCCATTTGGTGTGAATCTGTGAGAAAAAAAGATCTACCTCACTTTGTCGAAAACGAGCCATGATATCCATCCACTCGTTTTGTCCGTTTCTGGTCTTCGGTCTTGCCATCCTCCAAAAATCAAAGTTGCTCCGTTCATGTTTTCCGTGCGATTCCACCACTTTTCAAAATTTTGACCACGGGAACCCCGGTCGCCACCCGGCAAAAAATTTTTTTCCCGCCATTTTTCTCATCTCGGTCATGTGGCACGTTAGACACATGGGACCACTAAAACCACCCATCGACCCAGTATCCTGAGTCATTTGGAGCAAAGTTGTTTTTTCGGTTGCCGTGGTCGGCATCACCCACCCCCGTGCCGAGGTCAATCTTTTTTTTTTTTGCGGGAAAATTCAAAAAAATGCATTTATTGTCTCTTGTGACAGTGTTGGGTACGCCTTTGTGTACTTTGCGACTTGATCAATGACTTGTCTGGGATAATTCCAATAATGAGAATAAAATGCCTTCCACTGTGGATGGTATGCCATAATCATGTGTGTGATGACATCTTTGGTCGTGTACTTCTTCACCTGCTCTGCAGCGATGGTCTCTGTCATCGCCTTGACAAACCGTTTTCCCTCTGCAGTCTCAGTGACTACACTCGGATCAACGTGGTCCACAAAGATGCCAATAAACTCTTGCAACTCCTCTCTCTTCATGCCATCAAAGTCCTTTCGGTAGATCTCTCTACACAGCGCGTCTACTAGGTACTCGATGAGTGTTTCTTTGTTTGGGTAAAATATTGGATGCTGTTTGAATTCCTTGTACCGCACAAAGCGCTGATCATCGCCCACTCTTCGTTCAGTATCAATATTCCATTCGACTCTGTGATGCTTTGGGAATGCGAATGTTTCCGGCACCAGACATGAATACATAGCTGTTGATTTCCCATTTGCTGTCGTTGTCGTCGTCATGGCATTGCGCTGTCGAGTGACAATGGATGATCCAGCTGGGCGACGTTTGGTCGTGACTTGCTGTGGTTTTCGTGTTGTCAATGAAACATCTCTGATCAGTGATCTCATCGTTATCCCATTAAGACATGGATACTCACACGCATCAATGAGTTGAGCCACGTCCTTTGGGTGTGTTTTCCCGCTTCGATAGCGCCGCATGTTACTGCACAACGTTTCTACGTGTCTTTTCCCGAGCGCATTTACAAGTCCCAGTGCATCCTCCTGCAGGAGTGACGAGAGTCCGCCGCTAATCGTTTCACCGAGTAAATGAAAAAGCATCACTTGTTGCTGCTGTGTGATTTGTTGAGCAATGTGATCTCCCAATGGAGTGATACACTGATCAACAAATGCTGTAAATGAGGCATTCTCCTGCAATTCGGGTTCTCGTGGGTTACATGTACAGAAAATGGCCGCATATACATCCGGAGAGCGCTGGCGTTTGTAGAATGTATCAGAAATGTTGACAGTCGTGGCCTGATCCACCTTCTTGGTACCAAAACGGAGTTGGTCCAAATCAACAGGGAGACCGAGGTGCTCGTACACGGGAACCCATGAACACATTGCCGCAGACGTGGCCAAATAACTCTTCAGTAATTGTAGTGGGCTCAGTTTGTCTGCATCGATGATACCCCAGTGTTTGATGTAAGTGATGAGTTCTCGTTCTAGTGTCTTTTTGTGATTGATTGGCATGATTTCATCACTGACTCTGCTATAGGAAATGTATCTGTCATAATTAGTTATGCTTCGGCTCATTTGCTCTTGCTCTGATCAGTACACACAGACACGCATAAAGAGAGGGGAAATACAATCGTGTTTTTCTTTAATCATTTCCTTTCTCCCGTTTGAGACGCAGGTGGCGGCGGTGGCGGAGGTGATGAGCAATTGTAAGTACCTGTCATCTCATCCAGTAACATCTGAAACTCATGTGGTTCTGCACCGTCCTCCAGTAGTGACCTGACCAGTACCCCATCGACGGTGTAGTACAGTACCTCTATGACGTCTCTTCTTTTCTTTGCCAGTCTCGCCCCTTTGCACGAGAGCGGAGACTCTGATTTCACAGTTGAAGCACTGGTATCCGAGTATCCTCTCAGTTTGGGGTTAATCATGGGCAAGAACTCTCCTCCATAATGTCGCTTCATTACACATATCCTAACGCTGTTAGGCAACTCGTGCATCAACTGATGCATGCACAACATATTCCCTTCATACGCATGTGATTGGAATGGTACCATTAGCATTGCTGCAATGTACACAAATGTTCGGCCACGGAATCTTTTAGTACGCAGCTCATCTGGAGACACGGGAGGCACCACGTAATGTGATGGGTGTGGATATGTGGTATGTGAATGCAACTTCACTTGGATTGGGGCTATCTCAGTGACGTTGATTTTTCTACTCTGACTTGATACACACATATGAGCAATGTCACGAGTGACAGCAGTGTCAATACACGAGGATGCGCATACTTTAGACAGCGCGCTGTGGAGAAATGGGAGAGCGTGCTCCGCGACTGGTGATATGATCTTAACGTCTGCGGGCATCAAATATAAAACGCAACCAGCTAGTATTAGCAGATAGACAACAGAGTGCCACTCGAGACATGGTTTTTTTGGTGGTCCTGTCGCGTTCTTCCTTATCTCTCGGTCTTTTTGCTTGACGATAGTATCAGGTGCAGCATTGGCGAACATAGAGTCCACATCGTCATCATTGTGTACCTCTTTTGCACGACCACCGCCATCACTCATAATGATGGGATCTAGAATTGCTTTGCGTCCGCTGGACATCTTGTGCTCCAGAAACAAGAGAAACTTATTTGTTTTTATTACTTCTTTGACAACAGTTGTGGGTGTCCTTTTGCAAAGGACGAAGATACGTGTCTTGCAGGAGGGAGATTCGCATTGTTTGATTGCAACGGGAAAGAAGACGATTGCAGTAGTGGCACTTGCATGTTTGATGACGATGATGATGCCGCCGCCATGTTCGCATTGGTAGTGGATACAATAAGAAGTCCCGGATCATCTGCGCCCTTTAGCGTTTTCTGCGTGTACGTTTTATCCCCGCCTTCACTCTCGTACTCACTCATCTTCCGCATGAACTGGAATGTCATGATGATATAAGCAACCCAAGCAGCAATGACAATGAGATTGTACGAGAACTGAAACCAATACTCTCCCGGAATCCCAAGTTCATTGAGATTGATGGGAGGGTTACACTCTGGCGCAGGACGGTCAAAGTTGGGGCACGTCCTGATGGTATTGTAAAACTCAGGCGTACAGCAAGCCCTGTGTGAATTGGCGGGGTTCTTAGGCCACGCGGGATCATTGGCGTTGTTGATCCAGATGAACTGAATGATTAACAATACAAAATACCACAGCAACGTGATGAAGAGGAACACAAGGAACAGAATCTTCACCCATCGGAGTCGATAGAACGTGATCATTATTCCCACCCAAAGCACCGGGAATCCCGTCAATGCGTACATGGACACGGCCCATGAGAAGAGTGTTTCAAAACGATCATTGCTTACCACTCCATACAGTGCCGGGTCAGCAAAGTACGTGTATGTGATCTGCGTTATCAGTACAGGAAACGCAAAATAAAACACAAGCCACAGCGCAGATGCGACACCAGCCAGTATCCATAGACGAGTTTGTATGCCTTTTAACTCACTGACAATGCCCATTTTTTTCTCTAATGTCTACTCAATGACGACACCTCTCACACGTACACACAAAATAACATTTACACGCCGACAATACGCCGAGACTCTCTGTGATGTGTGTGTGCGTGTTTATTTTTTAACCAAATCACCACAATTTGTAATAATAGTAGTGACAAATTGCACTCTTTCTCAATAATGGCCCCTCTTCTTTTTTTTCGGGAGAGCATGCATCTGTCTCATTGCGACGACGACGACGACGACATTGGTCCCTCTTCTCGATCCAGCTCTGCCAGAGATCTGTACATTACAGGTGGTTCAGGGTGATACTTTTGCAAGTGCCGTATGGCTGCATAGATTCTATCCAATGTCTGCTCTGTCTTTGCCTCTGTTTGTTTGATGAACTCTCCAAAACGATCTTCCAGATCATTCAACCGAATGTGCACTCGTTCATGCATTGCACCAAGATGTTGGATGGACCCAATGATTTCCCCATACAGCAATTGGGGCTTGATGTGCAAGATATCCGTGAAATTAACGCCATCAATGAAGTGCTTTGTCTTGTGCACAGCGTACTCAAAGTCATGTTGAATGTCTTGGGCAATGGCTCCGTAGTATGTGGTGTTTTTGATGTTTCCCTTACTTCCCTCAATAAATTGGTTAATGTAACGCCATGCTCGCAGTGGGAAGTGTTTCATTCTCTGGTACATGCGTTCTGTGTCCACGTGCTTTATGTCTTGCTTCACATCACGATCAGACGGAGGGCACCCCTGATACACTCCGGACTGATAGAGATCTCCCATAATCAGTGCATCCCCTCGCACCACTAGATTATCCCGTACAAAGAACGCGCCCGTCCACTCATCACCGCAGCCACTCTGCTCCAAATTACCATTGTTATACGCATACCCGGGTATGTCCACATTTGGGATTAAATGCAGCGTTTGATCGGTGGCATTACTGATGATGCGTGTTTCTACCATGGGGTCATCAAGAGGGAAAGGATTCAACACGAGATCTTTCCAGAACGTTTGGGATTGCGTACTGTTATCAATGAAGATTGATGTGTCATTCTTGACGAGGGTGGTCGTATTCAATACAGTCTCGTTGTACTGCTGACAACACGTGTACGAGTACAGTGGATTCGTGGAGTACCAAGGATACATGGATCCCTCTGTGGAAATGAGATCCGAGCGGGTATTGTGACTCTGTGCCGTTGTGTTCATGTAACCAGCACTGTTGACGATGATTCCATTCAGTGTTCCGGATTGCGTCAGTGTAAGGTCCAACTCTGATGACAGAGACAGTGCACCGGCAGCAGAGTTTAAGTTAATGGTACCCGTTTCACTGATGATATCCACATTGAGGATGGATCGCATCGTAAAGAAGGAAGCTGATTCTAGCAGTATATTGGTGGCAAATCCTTCAATCAGCGTCATCTGGTAGGCAGGAGGAGTGGTTCCGAAGCGTTTTCCCATGCGTACAATGTGACCAGCATTACCCGTGTCTCCGACCTGAAAGAGTGAAGGAAATGTGGATCCCGGTTTACCCACATACAACACAGGGGCATCTGTAACACCAGCAATGCGCATTCCTTCAGCTTCCAGAAAACACAGACTGAAATTCATACAACCACCGGGTCCTAGACACGATAGACCAATGGGAACAGCACACTCCGTGGTCCCGTTGATGTAAACTGACTCAAATGTCGCATTTCCACTGAACGGGGGACCTGTTGGACCTTGTGCACCATCTGTTCCATTGCGTCCGTCAGTCCCATTGCGTCCGTCAGTACCGTTGCGTCCATCTCGTCCGGTGGGTCCAGTTTCACCGCTAGGTCCTTGGATTCCCGTGCCAGTGGCTCCTGGTGGACCGCTTTCCCCAGTGTCTCCCTTGTCACCTTTTGCACACGGAAACATGGGATTGGGTACACAAATACCATTTGTTCCGTTGAGCCCATTCGTTCCATCCCGTCCATCTGCTCCATTTTGCCCATCTTTACCTGCTGCACCGTCTCGTCCGGTGTTTCCTGTGGCACCTGTGTCACCTTTCAGTGTCTGGCAGACAGAACATTGTTCTAGGAACATTCTGTCCGCCAGTGCCACATCACCCCGTGACAGAGGGATAATGGTCATTCCAGCAACGAAAATCACCAAGAAAGCAACAATCAGCATGACCAGCGCTCCTCCGACAAATGAACTCATGAACGGATTGCCCACTTCTGCGACGTCGGTGGATCCAAAGAAGCGTCTCTCTTCGAGATCATGAATGCGGTCAAGGGTTTCTCCTTGTTGTTCTGCTTCTGCAGCATATCGCATCAAATTTGGGTCCATTGCGTGATGTGTTTATCTCTCTCTTTACTTCTCTACAGCAATAGCAGCAGCAGCAGCATCACACTCTCTTTTGAATTTGAATACTGTGTGAATACACTGGATCCATTAATTGTGCGGAATCCCATATGTGAAAAAATCTATTTAAAAATTTCCTAAAAAGAAAGCGCATCAAATGTTGCTGAGTGGTGACAACAACAACAACATTGCAACTACCAAACCACAGATTGGCCAGCGACACTCACCACAACAACTACTACTGGATCCATTGTGGCAATTACTGAGGAATGACACGGAGCGCAGAGAGCGATACTTTGAGAACTTGGAGACTGCTCCTGATTTGAAAGGGAACCTCCCAGCCGATATCCAAAGGCAATACGATGATTTCATAGTTAGGCGATTGTCGCAGCAGCAGCATCAGGAAGAAGAAACACCACCACCACAACCCGAACAACTGCCAATTGTGTTGCAGCGTGTATTTAACGTGATCCGTGAGAATGGCATGGATCCTTGTGACGTGCTGAACTCTGAAATGCAACAAAAATATGATGCATATGTGAGGGATGAAAGCAATGTAAACAAAACAAAATAAAAGGACTCCCTCAAAATGACTGTATTTTAGAAATGGCTTCCACAAACTCTTGTGTCGTCAGGTCTACTGTGGCATAGGCGTGGAGTACCGTTCTCAATCCACTGTTAGGACCCAGTGCATCGTCTTGTGCATCACTTGGTGTCCACTTCTTTAAGGGAAATCCAGTGCAACTGGGATTATCTATCAATTTCCATGGATCATTCTCCAGTATGAGCGTGTTGTCCTTGTCATACTCGGGATGCAGATCCCATAGCTTTTGCAGTGGTTTTTTAAAGAGTGGCTTATTCGTGACCTCTGGATCAGGGTGAGGACGCACTTCATTACACTGTTGTTGATGGAACTCTTCTAGCAAGCGTGACCTCCGCTCATGGCCAAACACATGGTCAGCAATTAGATTCATGTTCTCCTTGCGAGCGCTGGTCCATATGGCAACGGTGAAGTTGTCAAAACAGAAATCCAAAAACTCATCCACATGAGGTCGTTTCCACGTGTAGTGCTTACCCAGCAGTGTTGCTTGGTGTATATTGTATTTATCAGCTACGCCATTGCCGTGCATAAACTCTCTGTGCACAAGGAAGCCATTGATATCGAGTACAAGGAGTTTTTTCTTTGGTCCTTTCTTTTTCTTCTTTTCTTTTTGGGAGAGTGGAGGGGCCCAGCGACGGAAGAGTAAAAAGTAGAGCGCTACGCAAATTACGCCCACCAAAATGATCTGGGTCGCCCAGAACGTGCGTTTAGACATATCAAACCTGAGCAGACCCATTTGCTTTGGTGTAAAATTAAAAATAAATTCTTTCGCGCAATGGAGAAGACATGCCTTGAGGGATTCCACCGCTTTCTGCGTGACGATATTCCTAAAAAGCCCGGGTTCATTTGGTCTGTGTATGGGCCACGAAGATCCGGACTGACTACGATATTGACCAAGGTGAAAGATGCCATGGAAGAAAACGCATACGTGTGCCAAACATTTACAGGTAGACAGTGGTGCATAGATCGCACAGAGATGGAAGAGATTGTGACAAAGTCTCCCGGAGGCGGAGGTAGCAGCAATGCGGACTGTAACGTTATCATTCTTATTGACCACATTGAGGAGATTGTCGGGTGTGGATATCTGCTCAAGTACGCCAATCACATCTTGGCGTGTGGAGGGAGAGTGGTATTAACACATAGTGTGCCAATTATGAATATGGATGAACAGGTACAGCAATGGGTTCAAAACACACAAAACAAGACCAGTGCATGGTCGTTCATGCTGGCCGGCGGTGATGCAAATTAAAGTGTACATCTTTCTCGTTTCCTGTATATATATATATGTGTGTGTGTATGTATTTTACACGCACGCAAGACGGGAAAACAAAGTCGTGCAAACATGAAACATCGCAAAGATAATAGATTTTCAACCGCCCCACCAACTCCATCGCCAAAATTTTTACCAGCACCACAGCCTATTGGCCCCGTCATAGCAATTGGTGAAGACGGCGTTGGCGCTACTGCCGCTGCTGCTGTGGTCTCTGGCGGCGGTTCTTCGGCAACGGCATTTGTCGCAATGGGTGTCGGTGCATTATTGATCGCTGTCGTTGCCTTAACATTGGGAGCTGTTTCTGTGCATTGGTGGCTGAACACCAACGCTATCCCGGGTAACAACATTGGCAATCTTCGTTCCACTGGTATCGTGGACTTTTCTGATGCAGAAGAGGTCATCCCTGCGGAATTGAAACAAATCCCATTGACACAAGAGGATGTGACTCGTCGAGCAGAATCCTTTGGCAGTACACCTTCTCAAAAAACAGAACATCTCATTTTGGGAGCAGGAACCGCTGGTAGCTTAGTTTTTCACGAGTTGGTGAAAAAGTTTCCCAATGACAAAATTGTGCTGTTGGATGTTGGACAAGACGAGACTCGTATTCCATCTGCAAACCCCGTCTCAGATGACAATCCACAGTATGCCAGAGCAAACATTCTAAGTGCAATTCAGGACAGTGTGTTGGGATGGAAGACTAGTGCCAAAGCATTCAACGGGGGAAACCCTGAACGCAGGCCCATTGGCGACTTTTTGGGGGCTACGTGGGGCGGCACATCGACAATCAATGCAGGTGTATGGCTGAGGCCGAGCAAAGTATGGTTTGATCAACTACATCGCTTACTCGGGGGAAATTACACGTATGAACTAATGCTCAATGCCACACGCTATGTGGAGCATCAAAATCAGACATCACTGGCGTTTGGGACACTGTTAAAGGATTACGATGGATCCATCCCAGGGAGAACACTGGATACTTCGCTAGTCGGAGTCGACGGGCGCGTGTACATCAATGCAGGGTTTGGTGGCCCAGATGTTGCTGCTGTAAGAGATGTCTTCTCCAATAACGTGCTCCCCGGACGCAGTGCTCCACTCCCTGTCGGTGTTAACTGGAACGATCCCGCACAACAAACCGAGTGCGAACACCAAGGCCAGCTGACGCTAATGGATCAAAGTAGCCCAGAATTTGCAGCAAATAATCCATATGCATCCACAAGTGTTGGCTCGACGTACACTCCTCCAAATGCCCCGGGAAACGCCAAGGGCCCCGCGTATGCCTCTTTGCCCAAAGCACTTGGGCTGGGAGATACGTACAAACAGAACAAACAAAGATCTCACGCGGCTTCAGCGTATTTGTACCCTATCGTGGACAATCCAGGACTTTATCCAAATGCCCAAATCATTAGCCGCGCATTTGTCACGCGTCTTCTCTACAATCCAGATGACCCCAGTGAAGTGATTGGAGCGGAGTACGTTGAGGATGGGTATCAAGTGGCTGATATTGCACGATCCACTGATAGAAGCAAACCTGAGTACAAGGGAACACTGGGTGATGTTGATCGGTCCGCATTCACCGCAGACGCAAGCGAGGCAAATAGAGAAGCAGCATCGACAAAACAAGTGTTTGCATCTAAATACGTCTGGTCTTGCCTGGGTGCCAAGGGTTCACCCAAATTGCTTCAGTTGAGTGGAATTGGCGACCCCGATAAATTGCGCACAGTCAATAATGGCCCAATTCCCCTGCATGCCAACCTTCCTGGTGTCGGAAGAAAGGTCCAAGACACAATGGATGTCAATTTTCTCTTTACGAGAGAAAATGACATGAGCACAGACCTTCCATTTCCTTTCCCGGCCGCAACGACCGCATTCTTTTGGAATTCGTTCACTACGCTGGCGGATCCAGTTAATCCATTGGATCCACTGGGAACAGCATCCATTAGCGGGATAAACCTTAATGATGCCGCGCAAGTGAAACTGAAGAGTAGACAAAATCGCGAATATCCAGACTTTAGTGTGTTGCTGGTAAACGTGGGGGGGTTCATTGGCAATGGCGATTATCAGATTATTGCTGAAGTGATTACCGGTATCAATAGCGCTGTAAAGACAGGAGCAATACCATCGGCCAATGTGTACGAGGAAGGATTTGCTGTTCCAAGACCCGTCACTTCAGCAAAGAAACGTTACCACGATTTCCATATCCAAGGGATGCTTGCTGAGCATTTTGCCATTGAGAATGATGGCACTGTTTGCATAACGGACAACAATCCATTCAAACATGTCTCTTTCAGCCCCGGTCTCGTCAGTTTAAACAACGAACTGGAGAATTTTGTTGATCTATTTGAAAACTCATTGTTGCCAATGTTACAGAAAATGAGTCACACTCGGTATGGATTCAGGGGACCGGCTACATACATTGGCCAAGCAACGGGCGGTGCTCCGTCCCAGATTAACTTGTTACCTATCCTCTTGTTGGGAAGAGAGTTTGTACCAACACAACCCGGTCTCATTGATCAATCAACATACGACACGGCGAGTGCGTTGAGTGGTTATGTAATTCATATTGTCGCGGGTGCCGGTGCCGGACAATACAATGTTATCACTGTATGGTCCGGAAGTGGCGGTGGGTACGTTGCGAATGTACTTGTACCGTGGACAGTGGAACCAGATGCAACCAGTCAATACACCCTAAATCCACCGGGTGCCCTGCCCACTGATTCATTGAGATATGCTGGAAATAACTATCGAAATGCTGTCAAATTTGTGGATCCTGCCATGTCTGATTTCACCACTCCATTCGCCGATTCTACATTGAATAATCCATTGACAACATATGCCGGCTCTACTCGCATCACTGTGAATATGACAACACCTCATTTGATGCAAGAGGGTGACATGATACGCATCTCTGGTGTGACCACTTGCGACACGATTGATTTGGACCTAGTCAATGATTACCATCTGATTGATAGTGTTCCTACCCCAACACAACTTGAGATTGTTGTGTTTTGGAATAGATCTCCTGTCGGTGGACCCGGATCTGCTCCAGTGCCAAGTCCCGCGACTAGTGCATCGGGGATAGAGGGAACTGGGGGAACCAGTGTAGTGATTGAGAAATTGAATCTCGACAAGGACAAGTTGCGTATGTGGATCGAGAAAAAATACTTTATTGGTTGGCATACTGTGTCCAGCACAAAGATGGGCAATTCCACTGATACGATGGCGGTCGTGGACGAAACAGCAGCAGTGTACAATATTAAGGGGCTAAAGGTTGTCGACAGCGGTATCATCCCAACAAAACCAGATGCAAATATTCAACAATTGGTGTACGCTATCGCTAAACGTGTCGTGGATATCAACGAACCACATCTTTCGCAATTGTGAACGCGCTCTCGCGCGCGTGTGTATGTTTATGCATTTTCAAATGTGAAAGAATAAAAGAAAAGTATGCATTTACAAAAAAAAAAATACAACTCTGTGCATATCTTTTAATCCCTCTTCAATTTCTCAACAAATGACGACGTTGCTTTCACTGCGTCATCCACAAATCCCATGACAGGTGCTGCTTCCCTGCGTCTGAGCGGCCTTCTCCTTCTCTTGCGCGTGTCTCTATCCACAGTGTCTTCAATGCGCACCGATATAAATGGATCCTGTGACGTTGACGATGAATTACCGTCTTCATCGGTCGGTGCACTGCCTTCAGAATCCACACCCTCTCCGGGAACGATATACGCCAAACCTGACGCAGTGATGACTGACCATAGTGATGCCAGACCCAATACAAATGACTGCCACGCAAACGCCGTGAATGTAACCAGTGGCAATCCAATCAAAATGACAATGGATAGCGAGAGTGCCATGGACACAGAACACCATCCAAATTGTTGCTGCTGAAGCTCTGTCAAGTTCATAAACTGACTAAACTTATTCACCACGTAATCCCCAATATCGGCCAGTGTCATACCAAACTCCCCAGAGAACGGAACGGTCTGGAAGAAGAACCGCACCACATCAGAAAACCAAGGGAAGTATTGATTGGACAGATATGCCAGTACATCGACCCCATCTGAGATACCGAGTTCTCTACACCAGAGCACAGTGATCTTCTGTGGACACGGTGGACAAGTGTCTCCAGTGACCATGTACGGCGGACAAATGAATTCCAGTGACGTGCCCCACCACGCTTGACACCAACAATACGGGAAGAACTGTAACACCAGATTCACTACCTCGTCCATCAGACAGAATGGCAGCGCAGGAAAGGCAATTGGGAATGGCCAGTAAGGAATGTCAATGCCCACACTTCCATATCCAGGAATCAGAAGTGATGGTGTCATGAGCCAGCATCGCGGACTGTAATGCCATCCAACCGCAGGCACTAGAATCAGCCATACGATAGTGATGGGTATCAAGTTAAATACCATCAGAATTGGTGGAATAAACAGTGATCCAACAATGTAAACTGCCAGTAAGATTCCCGTGACCCATGCAATAGCAGGGCCCAATCCAATACCCACTTGACAGTTAAGATTGAGTGCCGCGTTCTGTGGTAGTTGTCCCGGTTTTGGTTGGAACACACATCGTGTCCAGAAGAGTAGCCAGTACCGCAGACCCACTGGACCAGCATACCAGTCCTCATTCGTGTTGTCAATAAACTCCTCAATGTTCATGACGATCATTTGAATCTCCATACCCAGATTAGTGCCCAGTAGCCAGTCAATAAAGTCTAGAAACCACTCAATCAGTGAGAACGTCGCGCTTCTAGTTGCCGCCATCCACTGTTGTCGAGTGACGTGTTGCATGAATGTACGGCGTTGTTTTGCCCCGGGATGTTCATGTGCATCCACTTTGTAGCGTACCCAGTTCTGTCCACGATAGCCAAGCCAATTGAGCCACGATGTCCACTCTCCCTCTTTGTTGTATGGGTCATTCTCTCCTAGTGTGGCCTGTGTCCGTCCCGGTAGATAGGCTCGATCGCTGGCATAGTTTCGCCGTCCTCTCTCTGCAAATTCATCCATGGCACGCCAGAACCCATACTTGGAAGTCAACTCTTGGCGCTTGAGTTGTGGCAGATTGGGCATAAACTCAAAGGCACAGTACGTGACCAAGAACACGGTCTGATTGATGAATCCATCCATGAGTAAACAATTACCATCCACAATGAATCCACGTCCAATGCGTGTGCCGTTGTGCAGTACGACTGAGTTTTCCAATTCATCTCGTTTGCGTTTTTGTTCGCGCTCCGCAAAGGTCTTGGCCTGAATTTCTCTCATGTACGCGGAGGCATTGACACAATCCGAGCTGACATTCTGTGCCATTCTCTGTGTCAAGTGGCTGTAGTCATTGCGTGAAAAACGCTCAATGACATCTGGTCCCACTGATCCTGGCCAGAATCCTTCCATCAGGCGGTAGTACAGTCTTGCGGCACTCTGCCAATTCGCCAAGATCTGAGGGGTCCACTTGAGACTCAACTTACGCTCAAAGTATGAGTGTACACGGTGTCGTATGTGTTTGTCCATCGTCATGAGATTAGGTGGATGACGATCCCAGTTCTCTCTGTGGTAGCGATACACGTGTTGCAAGTGACCAAAGAATCGACTCAGTGGATTCATGGCAGTGAATCTCTTGTACGCTTGTTGTTGTGGTGTGTCCCTCTTTGAAAAGTGTCTTTCCACTACATCTTGAGGAGGTGTGGCCCACCAACGGTACAGAGGACTCGAGTAGAATGCATCACGGATCATTTGATTGCGTTGTTGCTTCTGCGCGATCTTCTCTGCGACCTCTGGCTTGGCATTGTGGCGATCCAGTGCATCTTTCCACAATTGCCATGGGGTTCTGTGTTTGAAGGTCTCGTAGACATCATAGGTAGCTGCAAATCCGTCAAAGATTGTGCCCAGTGCCTCTGCAAAGCGGATGTTGTACATAACGGTACCAAAACGCTTGAACGTGCGCACCAAGTGATGCACACGACTCTTAAAGGTCAGCCGTGGCAAGCGACCTTCTTTCAGGTTTCTGGCAGCAGTCTCAAGCATGGGTTTGTAGTAACCAATGCGCATTTTGTACTCAAATTGGTCCATCTCAATGAGAAGTGGTGTGATCATGGATTTCTTCCATCGTGGATGACTGAGGGCGTAGTTTTTCACACGCTCACGACGATCTGCAAAACGCTTCTCGTTGTATGCCTTGCGTGCGTTGTATCCAGACATTTCCTTGTGCAATTCGTCCTGCTCATCTAGCCTCTCGTGAGCGCGTTGATTTTCCACAATAGCTGCTGCGGCTTTGGCTAGGACGTTCTCCCAGAGTACCAGTGGTCCCTCGTGACGATAGAAGTAGTCCTTGGGGATCACATCATCCATCTCGTTGAGACGACCTCCTTGAACGACTTTCTCCAGACAGTCCACGTAGTACACCTTATCCATGTGAGGGACGTCCTGCCAAGTCATGTTGGCACACATCTTGATGTGGTTGTCGCACATGGTTTTGCCAGCCATCATACCAGCCACTGCGTTCACAACAGGGACCGTTGGTGTTCCCATGTCACGCTTCTTGCTTCCAGTGGTGGCTTCGATACACATATCCATGTCAAGTGGCAAGTTTCTGCAGGCACATGTCGAGAAGTCCTCCATACAGTCCTCAGTGGAGTAACCCCAGATGACATCAAAGAGGAATGTCAACTTATCAGCAGCTGTAACGGCATCAGGATCTCCGTAGAGGATGGGGCTCTGTTGCAAACGCCTAGAGAAGTCGTGGCGTGACTCGAGTTTGGAGAAGTCGATCGTTCCATCGGCGTTGTAATAGTGATTACTCATGACCATACTTCTGAACACGGGTTGATTGGGCAACACGACACCCGTCACAAAGGCACCCGCTGCAGAAACGAAGATATTGATGAAGTTTGTGAGTAAGTTGACGGGGGTGCAGATAAAGTTAAGGAACGCAAATGGGAATCCAATGCTGCATGACCCTTGCGTGGAAGATCCATCAAAGAGTCCATAGATGAACACGATAATATTGGCCCACAGCTGCAGTATGGCCGCATACAACTGCCAGAAGATAGACATGAGAATCACCAGTCCTTGCATGATGGTGGCAAATGCTGGCACAAGCATCCCCAGTGCACACTGGAAGTAACGGGCAAACGCCATGAATCCTCCATCGAGTTTCGTTGTCAGTGGATTATTGGCATCACATGACAGTAATGAGCCAATGGAAGTCTCATCAAAGCATGGCCGGAATCCTGTCGTGTTGAGTCGACATGTTGGATAGGCAAATGAATCCACTACAGAGGTACAGTTGACTGCATCACACTGGGCACACTGGTATCCCGGTTGAGAGAAGGGTCCTGTGGTTGCGTTGACAAAAACAAATCCCAGTCCATTGGGGCTCCGGTTGTAGCAGCAACAAGGATCACTGTCAGGACACAGTGGCGGGTTGACCATAGAACACACAATGGAAGAATCACCAAAGAGTCCATTCATTGGTCCCGAGAAGATTCCAATCAATAGAGAGGCAATCGCATCCACATTTTGTCCATACAGTGGACCAGTGGATCCGGGTGCAGGTTGACCCAAGTTGGTGGTGAAGATACCAATAACTCCCTCAATAAATGCACCCACCAACAAAATGATATTCAAACTGTACACAACCATGGACCGCACAATACGTTTACGCAATTCCTGACAGAACGGCAGCAGAATATCCAAGAAACACGTTGATGCTGCCAGTGTGTTACATAGGGCATCAATGATGGGGCCAAAGAACGAGAAGGTCCACGTATTTTCCACGCTGAACTGAATGGACATGTTGTTGGGTCCCGGTTTTCCAAATGGTTGCCAGTAGTTGATGTCATTGGCTCGCCGGATTAACGTTGTGATGGATAGAGTCAATGCTTTCACGAGATCTCCGAGGTTAGTGAATACACCTCCCACAGGACCACAGAAACAATCAAATCCAGTGAATGTTTGTGACAGCCAGGCGTCCACAAGTGCCAAGAATGAGCAAGGGCACGTGGAGATGAGATCCACAAACTGGTCAATGATTGGGAACAGTTTTCCACACTTTGGCTGTTGAGCGACAATGGAAGGATCCACAGGACACGTCATGGTAGCATTTGGTCCAGTACATTCTGCAAGTTGCTGTTCGGTGAGTTCTTGACAGAATAGATAATCAATAAATGCGTATGGCAAGTTTCCAAAGCCAGCACAATTTCCGGGAGGACAGCGTCCATTGTCTGCAGGATCCCAAGATTGCCAGAGACCCGTGATTGCAACCACTTGGAAGTACGTCCAGTCACCCAAGAAGTAACCCAGTGTGTTGATAGCACAACACAGGTCAACCGTTGGACAGTTGTTTTCACTCACAGGCGCTCCTGGGTTGGCTCGTATTGGTATTACCAGATTGATGAGTTGGCACACGCAACTGGTGATTCCTCCAATACCTTGTCCTTTGCCTTGACCAGCACACACTCCTCCCGGCATACCAAACCACGTCTGAATCAGTTTCCTTGCCTGTACGTTGAATCCAATCTGATGAAGATCGGGCTGCGTTGATGAAGTACGCCAGAAGTTAATACCAAATCCTTCAATGGTGGCCAAGTTGACAATGATCAAAATCACAAAACGCAGTGTTTCAATGGATATCTCGGCCACCGTAAACCCGACGCAGCATACATCAAACGCTCCGCCTCCATCAATGGTTCCTCCAGTGAGCTGGGATATCGGAAAGATGTACCGTGCAAACTGGCATAGACACACAACCACACCCAGTGTTTCATCAAACAGCTCATTGATGTCTCGTACAAAGTAGCCCTCATTGAAGTAAATAAACCGCGGACTGTCCAATGTCAATGACTTGATTCCGTTGATGGTGACTTGGATGGCATTGGCTGTCAGATCGGCCAGTCGCGTCAGGAAACAACAGAAATCAGGCTGAGGAAACTGCGGTGATGAAGGGAGAATGAGGTTGAGCAACTTGCAGATGCAGACCAAGTTCTCTGAGGATACAATGACCGTTTTGATGATATCCTCCTCCAGACAGCGCTGACTGCAATTGTGGCCAATGAAGTAACCCCATTTCACCTCTCCTGCGCCGGGATCAGGGAAGTTTCCACGCACCAGACCATCCAAGATATGAGGCACCAGCAGCAGGATCTGCCCAATGGTCAAAATGGAAGAGCGTGGAATACAAGCCAAATCAAAACAAGGGTTAGGTGGCTGCCCTGGATCCGGACATCCCATAATGGGAGGAGAAGTGGGGCGTGTCGTCAGTGGAGGAGGCGGTGGAATGAGACGAGGGGGTCTTGTCACTGTGTAATCCTTCACCATGTCTGCATTAACACTGCTGGGCAGTGTCTCGTCGTCATTGCCATAGAGTGCTTTGAATTCATCATCTTCGACAAATTCCATAGAAAATCCCATGTTGGTCTTGCGCATGTTCTCAAGTAGCATGGCTTGTTCAGGATCACCACCACCAGCAGCGTACTGTAAGTAGACAGAGGTGTTTTTGCCAGCATAACGCTCTGTATTGTCAGTGGGTAAGAACGACCCTCGAATGCCATAGGATGCATAGACATCATAAGCGTCTGCTGATTGCATGAAGATGTCATATTGTTCTTGGCGACTCTTCCCACCATACACGTAATCGTAGGCCCCAATGTCAAAGCAATGCGAGGTGTCAGGAAGCTTATTGTTGGCAACGAGATACTTTAGCTTCCATGGGTTCTCTTTGCGCAGGCGTTCCTTGAGCAAATCAGTGCGATGACAGTCTTGAATGGCGTTGAACTTGTCATAGAACTCCTCTCGCTTTTGCTGGAAGAAGTCATCAATGTTGGCCATGTTGATGGGCAGGAACTCTCCGCTAGTGCCCATGGAAAAGAGACGCTCCTTCATAAACACTGGATGGAACCATGGTTCTGATGCATTCTGATTGTTGTAACTGAGAATTGGTGTCACTTTCATCTTGTTGGTGAATTTCTCACTAAGGAATCCTTTCTCCCACAGCACGGGGTTGTCAAAACGCATAGATGGTGGCTCTGGTGGAGGAATAAAATCCACTGGAACACAAGGGGGATCACACATGATGAATTGTCCATTGGCGTCAAGAGTGATGGGTGGGATCTGGATACCCACATTCAAAATGTACTGCAGACAATTGAGCAGTGACCCAGCGGTCATTCCGATCAAAATATCCACAATACCCTCCCATTCCGTGATGGCTTCGGCACCTCTGAGCAAGAAGTTCTTGTCATATGTGCCAGCCAAGAAGTCCCAGATCAGCGTCACCAGCGCAATGATGATCTTGAGCAGGAATCCAACAACACTGAAGATGAATTTGTTCAACTCTACATTGAAGTTCTTGAAACAGAAACCGACGACAGGGATGAGCTCAGTGATGGAGAACAGGCACTCTGCAACGTTGACCAAGTTCTGCACCAAAATATTGGTATGGGGTTGCGTATCCAACCAGCAGAACCAGTCACTGGCCGAGGTAAAGTGTTGTGTCATGTCATACACGCCCACAAAGAAGTCATTGACGGTTATGATGAGTGTCGTCGTTAAGCAACAAAAGTTGAAATCCTTGAAGAAGCCTTGATCTGCAGGGTTGGTCGTAGGACTCGCTGGTGTTGTGGCAAATCCCGGGTCTTCATTGAAGCAAGGCAAACCGGCATCAATCTGATCACAAATGAGTCGCGTGATGAAGATACATATGCAATCGACCAGTGAGATACGTTGATACTTAGCCAAATCAAGACGGTAAGCTGTGTCCGTGACAGGGGCAAAGGAGTTGAATGCAAGCACGGCGATATCCTTGAGAGCGCCTCTCCACACATCCACGGGCATGGTGTATGGCGGTCCAATGTATGAATTGGGCGCGGGTGTGAACACATTGAACACCACAATGTCAATATTAACCAGTAGCGTTAGGCCGAAATTGATTCCATCTATCGCGATACACAAAAACGTGGGTACAGCACAGAGCATGTTCTCAAATTGCAGTGGCCACGGAATGAATGAATCCCAGAATCTCTGCAGAGTATTCTCAATGGCCCGTACCAATCTCTGGAAAAACTGGCACAAGTAAAAGAATGCCGTATTGAATTGAGGTCGCTGCATCGGTGGCTGTAGTAAGAGCAGATTGATCACCAAAGGCCAGATGATCTGCAGGATGGCCGCCACAAAATTGATGAGACTCTCAAAACTCTGCCAGAACTCATACTCTGGGAAAAGTGCGGGTATAATGAGTCCCAGTGGCATCGGTAGAAACGGTAGTACGAATGGTACCACCCGTACAACACTGCACAGATCAGCACACATACAACACAGCAGCAGGATCCAGTCGTCGACAAACTGTACAATGGCAGCACTCAGTGTACTCATGTCGTAGAATCCCGTCAAGAATTGACCAGAGACAATGTAGAATATCAGTGTCTCAAAGAGTTGCGTAAACACGCATCCAAAATCAATGAGCATTTGTCTCGCCCCACAGGCCAACGCTGTGGGACCTAGCACATTGTTGAAATAGCCAAACACAAACCAATTCGCCGCATTCCACCAGCAGATGAGTGGATTGTATGCCAGTCGTAACAAGTTGGCAATGGGGATAAACACTGCCTCAATGACAGGATAAACAAAACAACGCATTGCAAAGTCCACATTGGACATAATCTGTGGCTGATACCGTGCCCATGCACCACCCAAGACGAGCAATCCAATGAGTAGGATGTAGGCATAGTAATAGCCAAGCATGCGAAAGATCCATGCAAAGAACCATAGTATCACGGTGATTGGGAACACCACAATAAGGTAAAAGATGGCCCATGAAAATTTAACCACTCCAGCTAAAACACCTAGGCTCATGTTGATTGCATTTCTTTTTCTCTCTCGCTCGCACTGGATTCAAACAAACACACACACTCCTTTCTGGGGGAGGATGCTTTCTCTGTCGTTTGCAGAGTGGATTGTATTTATATCATAACGTTCTGATTCTATTATATATTACCTCTTAATTTATTCTCATTAAAATAGGTTGATTGCATACACACACACACACGGCATCAGCAGTGTGTACAAATGCATTAAACGTTTCTCGGTACATATAAGAAAGAGAAAGAGAAATGAGCACGACGACGACAGAGACATTGTCACCGGACGCTGAAGTGACGGAAGGAGAGGAAGTTGTCATAGATGACGGCAGTGAAGAGGAAGATGAGAATCTATCGACCAGCATCACTGCCACAACGGCGATTATTATTGTCGTATCACTGGGTCAACTGGGATATCTCATCTACTACTACGGTTGGCTATGGACCATGCTCAAAAAGCAATACGAGTACACTCAGTGGTTGGGTGCACCAATTCCGGGTCCTCTGATTGATAGTCGTTATGATTTACAGTGGATCTTCATGTCTTTCATGGCGTATCAATACTTGCCACCACTTGCTGGACTTTGGATGCTCAAATCACACACTAACTCAGCTCGGCATGACGTTTATCGTGTCGCTGCGGCTGCTGGGGGTCTCATTTGTGTAGGGTGTTTCTTGTTTGCGTTTGTATTTTCTTGGATTTTCCAGACCAACAGCACGTTCTATCCATTCAGCTGGGTCAATGACGTTGAATACTGTTGTAAATACTGGGGAGATGTAGCTGCGTCATTGCATTGCCATAACACCAACAATTGTATTGACTTGCCGCCGCCCAATGATATTTATCTGAACTCCAACTCAATCTTCCGGGGGATCCTGTGGGGCTTTCTCATTCTCGTTCTCTTTAATGGCGCGCATTTCCTCCTGAGTGCATGGAATTGGAAGTATGTGTCAGCCGCTCTGGCCACAAAGAAGGGAGAGCCCAAACAAGTGCGTCCTCGCAACACGGCAAAGGGCGGAGTCATTGCAATCCACGTGTTTAATGTCATTCTCGTTATTTTGATTGTGTTCTTCTTGCTCTTTGGTCTGCTCACTCTGGATGTACGATATACACATGAGTTTCCTGCACCAGGGCCATTTGGACTGCGCAGTGCTCGCAGTGGTATTGGTGTCGTGGGATTGGTTATGTCCGCGTCAATCATAATGGTGCCAGCCTTTGTCCTGCTTGCCATGCTGGCAGAAGGTAATTACTATGCACTGGTTGCAACACTGATTGGGTACATTGTACTTGTTGTGTTGCATGCATTCAGTCTGCTGACGATGATCATGACGCGAGGAGTGGCCAATCTCCCGGGTCGACCCAATAATCTAGCCAATCATCCACTGAGGTGTTGTGCACCTGATGTGTATGCGGATACGTTGTCAGAATGTGACAATGCTGGACCCTGTACACTGCCATTTGACGGATTCCCGTCATTCACCACGCTCCCTGCTAGCTCGGGAGATATCCCATGCAATCCAGTGCACACTGTCATTTTTGTGTTTATGATCTTGTTTTTGATACTGGAGATTGTACTGGGGATACTGATATTCGTCACGTATTTTGGACGATCAGTGCTTAAGCACACTGGTCGTACAGTGGAAGCACGCATCAGTGCATTTGTAGATTTTATTGATGCGTACATCGAGACGCCGATAAAGAGTGTCATTGATACACAGGACGGACACGCGCGTACACACTCGCATCCATCAGCAGCGATCACAGGGACGACGACAACCAGAAGAAGAAAACATCCCGCGCAACAGGATACAATCAAACTCATGTCGACAAACGGAGACTTGTTAGAGATCCCTGCGGGTCCCATAGGTGGAAAAATCTCAAAGTTCAAAGCATCCGGGGGAATTGTCACGAGCAGCGGCAGTGCCAATAAAGACGATTGATTTTCTCTCCCCCTCTCTCTCTCTCTCTCTCTCTCGTTGTAAAAGACGCGAAGACGATTGGTTATATTTTTTTTTGTTTTTTAATTAAGTCCCGATGAAGATGAGTTATCTTAAACAACAACAGCAAAACAAAAACGATCATGCTCAGTAGTATCCGTTGGTATCGCCAAAATCAAATCCAGCGAGAGGTGCAAGGGCTCCGCGTGTGTGGTCAGTCTCTGAGGTCACATCAATCAAAAAGTTGTACAACTCGTGGTTGTCTGGGTTGTTTGACATGCTCTTTGAGTTGTTAGGTCTTCCCTTGTAGTTTGGGTTCAGTCTTGGTTGCTGGGGTTGTGTACGGGACATTCTTGCATCACGCTGTTCTGTCTGTGGTGGCGCTTGTTGTCTTGGAGCACGAGTCGATGATGGTGGTGGTGGTTGTTGTTGTGCCTGCTGTGTTTGTGCAGGGGCAGGAGTTCTGGCAGCTTTCAGATCTCTTCTCTCACTAGGAGGAACGTATCGTCCCGTCTCGTAGTATGGATTGACAAAGTTTTGCGCCCATTGTGGGAGAGAGGCTATCTTTGCTTCAGGATCAGGCTGCATGAGACTGTCATTGTTTCCTTCCCCGGCGTGTCTTCTGCTGAGCTTTCCTTGTCTGCGCTCATGTCTCTCATCTTCATCAACGGTATCTACATTGGACAGGGCAAATCCTACCTTGGTCGTCTCTCTCAACACTGCATTCTCTTCTTCCAACTTTTGGACCTTTTGTTGCATCTGTCTGAATCCCCGAGAGCAAGCAACTTGAACGGCTTGAGCTTCTTGGCTGACGAGTTTTGGATCAGTCAGCATTTGCTTGTTGATGTCTGCCCAGTTGTCCGAAATCTCAACGCCACCGATTTCCTTTGCAATCTCCTTCATATGTGCAGTGATTTCCTCAGCGCGTGCATGGTTTTTTGCCTTGTACTCTGCGCGTTCTTGCTCATCCTTTGCCTCTAGCGTATTCACCTTGTCTTGCAACTGTTGCATTTGTTGCATGAACTTCTTCTTCATCATGGCGACATTTCTGAGGAGATTTTGGTCCATCTTGTCCTCGTCTTTGATCTTCAGCCATTCTGGTTCCTGTTGTTGTTGCTGCTGCTGTGCTGCTGGAGGGGCTCCTGTTTGAGCAGGAGGTGTGGTAGCAGCAGGAGGTGGCTGAGTAGCTGGTGTGGTTTGTGACATGCCTATTGACGTGTGATCACTTTTACCAGTATTGACACTAATGTTACCTGATGCGGTATTATTATTGTTATTTGCCATTTTCCCAAATTCTAAATTTTCTGCCTCTGTTTTTTCTTCCAGTACACCTTCTTTTGACGCACGAACAACGCGATATGTCGTGTATGGAGCACTTAATTTCTGTTGTGAGGTGTTGTCTCCTGAGCGTTTATGTGCTTTTATGGCTGCTCTGCAACCCCTAAAATGTGCCTCATTGACCATACTGACTTCGTCAATGGGGGAAAGTGTGACCACTTTTGTTACGGGGTCTCTCTCGATGGGATATCCAACGGAGAACTCTTCGCATGTTCCATTGTCCATCAAATTAATAGCCGCTGTGCCATAAGGACCATCATTGGGGATTTCAGCAATGATTCGGAGGTTTCCTCGGTCATCCATGTAGTTGTGTACAATCCATCCGGCAGGGGGCAGTTCTTCAGAGGAAGCGTGTTGAATGCGAAATGGTTTCCCTGTGAGATCCATTTGGGACAGCTCATTCACAGTCCAGCGAATAGCTTCATCCCAGTAGAATACATCATCGTCGGGGCAATGCCAGACATCATCACTGCATGTAACACGTTTACGCTCACCACGGATGGCGGCATTGTAGGCAATCCCTTCAACAAAACGCGAGCCATCCTTCTCTTCGATAAATCTCCAATTGGCTTTGAAGACAGTGTGTCCTCTTCGTCCACTGATATCAGATGCCCTCACGCGTCGTCGTTCGCGTTCTTGGGCCGCCAGTCGATTGAACATGGCAGATGTTCTGGAGTCTGACATTTTTCGTTTTCGTTGCGTGTATGTGTATGACGCTGCGATAGGAGTGATGTGATTTCAAAATGTGCACTCTTGCCAATTTTGGTAAAACCTTTTCAATGATACGTGTCACATGTTCCAATACGGAGATGACGGTGACGGTGATGGGGAAATAAATTATGATTTCCCTTATGACGGCGATGGCGGTGATCACACCAAGCAATGCGTAACAGATCTAGCAGAAGTGACACCCTTTGAAGACTGTGACATTGCGGATCAAACACCGTCGTCGCCACCACCTCGAGCCCGCTCACTGATTGAGCTCAAACAAGGAAAGAACAGTGATGCTGCACGACAGGAGATCGAAGACAAAGTGTACGTTATGGCAGTGGTGATGAATTTCATTGGAATGAAACTCGTCAACAGCAGCGGGGCTAAGCATCCCTCTATGTACGATACGGAGAATAGACAATTTCTAATTGAGAGACCGCATCTGACCGTTCGCAGTGGAGGGTTGCATCAGTCTCCTCTCGTGACTGATCCTTCTAGAGGGACGAAAGATGACATGAGTTTGGAGACATGTAAGAAATAAAATAAATAGAAAAAATAACAAGAGTAAACTTTTTAGAGGTGAGGTAGATGTTTCAGCCTGCTGCAATCCATTTCGAGTTTGCGCCCCACGAGGAAGGCACGGATAATGGAAATATGCCAGATATTGACAGTGCACTCGGAGGAGGAGGAGGAAGTTACACTGGATTCAGTGATTTGAGTAACGAGTACATTGAACCCTATTCTGGTGAGTTTGATGCCAGGGTCGAAACGGTTCTGGCATTGAAAGCCATCCGGGCAGCTGTGCTGTTGTCTGACACGGAGATAATTAGTCATGTCAGGCAGACCATTGAGCAGGGCGCCACCATAAACTTGGATGGTTTAGAGAAGCAAATGAAGACGTTCAACATTGCGGGTATTGTGGACTTTGTTCAGTCAAAACCCAACGATGACAATGCTGGCGTGCTCCTGTCACATTACACTGGATTTTCAAGTGCAGCAGGAGACACATTTGCTGCAGTTATGAGTGCTTTCATGATGGGGTCTTGCGGAGGACCCGTGGTAGTCATTATATCCAGTGATGCTGCCAAGAGAGTCATTGGAATCATGGGAAACAGCAATGACAAGTACATATTGACTGATCACAGAGAACGCAAGAGTGATCCCATTGGTCTTGGCTTTGACGACGATGATGATGACCTCGCAATTGAACCACTTGGAGGGAACAGTGCAACCGTCATTTCGACTACAGAGACTGAAAAGTTAGAGCGATACATTGCATCACATTGTGATGAAAGGGATTTTGTGGCTGATTTCTTTACGCCTTCTTTCAAGTGGCAACAAGAAGGAGGAGGCCCCTGTGATGAAGACGATGGCTCATGCAAAGCAATGGCCATTGATATCGATGGAGGAGATGGCGATGAGCCACAGCTCTCGAGTGTTCCACCGCCTGTCCCGGAACAGACGGAGAAGAGTAAGGCACCATCACCGGGGATTGATTTGACCAATCTGGTGTTGGAGGACGAAGAAGTGAGCAGTGAGGGTAAGCGCAGACGAAGACAGCCTGCCATTGGATCACCAATGAAAGTAGAGAGTGAAGAGAGTGAAGAGAAGAGAGTCAAGACACCACCGCCACCCACGAGACAACTGTCATCATCCAATGTTGTTGCCACAGCGATTCCATCGGCAGCGTCTACTACGGCAACGACAAAGACCGAGCAACCAAAAAAGAAGAGAACTTCCGTGACCACAAAAGGAAAGAAGACTTCTACGCCGACAACTATCACTGCGAAGAAGACAGAAAGGAAGAGTGTTGCTGCTGCTGCTGGTGCCACGGATGATGATGGAAGTAACTCAAAGAAAAAGTAAATAGTCGCACCAGTAATTTATTTTTTCTCCTTGTTGTTGTTGTTGGCGTTGTTAAGACAAGCCATGAAGCATTCTTTTGCGAGTTCTGTTGCAATGGTCTCTGGTGATGCATTGGGCGATGTTGATGAAGACATTGGACATCGTGTGATTGTATTTGCCATCACGTCTATGAATTCATCATGTTTATGGTCATCCTCAATTTCAATCTCAGATCCGGCGGCACCGCCACTCCCAACAAATGGAACAATGGGCACCTTTTCAATCATTAGCCTCTTGATTTCATCAGCCGTGTAAGGTCCTCCTTGGATAAAAAACCCACATGCATATGGCAGATACTTGGCAAATCTCTCTCGTCGATCACGCTCGCGCTCCCCGAGAATGTGCATGCGATCTTTGTCAGGGTTTAGCGGACGTCGTTGCTCACGGGCGTCGGCGTGCTTCTTTGCAATTAAAATTTCCACTCTGCCATTCCAAAGAGTGAGACAGTCTTCAGGAATCCCCTCTTGACCACCATAAACGAGACGTATTTCCATATCGCTGCCGTGACGTGCACACAGTCTATCCAGTTGATATCCAAATTGCAATGCTATCATTCGATCCCTGTTGGCTGTGCTGCCGTGATAAGACGTGCCACCTCCAATGAATATATACTGAATGACGGGCTCCTGTTTTGCCTTCTTGAGAGAGGTTTGCTCCATTCTGAGGTAAGTTTCTATTCTGGGTATGCATCATGGCGTGTCGAATATACATATCATTAATCAGTGTGTGCGCACGTGGACCCCATGACAAACGACGACGATGGACTCATTGCTTTTTAAATGTTTTTTCTAATTTTCTTCGCTAGACAACTCGTGGTACAGGTAGGGGCTGTTTTTGACTTCTTTTCTCTCTCTCTCTCTCTCTCGCGTTGTGCTAATTGACTCGACAGGTGGTGATATCATTGTCATTGATGAAGCAGCGCACATTTCCCTTGATCTGTTCTATGAAACCATCGTCCCCATTTTGGAACTTACCAACACGGCATTGCTGGCCATTTCCACTCCGCTGGATGAGTTCAATTACTACAGCAAGCTAGTCGAGCAAAAGGATGAAAACGGTGATCCATTCTTCAAAACAATCAAAGCTGGTCGTGTCTGTGATGACTGCATGCGCTTGCCGTATGACCAGATGATCAAATGTGACCACGTTCCTGATGGAGCTCACTGGAAGAACCCGCACAAGCTGAAACGGCTCAAAGTGCTCTACGAGGGCGATGAAGCACGTGCTGCCAGAGAGTTAGGTGGTATCCCGGCCAGTGACTTTACAGCATGCTTTCAGAAACCAGACATTGAGAAACTCTACACAAATCCACACATCACGACAACGCGAATGCCTGACTGTCTTTATTTAACCGTAGATCCTAACGGGGGAGGGGCGTCTGATATGGGATGCGCGTCTGGTTACTTTGACGGCAATGATTTAGTGGTAAGTGTTGTTTTGTTTTGTTTTTGCGAGAGAGAGAGAGAGAGAGAGATCACACGACAACACGATACACATTTCCGCGAACCCAGATCAGGATAGACTTGGTGACACTGCTAGGAATGGCATCTAGAATATAAAACATTCCCAGTATCAGTGCGATAGACAAAATAACACTGATAAATATCACTGTCAGAGTGACCGTTTGCCTGGGGACATTTGACAAGCGATCCTCGACCCACGCTCCCATCGTGCCCTCTCTCGCGCTGACTTGTTGAGGATGCTGAGGATGCATCATGATGATGTGATCGCTATTCATTTGTGTATTCACGTGATTGCGCGGGGAAAGGAAAGCACGTGCGTTTTTATTCTTTTTGTCATGCGCAATGATGAATCACGCCTCGTACGATTGACTGCACGCCAATATGAATTTTTCACTGAGTACATCAACATTGTAAATGTTGGGATACGGAACGTTGACGTAGGCCGTGTTGAATGTCTCTGTCATTTGATCATTGATCACCTTGACAAATCCGGGCAATCGCTCCACTTCGTGACCGCCGTCTTGTGGGTACATGGTCTGCAGTTGAAATTGCAGTCCCTCATCCAGTGCAATCATGCAGAGGAGTACAATCTTCTTTGCCAGCGTGTCACGGGACAGTAGTAATGTCTGCATGGTTTCCTGTATGGAACACATATCAGTGTATGTATCCCCGCACGTTCTGGCAAATTCATTGTGAGCAGAACGCAGTAGCTCATCAATGATGGTCGTTTTGCTTCCATCGGGCAGAGTGATCTCCTTCTCTGCATTGTAGAGAATAGCGTAAATGGGATCACGTGTTGATTGGGCCTCACGGACACCCATAGAGGGATCCAGAAACCCCATACCGCGCAACTCTTCTTCAATCTCTTTGGGATCCATGAGTTCCGTGGAGAGTCCCATTTCCTCCTTCACTGTGTCCTCTCTCTTCTCCTTCGCGGTGATTTGTATCCCATCGCCACCACCACCACCACCAAATCCAATGTTCTCCATCTAACCCCTTTCTCTCTTTCTTTCCCTAGATCACTGGACTGGAAGCGGAATCCGTCAAGAGTCACGCCCAACAGAAGAACCTGATCATTCGTCACATCCGCCGACTCCGCCAGCAAGAGCACTTCAAAACGGTGCCCATCTGGGTGATCCCCGAGAACAATTTGGGTTTTGAATCATCGCACATTGAAAAGTATGTCAATCGGTTACCCAACGTGTTTGTGTTCCACGAGGATCCTGATGCCCGCGCCGGAGTGCGAAAGTCCCACCAAAACACCGATGACTACCAGATCTGCGTGGAAGATATGCTCCGAAAGCGGCAACTCTTCTTCAATCGTGATCTATTCACAACGAGTAAGAAGCACGAGAAGGCTAATGGTAGTACCAAATCCATCACAGATGAACTCAGACAGCAATTGGAGCGTTATCACTGGGAAATCCAAGCAGCAAAAGATGCATTCGGAAAGAAAAAGATCACCATGACTGGGAAAATGGGAGGAGCACAAGATGATCTATATATTGCGTTGGCAATGCTTGCGTTCTGGGGTAACGTTCACCGCAGAGAGACCAGAGCAGTGAAGAGGAGAAAAACGGTGCTCGATGATTGAGTTCTCTGTGTGTGTACGCGTGTTTTATAATTAAATCTTTTTTTAATCTACATCTTCCATTGAATCGGCGTTGCTCTCCTCTTTCTCATCTTTGTCATTGGCATCTACCAACTCTGGCGGTACCAATCGCATCATTGTGAAACATGCTACCATAACGGCTTTGATATCAGCAGACAGTGATTCTTTGTCTCCCTCTCCTTTCAACCTCAATTGAATGGCACAGTTTTCAAGGGTAAACCCTGCGTTCTTTTTGCCGTCATTGTATGTACGCAGTGTGTCGAGAATCTGTGCTTGTTCTTTCCAATAAGCACCAAAGGGACTACGCACGGGCAAATCGCGCTTGATCAGACGCGCTGTTTCCCGTGTGATAGGTGGTGCGTTGAAACCCATCCCCAATCCCACGACCTGAAATGGAAATACACACTCTTTGTCATCGTCACTGCTGCTACTGCTGCTAGAGTCATCTTCGTCGTCGCTTCTGCTGCTGCCTGAATCATCATCTTCGTCATCATTTTCCACTTCCTTCTCCTGTGTCACCGCTGGTACCTTCTGTGCTTCCTTTTGCTCTTTGACATGACGAGTACATTCAAAGATCCATTCACCGTCTATTTTGGTGTTGGTGATCTGTACCAAGAGTCCTTTTTCAACTCTGTTGTAGACATCGACCGGGCGAATACACTTTCTCCAAGTCCAAGTCCTATTGACAAGAGCAAAGTCATGATCAGAGTTAGATCTGACCGCTATGGTAACCCACTTTTCCAATTTATGGATAAACCTGTACACCCACGCATCTGGGACATCACTCTTGTCATCAGTACCTGTGAACCAGTCTTCACGCAAAAGCACATCTCCGTTGAACTTTTGTATGAGAAGATTTAATTGGTCGAGTTTGTGCCGAGCCCATTCACTGTACAGTTCTTCAGTGGCACCATCGAAGGTGTTGTTGTTGTTGTTCATCGTTTTCATGCTAACCCTTTACCTCTGAGTTGATTTTGAGTTGGACAAAAAGCAGATCGGACGACTTTTGAAAAAGAGGATCGGGTTTTTTTCTCAAAAAAAAACTTAATAACAAAACAAAAGGAGGGGTCGATGCAGACCAAAGAACACGATGACAACTTTAGCACTGACACCCCACTGCGACTACCAGATGACTGGATAAGTGACTACTGTGATAACTGCCACAAAGGAGGTGCTACTCAGCGCTGTGGCAACTGCAGATCACACTACTATTGCTCCATTGGATGTCAGGTGGCCCACTGGAAGTCTTCTCACAAAAAAGACTGTGCACATGAAGCAGTACGCTACGCCACTGCAGAGTTTTGTCTCTCGTGGGAATTGACAAAACAAAGACCCACAACAGTATCCGCCGGAGTGTCCAAGGCGATCATAGAAGTGCGCACATTGAGAGAGTTTGTAGCAGCAGGACTACTGGTACAGCGACTCATACGCAAAGACGTTGTCGCAGCCAATGCAGAGATTGCAGAATTTTGCAAGAAGCACGCATGTACTGATGTAAATGGTTGTCCGTGCTTTAGTTCGTTCTTCTATGACGCTATGCGTAAGAAGATTAAAGAAAGGAAATAAAACGAAGCGCTCTCATTTGTGTTTTGCGGCATTGACATGTGGTTAACCCATCCACCCCACACATGCAAAGTCTTGTGGAAGATTATCGTCGTGGCCATCGCGATGATCGAACTGCGTTTGAAGTCAATGGGGACTCTTTCATCCCAGCAATGAACGGAGATGCCATCCACAATAGATCAACACGAGAGAGAAGACTCCGGAATCAAGCGACCCGACAAAATGCCTACGAGAACCGTCAGCGCCGTGTTACTGAACACGCCAGAGCCCAAGCAGCGCTGAATGACGAGTATGCAGGAAGTGATGAAATCCCACAGGTTCCATTTTATGAGCCACAGTACCCGCGAGACCCTAATGGACGCATCATTTTGTATTGGTGATGCGCAAAGAGGGGGATATGCGGAGATACATTTTGCGCGTGAAAATAAACACACACATTTCATTTATTGATGACAGTAAAGCACTCGTCACCCATCTCGAGTCTGAGTACATTGCAAATCTCTTTGAGTTGTGTCTGTGTGGCATTGATGAGTGCAACCATTGGCTTTGATTTTGCCTTTACATCGCCCGGGTCCAACGTAAATGCTTGTTTCCATTCCTGTTCCACTTCTTCATTCCACACGTCATCAAATTGCTGCACTTGTCCCCTGACCATCTCCACCTTGGTTTCAATCTCATTGTTCAGGTAATCCACAAAGAAAATCACAGTGTGTACACACTTCAGTATGTTAGCATAGCGCGTGTGTATGTGAAACATGACACCCTGTTCAATGGTTGGATCGGGAACATCTTCATTGCGCTGGGACGCCGTTCCTGCTACTGGGGTCAGTGCGGCTGTCCTGACATCGCTCTCCTCTTTGATTTGTTTCAGGGACCACACACAGTACACTGGATCACCCGTTTCAGCGACGGATGGATTCAAATACTTGGCCTTGTTGTACACGGTCAACTTGCAGCGATGGAGGTTGTTGGCAATGTGTGTCATGTACGCATTGCCACTGCACATTCGTTTGAATCCCTCAATCACTCGTTTCCTGAGCAAGCAACAACGCTTGTAGAACAGAGTCACCGTGACAGCGAGTTTGTCATAGTCAGTGATGTTGTACTTGTGGTCAATGGGATTCCCAATTTTCCCAGCAATCAGAGTGTTCACAGTAGACAGCCATATGTAATCTCGCACTCTAGCAATGTCGTCTTCATGAGGAAATAGACACGGCTGGTGTGCAGGTGCTTTGGCCGCTGGTGCTGAAGCACGTTTCTTTGGCAAAGGTGCCCTCTGATGTTTCTTCTTCTTCTTTGTGATCTCCACTTCTGCTCGAGGAGGCGTAGGTGGTGGCGGTTGCTGCGATGACGAGGGAGTGTATGGAATGTCATCAGGGTTGGGTTTTTGCTTCTTCAGAATCATGGCCAATGCTTGACATCTCTCCTTTTCTGTCTTTGCGGATTGGAGTGCACTCAATGCGTCGTCACCATCACCATCATCATCATCGCTGTCCTCTGCAATCACTGATCGATGTGATGGCCTCTTCTTCTTTGTGTTGTTTTTCAGGGGAGGGGCGCCCTTGGAAGGGTCTTCTTCTTCTTCTTCTTCGTTGTCATCCTTGTCCCCTTTCTCTTTTGCAATGGCGACAGGTTGCTTGATCTTTTTCTTGCTCTTGGGCTGAATGAGCGGGGTTTTCTTCTTTTTCACCGGAGAAACGTGAGTAGGTGGAGATTTCACTATGTCTTTGAATGGATCTTCTTCCTCAACATCATCACCGCCGCCGTCGCCGCCACCACTACCAAAAAACAACTCATCAATCTCATCTCTCAGTGGTGCTGGTGCTGGTGTTGGCTGTGGTGATCGTTCTCGCTTTTTCTTTTTCATCCTGACCCCCACCAAAAATCAATTTTCAAATTCCGTGCCAGTTAAATAAACACACTTTTCGTGCGCAACAGAGTCAAATGACGAATTCGGCTAAGAACATCGAGTCACTGCGAGCGCTCACTACTGTGTCCATCAAACAAGAGATTCGTACCTTTGATGGGACACTTGATTTTATCCGCGAACAAGCCACGAAAGTAGCGAGTGAAGACCATAGTACGACCAGCAAAAAATTACAAAAACTCATTAATCTCGTCGGGGAAGCGAAAAAGACCACAGCACACTTGGAGCAGCGTGTCGATGAAGCAGAGCAAGGATTTCACATACTCAAAATGGGACTGCTCACTGAGTTGAAGTGGGAGTACATCAACGTTCCCGGTTCAGCTAGTGAGAAGAAACGGGCTGCCATTTTACCTTCAGATTTTGGTAAGGTGAAAAGAAAACGCCGTAATGCAGCCACTGGATCAAAGAAGAGAAAATCACGTAAAAACAAGCAACAAAAGACCAGAGCAAAAAAGAAGAAAGATCAGAGCACTGGCACTTCGGCAGCAGCAGCAGTAGCAGAAGCTCCGTCCGTCCCCAAAAAACTCAAAATAAAGGAAGAGCCACTCTGAGACCACACCGCGCACGCACGCACGCACGCCTAGATGCAGAGAAAAACGAATAAACAGTCAATAATTTTAGTTTTTGAGTTTGTGTCACATAATACTATTCGATTCCAGTGCAATGGGTAGAACAGTAAAGGTTTTACACTATTGCTTGGGATTTTGTTTTGCGCAAACAATAACACGAAATGAGTTCTCCAGCAACCGCGCCACCACAAAAGTATTACAATGCCTGGGGAGGAGAGCGTCGCGTTCCTTACCAAAACAAGGGCTACAATCAACAACAGTATCGCTCAGAGGCTGGCGGAGACTACCGTCGCGACACCGAGACTCGCATCAACAGTGTTGGCTACAACTCTCGTTCCAACCAGATGCGTCGTGTCAACGCTGCCCAAGGTATGGACATATCGCAAAAGTATGACGCGTTTGGGAACAACAGTTTCTCCTCTGCTGACAATCCTTGGGCTGCCTTCTTTGGTGCCCCATCACATCCTTGGAAGACTACGTCGTATGACAAGTATGACAGACACAACTACAACTTGCCAGAGGCATACGTTGGAAAGAATGAACAGTTGGCACAGACGATTGATGAGTTGATTTACACTGATGAGACTTTCTACACCAGTGTTCTGTTGCCATTCAACTTCACGGACAATCTCTCCGTGACTTGGGACAAGTGGGAATTCAATGAGCACTTCACAGGAATCGTCCCTGAACAGGGAGTCTCTCGTTTGGTCAGTTCCAAGCGTGAAAGCCGAACTGAGTCCTTCTTGAGACGTGGATTGAGTGCCATCTTTGAACATGGATTCATGAGCACCCCTGAAGGAAGAGCCAACTACTTCTTGACACTGGCTCAGATTGCCCGTGCAGTCCAAGAGACCACCAACTTTGGTGTCATCTATGCCTACTTGACTTGCCAAAACTACAACAAGGTCTGGGAAGAACGCCACGGATACTTCCGCAAGAGCACCCTCAGAGAGATCTTGGAACGCGAGAACTTCATGTGGGCCATTGCCGTGAAGAAGGAGTTTGGAATGGAAAAGTTGGATTCCCAGATTGTCGAGTGGATGAACCGCTACCGCACCACAGCAGACACTTGGATCTTGCCACCAAAGCCAGCCACGTACTTGCGCTTGGTGCCAGCTGAGAAGGTGTACCATTACTTGGCCGGTCCAGAGGGTCCAGATCGCGTCAACAACATCGTTGGAGCTGGACGCCCACATGAGTCCAATGCTCCGGGAAAGCGTTTGCATGACATTGTGGAACCATACGCAGTGTTCAAGAAGAACAAAGTGTACTTGACTCGTACCTATCACGTTGACAGAACGGGACCCATTGACTTGATGACTCGTGTTTCCAGTGTCGGTGAGTATTTCAAGATAGTCAACAGCCCCAACGGTTGTGACTATTTGAACGGATACAAGTCATGTGACATGGACACTCGCATCTACGATGAAGACAATGACTGCGGATTCACTGTGTCTCAGTTGGATGGAATCGAAAATTGTCAACTCTTCAACGAGGATGGCACACCACGCACCATTCCAAATGCTTGCGGAACCGCTGACATTGAGGATCTCAAGCGTTGCTTCTTCATTCGCCCATATGTCAATGAGAACGGTGTTGAGTGCTGTGATCAACAAGTCACCTACATGGGAGACATTGACCCACAATTCTTCCCAGCCACTGGTGCAGCCAACTTGGCCAGAACTGCTGTCGGAAGTGTGCTTCCTGATGCTGCTGAGCGCAGAGCTGTCATTGCGGCATTGGAAAAGGGAATGCAACGCGTGAGACAAATGGCCATGATGCCAATTACTGCTGCAGGAGGTGTCGTTGTCAGCAGCGATAAGGACTTCATTGCCAGTATTGCAGGTAGAACCACATGGGCAGGCTTGGCACAGATTGCAGGTGCCAATGTTGCTGCGTTGGATAACACAAACGCTCGCATTGTTAGAGACATTGCTGATTTCATTGGTGCTGTTGACCTTGTGGCTGAACGTCTTGCTGGTGTCATGGGAGGAGCCAACAACATCTTTTTGAACCCAGCAAATGCGTTGCCTTTGGCAGGATACGGTGCCGCTACCCATTCCCGTGTTTTGTATGAGAACTTGCTCAATTTCCGCGCTGTTCCTGTGTACACGGTCAAGGATGCTGCCGTTATTGGAGATGTTGCAACTGTTCCTTTGCAAACTGTGTTTGATTTGGCTTTGGCTGGAGTATTGGATAAGACCAAAGACGCATCCTTGTTGAAAGAGAGAAAGGTTTCAGATGCCGAAATTGATGCCTTCAGAGCCAAGTACGTCGGCGTTCCCAAGACAGAAGCGTTATTCACACAATTGTTGGATGACATGGTCAGAAACCCACGCTTCACTCGCGCAAAGGACTTCAATGAGCTCAAAGCATGGACAGAGAAATTGGCCAGCCGATACGCAAAGGCCAAGTCCAAGGCACTGGGTACACAAGGTGCCACTGGACAAAAATTCAAGGATGCCGTACCAACACTTCTTGCTGTGTACCCAGAAAATCCTTCATTGGTCGATGGAAGTGCTCGTACTGCCAACTTGTTTCCAGCTTCGCGCTTTGATGTCAAGCAGCCAGCTGATGTGTATGGCATTACCGATAGCGATGGAAAGAGACCAACATTGGTTGGTGAACAGTATTCTTTTGTTGAGACACCCATCATGAAGGCGCTTCTTGGGTCATCTGGCATTGGAGCTTCTCAGCAGCAGCACCAACAGCAATTCATGCAACAACAACAACAAGGATTTGGCGGAGGAGGCGGTGGCTCATTGGATGAATACTTTGAGGATGACTACTACGGAGGAGGAGAAAGCAACATTGGAATGATGATGGATTACGATCCTGCAGCAAGAGAAAAGGCTTCTCGCTTCATTCCACAAGTCGGAGGTCAATTGCGCGCCGAGCCACCAAACATTCGCTTTGGTACGATGGCATACAACTTGGATATGCTTGGAAAGCAGGCCATTGATCCATTGCTGAAGATTGTCGCTTCCTTGTACTATGGAGCCCTGTGGAACAAGGAGACTCTGGAGAACTTCTACTACCAGAACATCATGATCCCCTTCAACATCATTGGGGCTCGTATTGGACTCTATGACATGGCTTTGGGAATCAAGTGTAAGGCTGGAGGAGAGACAGGATACACGTACTTTGGACACAGTGACTTCATGTTGGCTGATGACGCTGCCATCAAGGTCCATTATGGACACTACACTCACTACGGGAAGTCTGTAGTTCACTCCCCTGACAAGGTATTTATTGCGTATGACATCTTCCCCAACCGGGCACTGGGAGGAATGGGAACACTTCCATACACTGACCGCGACCAGTATGATGCCGTGGATCAAGTGTTCTTGCGCGATATTTTCTACATTGCCGTTGCGTACACTGATCGCAACTTTAGCAAAGTGATGTCCTTGGCTGGGCGATTCTACACGTACATGGACGCTGGTATGCTTGACGGAGATGATCCACAGGCACGTGAGTTGCACTACTCTACAGCAGCGTATTACAACAGATTCTGGGGATGGTACAACCAAGAGGAAGTACCCATTGAGTTGGATGAGCCAATGTACAGAATGAACAATCCGGGAATTTGCCTCAACATTTGGCAAGGAGCCCAAGGAACACGCAGTGGACCTGAGAAATTCACCAAGAACATCATCAGAAACAAATCCCCATGGGGAACCACAGCTGAAGGTTGCAGAGCAGCCCGTAATGGACAGATGGAGCGTATTCCAGAAGTGCCATATGGTGTTCTTGGATTCTAAAGAGGGAGATCGGGAGAGAACGGAACAAAAATAAAACACACACAAACTTTTCGTGTTGTTTTGAAAGAATCGTTACACACGCGCACGCACACAGTTTTAATCTCTCTCCCTATGCCGCACTTTCAGTAACCCTGCTGCTGATGATGATAATATGCGTTACTTACTCCATAATGCTGCTGCCGTGGAAAGTAGTATTGCTTACTACTACTGCTGCTGCTGGGGGCTCCAGTGTATGGAGGTCTATGCACTGGCACAAGATGTGTGTTCTGTGCCAATGCCATGACCCCTTCGCGATCCCGCGTCATCTCTAGTGCATGCTGAAACGCCTTGGTTTGTGTTTCGTGTTTCTTGTATTCAACCAATCCAGCAATCCCATACTTTACCACCAGCACCAGTGCCAGTACAAAGAACCCCATGGTGTACCATGACCCTAGTACATGAGCTAGTGCGGCATAAATGTCATTATCCTTAAATTGCCGTTTCATTGTGCACATTGTGATACCCCATTCATTCTCTTTGCGCGCGGCATCACATTGCACCTTGTCTTTAAACGCTAATTCATTGGGGCCCTTATCACATAACTTGGAATGCAGTAATTCATCATTGAGTGCATGACGCTCTTCGCATGCCTTCCAGTGATTGAACCACGATATGTAGCCAATCTCTTTCAGTGTGGGACCAGCAACAATGGTTATGAGAAGGACAGTGCACGTTACATAGAATAGCAACCCCATCTCCCCCTCACATACACGTCTTTTGTTTGCTGTGTATATAAACACCGCGCATACACACGACACGGGACACGCTAACTTATTTCGTAATAAGATACAATGTCTGATGGTGAAAACCAACCTCCTCCTCCTGAGTCTCCAGTAGCCACTGACGCGGTACCAAAAACCAAACCTCCACCCAACTTTGTATTGCACCTGCCACCGGGCCAATTCAACAAGAATCGCGTACAAGAGCAATGGTTCAACATTCTCAAGGGATACGTGACATCTGGGATATTATTGGTGGCACTGTTCATCTGTCAGATCATCATTGTGTACAGTGAATTCACCAACGTGTCAACGGGAATTCAGTCAGCCATTGTACTCTCGTGCATCTGTGTGGTTTGCTTGGTGTTGTTGGTGGGATCAGCTTACTTTGGCACGGAAAAGATAGTGACCCTGTTACTCCCATCGCAGAAGGAAACGCGCAAAAATCAATAAAAACATGCGCACATTTTATTTGTTATGTGTGAATGCTCTTGCATACACAACGTCTTCTAGTAACACGGTCTTTCTACCATCCTTGCGCCTTAGCATATCCGCAGTACTTGCAACGTCCTCCAACTTAATCTGAACAGCGGCGCGCACTAATTCCACTGCAGCAGGAGAGATGTACCATTCCGATGGATCGTTTACGTTCAGCAGAGCAGGAACTGGTTTTCCTCTTTCCCTGAGTCTGTTGGCGATGGGTTCAAATTCTGCCCTCACAACGGGAATGAGAGAGGAAAGTTCTTCTTTCATCTGTCTCTTGACAATGGCGCTGGGAATGTACAAACCATTGGTCTGTTGCAAAAAGGCAATTTCCCGCGAGACCACTGCACCCGGACGAGTTCTTCTGCGAGTGTATTCTCTACCGGCTTCTTCTGCTTCCTTGCGCTTTCTTTCACGCTCCTTCTTGATGCGAGTTCTGAAGACGGGCGCGGTTTGGAAACGACTCCCAACGGCGTGATGTTTCCTCTCCCTCTTTGTTTTCTTGGACTCAGCAGAGGAGGAGGATGCATCGTCAACTTCCTCCTTCTCGTCATCGTCGTCTTCAACACTTTGAACAGGGCTCGAAAAGGCCTTCTGTTTCTTGTGGTTGCGGGACTTGCTAATCTTCTTGGGTGGCAATGGAGAAGCATCAATGGCAACGATCATTTCCTCTTCCTCGTCATCGTTTTTGGTGGCTTTCCTCACTCTCTTCTTACCCTTTTTCTTTGCAGGGGCGGCGGTGATCTTCTCTCTCTTCAAGTACCCCGTCTTCTTTGTCCTCTTCACGGGTTCAGGCTCTGGTTCAATGACGAGTTCCCCGAGGTCTTCTTCCTCCTCCTCTTCCACGTCGTCATACTGCGCAGATGCATTCGTTACCGATGACGCCATACTTTACACTCTCTTGTTGTTGAAAGTTTGCCACTCTGTGGTGATACTGCAAACAGAGTGAAAACAATACTTGTGCGTGCGTGCGTGCGCACAGCAAAAGAGAGACGGACGCACGCAATTTACGTGGTGTGTATATGCACGCACCCAGATGGATCGAGGGAATGAATGGTATGTGTATGTACTGAGAAATGTAAAGAGTACCAAAGTGTACACTGGTTGCACGAATCGCCCATCACATCGCTTGGAAGCACATTGTGGGCGTCGTTCAGGAGGCGCAAAGACCACGCGTGCATGGGGACCAGATCAAGCTAGGATGTTCTTGTTGATTGGCCCGTTCACAGAGACACAGGCCAAGAGTTTTGAATACACAATGAAAAAGACTCGAGTTGCACAAAGTGGAATCAGGGGTCGTGTGGCAGCGCTGGTGAAGTTGTTCAACAAACCGGGCGGCATCATATCAAAGAAAGTGAGACTTTCTCAATGCCAAGGATTAACGGTGAAATACGAACACGGGAGAGAGCGTTTTATGAGAATGGCCAACGTTACTCAGCTCCCGATGTGTGCAGAGTTCCAGTTCAACTGCGGGGAGAACTTACTCAGGGAGTGAATCTAACGCGTGAGAGAGAAAAAAAATAAAAAGAGCGGAGATTTACAACGCTGTCTCTGTATTGATGTATTCCTCACTGATGATACGATTATTCTCGTCGACCGTGACATAAGATGTGGGATAAACCTGATTGAAACGCGGATCACTATCGTACATCAATTTTGCCAACTCATCACTGATGGAGTACAGTGAGTCATCCCCGTACAAGAATGTGATCCATGATGATTTCTGTGTTCGCTCTGCCTCTGCCATACACCGCGCCAAGCAGGCACCCTTGAACAGTGGTATTGGGTGACATAAATCCACGCATCGAAATGGCACTCTTCCTCTGAGCAGTTCTGGCACAAGCTCGTAAATCCACCTCAGCCGTGCTCGTGTACACGTACTCCAACGTTCTCCCTCTGGACAGCGCATTATATCTCCGAGTAATCCACTCGCAGTCATGGCCACGATTGCCATAACAAAAGTGATGGCAAGATCAACCCATAGATTCATGATGCGATTCGCTCTTGCACAAATTTTATTTTTTCTTTTCTTTCTCCTTATCCTTCTCTCCGTAATTCGGACGCGCTCCTGTTCCATAGTATCTGTTGTGAATGTTCTCGAGGCGACTGTAACTATCTTGACACCGAAACCTCGAGTACGATGACAACTGATCAAGAGGGCGCACAAAGTAATACACTCTACAAATCTTATCCGTATCGTGTAGATAAACCATGTTCATCAGTGCATCCGTGAACATATCCACAGCATTGCTAAGAATTTTGATCCATGCATACCCGCTCAAGTACGCATTGACAACAATGTATCTGGTGGCAGCGTACAATGGGCCATACACTGGGTATCTCGATCGATTCTCACAATGTTTTGCAAAATCGGGTGCTTTCAACTGGACACCAAAAATCAACGCCAGCACCGCCACTGCTGATATAAGCCATATGCTTAGCATTATCTTGAGGATCTCCATTGATACGGGGCTTTTTATTTGCACTTTCTTGTGGGTTCCGCGATACTTTCTCTGTGTGTGTGTGCACGTGTGTACTCTCAGTCATCGTTGTCGCACTGACGTTGCTTGAACAGAGGGATCTGCTTTCGTCTGTTTTCATCTTCTCGCTGGCGCCGTCTCTGTTGTTCCTCTTGCTCGCTCTGAACAGAGATCATTTCCTCAACACATTCACTGGAACAATAGACATACAACGTTCCATCTGGGCGTCTGCTCATATCGATATCGTTGAACTTGGCATTGTCTCGCTTGCACACTCTGCACTGTTTCTGTTTGCGTAGCCGTTCTGCATCCGTTTCTTCAATGATGTGTTTGTACAGCGGGTATGATGTCACTACCCCATTGCCCAAATATCGATAAAAGGCACTGTAACGCCCGCCATTGGATGTGAGGAGAATGAAAAATGGATCCGCGCCAGTCACCTTGAACAGTGTGCTGTATGGTTCAGAAGCTGACTTTTCAAAATAAAGACCGGGAATATGTACACGTTTGCGTTGTTCCGTTTCGTTTTCTTGTTTGTCAGTGACACCCTTTATCCTGCGAGTTATCGGCGTAGAGCACTTTCGGTACAGTGTGTTGTACTTGTTGATATTTCTGCTGCTGCTGCTGCTGTTACCGTGTACATTGTTGTCACCTTCCACGGTGAATGTGTAATACACCTTATCTCCAGTAGCCCAGTCATAATCACAAAACACAAGGTCAATCTCTGTGTTCTTTTTCATCGTTGTGGCCATGACAGTTGCCCACTTGGTGCGTACCTCTATGATGTTATTGAAATCCATAGTCTCAAGCATGTGCAAGTCAATGTCAATCCACACAAAATGAGCACGAGTCCCGTTTACGTTGAAACAGTGTAACTCTTGGACAAGCTCCCCATCCATGCCTTGTCCAGTGGCGTGCCAATCATTCACGTAGATGTGACACACGCGATCCCAGACACTGGACACGACACCCATCAAAGTAGAGTAGCGCTCAGTTGCCACACTAGTCTTAGGTTTTTCTGGCAAAAGGTGAGTGATGGTGCGCAGAGAACCAAACTCCTCGAAACACGCTTGCTTGGCATTGATGACAGCAACAACCTTTAGGATGCGATAAATGGGTGTTAACAGAGTGATGACATCTTCCCCGTCATTCAGAACGTCATCATCGTATGGTTGAAAAGACGTCAATGCAACGATCCGCAATTCTGTGTCGTATTGTGCTATTGGCATTCCAAATGATCCAAATGTAAGGTCCGCGGTAAAAAGTCGAAGAAATCCATTCTCAGAGACTTCCATGTTGATCTGAGAAACATGAAGACTAGTGTCTCTAGCATAAATAGCGTCTCGCAGGAGACGAGCAATAGATAAATCATCACTGGAGAGCCCGTTATTGGTGTCGTCATCATCATTGCCAGCGAGGTCAGTGGCGGTGTTCATGTCGCTGGTCAAATATGTAAAATCAAAGAGAGATAGATATACCACACTCGCTTTCCTGTGATCGCCCCAGAGTACATGTGTTGTGATTTACCAGTCTTATCAAAGAATATCTACACATTTTTTTTTGAAAATTTGAATTTTCCCGCCAAAAAGATTGACCTCGGCACCGGAGTCGGGTGATGGTGACCGGCACCATGAAAAAACAACTTAGCTCCAAACGACTCAGGATACTGGGTCGATGGGTGGTTTTAGTGGTCCCGTATGTCTAGCATGTCACATGACCGAGATGAGAAAAATGGCGGGAAAAAATTTTTTTGCCGGGTGGTGACCGGGGTTCCCATGGTCAAAATTTTAAAAAGTGGTGGAATCGCACGGAAAACATGAACGGAGCAACTTTGGTTTTTGGAGTATGGGAAGACCGAAGACCAGAAACGGACAAAACGAGTGGATGGATATCATGGCTCGTTTTCGACAAAGTG